>PPFU01005748.1_pt1 | contig 23640 bp, 23 predicted proteins | sample 1535991 | NCBI WGS metagenome assembly PPFU01 (sample SAMN04901290, study PRJNA319586) | Hypolithon metagenome, whole genome shotgun sequencing project. | isolation source: Antarctic Hypolithon | place: Antarctica: Miers Valley | collected 2014
ACGCTTTGACAGCTTCCACACTTTGGCACCTAGATGCCGGGAGCGGGAGCCATCCACCCCATCTGCTTTCGGGACCAGCGCATCGCATCGACTATGACCGACTTTGGGTCGGGTGCCGACCGGCAGCTACGCCGCCTTGAGGAGCCATTTCCAGACGCTCGTCGCTACTATGGTCGGAACTCCACGCCACTTAGACCCAATATCGGACGTCCAACGCTGCCTGAGCGCTCCCCCAATACCGGACACTTGTTCATCGCAGTCTTATGGCGATTGAAGCCCATGCGCTCGCTGCGGCTGCACCACGCGCGCCTTGAGCTTCTCGTGGGCATCCGCGAGCTCCTCCGGGTTCATATACGGCTCGTCCATGATACAGCCTCCTCTTCTTCAACCAGGCCAATCTCGACGTCCCAGGTATGGTTCGCCTCGCGTTCTGCACAGACCTCCGCGAAGGTGGCCGTCCCGGTCGATGCGAGAAGCGCCTCCCTGCCGGTGAGCTTTCCCAACGACAGATAAGAGCCAGTGCACTTGGTCAGACAGTGCCGGAGGAGGCCAAGCGTTTCGCTTCCCTGCGCGCCTGTAAGCTTCGTGCGGCCGTCCGCCGATATGCGTTGTCGCACCGGCGGTAAGTGCAGTCACAGCTGAGTAAGCCCGATCAACTTCCGGTTACCTGCTGCACCAAGCTGCCGAACTCCTCCACATGCCAGATATCGGTGATGAGGCCATCGGCGTCCAGATGTGCCACATCCATGCCATTAATGCGAAAGTTCTTACCACGGGCCGGATGCCCCATCAGCGGCGTACCCGTATGGGTTCCGGCCATCACCCAGCGATCTGCGATCCATTCGCCATCAACGACATAGCACTGGATTTGCATCCGCAGATCCGGGACCGCCTCCCGCAGCCAGCCGAGCACGTCAACGATTCCGGGAATGCCGGGTCGCTGGCCGGGTGCGGGATTGTGGTCGATTGCATCGGGATGATACATCTCCCAGCATAGCTCCGAACGGCCGCGCGCCCAGATCTCCTCGATGTGCCGGCGAGCAATGCCGAGGTTGCGGCGTTCCAGCGCGGTGAAGTGCTCCTCCCCCGGCACGATGGCTGTCGCGCCCGGCTGGTAATCCTTGCCGACCGATGCGGCCGGAACGGCAGCGGCATCGGCGGGTGCGCCGAAGGCAATCTGCGTGGCGCCCACCTGCGCGCCGAGCTGCACCATTTCCTCCACGTGCCACAGCTCGGCAATCTGCGCTTCTTCTACCCGCACCATGTCGATGCCGCCGATCTCAACCCGTCCGCCGCTCGCCTCCCAGCCGAGAAGCGGGCCGCCATGGGTGCCGGTGAGGGTCCAAACATCAACGCCACAGCCGCCCGCCGCCAGCGTCTTGTGCAGCGTCATGCGCAAATCGGGAACGCCGGTGCGAAATTCCCTCACCACCTGCTTCATTGCCGCGCGGCCGGTTGCCTGGCCAGACACCGGCATGTGATCGGTCACATCCTCGGCATAGTTGCTGTCTACCAGTTCGAGTTGACCTTGTCCCCACAGCCCCTCGATCTGCTCGCGCAAGAGGCGGTGGACTGTTTCGTCGGAAGTGGTCCTCATTGCGCGGATAATCCTCCATCGACCGCTAGGCATTGTCCGGTCACGAAGCTCGCCTTGTCCGACAGGAGCCAGGCGGCCGCTTCCGCTACTTCTTCAGGTTGAGCGATGCGCCCCATCGGGTGGGCTTTGGCCGCGCCTTCGGCGAACTCCGGGTTGGCCTTGAAGCCCCGCTCCGTCAGCATCGGCGTCGCCACCGCGCCGGGCAGCACGGCGTTGATGCGCACACTTTGCGGCGCGGCTTCCAACGCGGCGGAGCGGGTGAGGCCGACAACGGCGTGCTTGGAAGCGGAGTAGGCGGCGAGGCCCGGCGCGCCGAGCCACCCCATGACGCTGGCGGTGTTGACGATCGCCCCGCGCCCGGCGTTCTGCATCATCATCAGTTCCGCCTTGAGGCAGTGCCACAGGCCTTGCGTGTTGACTTGCAGGACGCGGCGGAACTCGTCGTCGGGATAGGCGGTGATCGGCACCATGCGGCCTTCCATTCCCTCGATCCCGGCATTGTTGAAGGCGCCGTCCAAGGTACCGAAGGCGTTTAGCGCGTCGTTGAAGGCGGCGGCGTCCGTGATGTCGAGGATCGCGGCCTGTGCCCCGGTTATTCCGCTCGCCACGTCCGCCACCTTCTCGTCGCGATCGATCAGCAGCAGCTTCGCGCCATAGCCGGCGAACAGTTCCGCCGCTGCCCGGCCGATGCCGCTCGCAGCGCCGGTAATCAGAATGCGTCGCCCTTCAAGCATCAGGCTGCGGAGCGTAGCCATGCACGGTGTTGTCCGGCATTCCGCCCGAAGCGCGGTAGCGGGCGACGATCGCGTCGAGGTGCTTTGCCTGCACCCCATCGCCTTGGTAATCGGCCGTATCGATGTTGTAGAGCTTCGCCCCGTTCTCGCCCAGAATGGCCCGGCGCAGCGGTCCGTCCTCCCCGCCAAGACCGGTAAAGCCGAACCGCTCGATAAGGTCGGCGGGCATCTGCAGCCGCCGGAACGCCTCAATCTGCCATTGCGGGCTACCGTACCAGACGCTGTCGGTGCCCCATAGCACGCGGGATTCGCCAAGCCCCTTGATCAGCATCCCGATCATCGCGGCCGCCAGGCGCGGGTGGGTCAGCACAGTAAAGGCGAAGGACGCGCCGATGTCGGCATAGACATTGCTGACACCGTATTGTTCAGGAATAGCGGCCAGGTCGCTGACCCAGTCGATCCGCCCCGTTTCCTCGAACCGCTCCAGCTCGGCCAGCGTCGGCTGCGGAATGGTGCGGTAGCCCGCATGGTAGATGACAAAGTTGAGCTGCGGCCAGTCGCGCGCTGCCTTGCCAACATCGTCCACCTTGGCGAACGGCTCCGCGCCCGGCATCAGCACGTCGGCATCGGCGGGCAGCAGCCCCTTGTGGATGCAGACGTTCCTGACCCCAGCCTTCACCATCCGCTCATAGGCGGGATACATCAGCGCCTCATCGTCGAGCCGGTAACGCTTGTCGCAGGAGGAGAAGGGCTCGCCCACGGTGTAGCCCTTCCACCCGTCCGGCTTCAGCTCGGCATGGACCCGGTCGATCTCGTCCAGCCACCCGTCCTGCCCCGGTCCCAGCACCGCGTGCGTCAGCAGCCGCCGCTCGCCCACCACGGCGTTCACCGCCGCGCGAGCCGCCGCCATTTGATCATTGGTCAGCATGGGCGTGCCTTCGGACGGCGCGCCGGACAGGAGACCCACCTTTGTGTCGCTGTCGAGATAGATGAGCTTCACAAAGTGCGCGAACTTGATCTGCTCGATATCGAACTTGCCGGCATGGGGCAGGCCGAGGAGGTCGGCGGAAATCTCGATGAGGCCGGTCAGCGGCTCAAACCCAACCGGATCGGCATCGTCGCGCAGGAAGTGCACCTGATCGTCGAAAACGAACTGGTCCGCTAGGGCGTAACGCCGCGCATCGGCGGCGTCTTTGTCGTCCGCCTCGTCATCCGCGATGGAAAAGTGCGGCGTGAACACCTCATTAAGTGCGGCAAATGCGTTGGCCATTCCGATGGAAGACGCCAACCAGCGATCCGGCGTCTCCCCGTGGCGTGGCGCGGCTTGGTCGGCGCGTTCGGTCAGCAATGCCTGGTACTGGCGCAGTTCGCGGCTTTGCGGCGGCGGGGTGTACTCACCGTTGGAGACGATCACCGGTGGGAGTGGCAGGCGGGGCACGTGTTCTCCGGGGAGAAGGGCGCGGCGTGCGGCATCGGGCAGGAGTGTGACCATCACGTCATGTTGCTACATTCCAGACGCCGATCGGACATGAAATGAGGGCGGTGACGCATAACCGGCTGGGCGGCTTCAGCAATGGCCTGGAACCGCTATTCATCCCTCCAAGCCGAGAATTCATTGTCGAAGATGTTTGAGGCTTGAAAGACTACGCTCCTCATAAGAAGCGCCGAACGGGCGCAAATGGAGGGATGGAAGATGCCGATAGGAACATCGATGCGGCTGCTATACGCCGTGCTCCTGACGGGCTGCGCCATGCCGGTCCTCGCACAGGACGTCGAAGGGCCACCGGTCGATTCGGCGGGAGACGTGCCTGAAATCTACGCTGGCGCGCTTGGTGAGATTATCGTCACCGCCGAACGGCGCGAGACACGGCTGCAGGACACGCCCATCGCCATCACCGCCGTCACGGGAGAGGCGCTTGAAGCCTCAGGGGCCACCGTCATCAACGACCTAGCAGCCACCGTTCCCAACCTCACCTCCACGACCGGACCGCAAGGGTCGTCCGATGCCAACTTCTTCGTCCGCGGGGTGGGCCAATTCGACTTCATCATAACCAACGATCCGGGCGTCGGCCTGTATGTCGACGGCGTTTATCTTGGACGCACGGTCGGCGCGATGCTGGATGGGGGCGATATCGAGCGGGTGGAGGTGCTGCGCGGCCCGCAGGGCACGCTGTTCGGCCGTAACACGCTCGGCGGGGCGATTAACATCGTCACGCGCCAGCCCGATCCGAGCAAGTTTAGCGGCAGCGCGCGGGCGACTTATGGCAGCCGCGACCGAATCGACTTCGATGCCGGGGTGAACGTGCCCATCGGCGAGGAAAGCGCGGCGCGCGTTTACGGCTTTTACCGGCAGCAGGACGGCTTTGCCGAGAACGTGGTGACGGAAGAAGATTTTGGCAGGATCGATCGCTATGGCGGGCGGGCGCAGTTGCGCCTTGGCCTTGGCGAGCGAATTCGGGTGAATTTGTCGGCGGATTACTCGCTCGATAAATCGAACCCCGCGCCCTCTGTCCTGCGCGCCATCGTGCCCGCACCGTTTTTCCCACCGGCCGCTCTGAACGATGTGCAGGATTCGGACGATTTCTATCGGATCTTCGCCTCCAACAGCCCGGAAGCGCGCAACGAAGTGTACGGCTTCTCGGCCACGGCCACGCTCGACCTCGGCATGGCGGAGCTGAAGTCGATCAGTGCCTATCGCAACCTCGACGGCTTCTCCACCGCCGATCCGGACGGCACCCGCTTCAAGCTGTACGACCAGGACGTCACCACGCAGCAGGAACAGTTCAGCCAAGAACTGCAACTGGTGGGCGAGACGTTCGGCGGGCGGCTGGAGTATCTGCTGGGTGGATATTACTTCCGCGAGGATGCTCAGCAGGTGCTGGACCTGTGCTTCGCGCCGATTAGCAGCCCGATGGCCGAGCCGTTCCAGGCTTGTAATACCTGGACGCAGGGTAACGATCAGGTGACCAATTCCTACGCCGTGTTCGGGCAGGGCAGCCTTAAATTGCTCCCGACCATGTCGGTGACGCTGGGCGGACGTTATACTTGGGACAACAAGGATATTGTCTCTAACCAGTTCTTCGACTTCCGCCCGCAAGGCGTGGGGCCGGGCGCGGTGTTCGGCTTCGGCCTGCCACCCGAACTGCTGGGGCAGCGGATCGTGCTGCCAATCGTCAGCAACCTTCCCGGCGAGGTGGAGTTCGAAAAGTTCACCCCCAAGATCGGCGTCGAGTGGGAGCCGTCGGCGAACCTGCTGCTCTACGCTTCCTATTCCGAAGGCTTCCGCGCCGGCGGCTTCAACGGCCGCTTGATCGCACCGCAGCCGTTCATACCGACCTATGCGCCGGATACCAACGAAACGTATGAGGTCGGGATGAAGTCCGACCTGTTGGACCGCCGCCTGCGGGCCAACGCTACGCTGTTCTATTCCAAATACACCGAAATCCAGCAGACGATCGCCGATCCTGAAGTGCAGTTCCGGGTCGCCAATGCGGGCGACGCGGTGCTCAAGGGCTTCGAGTTGGAGCTGTCGGCGGCGCCCGCCGCTGGCCTGAGGTTCGACGCGGCGGTTGGCTATAACGACAGCGAGTTCGAGAACGTGCCCGCGCTGGTCGGGCCGATCAACGGCAATCGCCTGCCCTTCAGCCCCGAGTTCACCGTGTCTCTTGCCGCCCAGTACGAAATTCCACTCGCCGGGGGGGTGCTGACGCCGCGGGTCGATTACCGGTTGCAGTCGGACGTGTTCTTCACCGCCTTCAACCTGCCGTTTGAGGAGCAGGACGGTTACGGCATTCTCAACGCGCGGCTGTCGTTCACCAATGTGTCCGACAGCTTTACATTGGCGGCGTTCGTCCTCAACCTGACGGATGTGGAGTATTACACCTTCGGCCAGAACGCGCTGTTCTCGCAGGGTGTGGCCTATAATTACCTTGGCCGCCCGCGAGAGTTCGGCATCACCGCTCGCTTGGAGTTCTAGGGCAATGCGGGTTCTCGTCACCGGCGGCACGGGCAAGATCGGTTCGCGCCTCGTCGCCAATCTGCGCGACGTGGGGCACGAGGCAGTGCCCGCCGCGCGCCATGTTGGCAATGATGGCATGACGCTGGACTTGCGCGACACGGATCGGGTGCGCGAAGCGGCGGAAGGGTTCGATGCGGCGTTCCTCAACACCCCGCTCGGCCCGGACGAGGGGGAGGTCGGCGTCACGGCGGTGGAGGCGCTGCGCGAGGCGGGGGTCGGCAAGATCGTCTATCTCGCCATTCACAACCTGGAGGCGATGCAGGAGATCCCGCACTTTGCCACCAAGATACCCGTCAAGCAGGCGGTGGTGGAACAGGACGGCAATGTCGTTCTTCAGCCCAACTTCTTCTATCAGAACGACCGCATGGCGCTGCCCGCGATCACCGGCCCCGGCATCTACCCGTTGCCCGTCGGCCACGTAGGCGTCTGGAGCGTCGATGTCAGCGACATCGCGCAGGCGGCGGCGCGGGCGCTGACATCGGACGAATGGGATGGACAGGCGGTGCCGCTGTGCGGGCCGGAGCGGCTGACCGGGCCAAGTATGGCGTGGATTTGGTCCGACGCCTTGGGTACCGAGGTGCACTATGGTGGCGACGACGTCGGACCGTTCGTCGCGCAGATGCGCGCCAATGTGCCGGATATGAGCGACTGGGTCGCTAACGATTTCAAGGTCATGATGGAGGTGACGCAGGATAAAGGCTGCATCGCTTTGCCGGCGGATGTGCGCGCCAGCGAGGCGATCGTCGGCCGCCCGCTGATCCGCTATGCCGATTTCGTCGCCGCCACTCTCAAGGAGATGAACCAATGAAAGCCATATACACCGCCCACGCCACCGCCACGATGGGGCGCGCCGGCCATGTGGAGAGCGACGACGGTACGCTGAGCCTCGACCTTGCCATGCCGCGCGAGATGGGCGGAAATGGCGGGGGCACCAATCCCGAACAGCTGTTCGCCGCAGGCTACGCCGCCTGCTTCCACAGCGCTCTGCAATTCGTTGCCGGGCATGACAAGACGGACGTGTCCGGCTCCAAGGTCACGGGCCATGTCTCCATTGGCGAGAACGATGCCGGGCCGGGATTCAAGCTGGCCGTGGTGCTGGATGTGGATGTACCTTCGCTGTCACAGGACAAGGCGGAAAAGCTGGCGGAGCAGACGCACCAGGTCTGCCCTTACTCCAACGCCACGCGCGGCAACATCGATGTGGAGCTGAACGTCAAGGGAGGCGCGGCATGAGCACCGGCTATAGCGGCGCGCTCCTGGCGGAGCACGAGGCACCGCCGATGCGGCCGCTGACCGACCGCGACCACAAGCACGCCCACATGCTGTACGCCGCGCACAAGGCGTTCCAGAACGGCGATGTGGCCGCGCTGTTCGCCAATATCGCGCCGGACGCCATCTGGCACATGCCGGGCGACAATGTGCTGGCGGGCGATTATGTCGGACATGACGAGATCATGCGCAATTTCGGCACGCTGCAGCAGGCCGTGGACGCCTATTGGGCGCATCCGCTGGACTATTACGGCAGCGATGATCACGTCACCCTGATTGCAGAGGTCCGGGCACGCAGGGACGACAAAGAGCTCCACACCAAGGAGGCGATGACCTGGCGGATCGAGAACAGCCAGCTCAAGGAATGCTGGCATCTGTGCTTGGAACCGGACAAATGGGACGCGTTCTTCAGCAAAATTTGAGCAACTCGACACCAACGCCCCGCTCACCCTGAGCTTGCCGAAGGTTGCAATCGTCCAAAGCTTGCCTCGGCAAACACCCCTTCAACAGGCTCAGGATGAGCGGACGAAAAATCCGGTTTAACTTGCGACCCGCTCCCGCCAGGCTTGCGGCCGCCCTTCCATCTGCTTGGCAGGTAGAGAGGCAGGCGGGGTCCAGATGTGGCCCGTATCGACGATCGTTTCCACTCGCTCGAACTCTGAAAACTGCTCCAACGCCGTGCGCGCGGCTTCGGTGAAGTGCGGGGCCATCGTGCAACCGGCGAACGTGACGGTGAAGGTCACATGCAGCGTGCGCCCCTCAACTTGCCATCCAAGCACCAGCCCCATCCGCATCAGCCCGGTCGGCCGCCCGGCGGCGATGCTGCAAGGATCGTGGATGCTGTCGAGCGCCTCTGCGATCCGCTCGTCCAGGGTCATGCCGCCTCGCGCCACACCGACCAAGGGGCGCTAATACCCTGCTCCCGCCGGTGCCGGGCGAAGCCATCGCCCACCTGCGCCCCCTGCAACTCCGCCACATCTAACCCCATCGCCCGCGCGTAATTGCCTCCCAGGATCAGCCGCTTAATCGGCTCCACGCATTGCGGCACCCCGTGGCGCGCCATCGTATCCTCGCTGAAGGAGAAGTTCCAGAATAGTTCCAACAGGTGCTGCGGGTGGACCACGGTGCAGCCTGTCGACCAGAAGATCTTCTCCGGTCCGCCCCACTGCATCAGCAGCGCCAGCGCCGCCTCGAACCGTCGGGGCGCCTGCCACAGCATGGCCGTGGTGGTTTCTAAATTGGCGTACACGTTAGGGAAGCGGCCCACTGCCATCGCCGTCTCCTCCACGAAGGCCATGCCCGAATGGATGATCTCGAACGCCATGCCGGGAAAAGTGTCCGCCGCCTGCTCGAAATCCTCGCCGATGCGGTAAGGTGCGAGCGGGACGGAGCCATTGGGCAGCGCCTTGTGGATGGCGATGGATTTGAGGCCATGCGCCTCAGCCCGCTCGATCAGCGCCAGCACCGTGTCATCGTTCGCCAGCCAGCGGCGGTAGGGGTTCATCTGGTGCGGGTAGAGCTTGACCCCGATCGCGCGCGGCAACGCTTCCACCTGCCGGTCAAGATCGTCCAGCACCGCCTGGCGCTCCATGGTCGGGTCCAGCCCGACATAGCCGAGGCAGCGCGCCGGATTGTCGCGGCACATCTGGTTGGTCTTCCACTCGGCGGCGAACCCGTCCTTGAACCACGAATCCAGCCGCAGCGTATGCGTGCCGATCAGGTCGGTGCGCGACTCCTCGAACATGGTTCGCACCAGCACCTGCGGCTCCATGTCGGCCATGTAGATGTCCTGCAGACACAAGGCGTGCGGCGGGCTGAGCATGGTGTGGAGGCCATAGGACATCAGATACAGCTGCTCGCCATAGCGCGAGGCGACGTTGGCTTGCGACAGGTTCAGCGCGTGTACCACCGCGTCGATGATGAACACATCGTCCGGGATCGGCTCCAGTCCTTTAAGCGATGCCGGCATTCATCCTCACCCGTCCTGTTTTCATCGCGGCAACCTAACCAGCCGCCAGCGCAGGCGAAACGCCTTTCGCGCCCGGCCTCATAACCACATTTCATGTGCGCTCGCCTCCCTGCCATTACCGCGCCTGTGGCCGAGCCGCCTAGCCTGCCCGCCAGTCAGGAGTTCAGCATGGCGACGCAGTTGCGCGAGAGTAACCGCCCTAATCCCGCCGCCCTGGTGCGGCCGGACGCGGTGCACCGTTCGGTCTATACAGATCCCGACATTTTTCAGCTGGAGATGGAGCGCATCTTCGGCCGCGCCTGGATGTACCTTGCCCATCAAAGCGAGATGAAAGAGCCGGGCGACTATGTCGTGCGCCACATCGGTTCGCAGGCGGTGATCTTGACGCGCGGTAAGGAGGGGGAGGTCAGCGCCATCTTCAACCGCTGCACCCATCGGGGCGCGACCCTATGCGCCTTCGACAAGGGGTCCGCGCCGCATGGCCACCAGTGCCCCTACCACGGGTGGATGTTCAACGCCGACGGGACTTTGCGCTTCGTGTCATGGCCGAAGAACTATGACGGCGTGCTCGACAAAAAGGATTTCGCAATCCAGCAGGTGCGGCTGGAGGAATATCGCGGCTTCCTGTTCGGCAATCTGCGAGGCGATGCCGCGCCGCCGCTGGTTGAGTTCCTCGGCCACATGAAATCATCTATCGACGATCTGGTCGACCGCTCCCCCGCCGGCGAGCTGGAGTGCGGGCAATATGTCCTGCGCCACTACTACCGCGCCAATTGGAAGATGACATTCGAGAACCTGAACGACACCATCCACCCCGGCTTTGCACACTCAGCGTCGGTCGTATCGGCCAAGGCGGTGGCGAACGAGGTAGGTGGGCCAGGCGCGATTGTTCCGACGCTGGGCATGATGCTCGCCAATGGCAAGCCGATCCAGTTCTTCCAAGATCTCGATATGGTGACCGCACCCGGCGGACACAGCTATATCGGCGGGCACATGGGCGCAGATTACTCGCCCGATACGGGTGATGGCTATACCCGCTCGCTGATCGAATACCACGGAGCGGAGAAGGCGCGGGAGGTGCTGTCGGTCGACCGGCACCTGACGCTGCTATACCCATCAAGCTTCTGGCACGCGCGTTACCAGACGATCCGCATCATCCGGCCCGTGCGGCACGACCTCACCGAGATGATCGGCTTCGTCTTTCGTCTAAAGGGCGCTCCGGAGGAGACTTACCGGAACGCCATCGAGTACTGCACGGGCGCGAACAGCGCAGCTTCTCCCGTCATCTCGGACGACCTCGAGATTTACGAGCGGTGCCTGCTGGGCAACCAGTCCGACGCGCGCGAGTGGATCCCGACGAGTAGGGGCCTCCACGAGGATCGCGAGCAAACGAACAGCTTCACCCGCATGCCCGCTACCTCCGAAGCGTATATCCGCAACCAGTTTGCCGCCTGGGCCGACTACATGGGGCAGGCATGACGGATCTGGTGGAGCGGTTCGTCCATCACGAGGCGCGGCTGCTTGACGAGCGGCGTTATGACGAGTGGACCGCCCTGTTCCTGTCCGACGCGCGCTACTGGGTGCCGGTCGCGCCCGACCAGCCGGGGCCAGAAGCAGGGCCGAGCCACTTCCATGATGACATCCAGGTCCTGAAGGCGCGCTGCCACCGGCTCGCCAATCCGCGCGCCTTCGGGGCCGAACCCGCACCGCGCACCGCGCACGTCGTGTCGGGCGTAGTTTGGGAGGAGGGCGAAGCCGGTGAGATCATCGTCTCATCCTCGCAGATCATGCTGGAATATCGCAACCGGGGCGGATTCGAGGCGGACCAGCGGATTTTCGGCGGCCGGGTCACGCACCGACTGCGCCAGGCGGAGGGCGCGTGGCGCATCGCGTACAAGCGGATTGACCTCATCAACGCGGAAGGGCCGTTCAACGCCATGCTTGCGCCGCTCTGATGGCGAGCCGCGCCGCGCCGATCGCCTGGATCGCCTATGGCTCGCACTGGGCGACGCCCTTCGTCCGCTGGCAGGGCGCGTTCGCCGAACTGCACTCGCTGCGCTTCGCCGCTTGGACCGCCAAGCGGGCGCTGGAGAAGCGGCGGGTTGACCTAGGCCGGATCGACAGCGGCGTGCTGGGCTTCACCGTGCCGCAGCAGGGCAGCTTCTATGGTCTTCCTTGGGTCACGGGAATGCTGGGGGGGGAACACCTTGCCGGGCCAACGATCATGCAGGCCTGCGCCACCTCCGCCCGCTGCGTTGCCCATGCGGCGGGGGAGGTGGCGGCGGGCCGGTCCGAGGCCACGCTGGTCATTACTGCGGACAGGGTCTCAAACGGGCCGCAGCTTGTCTATCCGCAGCCTGGCGCGCCCGGTGGCGCGCCGCTGTCCGAAAATTGGGTGCTGGATAATTTCGGTTCCGATCCTTTCGCGCGAGTTGCGATGGTCGAGACGGCGGAGAACTGCGCGGCAAAGTGGGGTATCACCCGCGAGGAGCAGGATGATGTCACCCTGCAGCGCTATGCCCAGTACGCCTATGGGCTGGCGGACGTCCGGGCGTTCCACCGCCGTTTCATGGACCTGCCCTTCGAGGTGCCGGACCCGCGCTTTGCCAAGGTGAATGCGACGCTGGACGGCGACGAGGGCGTGCAGCCAGCCGACGAGGCGAAGCTGCGCGTCCTGAAGCCGGTGCGCGACGGCGGCACCGTCACTTACGGCGGGCAAACGCACCCGGCCGATGGCAATGCCGGGCTGGTGGTCGCCAGCCGCGAGCGGGCAAGGGCGTTGTGCCCCAAAAGCCAGGTGGAGGTGGCGCTGCTCGGCGTGGGGCAGGCGCGGGTAGAGCCGGCCTTCATGCCTGCCGCACCCGTCCCTGCCGCCAATGCCGCGCTGGAAAAGGCGGGGCTCGCCATCGAACAGATCGATGCGGTCAAGTCGCATAACCCGTTCGCGGTCAACGACATCGTGTTTGCCCGCGAAACAGGCTTTCCGTTGGACCGAATGAACAATTTCGGCTGCTCGCTAGTCTGGGGCCATCCGCAGGGGCCGACCGGCCTTCGCGCCTTGATCGAGCTGATCGAGGAACTGGCCTCACGCGGCGGCGGGCGCGGACTGTTTCACGGCTGCGCGGCGGGTGACAGCGCGATGGCGCTGGTGGTCGAGGTAACGGGCCGGTGACGCCCAAGCTCCACCGGCGGGACGGCAGCGCTGTGTGGGTGCCTGAGACCACGGTGGCGGTGCTGGACCGGGCGGTTCGCGAGCGGCCTCACACAGTGGCAATGGTCGCGGGCGAACTGGCGCTCACCTATTCCGAATACGGCTGCGCGGTGGACCGGCTTGCCTCCCGCCTTGCCCTTGCGGGTGAGCGGGGCGGCACGGTCGCTATCATCCTGCACAACATGGCCGCAACCGCTATCGCCATGTTCGCCGCGCAGAAGGCGGGCCGGGTGGCGGCGACGCTGAACCCGGACTACACCGCCGCCGAGCTTCGCCCATTGCTGTCCGATGCCGCGCCATGTGCGGTGATCGCCATCCCGGCGGTGCTGGAGCGGCTTGGCAATGCCGTTGCGTCGGATGTGTTAGTCCTGCCTGTGGAGGATGACCTCAGCTTCTTGGCTTCGCTCAGCGGCAACGCCGCATTGGAGCTGGAACCGCCCCGACCTAACGATCTCGCCACGCTCCAGTTCACCGGCGGCACCACCGGCCGGGCAAAGGGCGTCGAGCTGACCCACCGCGCTGTCGCCACCAACATCGCGCAGCGCGAGGCGGTGCTGCCGACGCAATTCGGCGATGAGCGGGTGCTGTGCTTCATGCCGATGTTCCACTCCTTCGCCGCCGCCATGTGCGTGCACCTCGCAGCCTATACCGCGGGAACGCTGGTGATCCTGCCGCGCTACCGTCCCGACTGGGTGGTGGAGGCGATCGCCAGCCACGCTGTCACCCGTCTGCCCGCCGGACCCACGGTGTTCAATGGGCTGGTCGGATATGAGGGGCTGACGCGCGAAGGAACCAGGTCGCTGCGCTGCGCCTATTCCGGCTCGGCGCCGTTGGCCGCCGAAACCTTGACCCGCTGGGAGGCGCTGACAGGGGTGCCGATTTTCGAGGGATATGGGCAAAGCGAGGCGGGGCCGATCTTGACCTATTATGGTCCCGGCATGGCGGTGAAGCCGGGCGCAGTCGGGCCGCCGCTGCCGCTCACCGAGCTGCGGATCGCCGCACCTGCAGGCGACGCAGGCGAGGTGCTGACGCGCGGGCCACAGATCATGCGCGGCTATCGCGGGCTGCCGGAGGAGACGGCGGCAGCTCTCGAGGACGGTTGGCTGCACACCGGCGATATTGGTCGGATAGACGAGAATGGCGATCTCCACATCGCCGACCGCAAGAAGGACATGGTCCTGGTTTCCGGCTACAACGTGTTCCCGCGCGAGGTGGATGAGGCGCTGATGGCGCATCCCCAAGTTGCGGCGGCGGCCTGTGTCGGGGTGCCGGACAGCTACCGGGGAGAGCGGCTAGTCGCCTTTGTCGTGCCTCGCGAAGGTGGTGCCGTCTGCGCCGAAGCTTGTGCCAAATGGCTGGAGCAGCGGCTGGTGCGTTACAAACAGCCTGCCGAGTATCGTTTTACCAATGCGCTTCCCCAAACAGCGGCTCGCAAGATCGACAAGCAGGCGTTGAAGGTGCTGGCGATGGAGGAGGCACGGGATGTCGCTTGAGCAGGTAGCGGTGCTGCGCGCCGCCATTCTGGCGCGGCGGGCGGGGCCGCCGGCAACGCTGGAGCAGCGGCGCGCCGGGTTCGAGGCGCAGATGGCGGCAATACCGCTGCCCGATGATTTCAAGGCGCGGAAGGTGTTCATCCGCCCAAACCTTCCTGCCCTGATATGCGAGCGCGCCGGGGTGGCCCGAGACAAGGTGTTGCTGTGGCTACATGGCGGGGCGTTTGTCCTGGGCACGGCGGCGAGTTACCGGGCAATGGCGGCGCGGCTGGCGGAGGCGGGCGGGTGCCGGGTGCTGCTGCTCGACTATCGTCTCGCGCCGGAACACCCGTTCCCAGCGGCGCTGGAGGACAGCATTGCGGCGCTCGGCTGGCTGGAGGAACAAGGTTTCGCCATGTCCAGTGTCGCGCTTGGCGGTGATAGCGCAGGAGCGAATCTCGCACTGGCAGCAGCTCAGGCCAGACTCCGCGAAGAACAAGCGCCCGCCGCGCTTTGGCTCGTCTCCGGCTATCTGGACCTCACCCATTCTGGACACTCGGTCAACGAGCGCGCTGCGCGTGACCCGTTTGTCGATCCGGCCACCATGCCCGGCACCGCCGCGACTTATCTCGGCAATGCGGACGCCCATGATCCACGTGCCTCCCCGCTGTTCGGGCGGGTGGAGGGACTGCCACCTGCGCTTATTCAGGTGGGTTCGGACGAGGTGCTGTTCAGCGACTCCGAACGGCTTCATACCAGGATCAAGGAAGCGGGCGGCACCGCCACCTTCCAAGAATGGGCCGGAATGATCCATGTCTGGCCGCTGTTCGCCCATGCCATCGAGGAGGGCGGCTGGGCCATCCATCAAGGCGGTGCGTTCCTGAAAGAGACACTCAGTCGGCAATACTAAGCCCAGCTTGCCACAGTACGCGCGGGCGCTAAACTCACGCGTTTATGGAGCTGCGGCAAATCCACTACTTTCTGGAGATCGTGCGCTGCGCTAGCTTCGGCCAGGCGGCCGAGCGCCTCAACGTGACGCAGCCCGCCCTGTCCAAAAGCATCCGCAATCTTGAGCAATCACTTGGCGTGACGCTGCTTGAACGGCACCCCGGCGGAGTCATTCCGACCGATTATGGCAAGCTGTTCCTCCAATACGCTTCCCTCATCTCGGCCGAGATCGAACGCGCCGTGGCCGAGATAGAGCAGATGAAGGGCACCGGGCGCGGCGTGGTGCGGGTCGGCGCGGGCGCGACTATGATGCAATATGTCATCCCGCAGGCGGTGCGCGCCTTCGTGGCGATGGACGACACCGCATCCGTCACCTTCCGCCAAGGATTGCGCGAAGATCTGGTGGCTAGTCTTCGCAGGGGTGAGGTGGACCTGATCGTCGGCTCCATTCGGTCAGCCGAAGACGACGAGGATTTCCGGCGCGAAGTGGTGATGCGTGACGAGATCGTCGTCGTGGCCAATCGCGATCATGCACTGGCGGGCAGGGCAGCGGTGCCGATTTCTGAACTGGCCAAGCATAACTGGGTGCTGCCCGACAACACGGAAGGGGAGCGTGACCGGCTGACCCGCGTGCTGGAGGCGGCGGGACATCCGGCCCCCGCCTGCGTGATCTCCACGCCCTCATCCAATTTCATGGCCACGATGTTGCAGGACAGCGAGTATCTCAGCTATCTGCCCCGCGCGCTGATCCGGCAATGCCAGGACTATGCGCATCTCCAGCCTATCAGTGTCGCGGCGCCCATCTGGGATACGATCATGGTTGGTGTCATCTACCGGCGGCGCGGGGTTATGCTGGCCCCGGTTCGGCGGTTCATCAACCGGCTCGTGGAAGCCGGGCAGGCGATCGAGGTGGGCGAGGGGCAGCGGTTGGCGAGTTAGGTGAATACCAACCGCTCGTCTTGAACCGGTGGCGCTGCGCTTCCGCCGGATGGCTGGCACGACGCTTCGACAAGTTCAGCCATGAACAGGACGGGATTACTTCTCGTCAGTGTGCCACACCGGCCGCTCCAGCACGCGGTCTACTCCGATCCGCGTATAGGCACCCGGCCCATGCACCCGTCCAACAAGCTGCATGGCGAGCGGGTCCACCCGCATCCGCTCCGGGTCGAAGAACTCCTGCGCCAGGTGCAGGCCAACCGCTTCAGCCACCAGGATCAGCGTGGCAGGCGGGGCGTCGATATAGCTATGGAGGCGGCATTCGATGGCAACGGGCGCTTTCCTTATGCGGCGGGGCGCAACCAGGCAGCTCTCCGTCATGTCAGTTCCCGTCCATTCCGCCTCGTCCAGATCAGGCGGCGCATCGACGCAGGTGGCGTTCATCGCCTCCAGCTGCGGTTCGCCGACGAGATGGATTACGCATTCCCTCGTTTCGATCAGATTGGCCGCGCTGTCCTTCAGCCGTCCATCCGATTGCCGCATGGTGCCCAGCACCAGCAGCGGCGGGGCGGCACCCATCATGTTGAAGAAGCTATAGGGAGCGAGGTTGCCGATTCCGGCCGCAGAGCAGGTGCTGACCCAGGCGATCGGGCGGGGCACGATGGTCGAGGCGAGCAGCTTGTAACAAGTGGCGCCGTCCAGCTCAACGAGCCGGAGGAACGCCATTCCGCTCACCCTTCACTCTCGCGCCAGGCGACCGGAACCTTTGCCCGCCGGTCCACCTCCAGCCGAAACACGTCGGGCCGGGCGTAATGGCCGGTCACATCGAAGTCATAGCGCGCCTCCGCAATCTCGCCCGGATCGATTTCGGCATAAAGGATCGTCTCGCCAGAATAATCCGGTCCGGCCAGCACCTCGCCCAGCGGGCCGACGATCATGCTTCCCCCGCGCATCAGCACGGTATCGGGCGCATCGCCCAGCGCACACTCGTAATCGTCAGGGTAAGCGCCGCGCGTGATATGCTGGCAGGTGGACAGGACATGGCAACGCCCCTCCAGCGCGATATGCCGCATCGACGCCGCCCACCCGTCACGATCATCCGCCGTCGGCGCGCAGTAGAGCGTCACGCCCTGCCCATACATGGCAAGCCGCATGGCGGGCATATAATTTTCCCAGCAGATCACCGCGCCGACCCGGCCAAGCGCCGTCTCCGCCACCGGCATGGTCGAACCGTCGCCAAAGCCCCAGATCAGCCGCTCCGCCGCCGTCGGCATCAGCTTGCGGTGCTTGGCCACGATGCCCGCCACCCCGTCGATGATGAGCGCGGTACAGTAAAGCGTATAGCCATCCCGCTCGATAATGCCGATGACCGCCACCAACCGCGCCGCACGCGCCGCCTCGACCAGCGCGGCGATCTCCTCTCCCTCTATCGCCACCGCCCCGGCACGGTATCGGGCAAAGGCGGTCCGCCCCTCCGGCTTGCGCAACCCGACAGGCGTGCCGAACGATGCGCCTTTGGGATAGCCACCGATGAAGGCTTCGGGAAAGACGGCAAGCTTGGCGCCGTTCTCCCCTGCCTCGGTCATCAGCCGCACCGCTTTCTCGGTAGATGCCGCCGCGTCGAAAGGCACGGACGCCGCCTGCACAACGGCAGCGCGAAATGGGGCGAGCGGGCTGAAGGTCATGGGCGCGCTACTCATCGGTATGGGCGGAAGGTTTGACGATAGCCGGGAGATATTTTAAGTCTATAACAAATGGAGAGCCGCCGATGAACGCCCAGAAATTCGACCAGTATGCCGAGGATGTGGCTGGCCGCGCCAATGTCGCGGACACTCCCGAACTGCGCGCCTATTACGCGCGGCTGGCGGAGCTGGGCACCGGCGCACTGTGGACGGTCGCCAATAAGATCGAGCCGTGGGAGCCTGCCTCCACCTCGCAGCCGATGCTGTGGCGCTATGCCGACCTGCGTGCCGACGTGCTGCGTGCGCTTGACCTTGTGACGCCGGAGAAGGCAGGGCGGCGGGTGGTGTATCTGGAGAACCCCGGCAGGGGCGATGTTGTGGCGGCGGTCGGCTGGCTATATTCGGGCCTGCAGGTGATGAACCCCGGCGAATGCGCGTCGAGCCATCGGCACTCGGCATCCGCCCTGCGCTTCATCATGGAAGGGTCGGGCGCCTATACGGTGGTCGACGGGCACAGGGTGACGCTGGGCGCGAATGATTTCGTGCTGACGCCCAACGGAACATGGCACGAGCATGGCGTGGCCAAGGAAGGCACAGTGTGCATCTGGCAGGACGGGCTTGACATCCCGCTGATGAATGCCCTGGAGGCAAACTTCTATGAGGTACATCCCGACCTCAGGCAGGCGGAAGGGTTCCCACTAGACGACACGACCGCCAGCTGGGCGGGATCGGGCCTCAGGCCGCAGAGCGACGGATGGGCCAAGCCATACTCGCCCATGCTCAAATATGGGTGGGGCCCGACCTACGAGGCGCTCTGCCGCCTTGCCGGCAGCAGCGACGGCTCGCCCTATGACGGGGTCATCATGGACTACGTCAACCCGGCGACCGGCGGGCCGGTGATGCAGACGATCGGTGCGCAGATCCAGCTGCTGCGCCCCGGGGAGCGGACGAAGGCGCACCGGCAGGTCGGCAGCTTCGTCTATCAATGCGCCAAAGGCAGCGGATACTCGATCATTAACGGGCAGCGGTTCGACTGGCGGGAGCGGGACATCTTCGTCGTGCCCGCCTGGATGTGGCACGAACACGCCAATGGGAGCGAGCGCGAGGATGCCTGTCTGTTCGCCTTCCACGACTTGCCGGTGATGCGCAGCCTAGGTCTCTACCGCGAGGAGGCGCTGGCCGACAATGACGGGCACCAGCCGCTCGCCGCCTGACCTTCTAGCAACCTTCGGGAGAATTCATGCGCCTTGTCACCTATCGCCGCACCATCGACGCCGCCGCCTGCCTCGGCATTTTGCAGGAGGGGCAGGTCGTCGACCTGGAGCGGCTGAGCTTGGCTTCCGGCGTGGCGCTGCCGGACACGATGCTCGACTTCATCGACATGGGACCGGACGCGGTGACACTGGCGGGCGAGTTGCTAGGGCGCGGGGTGCCCGCAGGCGCGGCACTTCCGCTCGGGAATGTCCAGCTCCTCGCCCCCATTCCCCGCCCGCGCAAGAATATCTTCGGCATCGGCCTTAACTATACCGAGCACGTGCGCGAGAGCGCCCAGTCCCTCGACACCTCGCCCGACTTGCCGCGCCAGCCGGTGATCTTCTCCAAGCCGCCAACTTGCGTGATCGGCCCCGGCCAGCCCATCGAGCATGACGCGACCATCACCCAACAGCTCGACTGGGAGGTGGAGCTGGCCGCCGTCATCGGCACGCGGGCGAAGCGGGTGGCGCGGGCGGACGCGCTAGCCCATGTGTTCGGTTACACCGTTATCCTCGACATGAGCGCGCGCGATTGCCGCCGGGCGGGTCAGTGGATCTATTCCAAGGGACTGGACACCTATGCTCCAATGGGACCGTGCATCGTCACCGCCGACGAGATACCCGACCCGCAGGTGCTGGACCTGTCGCTGACGGTGAACGGCGCGGAGAAGCAGCGGAGCAACACCGCCTATATGCTGTTCAAGGTGGACGAGCTGATCGCCGATCTCAGCCAAGGGATTACCTTGGAACCAGGCGACATAATCGCCACCGGAACGCCCGCCGGAGTGGGGGCGGGGCGTAACCCTCAAGAGTTCCTGTGGCCTGGCGATGTGGTGGAGGCGGAGGTGGAGAAGATCGGGCGGCTCAGGCACCCGGTTGTGGCGGTCTAGCGTCTTTTATCCTTGCGAGCAGCCGAAGGCAACGCGGCAATCCAGGGGGCGGCCCAGAACTGCCCTCAATTGTTTCGCTCCGCTCGCTACGATGAGAGTTTGGTCGAATTGACACCTGCCTGCTCCAGCATCGCCTTTTTTATTTCGTCCGGCCATGGCGCTGATTTGTGCTGATCGAGATCCATGCACACCAGCACCGCCTCACCCTGCAACTTGACTGCGCCTGCTACGTTGGCGGCAAAGCCGTAACAGCAACTCGACCGCCCAATCTCCCGCACCCTTATAGTAATCTCCAGCAGGTCGCCCAGAATGGCCGGAGCAGTGAACTTCACTTGGAGGCTGACCGTAGGCGTGCCGAGCCGGTGGTGGAGGTGCAGGTTGCGAAAGTCGGTGCCAAGGTGGGCAAACCAGTCCTCCACTGCCGCATTCAGCAGTTCGAAGTAGCGCGGATAAAACACGATCCCCGCCGGATCGACATGGTTGAAGCGGACGGGAAAGCGGGCGGTGAAGGGCTGGTTCATCCGGTGCGCCCGATCGCCTGCTTCAGCGCGCCTAGCAGCCGGTAAAGCTGCGTCTGGTGCGCGCCCGGCAGGGTAGCAAACGCTTCGGCAATCCAGCCGTGATGCGCCGCCGCCAGTTCGCCGAACCGCGTCTGCCCCGCTGCTGTGAGCACGGCGATGGAGGAACGCCGGTCGGTCATAACGGCGCGCGTCTCCACCAGCCCCTCCTTCTCCAGCTGGCGCACGATGGCCGTCACATTGCCGTTGGAGACCAGCAGTGCCTGCGACAGCGCGCTCATGGTCAAGCCGTCCGGCTGCCGGTCCAGCGCTGCCATGATGTCGAAACGCGGCAGGGTCGTGCCGAATTGATCCGCGAACCTGCGCCTCAGCCGCTTTTCCAGCATCATGGTGACGGATAGGAGCCGCAGCCAGACGCGCAGCTCGGCCGGCCCTGCGGCCTTGTCCAACTTTTCGCCCGTCACAATGGTGCGCCGCCGCTTCCGTGCGGGGCTGATCGTCGCATCGTTACCGCTCATGTTTCAGGCTCTCAGGGATTGCGCCGCCTTCTGCCCGGCGCGGCGCAGCTGCTCGTGTCCGGCGTGGTAAGGTGCGGGGATGAACTGGCGCCGCTCGTCCGCCTTGGCAGCCTCGTGCAGCGGCAGCGCAGGGTTGGCGAGCAGCGGCCGGCCGAATGCGACCAGGTCAGCGCGGCCGGCGGCGATGATTCCGTTCGCCTGGTCGGCATTGGTGATGTTGCCGACCGCGATCACCGGTACATGAGCCTCGTTGCGGATCCGCTCGGCATAGGGGGTCTGGAACATGCGGCCATAGATGGGGCGCGCGGCGGGGTTCGTCTCTCCGGTGGACACGTCGATCATGTCCGCCCCGGCTGCCTGGAAGCGGCGGGCTATCTCCACCGCATCCGCCGCCTCGATGCCATATGCGCCGGACCAGTCGGTCGCGGAGATGCGGACGAGGAGCGCCTTGTCCTTTGGCCAGGCGGCACGCACCGCCTCGACTATGCGCAACGGAAAGCGCATTCGATTGTCAAGCGGGCCGCCATAATCGTCCTGCCGCCGATTCATTAGCGGGGTTATGAAACTGGACAGCAAGAAGCCGTGCCCCGCCTGCACCTCCACCATGTCGAACCCGGCCTGGTCGGCGCGGCGCGCGGCAGCGGCGAAAGCGGCGGTGACGCGGTCGAGGTCCGCTTGCGTCGCTTCGGCAGGTACCAGCCCACCTGCGCGCCAAGCATGCGGAAAGGCGGAAATGATTGGCCACGGTTCAGTCAGCGGCTCGTCATAGCCGCGTCCGTTTTCCGGCACCCGGCACGCGGCCCTCCCTCCCGCATGGCCTAGCTGCGCGCAGGTGAGTGCCGCACTGTTCCGGTGAACGAAGGCGTTGATCTTGGCCCATCCCGCGACCTGCCCGTCATCCCACAGGCCGGGACACGCCGGAGTGGCACGCCCCTCCGGCTCCACCGCCACCATTTCGCTGATTAGGAGGCCCGCGCCGCCCAGGGCACGTGCGCTATAGTGGACGAGGTGAAAGTCGCCCACCATTCCGTCTACTCCGGCTTGATAGGTCAGCATGGGCGCCATTACAAAGCGGTTCACCAAAGTCTGCTCATGGAGGTGGAAAGGCGTGAATACCGGCCGTCCTTCGTCATCTCCGCCAGGGTCGGCCTGTCGCCGGAGCCAGCGCTCCATCTCCTCCAGCCATGCAGGATCGCGCAGGCGTAGGTTTTCATGACTGACCCGCTGGCTGCGGGTGAGGAGCGAATAGGTGAACTGCTCCAGCGGGAATTGGATGGTTCGATCCAGTTCCTCAAACCACTCGGTTGAATTGCGCGCCGCATTCTGGATGCGGAGCACCGCGAGGCGCCGCTCCTCCTCATACTCTTGCAAGGCGCTCCGCAGCGCTTCTCGCCCGTCCAGTCCTGGCTTCCCGACCACCTCGGCCAGCTTGATCGCGTCCTCCAGCGCCAGCTTGGTCCCCGAACCGATGGAAAAATGCGCGGTATGCGCCGCGTCGCCCAACAGCACGACGTTGTCAAACGACCAGCGTTCACAATGAACGCGGTTGAAGCTTATCCACGCCTCCGGCCCCTGTAAGTGCGCGGCATTCGACATCAGGCCTTCGCCATCGAGATGGGCGGCGAAGATACGCTCCAGGCTGGCGATGCAGGCGTTCCGGTCCATGCCGTCAAAGCCAAGACCTGTCCAGGTTGGCGCGCTGCACTCCACGATGAAGGTGGAGGTGTCCTCGCTGAATCGGTAGGCGTGCGCCCAAATCCACCCGGCATGCGTCCGTTCGAAGATAAAGGAGAAGGCGTCGAACAGGCGATGGGTGCCGAGCCAGATGAACTTGTTGCGGCGTTGCTCGATTTGAGGCCCGAACCGGCCCTTGTGCGCGGTGCGGAACAAGCTGTTCACCCCATCGGCGGCGACGATGAGATCGAAATCGGCATATTGGGACAGGTCGGCCGAACACTCCTGCTCGAAATGCAACCGCACTTTCAATTCCGCCGCGCGCGCCTGCAGGATTTGAAGAAGGTGCCGCCGGCCGATGCCGATGAAGCCGTGCCCGCCCGACGAGATGGTGCGTCCTTCAACAGTCACTTCGATGTCATCCCAGTGGGCGAAACTGCCAGCGATCGTCCGCTCGCTGACCGGGTCGGCGGCCTGCAGGTTCTCGAGCGTCTGGTCAGAGAAAACGACACCCCAGCCGAACGTATCGCCCGCCCTATTACGTTCAAAAACGTGAACTTCACAGGCCGGGTCGCGCAGCTTCATCAGAATGGCGAAGTACAGTCCGGCCGGACCTCCGCCGAGACAGGCAACTCGCATAGAAGCACTCCTGCAACTTGTTTTAGGTATAAAACAGTTTTGAAGCCTGTGCAATCGGGCATTATGAGCCGCCCAGTTTCGATGCGTCGCTGGGATGCGATGTGGCAGTTCAGATATCGAAAGTAGCAGGGATTGCCGTTGAGCCAGAAACGGTATTCCTGGATGACCCGAAGGGCGGCGAAGCCACCTAGCTTTGGACGTTGGCATGACCGAGGCGAACTTCTGAAGTCCCTTCATCTGACGGAACAGAGGTGGCTCGGCAAATCTGCACAGTAGGTTAAGTGGAGTTTCTGCCTGAAGGCGGCCGGCATG
>PPFU01003234.1_pt1 | contig 23541 bp, 24 predicted proteins | sample 1535991 | NCBI WGS metagenome assembly PPFU01 (sample SAMN04901290, study PRJNA319586) | Hypolithon metagenome, whole genome shotgun sequencing project. | isolation source: Antarctic Hypolithon | place: Antarctica: Miers Valley | collected 2014
ACGAACGACGCTTTATATCCGAGCCCGATCAACACCGCGACGAAGCCGAAGGCTGCCGCGGATGGCGCGCTCCCGAGCTTTCCCAACTCCGAGAGCAGGGTGGAGCCCGCGACCCCGAACCAGTACGTGAGGCCGAAGATCATGATTGCTCCGGTAACGGAGCCGAAGACGAAATACTTCATCGCCGCCTCGGTGGCGCGGTCGTCGCGCGGGTAGGCCACGAGTGTGAACGTGGCGAGGCTGGAGAGTAGAACGCCGAGTACGAGGAGCATCATGTCACCCGCACCGGCGAGTACGAGCGTTCCCAAGAGTGCGAATACGAGCAGGCTGTACACCGTGCCCTCTCGGTCGGTGTCGCGGACCTCTACACGGGCGAGCACGGCGGTGAGCGCGGTGGTCGGGGAGAGCAGGATCACGGCCCACACGCTCAGGGCGTCTATCCGGTAGGTGCCCTCGAATATGGTCGTCTCCGTGCCTACAAGCAGCACCGCGAGGCCGGTCGCCACGAGGAGCCCGATGACGGCGAACGGCAGCGAGATCTTGGGCATATGCAACATCTCGAAAGATAGGGCGCCAACGGCCGTGAGCAGTACGGCCAGCACGGGGGCCAGCAGCGCGAGGTCCTGCCCCATCTGGCTCATGCTCACAGGCCTATCGCCTCCGTCGCACGATGAATCATGTCGAGCAGCACGAACGGGAACACCCCGATCAGTACGACAAGCGCCGCAACCGGTGCTATGGTCAGAACCTCCCGCTTACCGAGGTCCGGCATCTTTTGCCAACGCTCGGAGGGCTTGCCCAGGAAGACAAGCTGTATCGCGCGCAGATACAACCCGGCGGTGATGACGATGCCGAGCACCGCGATCACGGCTACCGGATATACCCGGAGCGTGCCGAGGAAGACCTGGAACTCCGCCGGGAAGTGGGCCAGTCCCGGCAGGCCCAACGAGGCGAAGGAGGCCAGGATAAAGAGCCAGCCGAGAGCGGGCACGACTCTTAGCAGCCCGCCCATTTCGCCCATGTCGCGGGTGTTCGTCCGGTCCTGGAGCATCCCGACGAGCAGGAAAAGCGCGCCGGTTACGACGCCGTGGCTCACCATCTGGAGCACGGCCCCATCGAGGGCGAGTGTCCGGATGCCCGGGTCTGTCGCGGCGGCGGCCACGGCGACGCCGAGCACGACGTAGCCCATGTGGTTGACGCTGGTGTAGGCGATCAGGCGTTTTAGGTCCGTCTGGCCCAGAGCGACGAATGCCCCGTAGAGAGCGGTGAAGACGGCGAGGGCGGCCACGTAGGGAGCCGCTGTTCGGAAGGCGTCCGGTGTCATCTGCAGGGCGAAGCGGATCAGGCCGTAGGTGCCGAGTTTTAGCATTACACCGGCCAGGATCACACTGCCGGCGGTCGGAGCTTCGACGTGGGCCGCCGGCAGCCAGGTATGCACCGGGAAGATGGGCGTCTTGACGGCGAAGGTTATGAGCATGGCGATAAAGGCGAGCATCGCCGCCAGGCCAGCGAGTGGCGGTGACTCTATGAAAGCCCGCATGTCGAAGGTGCGTGGGTCGCTGCCCAGATACAGGCCCAGGATCGCCAGCAGGAGCGGCAGGCTGCCCAAGAGCGTGTAGAGGAAGAAGGTCAGTGCCGCCCGCTGGCGATTCTCGTGGCCCCAGTCGGCGATGATGAAGTACATCGCGACCAGCGTTATCTCGAAGAAGACGTAGAAGAGGATCGCGTCCAGCGCCACGAAGACCCCGATGCTAGCCGTTTCAAGCAGCAGGAACAACGCCACGTAAGAGCGCGCCCGCTCCGTAACCTTCACCGAGAAGACGAAGGAGACGAAGAAGAGTAAGACAGTCAAAAGAACGAGCGGAAGGCTGATGCCGTCCACGCCGACCCGGTAGGCGGCCCCGAGCGACGGCATCCAGGAGATCTCCTCCACTTGCGTAAAGCCCGCTCCGGCCCCGCGCGCCCACATCCAGGCAGCCCCGAGCAGGGTAAGTCCGGAGACAATTATGCCTACCGAGTGCGCGCCGCGGGGTGAGACGCCCGGCAGCGCCACGAGCAGCGCGGCGCCCAGTAGCGGAAGAAAGAGCGTTAGGGATACAAGTGGAAACATTGAACAGGACCTTTCTACGGAACCAGTATGCCGATAGCCAGAAGCGCGAGGATCAGTGCGCCGCCGGTGACGGCCAACAGCAGCTCTTTGTGGACGAGACCCGTCTGGAGCCGGCGGGCACGCCGTCCCAGATCCCATGTACCCCGGACCAGGGCGAAAATGAAGCCGTCTATACCCTTCTCGTCGGTAATTCGTGAAGCCTGTGCGAGCAAAAGCCCGGCGCGCCCGACGCCGAGCACGCCCCGGTGAATGCCACCGTCGAAGGTATCCGCGGCGTGCGCCACCACGAGCGCCGGACGGGCCACGAACTGTTTAAATCCGCCGCCGATGCGGAAACCTTTCTCGGCGGACGCGCGAACCGGGCCGAGCAGGCTGTCGGCGGAAACGAACCATCCCAGCGCCAGACCGCCAAGGGCCACGGCGACGCCGACCGCCAAGATCGGCAGGTCCTTCGGGAGATTGCCCTCGACGAGCCCGGCGAGCGGCTCCAGTGCGAAGCCCAGACCGGCCGCCAGGGCGACGAGCCCGGCCAAACCTACGCCCATCCAGGTGATTCCGGCGACCGGTTCGTCTTCCGTTTCGCCTTTCCAAAGGAGCCGTAGCGCCCGGGCGACGTAGATCCCGGTCAGTGCAGTCCCTACGAGGGCCAGCGGGAATAGCAACCAGGCGAAAGGCGATTCGAACGTCGCGGCTATTACGGCGTCTTTGGACCAGAACCCGGCAAGCGGCGGTACGCCGGCGAGAGCCAGGCCCGCCAAGGCGAACCCGACGAAGACGAAGGGTCGCTCCCGTCCTGTGCCAGCGAGCTTCGAGAAATCGGTTGAGCCGCGGGCGTGTTGGAAGACGCCGGCACCGAGGAAGAGGGAGCTCTTCATCGCCGCGTGGGCGGTCAGGTGGACGAGGGCGGCCACGGGAGATCCGGCGCCGATGGCTAGCAGCATGAAGCCGTACTGGCTGGAGGTGGAGGCCGCGAGCAGCCGCTTGAGGTCCCGGTCGGCGACGGCCATGATCCCGGTTACTATCGCCGTGATACCGCCCAGGGCGCCCACTACCAGTAGCGCACCCGGCGGAAAGAGCGGGAAGGCGCGTATGAGCAGGATCGCTCCGGCCGCGACCAGGGTCGCCGAGTGGAGTAGCGCGGAGACTGGAGTGGGTCCTACCATTGCAGCTTGTAGCCAGCCTTGCAGCGGTATCTGCGCCGACTTGCCTGCGGCAGCCAGCAACACGAGCAGGCTCGCGGCGAAGGCCGCGGCGCCGCCGGTCTCCAGGGTGCGGGAGATTTCGCTGGTCCCGGATTGCGAGATTAGGATGAAGATGCCGATGTAGAGTCCAAGGTCGGCGGTGCGGGTGTAGAGAAAGGCGCGGGTGGCTGCTTCGCCGACTCCGTCTTCCTGATACCAGAAGCTGATCAGCATGTAAGAGGCCAGCCCGATCATCTCCCACGCCGCGAGCAGCAACACCCAATCCCCCGCGAGCACCAGTGTCTCCATCGCGGCGACGAAGAAAGACATCTGGGCGAAGAAACGGACTTTGCCGCCTTCCTCCCCCATGTACCCTACGGCGTAGATCATCACGAACGCGCCCACGACCGCCACAATAACGGCGAATACCGCTGTCAGCGGAGTGGCGACGAGGCGCAAGGGGTACTCCGGCAACCCCGGCAGCATCGCGGCATAGTGCGCGCCATCGGCGACACCAACGAGAGCAACTACTGCGCCGATCAGGGAGCCACCGACTCCTAAAAGGGCGAGTGCGGGGGCGGCGCGCCGGACCAGCAGTATTGCTACCATCGCAGAGAGCGGGCCGAGTATCGTCAACGCGACGTAGGTCATCCTTTGAGGTCCCTAGCTTCTTCCATCTCGACCGAGCCTTTGTAGCGGAAGCGGGCGGTTCCGACGCCGAACCCAACGGCCATCTCCAGAGCCATGACGGTCATTACAATCAGGACGAACACCTGGCCAGAATAGGCTTCGGGGTGCAGAAAGCGCCAGAAGGCGACCAAGTTGACCATCGCGCCGCCGAGCATCAGCTCGACGCCCATCATGATCATGACCAGGTTCGTCTGGGAGAGCGAGCCGTAGAGCCCAACGCCGAAGAGTATGGCGCCTACAACCAGTGCTACGATGAGCGTAGCCACTACTGCCTCCTCTCCAGTGCGACGGCGATGGTGGCGATCATGGCCGTCAGGATGGTAACGCCGGCCGTTTCGAAGATGAGCATCGAGCGTCCCATCAACTCTATCCCGAGGTCGTGTACCTGCTCTCCCGGCGGAACACTGTCCGCGATGGAGCCCCAGCCGACCAGAAATACGATGCCGACAACCAGTAGCGCCCCGAGGACGCCGACTATCTGGGAGATCCGCTTCTGGTGCGTCATGTCCATCCCCATGAGGCCACCCGGGTCCATCATATACATCACCATGAAGACCGCCATAATGGCCATCTCGGTCCCCATCATCATGATCTGCAACACTCCGAGGAACTCGGTCTGCATCGCGAGGAACATCGCGCCGATGGCGGCTTGGGAGAACAGGAGCGCCAGCGCCGATCGGACCATCGAAGACGTAGTAAAGACCACGACGCCGAACCAGATCGCCGCTATCCCAAACAAGCCTACGAAGATCGGCTGCAAGGTCGCTTGAAGCATCATCCGTCTATCGCCAGCAGGACGATACCGACGTAGAGGATGTTTATGAGGGCTAGCGGGATACCGAGCTTCCAGAACCATTGCAGAAAGTGTTCTTCACGGACGCGGGGGACGTACCGACCGATAAAGAGCATCGCGGCCGCGACAACGAGCGACTTGCCCAGGGTCCAGGCCCACGGCGGCAAAATGGGCCCGAGCCAGCCGCCCAGGTAGAAGACCGTTATCGTCACTGCAAGCGTTACGACGAGCACCAGGCGGCCGAGGCGCATGATCGCCAGCCGCGCCCCCGTGTACTCGGCCATCACACCGCTAGCCAGCTCGCCCGGGGCCGTCGGCAGGTCGAACGGTGGCAGGAAGCAGACCGCCAGCGCCGCCAGGAAGAACAACGCGAAGCCCAAAGGCTGAAAAACGACGTTCCACATCGCATCCTGGGACTCTACGATCTGCGTGGTAAAGAGCGACTCGGCGCGCATCGCGACCGCCGTCAGCGGCATGACGATGAGCATGGAGTAGCCTACGAGCTGACCGAGGAAACGCCAGCCGCCGACCATCGCGTAGACTCCGTCCGGCGCCCAACCGGCCATCACCAGCGCGACCATCACGTAAGCGAGCGCCGCGTTCACGAACAGCGCGCCCGTCGCCAAGTTCGTGATGATCAGGCCCGGAGCGAGCGGGAGAACGGCAGAGGCGAGGAGGGCGGAGATCAGTAACAGCACCGGCCCAACCTCGAAGAAGATCCTATCGGAGCTTCGGGTGAGGATGGATTCTCTACCTAGCAAAGCCACGGCGTCCAGCGCGGGACCGGTAGGCTGGAAACGTCCGTTCGTCGCCCATCCTTCGAGCACGGCGACCGCGTAAGCCCCCGCGAGCAACACCAGTATGACTATCGCCGTGCTCACCCGGACATCTCCCAGGGCGAGAGGTCCAGCGACCCGACACCGACCAGCGCGTCGGCCACTTCCTTGCCCACTGTCACGGCCTCGACAAACCGGACGTTGTGTGTCGAAGGAGCGTCGAGTTTGGCGGCGGCTATCGCACCGTCTTCGAGGGTGATGTGCAACGTCGCCGTGCCGCGCGGCGTCTCTATCATGGACGTGCCCGTGCCGGAAGAAGCATCGTCCGACAAAAAGCCCACATCGGCTATCGTCCCCGCTTTGAGTACGAGGTCGAGGCTCTGCTTCGTTTCCTCCAGCCGGAGTCGGAAGCGGGCTAAAGCATCATTTCTGTCGCTGGTCAAAGAGGAGAAACCGAGGTTGCGGTACGTCGGGTCTTCCGAACGCGCGTCGGTCTCGAATCCGGCGGACCGCGCTACCGGCCCGGTTGCCTTCTCTGCGCCCCTGTCCAGAACCCCGATCCCACCCAGTTTGCTACGGAGCAACGGTGTCCGGAACACCTTGCGGATGAAGTTCTCTAAATCGCCTTTTATAAGCTCGACCTCTTCTATGTCCGCTGCCCAGAGGAGCGACAGTTGCAATCGGGCCGCCTGCCGTGAGAGCCAGCCGTCACCGATCAGATAGCCGAAGCTCGACGCCCATCCCAGATGACTCGCCGCGCGCTCGCGCTCCAGGGCGCCTAACCTGGACAAAGCGACCTCGTTACTGACCTGAGCCCCCGACGCATTCTCGACAGCCCGTCGGGCCAGCAAACGATAGGCGACCGGCGCGAGCGGGTCGAGCTTGGCGGCGCGCTCGGGGAGGCTTTCGACCGGGCCACAAAACAACCTCGCTGGCGAGTGTCCCTTTATGCCCGGTTCCACTTCCGTATCGGCGACCGTGTCGCCGTCGAGTGTGAAAGTGAGGGAGAGGCCGCCGGGGAGTCCTGGGAATAGCGGACCGTATGGGGCCGGGACCCACTCCATGATCAAGCCGTCCCCGCTCGCCGGCATGCCTTCGGTCATCTCGATCATGGACATGAAGTTCTCTAACTGGTCCTCACCGATCTCTTTCTCTTCGGACTCGTCTTCCGGCTCGTCTTGGTCTTCTTCGGAGCCCGTTTCCTGGTCTTCCTCTTGCTCGTCACCTTCTCTTTCTTCGCCGTCCTCCGGTTCTCCCTCTTCCTCCTCTTCGTCGGAGCCGTGGCCGTGGTCATGCCCGTGGTCATGCCCGTGGTCCATCCCACCCTCGTCTTCTTCGTCCTCCTCTACCACCTCGGCCTCGAAGTCCTCCGCATCGGACGCGAACGCTCCTTCCGCGAAGTAGCGTCGTAGCTCTTCGACGCCATTGGCCAACGAGTCCTGCTGCAGGTCCACCGACACGTCCGGCCCCGGGAGTGGCGACACTTCTCTGGCGCCCACCGCGAACACCGCCCGTGGACGCATCATCTGGGCGTAAGCGACGGCCGCCGCTTCTCTAAGTCCCTCCGGCAACTCACCGACTAGCAGCAGCACGCCCGCGTGCCGGGGCGTATCTACTATTTGTAGGCCGGTTGCTTCTATGTCTAGTCCGCGTGCCCGCGCAACATCCGGTCCTGGGACGACAAACGCGTCTAACCGACGGGCCATCGCCCGCGCAACCATCTTGTGGAGCCAGGTCGGCTCCGCCTGCCGGGCGCCGGAGATCATTTCTGCCTCCTGAAGGCGCCCTGACTCCAGCCGTACAGGAGCCCCAAATAGAGAATCCCTAAGAAAACGCCCATGTCCAGCAGCGCCTTTAGGCCGAGTTCTCGGTAAACAACCGCCCACGGGTACATGTAGGCCATCTCCATGTCGAAGGCGAGGAACAGCAGGACGTAACCGTAGTAACGAACGTGATACCGGACCCAAACGGGGTCTCTGGCGAGCTTGCCGGAGGTGGCCGGCACGTCCTTGCCCGGCTCTTGTCGCGTTTTGCCGAGCGAACGGGCGATGCCGTACACGCTCAGTACGAAGCCCACGGTACCGACGACCATCCCCAAGAGCAACGCATACTGCTGCAAGGCGCTCATAGCATCACTCCCCGATTATCTAGTAAGCTTGTGACCACTTCACCCACTCGTCGCCTCTACATCTCTCGTTGCCGGAAACAGCCCGGGCTAGTGTATACCCCTGCCCCCTATATTCAAGCCTGGAGCCGGACAATGGTTCTTTCGGTGCACTCTGTTTGGTTACCGCTCTTCGAGAACCACCTGCACCCCGTTTTTTGGGCGAAGGGTGATCGAGGGTTGGGGTGTGGTACGTTGCTTTCCTGAGAGTTTGAGGCGGAACCTCTGGGCGATGGTCGTTAGTAGCAGGGCGGCCTCCATCTTCGCGAAGGACTGGCCGATGCACAGACGCGGGCCGCCACCGAACGGGAAGTAGGCGTATTTCGGTATCCGCTTTTCGAGGCCGTTCGTCCAGCGGTCCGGGTCGAAGTTCTCCGGATCTTCGAAGGTGTGGGGGAGACGGTGGACGACGTACTGGCTTATAAAGAGTTGGGTCTCGGCCGAGACGTGGTAACCCCCGATCTCGCAGTCCTCGATGGCTTCGCGCCCGATGGCCCAGGCCGGCGGGTAGAGTCGCATTGATTCTTTGAGTACCGCGTCTGTGTAGGGGAGGTGAGGTAGGTCGTCCATCGTGGGTGCTTTGCTATCTAACTGCTCTGCGAGTTCCGCGTGAAGCTTTTTCTCCACTTCGGGGTGGAGGGCGAGCAGACGCCAGGTCCACGAGAGGGCGATGGCGGTGGTTTCGTGGCCAGCCATGATGACGGTCATTACCTCGTCGCGCAGTTGTTCGTCGCTCATGCGGCCGCCGTCCTCGTCCCGGGCTTGGAGCAGCATGGAGAGCAGGTCTCCCGTGTCGCGGCCGCTCTTGCGCCGCTCGTCTATGATGCCGTAGATGAACTCTTCGAGCTGGCGTTGCGCCCGGCGGTAGCGCAGGTTGGAAGGCGTCGGGATGCTGTCGGGGAGCATCCGGAGGAACACGCCGCTACCTTGGTCCGAGAAGTGGGCCATTACCGCGCCTAGGGCTTCGCCGACATCCTCGGCCTCGTCGGCGATGTCGGCGTCTACGAGGGTCTTCGCCACGATCTCCAACGTCAGGCGCATCATGTCGTGGTGGATGTCCCGTTGCTCGCCGTTTCGCCAGCCTTCCAGCATCCTCTCGGTGTAGGCAACCATCGTTTCGGCGTAGTTGGCGATTCGTTCGCGGTGGAAGGCGGGTTGGGCGAGCCGGCGTTGGCGCCGCCAGAAATCGCCGTCGCTCGTGAGGAGGCCGTCGCCCAGGATACTAAGCTCACCCCGGGTTACGCGGTCCTTGATGAAGTTCCGGTTGTTGCCGACCAGCACCTGCTCTATGTGCTCCGGGTTGGATAGCAGGTAGGCGGGCGGCCCGGGGAAGTTCAGGTGCACCACGTCCCCGTACTCTCTGGCGCAACGGGACAGGAACCCCAAAGGGTCCCGCGAGTAATCCAGCAGGTTGCCGACTAGGGGGCGGCCTTTTGGACCGGGAGGGAGTTTTGGCGGTGCGAGCATTGTTCTCCTATCAGGCGGCCACGGTGTAACCGGCGTCTTCGATGGCGACTTTGATCTCCTTCTCGCCAACCCGGTCTTCGCTATACGCCACCTCAACGACTTTGGAGTCCGGGTCGGCTGTAGCCTTCTCGACGCCGGAGAGCCCGTTCAGCGAGTCCTCTATGGCGGCCTTGCAGTGGGCGCAGCTCATGTCCGGCACGGTGTATTTGGCTTCGGTCATCTTTAGCTCCTTTCCATCTTGGCGAACCGCTCTACGGCGGCCATCAGCTCCTCGATCTTCTCTTCCGTCTTGTCCTGGTTCTCTATGGACTCCTTTACGCAGTGGTCCACATGGTCCCGGAGTACCATGGCGGCGACCTTCTCCGTGGCGGAGACGAGGCTGGATATCTGGGTGAGGATGTCTATGCAGTAAGCCTCCTCGTCCACCATTCGCTGCACGCCCCGAACCTGGCCTTCGATCCGCTTGAGCCGGTTCTCCAGCTTCTCCTTATGATCCGCTTTGATGTATCCGTGCAATGGAACCTCCGTGAGGGATTCATGTTCTCTTCGGGATATTCTACAAGCCGCCTCAGCCTATATGTACCCGCCGCAGCCGGAGGGCGTTGCTTATGACCGTAACCGACGAGAGTGCCATCGCCGCCGCCGCGAGGATCGGGTTTAGGAAACCGTACTCGCCGAGGGCCGGTTGCAGCACGTCCGGAACCGTACCGCCGGAGAAGAACGGGTAGAGGATGCCCGCGGCAACCGGAATCAGGGCGACATTGTAAGCGAAGGCCCAAAAAAGGTTCTGCTTGATGTTCCGAATCGTGGCTTTGGAGAGCTTTATCGCCCGCGCCACGCCCCGCACGTCGCCGGAGATGAGCGTCAAGTCCGCCGCCTCCATCGCCACGTCCGTGCCGGTCCCGATCGCCACGCCAACGTCGGCCTTCGCGAGCGCCGGGGCGTCGTTGATGCCGTCCCCGACCATCGCCACGACCTCGCCCTCGGCCTGCAGCTTCTTTACCTCGCCGACCTTATCTTCCGGCAGCACCTCCGCCAGCACCCGGTCTATGCCGAGTTCGCGGGCTATTGTCTCAGCGGTCCGGTGGTTGTCGCCGGTGAGCATCGCCACCTTCAGTCCCATTTCGTGCAGCCGCCTTACAGCCTCGTAGGATTCGTCTTTTATGGTGTCGGCTACGGCCACGAGGCCCACCGGCTCGCCGTCAACCGCCACGAACATCGTGGTCTTGCCGGATGCCGAGAGATCCTCACCCTCGCGTAGGAGCCCGTCCCCGATAATACCTTCCATTTCCAGCAGTGCGGCGTTACCGGCAAGCACCTCGCGGCCGTCCACCCGGGCCCTCATGCCGCGTCCGGCCACGGCCTCGAACTGCTCGGCATCTGTCAGCCCAATGCCTCGGCTTCTCGCGCCTTCGACTATCGCCTCGCCCAGTGGATGCTCGCTGCCGCGCTCCGCAGATGCCACCAGGCGCAACAACTCTTCATCGGAGAGGCTGTTCATGGTCGTTACGTCCGTGAGTTCCGGCTTGCCTCTGGTGAGGGTACCGGTCTTGTCCAGGACTACGGTGGTGAGCTTGTGGGCCCCTTCGAGCGTCTCGCCGCCCTTTATGAGGATGCCCATTTCAGCACCCTTGCCGGTCCCGACCATTATGGAGGTCGGGGTGGCGAGGCCCATCGCGCAGGGGCAGGCGATTATTAGAACGGCCACAAAGTTCAAAAGTGCGAACGTAAACGCCGGAGCCGGTCCGAAGACCAGCCAGACGAAGAAAGTCAGCGTAGCGAGACCGATGACTATCGGGACGAAGACGCCGCTCACGCGGTCTGCGAGGCGTTGGATCGGGGCTTTCGTCCCCTGGGCTTCTTCTACCATGCGGATGATCTGGGCTAGGGCCGTATCCCTGCCGACCTTCGTCGCCTCCATCCGGAACGAGCCGCTCTTATTGATGGTCGCCCCGATCACCTCGTCGCCCACAACCTTGCTCACCGGTATTGGCTCGCCGGAAATCATAGCCTCGTCCACCGCCGACTCCCCACTGACCAAACGTCCATCTACCGGCACCTTCTCGCCGGGCCGCACGACGACTACGTCGCCAACCACCACGTCCTCGACGGGTACGTCCGCTTCTTCGCCGTCTCGTACTACTCGGGCGGTCTTGGCCTGTAATCCGGCGAGCTTCTTTATCGCCTCGTTGGTGCGACCTTTGGCGCGGGCTTCCAGCAACCGTCCTAGCAGTATAAGCGTGATAATTAGCGCGGATGTGTCGAAGTACACGTCCGCCCGGCCTCCCGCAAAGAGTTGCGGCGCGACGGTCGCCACCAGGCTGTACAGGTACGCCGCGCTGGTCCCGACGACGACCAGGGTGTTCATGTTGGCCTGGCCGTGCTTTATGGCTCCCCAGGCTCCCTTGTAAAATCGCCACCCGGCCCAGAACTGAACCGGCGTTGCCAGGGCGAGCAACCCGAAGTTCAGCCAGCGCATAGGCACGGGGCTTGGAACGCCCAGCATGTGCGGGAGGCTGCCGATCAGGATGAGAAGTGTCAGCGCCGCAGCCCAGAGGAAGCTGTTCCGGAGCTTCCGGTATTCCCCCTGGTGGGCCTCCTCCGCCAACTCCGCTTCTTCTTCGCTCGCCGCCCCGTATCCGGCGTCTTCGACGGCATGCTCCAGATCTCGCGGTTTCACAGTACCCGCCAAGTACTCGACGGTTGCCTTCTCGGAGGCCAGGTTGACGCTAACACCCAACACACCCGGCACGTCCCCGAGGGCCTTCTCGACCCGCCCAACGCAACTGGCACAGCTCATGCCTGTGATGCCCAAGTCCGTTTTGGCAATCTCTACACCGTATCCGGCGTCTTCTATAGTTTTGATAAACTCTTCGGGACTCACGAAGCCGGGATCGTAAGAAACACTCGCCCTCTCGGCGGCGAAGTTCACGTTTGCCCCTTCGACTCCCTCAGTCTTCGAAAGCGCCTTCTCGACCCGGTTGGCGCAGGCCGCGCACGACATACCCGTAACCGGGATGTTCAGCCTTTTTAGCTCCTGTTTCTGCATTCGAACAGCCTTTCTCTACTTGAGAAAGACGATTCTAACATACCCCCCTACCCTATAAAAGGTAAGTTAGTTTTGTTTTGGGATTCGGCCGCCCTTTGTTATTTTTTGTCAGTGTCTCTAAGGATTTCGAAGACGTCGTTTACGAGGGCTTCACGTTTATCCGGTGGCAGGTCGCGGGGGTGGATGGTTTGTTTATCGGACTGGAGGTTGCGGGACGTGGCTTCTTCGGCCAGGTATTGGTCTATAAGTCGGACTATGGCGTCGACCTTCTCTCTCGGGAGGCCGTCTCCGCCGCGGGTTAGTCTGCTCCACATGCTTCGCATCCCTTCTCGCCGGTGAACTATCCGTAACCGGGATTATACCCGGCTGTGATGTATGCAGAGTAAGACATTTCTCGATTTTTGGTTCAGGCTTCGGTTGCCACTTTCCTCCGGAAAGAGCGGTCGCTGAGTGGTGCGAAGTCGCCGGATTTTTGCCAGTCGTAAGTGGTTATGCGGAGGTTTTGCTCGTCTACGTTCACCACGTTGAAGCTGGAGGGACGTCCGGGGCGGATGCGGTTCGAGATAGTGCCGGCCGTTGAGATCAGCAGTCCCGGAGTCGGCTCGACGGTGTGTATAGCATCCTGGTGGTCGTGGCCGCACAGGACCAGTTCCGTTCCCAGAGAAGCCAAGGCGCGGAGTGCCTGGTCTGTGTTTGCGAGGCCGTGGCGGCCGGAGGCCCCTTTGGTCGGGTTGTGGTGGATCATGGCGATCCTGGCCGCTCCGGGGGCGGCACTCTCGAAAGTCTCTTTTGCGCGTAGGATATCTTTGTCTCTTACATGGCCTATGACGCCCAGGTCCCGGAATCGCCGCGTCAGAGACCCGCGGGTTATGCCGTGGGCCGTATTGAGCCCCGCTATCACAACGCCCGGAATCTCAAGCGCCGGGCACAAGTCTTCCGAGATGTGTCGCTTGTAGCGAGAGTATTTAAACTCATGGGCCTTATTGCCGATGAGCCCCACGATCCCGAGGTTCCGGGCAACGGCGCCAAGCCACCGGATGTCGTGGTTGCCGGGGATTGCCAGGCAGGGCGCTATCTTTTCCAGAGAATTGAGGTATTCGCGGGCCTGGATGAACTCCGCGTTCGTGCAGCGTTGGGTGAGGTCTCCGGAAACCGCGATCGCACCCGGCCGAAGCTCTTCAACCTTGTCTTTCAGTGCACCCAGGCGCTCGGAGGATGATGGTCTGCCGAAGTGCAGGTCCGAGATGTGCATGACCGTCGCCACGAATCCTAATTCTACCCGACCGGATAGGGATCGGTTAGAGCCTCGCCAGGAAGTCTTTCAGAGCCCCGTTGAATTCTTCGGGAGCTTCAAGATTTGAGAGGTGCCCCGCGCCGGAGATGGTGTGATGTTCGGAGTTCGGTATCTTCGCGGCCATCGCGCCCATGACTTCGGGGGAGGAAATTTCATCTTCTTCACCGCCGATGACCAGCGTTGGAACGGTTGTGTCCGAAAGGAGCGGCTCTGAGTCCGGCCGGTCGCGCATCGCGCCAAGGGCCGCGACCACACCGTCAGGCGAACTCTCAAGCATCAGGGTTTCGACCTTGTTTACTATATCCCGTTTATTCTCCCGGGTGTTTGACGAGAGGAGATGCTCCATTTGCATCTCTACGAGGACCTCCACGCCCTCCTCTCTGACACGCCGGGCCATGTTATTCCGGTTTTCCCGGATCTCTTCGGAGTCCGGGTCCGGACGGGTATTGGCTAGGATCAGGGCGGAGATCCTCTCCGGGAAAAGCCGGAGGCACGCGAATGCCACGTAGCCGCCCATCGAAAGTCCACCTAACATCACGCGATCCAGGTCCAGCCTGTCCAGCAACTCCCGAATGCCCCGAGCGTAGTAACCTATGTCAGGTTGGGTCGGTGGATAGGAGGAATCTCCGAAGCCCGGATAGTCCGGGAGTATGACGCGATAGTCGTCTTTCAGGTCTTGTACTTGCGGCTCCCACATCTTGCCGTTCAGTGGGAAGGCGTGGAGCAACACGATGGGATCACCTTCACCGTACTCGCTGTAAGACATTGGAGCATTGGAAATTAGATCTGCCACGTGCATCCCCTCCGGAGCTTCGCACCCCTTTTTCGTCTGGATCACGTACACTAGCATCTTCCCCGAAATGGAGTGTTCGTGCGACTGATCTACACCTTGATGCTCGTCGGAGTTACCGCTGTCTGGGGCTGGACTTTTGTGGTCGTCCAAGAGGCCATCGCCGTCTACAGCGTGCTCGGATTTCTGTCCTTGCGCTTCCTCCTCGCCGGGGCCGCACTCGCGCCGTTTCTTATGTCCCGTATGACGCTCCGGACGCTGCTCGCCGGTGGCAGTATCGGGCTGGTGCTTGCGGCGGGCTATCTCTTTCAGACTCTAGGGTTGTTGTACACGACGCCAACGAACTCTGGCCTTATAACAGGACTTTTCGTCGTCTTTGCGCCGCTCACGGCATGGATCTTTTTTAAGGCAGGCATTCCGCGTCCGGTGCTATTGGCGATTTCGCTGAGCCTCTCGGGAATGGTGCTGCTGGCCGGGCAGAGCGCCTCTATCGGGAGGTTTGGGGACGCGCTCACGGTAATATGCGCGGCTGGGATCGGGGCCCACATAGCCCTACTGTCCCGGTACGCCAAGGAGCATGACGCCGGTGCTTTGGCGCTCTCACAGATGATCTCGATGGGTTTGCTCTTCACCGTCCTGTGGCCGATCTTCGAGCCGGTCGAGTTTCCGCCCCGGGAGGTGTGGTTCGCCATCCTGTTGACCGGGCTCTTCGCCTCAGCCGGGGCGTACTACGTCCAGACGACCGTTCAGCAAAAGATATCGGCGGCCCGGGCGGCGATAGTCCTTACCATGGAGCCTGTATTTGCGGCCATATTCGGCTTTTGGCTCGCCGGTGACCGCCTCTCGCCGGTGCAGTTATTCGGAGGAGCCTTGATCCTCTCGGCGCTGTTCGTTGGAGAAGTCGTGCCGGTACTTCGTCGGAGAGGGAAATAAAAAGGGACTCCTGGAGGGCCAAAACCGCTTCACCGGCCCAGGTAAAGAGTTACTCAACGACCCGAAAGTAGCAGACCTGTACCTGGGTGGCGCATCCCGCAGCGCCTGATTTGACGGGGCTTTTGACACTTTCTTAACGCATACCCAGCTGTTCAGACAGAGCTTCGTTGACCTTCTCGATCGTGGGAGAGTCCAGCTTGGTAATGAACCGACTAAGACGGGCTTTGTCCACCGTCCTGATGTGGACGCAAGTTACCCAACTCTTTTTGGGCATTTTTGCGCTCTCCGGGATCTCGACAATAAAAGGATAGGGTTTCTTCGGAGCCTGACTCGTTACGGCAACCACTGTAACTACCGGAGAGTAACGGTTAGCAATATCGTTAGAGACCACCAGACAGGGTCTCTGCTTGCGCATTTCACTCCCTCTTGCGGGCTCAAGGTCTACGGTCCAGACATCGCCCCTGGTTGCCTGATTGCCCACAAGCGACTCACTCATCACTAACCCGCCCAGCGATTACTAATCCTTTCTCTCTTGATACTGCCAAACCTACAAGTTCGGAGTATAGCAGTTTACACTGTCGTAAACAGTGTAAACAACATTGTGGAGTTACAGTTATGGTATAGTCCGCATGCGGTATAGTCCGCACAAATCTATGTAGGTTGGCTAGACACGTCGTGTTGCGGTTGTATAGGCAAGAGCCAGGCAGATGAGAGAAGGTGGAAGGATGGCGACGAAGGAGTCGAAAGCACGGGAACGCGGTACGCGGAAGCAGTTTACCGTAACCGTCCCGCCTGATCTGGGGCGTTATCTAGAAGAGCGGGCGGCGGAGACTGGGTCGAATAAGAGCGCCGTCGTCAGTCAGGCTTTGGAGTTGGATCGTGATCGTCACAAGGAGCTTCTGATGCGCGAGGGGTATGAGGCGATGGCCGAAGAGCATCTAGAGCTTGTGCGGGAGTTCGAGTATGCGGACGAAAGTGTTGGTTGGCCGAGTTACTGAGCAGGTAAGAACGTTGCCCGGGGTTCTGTTTAGCCTTCTTTCTCCCGGGCCCATTTCTCGAAGCGGGTGTTGGTGTAGCGGCTGACGACGTAGGCCGCGATTATCAAGACGCCGATGATCAGAGTCGCCCAGCCCAAGTACCGGTCCAGGAAACTTTGGATCTCGGACCCGAAGAAGAAGATGGCGAGCCCCATCCCAAAGAATCGGGCACCACGGCCAACGAGTGAGGCGATAACGAAGCGCCACACGCCGAGGCGGGAGATGCCGGCCGCAAGGACGAACGGGGGATAGGGAACCGGTGTGAAGGCGGCTATTACCAAGGTTATGGCGCCGTGATCTTTGAAGAAGTCCTCGGCGGTCCCGATCCTCTCGTGGCTGACAAACCTTTCGGCGAGCGGCCGGCCACCGAGCCTTCCTATGTAGTAGGTGATCGAGGAGCCCAGTACGGAGGCGACGGTGGCGATGGCGGCGTAGAGAACGGAGAGGTTTGGGTGGGCTATCGCCATGGCGATAAGCAACGGCTCCGGGGGCAAAAAGATCGCCGCTGAGTCCAGCAAAGAAACAACGAACAGTATCAGCGGCGCGTAAGGCGAGCCCGACCAAGAGACTAGCCAGTTCGCCGCGTTCGACAGGAAATCCATTTCGCCCGCCTATCTTCTTAGCAGCCCGGTTACTCTGCATCCTCAAGTTTTTTGGCTGCTTCTTGCTTACGGTGCAGATACTCGCCGCCATACTTGACGGTGACGAAGCCCAGAATGACGAGCGCGAGGAACGAAACCGTAAGAAGCTCGAAATACTGGTCTATGGCGTTTTGGATCGCCGGCCCGAAGAAGTAGACGGCCAAACCTATAAGAAAGAACCTGGTCCCGCGACCGATGACCGAGGCGAGCACGAAAGGCCAGAATCTTAAACCCGCGATGCCTGCCGTTATGGTGAAAACTTTGTACGGTATCGGCGTGAACGCCGCCGCCCCAACGGCCCAAACGTCGTAGCGTTGGTAGAGTTGCTCCGCCGCCAAAATCCTCTTCTCCTTGAAGAGCCGGTTGACCATCGGACGGCCGCCTTTTTTCCCGATAAGGTAGCCGAGCGTCGCACCGGATACCGAGGCGGCGGTGCAGACCAGGGCGTAGAACGGGGCCCTAGTCGGATCGGCGATAGCCATGGCTATGAGAAGCGGGTCTGGTGGTAGCGGGAAGAAGCTCGACTCCCAAAACGCGAGGATAAAAAGGACGAGCGAGGCATAGGGCGTGTCGGCCCATGATACCATCCAGTCAACGATATTGTGTACGAGTTCCAAGCTGGAAATCAGCTCCTTGGCGAGAAGGTCCTACGGTCCGGGAGAGTATATCCGTTGAGAGGCCGGAGTTTTAACGGTTCTCGTTTTTTTCGAGGATGGAGCGTAGGGCCGCAAGCTCGCGCTCGGTGAGGCCCACATTTTCGTCGGTTTCCGGATCCGGCTTTTGTTTGGAATCGAAGTCGACCAGCACGGATGCTATCGCCCCGATGAAGTAAGAAAACACCCCGATAGCGTAGATCATAAGTAGGAAAGCCAGTATTCGTCCACCCACGGTCACCGGATAGACCTCACTGCCGACCGTCGTGATCGTGGTGGCCGACCACCAGAGCGCATCCCCGAAGTTCTCCATCTGGCTGCCGGCGGCTTCGACTTCCAAAAGGTACCCCACCGACGCCCCGAGAAGTATGACCATGACGGAGATGATCCCTAGCTGGCCGAGGCGTCGGCGCCGGAGAAGCGTTAGCGCGGAGCCGGATCCCCGTCCACCAAAGACCAGCAGCCGAAATATGGGTAAAGCCCGCGTGGCTCGCAAAACCCTGGTGAGTCGTAGGAACTTCAGGAACGGGAGCAGCACGACCAGAACATCCAGCCAGTGTTTTCTAAGATAGGTTCGCTTTACGGGCGCCAGGACGAATTTCGCGGCGAACTCGAGGAAAAAGAGGCTCCATAAGCCCCAGCTCAAGACTTCGAGCCTGCCCCGCCACGGTTCATTGACCTCGCCGGTTAGCTGGATGATGACTAACAGCACCACCACGAGAGAGGCTATGGAGAGCGGGAGGTCCAGGTAGCGATCCAACTTGTCGCGCAACTCCTCGCGTTTTGTAGGATCGTCGCGGAGCTTGCCTGGTTCGCTTCCCATAACATTATTCTACCGGGTCCGGTAGACGGTACACTAAAGCACGTATCCGCAAGACAGGGAAGGAGAGCTTATGGCCCGGACATTAGAGGTCCCCGAGTACGAAGTTCACGAGGAAGTGCGGCTCGACCCGGCCCGCACGGCGCTTGTCGTCGTGGACATGCAGAACGACTTCGTAAAAGAAGGTGGCTCGCTTTTAGTACCGGACGCCGAGGGTACGATACCGGCGATTCAGACTTTGCTCGGGCTCGCGCGGGAGTCCGGCATGAAAGTCGTCTTCACGCAAGATACGCACACCGACGGCGACCCGGAGTGGGAGATATGGCCGGAACATGTACGGGAGGGAAGCTGGGGCTGGCGTATTGTGGATGATTTCGCGCCCCGTGAGGATGAGATGGTGGTTCGGAAAGTCCGCTACGATGCTTTCTACGGAACCCACCTCGACCACTTCCTGCGTCTTTGGGGCGTAAACACCCTTGTTATCTGCGGCACGGTCGCAAACATTTGCGTCCATTACACGGCGGCGAGCGCCGCCCTGCGTTGGTACGACGTGGTAGTTCCGAAGGATGCAATCTCGGCTTTGGAACCCTTCGACCTGGAATCCTCTCTGCGCCAGACGGCGTTTCTGTTTAACGGTAGGATCACCACCAGCGAGGCTATAGAAGCCCGGTCAGAAAATATCTACAGGAGCAAAATAGAAGAGGCGGGCAAGAGTAGCTAGAGAGTCATCCGGCGACCGTTGGGCCCTCTCAAAATTTCCGCTAGCGCCGCGACGATTTTGGGGTCAAACTGTGTACCGGAGTTTCTCACTATCTCACTTCGGGCCGCACGCCTGGATACACCGCGCTGGTAAACTTTGTCCCTAACGATACTATCCACGGCGTCCGTTACGCACACTATACGGGCCACAAGCGGTATTTCCTCACCCTTTAACCCATCCGGGTACCCTTCACCGTCGAAACGTTTGTGGTGATACTTTGCTATCAGTACCGCTTCAGGCAAACCTGCTCTGGACAATATTTTGGCGCCCAGTGCGGCGTGACTTTTCATGGTCTCGTATTCGTCACAGGTCAGAGGACCCGGTTTCCGCAGTATGGCGTCGGGGATACAGACCTTACCTACGTCGTGCAATAGCGCGCCGGCGCCGAGTAGATCCAACATCTCCCCCGAAAGCCCCATTTCGGAACCGAGCCTGCGAGAGAGTTGCGACACGGCCATCATGTATCAGTGCCTCTGGAACGAGTTGGTTCATCCCGACGACCTGGCGGAAGTCGTGGCCAAAGATAAGCGTACCGACGAGACAGGGGAACATCAAGAAGGACGGAAGCGTGATATGGATAATCTCCGACGTCTCCCTGGTAAGAGACATGGACGGCAACCCTTCCCATTTCGTCTCCCACTTCCAGGACATAACAGGGCGCAAGAGCCTCGAACAACAGCTTTCCTACCAGGCACTTCACGACTCCTTGACCGATCTGCTGAACCGCAACTCGCTCTACAGACATTTCGAGCAGGTTACCGGGCAACCGAAGACCCTGCCGCAAGGTCGGCGGGGCGGTACCTCGAGCGGTTCGTCGGGCGGTTCGTCAAGCGATGGACGATATCTGGCGATTCTCTTTCTGGACCTCGATGGCTTCAAGGGGATCAACGACTCTCTGGGCCATGCCGCCGGTGACGAGCTGCTAAAGGCGGTGGCCGGACGTCTTCGGGGCGTCATAAGGCCCCAGGACACCGTGGCCCGGCTCGGGGGAGACGAGTTCTGCGTACTTCTCGCGGGGATTTCGGGCAGCGAAGAAGCCATCCTGATAGCCGAACGGCTCAAAACGTCATTGGACGCCTCATTTTCAATCACCCCGGCCCTGGATTCCAATACGGGCCCGGCCACCTCGATGGTGTCTGTGAGTACCAGCACCGGGATAGCCGTAAGCGAGTTGGATGAAACAGAGCGTTCCCTGGACGAATTCTTGCGCGAAGCCGACGCGGCCATGTACCGGGCCAAGAAGCGGGGCGGGGCGCTCTACGAGATCGTGGAGTTGGCAGAGGATACGGACCAGGGAGCTTAGGAACCTCAGGGATTTGATCTCCCCTGGTACAGCGATCTTCCACTACTTACTATGCGGATAGGAGCGGAGCGCGAAAGTGAAGCGCGAAAAGAGCCCCCGCCTCTTCTGAAGGCGAGGGCCCCGTCAATGGGTCTGAGGTTATCAGTTTAGGTCTGTTTGTTGGCTTGTTCCTGGAGGGTATCCACCACGCTCGGGTCGGCCAGAGTCGAGGTGTCGCCCATATCGTCGGAGCCTTCCGCGACTGACCTGAGGATGCGGCGCATGATCTTACCGCTCCGGGTCTTCGGGAGGTCCTCGGTGAAGACCAACTCCTCCGGGCTGGCGAGCGGGCCGATCTGCTTTCGGACGTGCTGGATCAAGCTCTTCTCCAGCTCTTCAGAGCTTTCCGTGCCGTCTTCCAGCGTAACGTATGCGAAGACCGCTTGGCCCTTATCCTCATCTTGGCGGCCTATTACCGCTGCCTCGGCAACGCCTTCATGCCCGACCAGGGCGCCCTCGACTTCGGCCGTGGAGATCCTGTGCCCGGAGACGTTCATTACGTCGTCCACGCGACCTGTAATCCAGTAGAATCCGTCCTCGTCTCGCTTGGCGCCGTCCCCCACGAAGTACACGCCGTCGTAGACGTTCCAGTAGGTGTCTTCGTAACGCTGGGGGTCTTTGTAGATGGTGCGGAGCATCCCTGGCCAGGGCTTCTCGATAACAAGATAACCGCTCGCGGCCCCTTCGACAGGTTGACCGTCCTCATCGTAGATGGCCGGCTTTATTCCGGGGAAGGGACGGGTTGCGCTGCCCGGCTTCGTCTCGGTCAGGCCAGGGAGCGGTGTGATCATGATGCCGCCCGTCTCGGTCTGCCACCACGTATCCACGATGGGACAGTTGCCGCCGCCGATAACCTCGTGGTACCACTCCCAGGCGCGAGGGTTGATCGGCTCCCCGACCGTCCCGAGCAGCCGCAGGCTCGACAGGTCGTGCTTGTTCGGGGGCCCGTCGCCGAGCTTCATCAGCGCCCGGATGGCCGTCGGGGCTGTGTAGAAGATGCTGACCCCATGTTCTTCGACTATCTGCCACATGCGATCTTCGGTCGGGTAGGTCGGGGCGCCCTCGAACATCAGGCTCGTTACCCCGTTTGCGAGCGGCCCGTAGACGATGTAGGAGTGGCCGGTAACCCAGCCTATGTCGGCCGTACACCAGTAAACGTCGTCGTCCTTTACGTCGAAGACCCACTTGGTCGTGGCCTTGACCTGTGTTAGATAACCGCCGGTGGTGTGTACGACGCCCTTCGGCTTACCCGTGGAACCGGAGGTATAGAGGATGTAGAGGATGTCCTCCGAATCCATCTCCTCGGCGGGACATTCGTCGTCGGCGTCCTCCATCAACTCGTGCCACCAGAGGTCGCGACCTTCCTGGAAGTTAACGTCCTCACCGGTACGCTGAACCACGATGGCGTGTTCTATGGAGGGAGTATCTCCGAGCGCCTCGTCGGCGTTCTCCTTCAGCGGGACTGGCTTACCGCCTCGCGGACCCTGGTCGGCGGTTATTAAAATCTTCGCCTCCGCGTCGTTGATACGGTCCCGCAGGCTCTGGGCGGAGAATCCCCCGAAGACTATGGAGTGTGGCGCACCGATTCGGGCGCAGGCGAGCATCGCTATGGGTAACTCGGGGACCATGCTCAGGTAGATGGCGACCCGGTCTCCCTTCTCCACGCCAAGTCCTTTTAGTACGTTCGAGAACTTCTCGACTTCGGTCTTTAGCTCTGAGTAGGTATACGTGCGGCCCTCGCCCGGCTCGTCGCTCTCCCAGATAATGGCGGCCTTGTCTCCCCGGCCCTGCTCCACCTGGTAGTCCAGGCAGTTGTAGGCGACGTTGAGCTTGCCGCCAACGAACCACTCGGCGTTCGGCTCGTTCCAGTTCAGTACCTGATCCCACTCCTTGAACCAGTGTAGGTCCCTGGCTAAACCTTCCCAGAAGCCTTCGTAGTCTTCTTCGGCCTTATCGTAGACCGATGGGTCGTTCACATTCGCGTTTGAGGCGAACTCCTCTGGAGGTTTATAAGTGCGAATTTCCCCATTCTGCTCTTCGCTCATCTTTCTCCTTCCCCAAGTCTTGCTACTTTGACACTGTCATCTTACCCGATCTTGACCCGGGTCAACCCGGCGCGTCACCGCTACTTCAGAGGTCCCAAACTTAACGCGGGTGCCTCTGAAACAGCGGCTTGCGCACCGCTTTTATCTAGGTAGTTTGAGTCTCCTGCTTCGCCTCCTCTAATTCCTCTTCGATGTTGGAGATGCCGGTATTGGCGCGGACGTAGATCTCATCGTAGTCGATCTGGATGCCCTCTTCCATCTCCCTCTCAGAATTCTTTCCACCGAGAAGGGTGCCGAGTACACAACCCAGGAAGCCTAGCGGCACCGAGACCAGCGCCGGGCTTTCGAGCGGGAAGATCGCACTCTCACCAAGGAAGACCGGGCTCAAAACCACGAGTCCAACCGAAGATATGAGCCCGGTAAGCATCCCCGCAACCGCGCCGGCTGTGTTGAACTTCCTCCAGAAGATGAGGAGCAAGAGAACCGGTACGTTCGCGCTGGCGGCGACCGCGAAAGCCAGCGCCACGAGGAAAGCCACGTTCTGGCCCAGCAATAATATCGCCAGAATTATGGCGAAGACCGAGATGCCCAGTGAGGTGTAGCGGGCGGCCTTGAACTGCTCTTGCTCGCTCGCCTCCCCGCTGCGGATCACGTTGGTGTAGAAGTCGTGGGCAAAGGCACCGGAGGCCGCGATAACCAACCCCGCGACCACGGCAACTATGGTGGCGAAGGCCACCGCCGATATGAAGGCCAGGAAGAACGGGCCACCGAGTGCTTCGGCGAGCAGCGGAGCCGCCAGGTTGCCGCCGGGATCGGCCGCTAATATGGCTTCGCGACCTACCAGTAGCGTCGCGCCGTAGCCGAGGATCGGGGTTAGCAGGTAGAAACCGCCGATGATCCAGGTCGCCACGATGATCGAACGCCGCGCCGCCTTCGCATCGGGGACGGTTAGAAAGCGGATCAGGATGTGTGGCAATCCCGCCGTACCGAGGACCA
>PPFU01000023.1_pt1 | contig 23526 bp, 22 predicted proteins | sample 1535991 | NCBI WGS metagenome assembly PPFU01 (sample SAMN04901290, study PRJNA319586) | Hypolithon metagenome, whole genome shotgun sequencing project. | isolation source: Antarctic Hypolithon | place: Antarctica: Miers Valley | collected 2014
TCGGTGTTGCGATGCTCGAGCGCGCGCAGGCTCGCATTGGCCTCGATGACGCTGCTGTCGATGCCCAGCCTGCCTCCGCGCAGCAGCCCGTGGCCGCGCAGCGCGCCCAGCAGCACGCGGTGGATGGCCTCGAGTTGACCGAGCGAGAGCCGGTCGCGGATGACCGTGAAGCTGCTGTGCTCGGGCGTCGCCTCCTCCAACCCATAGCCCAGGAAGCCGCGCGCACTCAGGCTGTCTTCGCACCGCGCGGCGATGGCCCGGTCGCTGGGCAGATTTTCAAAGAAGCCAATCATCAGCATTTTCAAATACACCACCGGGTCAATGCCCGGCCGTCTGCCGCGCGACGGGTTCGCATAAGCCGGCTCGCAAATCGCCCACACCTGCCGGGCGAAATCCATCTTCTCCAGCGTGGCGTTGACCCGCCGGTAATACGCCGACGGCGTCGCTGCCGGCAACCGCTCGGTCTGCACCCAAAACTCGTCCTGCTTCACACGGCGTCTCGTCTTTGGAACATGCCTGTTTCTATCCTCCGGCACGACGCCATGGCGAGTTTTTCAACAGGCTGCTAGACGTCGCGCCGCGGCTGAATCTGTGGACTCCTGGGTGCGGGAGACGCCGCAGGAGGAGTAGAAAGTCTTTTTCTTTCCTTCGCGTCGCCCGGCAGATCGGCAAGCCTGCGTCTGCGGCGCGTCCGGCCAGCAAGTTGGTTACAAAGCAATGCCGGCAAGACTGCTCAGGCCACGGCGGCGAGAAATGACTCGGCGACGGTGAGGGGCTCGGGGGGCGGGAGAGGGAGGACTTTGCCGGTGGTGGGCTGGGCGGTGAGGGCGGGGGCGGTGGGCGTGGCGGTCTTCGGCTTCGGGATGTTCAGGCCGAAGAGGAGCCAGCGGGAATCGGATGGGCCGATCTTCCAATTCAGCAGCGTGCAGATGAGCCAGATCGCGACGCGTAGCGCGCGCTCGGATTGGTCACGGGTCTGTTTCTCACGCGCCGCCACGTTCGCGGCGGCGAGTTCGGAGCGCGCGGTGTCGGCGCGGGCGAGGAGCGCCTCGCGGTAGCGGCGGAGACGCCGCCAGCGGCGAAGGCGCACTCGGGACGGCTGGCGTCGCCTCGTAGAAGAAGTCGATGTCCCCCGTGATCCGAGGATACCCGTGAAGGATGACGGCCGGCCGCGGAGCCTGAGCCTGTCGAAGGGGTGCCGGAGCACAAACCGTTCCTATCCGATGAAGAACGCGATGCCTATCGGGAAGCAACCGGCCTCTCAGGTTGTTGAAAATGCCTCACGCAAACGCGCAAATTTTGCCATGGCGGGGATTCGCAGAGATCTCTGCCAATTTGCGCTGTTCCGTGAGCAGAACGCCTTCCGGGAGCGCCCGCGGTTTAAAGTCCTCGGCGCATCGGATTTCGCGTCGGAGTTTGACCCGGCCTCCAACCCGCGCCTAGTCTGCGCCCCTCACCGACAGCTCCACGACCGCCCATCGCGCCGCTTAAATACTCGGGCATCACCTACAACGCAGCTTCCCACCCAGACAGCATGGCCAAAGTAACCCTCAAAGATGTCGTCAAGATTTACAAAGGCGACAAAGGCAAGGACGTGACCGCCGTCCATGACTTCAACCTCGAAATCAATGACCGCGAGTTCGTCGTGTTCGTCGGCCCCTCCGGCTGCGGGAAATCGACGACGCTGCGCATGATCGCCGGGCTCGAGGAGATTTCCAAAGGCGATGTCCACATCGGCGACCGGCGCATCAACGATGTGCCGCCCAAGGATCGCGACATCGCGATGGTGTTTCAAAATTACGCGCTCTATCCGCACATGAGCGTGTTCGACAACATGGCGTTCGGCTTGAAGCTGCGAAAATTTCCCAAGGCGGAGATCAAGAAGCGCGTGAATGAAGCCGCGACCATCCTCGGCATCGAGGTGCTCCTTGACCGCAAGCCGAAGGCGCTCTCCGGTGGCCAGCGCCAGCGCGTCGCCGTCGGTCGCGCCATCGTGCGCCAGCCGAAAGTGTTTCTTTTCGACGAACCGCTCTCGAACCTCGACGCCAAGATGCGGGTGCAGATGCGCACCGAGATCATCAAGCTCCACCAGCGCCTCCAGGCCACGATGATCTACGTGACGCATGACCAGGCCGAGGCGATGACGATGGGCGACCGAATCGTCGTGATGAAAGACGGCCTCATCCAACAAATCGACGCGCCGCTGAAGCTCTATAACAACCCGAGGAATCTCTTCGTCGCGACTTTCCTCGGGACGCCGCCGATGAATTGCATCAACGGAAAACTGACGCAGGGAAAAGACGGGCTCATTTTCAAGGAAATGGAAGGCGGCTCGCTCGAATGCAAGATCCCAGACAGGCCTGAGTATAAAAACTACGTCGGCAAAGACATCATCTTCGGCATCCGGCCCGAGGATATCGAATGGGTGCAGGACAGCGCCTCGCCGGCGGTCGGGAGCCGCTTCCAGGCGGTGGTGGATATCGTCGAGCCAATGGGGGCGGAGACGAATTTCTACCTGCAAACTGGCGCGCACACGGTGGTTTGCCGCAGCGAGGCGGAGGTGGATCACAGCCAGGCGGGGCATCGGATGCAGTTCGAGATGAACATGGCGAAGCTGCATCTGTTTGACCCGCAGACGACGGAGCATATCTAGGATTTGGGTTTTCACGGAATCCTTCCGCACGGCCTGAGGACCTGTCGAAATATGCGTGGGAAGAAAGTATCCGCAGATTTCTCAGATTTACGCAGAGGAAGTCCGCTGCATTCTTCAGACATCTGCGTCTTTCTGCGCCATCTGCGGATGATTCCGCCAACGCGGTTTCAAACGGTAATTCGTAACGCCTAGAATTCCTCATGTTGGTTTTCGATATTGCCCGCGGGATTTTGCGGGATCAGCGGATGCGGCGGAACACGATGTTCTTCCTGCTCGTCGCCGCGATGGTGATGCTCTTCGTCGGCTGGATCATCCTGGATCGCTGGCTCGTGGCGCGTCCGAAGGTGTTCGCGATGTTCTGGCTCGTCTGCGGATGGCTCACGCTCACGGCGATGCTGCTCGCGCTCTACGACATGCTCGCCCTGCGGGTGAAGGCGCGCGAGGAGCGTCGGCGGCTCCGGAAACGCATCCTGGATGATGATGAATTAAACTAGATGCTGAGAACGCGTGAGGAAATGGAGGCGCAGGAGTCGGCAATGCTCGCGTCTTACGCACAGACATCGGGCAATTCCGCCGGTCGCGCGCATCCCGAGCCGCCGCATCCGTACCGCACGGCGTATCAGCGAGACCGGGCGCGGATCATCCATTCGCGGGCGTTCCGGCGTCTGGAATACAAGACGCAGGTTTTTCTAAACGGCGCCGGGGACCACCTGCGCACGCGGCTCACCCACACGATGGAAGTCGCCTCAGTGAGCCGCGCCATCGCGCGTGCGCTGGGGCTGAACGATGATCTCGCCGAGGCCATCGCGCTGGCGCACGACTTGGGGCATTCGCCTTTTGGCCACTCGGGCGAGGAGATGCTCCAGGAGCTAATGCGGGAGCACGGGGGCTTCGAACATAACACGCAGAGCCTGCGCATCGTGGAGGTGATCGAGCGAAAGTATCCGCGTTTTGTCGGTCTCAATCTCTCCTGGGAGGTAATCGAGGGTTTGCAGAAACATCACAAGTTTTACGAAACCCCGGATTCGCAGGAACGGCACGCCTGTCCTTCGCTCGAGGCGCAGATCGCAAATCTTGCTGACGAGATAACTTACTATAGCCACGATCTCGATGACGGAATCGATGCAGGCCTCATCACACCGGAGCATGTGGCGGAGCTGGCGGTTTGGAAGGAGAGCCATGAGCGGGTGCGGGCGCATTTTCCAGAACTCAAGGGGCCGGATCTGGTGGCGTACGTCATCCGCACGATCATCGACCGGCAGGTCGAGGATGTGATCATGACGAGTTCCCGAGCCATCGAGCGGGCTGGCGTGCAGAGCGTGGCCGAGGTGCGGCGGCAGACGAAGCCGTTGATCCGGTATAGCTCTGGGTTGTTGAAGGCGAACCGGGCACTGCGGAAGTTTCTCTACGCGAATCTTTACTATCATCCGCGCGTGGCGGGGGCAAATAATCGGGCTTGCGAGTTGTTGCGGGATGTCTTCGCGGCTTACATCGCGAATCCAAAGCTGCTCGGGAAGACAGCCTCGGCGCGGATCCGGCGGGAGGGGCTGCATCGCACCGTGTGCGACTATATTTCCGGGATGACGGATCGCTACCTCATGGAGGAGCACGCGCGGCTGGGCGGGACGAAGCCGGCCAGCGCCTCTTTTCCACTCAATCGCGCGCCGTGAGCCAGTCGTCGATCGGGTGCGACCGCCGGCACTCGGGGCAGGCGGCGGTCTCATAGTCGGTGCCGCAGGATGGGCATCGGCCGCGCGTGGCGAAGATGTCGAACTTGTGTCCGCACTTTCCACAACTCCACCACTCGCCGCGGAAGGGAGCGGTCCCGCACGCGGGGCAGGAAATGCGCTCGTGGCGCGGCTGGCTTTCGAACCGCGCAAGAATGCGCGCCTGCTTGAAACCCTGCAGGCCCTGCAGCACGACGAAGGCGCCGATGATCGCGAGCCACCAGTCGAATCCCCACGTCGCCACAGCCCAAAGAAATCCCCCGATCGCACCGGCGACGCCGATGACGCTGGCCACCGTGAGGCTGCGGGCGCGACCGAGGCCGAACCAGAGCAGCGCGCGGAGGATTTGTCCGCCATCGAGCGGAAAAATCGGGAACATGTTGAAGACGAACAGGATGAGGTTGATCTCCCACAGACGCGCGAGGAACATTCGCGCATCCGGGCCGAGACCAAACGCGGAACCCGCCAGCGCGATGCCGAAGAGCATCGGCACGAGAATCAAATTTACCAGCGGCCCGGCGGCGATGCTCCAGAGGAGCGCGCCGGGACGTGGCGGCGGGTTCACGTAGGCGATGCCGCCGAGCGGCCAGAGGACGATGCGCTCGGCGACGCCGCCGACCGAGCGGCAGGCGAGCGCGTGGCCGAACTCGTGCAGCAGCACGATCACGAAAAGCGCTAAATATTCCGCGATGGTCCAGCCGATGCTCCCGTATGCGCCGCGCCGGTATTCGATCTGGTAGAAAGCGACGAGGAGCCACGACCAGTGCAGGAACACTGCGATGCCGGCGAACCGGAAGAGACGGAACGAGCCGTTATGTGTGGGAAGCATGCGCGTCTGTAGTTCGCCGACGGCCTGCGCTGGAGCGCAGAACCCTCTTAGTAGCCCCTGCCTGGCGAAGAAACCGCCTACATCTCCGCCGCATCGAGGAAGCCCTCGAGCTGCCGGATACGCGTCGGGTGCCGCATTTTACGCAGCGCTTTTGCCTCGATCTGTCGGATCCGCTCGCGCGTCACTTTGAACTGCCGCCCGACCTCTTCCAGGGTCCGACTGTAGCCATCGACCAGCCCAAATCGCTGCTCCAGCACCTCGCGCTCGCGCTCGGTCAGCGTGCAAAGCACGTCCTTGATCTTCTCTTTCAAGAGCGCGACCGCCGTCACATCGCTCGGGTCCTCCGCCGACGTATCGGGAATGAAATCGCCGAAGCTGGTGTCGTCGCTCTCGCCGACGGGCGACTGGAGCGAGATCGGCTGCTGCGCCATTTTCAAAACCGCCCGCACCCGATCCACGGGAAGCTGAATCTCCTCCGCGACCTCCTCCGGCGACGGCTCGCGCCCATACTCCTGCACGAGCTGCTTCTGCACGCGCATCAGCTTGTTGATAGTCTCGATCATGTGCACCGGGATGCGAATGGTGCGCGCCTGATCCGCGATGGAGCGCGTGATCGCCTGCCGGATCCACCATGTCGCGTAGGTGGAGAATTTGTAGCCGCGACGATACTCGAATTTTTCCACCGCCTTCATCAGCCCCATGTTCCCCTCCTGGATCAGGTCGAGGAAAGAGAGCCCGCGGTTCGTGTATTTTTTCGCGATGGAAATGACGAGGCGCAGGTTGGCTTCGACCATCTCAGTCTTCGCCTTGAGCCCCTTTTTCAGCCACACCTTCAGCTCCTCGAACTCGCCGAGAAACTCGTCCGGGCTCAGCCAGAGCCGCCCTTGCAGCTCCTTCAACTTTGCCGCGTAATCGGTCTTCGGCGGCTCCTTCGCCTTCGAGTGGGCCGCTTTCTCCACCTCGGTCCGGAGGGTGACGACGAGCCGGTGATTCTCCTCCGCCAGCGTCACAAAATCCTCCGTCACCTTCTGCTTGAAGAAAAATTTCGGGTAGAGCTTTTGGAGCGCCTCGTGCGCCTTTTTAAAGTCCGTGTACGACTTCGACGTGTGGCTTTTCGAGCCGTTCGTCATGAAAGTTCGATACGATTTCGTCGCGTCGTTCGAGTATTTCCCGAGCTGCTCGCACAGCTTTGGGAGCTGTTTCATATAGCGCTCCCGGCTCTCGATTTTCTTGTCGAGGATCACGCGGTCGAACCGCTCCCGCCCCTCCACCAGCTTCTGCGCGAGCTCCTGGTAGCCGTGCGCGATCACGCCAAATCGGTTGATGTGCTTGAGCACCATGATCTCCGCGTCCTCGATCCGCTTGGAAATCTCGACCTCCTGCTCGCGCGTGAGCAACGGCGTCTGGCCCATCTGCTTCAGATACATCCGGACCGGGTCGTCGAGGATGTCGAGCTTCACCTCCGGCTTGTCCTCTTCCTCCTCCTCGTCGTCCTTCTTCCCGTCCTTGTAGCGATCGACCTCCGAGGCATCGATGATGTCGAACTCCATGCCGCGCAGCCGCGAAAGGATCGCGTCCATCTGGTCGGCATCGACGAGGCTGTTCGGCAGCGCCTCGTTCAAGTCGTCGAACGTGATGTAGCCCTGTTCCTTCGCCAGCTTGATCAGCTCGCGGATCTTCTCCTGGATCTCGGGCACCTCGATGCCGCCGGGGACTACTGCCACCGGGGGCGGAGTCGCCACGGGTGCCGCTGCGCCGTTCGTCTTGGAAACTTTCGCCGGGGGCTTCGTCGCGCCCTCCTTGGCCGGTGCAGACTTCGCGGCTGGCTTCGCGGCCGCTTTCGGAGCCTTCTGCTCGACTTTCGCGATCTTCGCGACCGGTTTGGAGGCGGCCGGTTTGGCCACTTTCTTCGCCGCCGCCGGTTTAGTCCCCTTCCCTGCCGGAGGAGCCGCCGGTTTCTTCGTCGAGCTCGCCTTGGTCTTGGGCTCCGGCTTTTTCACCGGGGCGGGCTTCGACGCAGCTTTCTTTTTTGGAGCGGGCTTTTTGGCTTTGGTTTCGGGTTTGGATGATGGGTCAGCAGGAGTTTTCTTGGATGTCATACCACGAGCAGGCGATTGTTTAGGGACCTTAACCGCCTCGCAACCTTGTGTTCATCAGGCTTCCGGGGTCAAAGGCCGCGCAATATCCATGAGCGGTTCCTGCAGGTCAAGCGGTTCTTTTCACTCTCCTCCACTGCGCGCCTGCATCGTCGCCCCGGCTCGCAGCAGGCCACCCGCCAAGACGCCCGCCGCCACCGCTCCCGCGATCCAAGGCACGGAATCGAACGGCTTCGGGGGCAGGCTCAACACCCCGCCGAGCCCCGTCTGCGCCGGCGAGCCCACGTAGCGGCCCTGCTCCGGGATGGGGAAATCTGCGGAAAATTCCACCAGCTTCTCCGACAAACCGCTCCCACTCATCGGGAGACCGTGTCCCGCGCCGATCACCCGAGGCCGCAACTCCGCGAGCTGCCGCACCGACTCGCGCGCTGCCGTCCAGTCGCAGGTAAAGGGAGTGCCGGCCCGCCAAAGTTTCCGCTGCTTCGTGACCGCGCCGATCCACGAATCCATGTCCGCCGTCGCCAGCGCATCGCCGGCGAGCAGGATGCAGTCGCTCTCGCGGAAAAAGCTCACATGCCCCGGCGAATGCCCCGGCGTCGGGAGCCAGGTCCAGCCCGGCATTTCCTCCAGCAGTCCGCTGGCCGGCAGTTCGCGGAGTCGGGGCTCGAGGTCGAGCGGGCTGTTCGGCATGAGGCGCGAGGCGTTGCCAAGAAAGCCCCCGACCGTCGGATCGGGCGGCGGATAATCCGAGCGTCCAGTCACATACGGCATTTCCAGCGCGGCGCAGTAGATCGGGACGTCCCACTCCTCTGCGAGTGCCCGCGCATTGCTCGCGTGGTCAAAGTGCCCGTGCGTGAGCACGATCGCGCGGGGCTTCCGCCCGAAGCGCCGCCACGCCGCGTCCCGCACTTTTCCCGAAAAAAGCGGGAGCCCCGTATCGACCAGCGTCCACGGCCCGCGCGGCTCGCCGACGAGATAGACATTCACGAAACTGGTGGGCAGGCAGGCGACGCCCGGTGCGATATCTTTCATAGATAAACGGCTCGGCTCATTCATCGCGCCCATGCGCATGCGCGGGCGGCGAGGTCGCCTCGATGGCGGTGAAAGCCTCGTGCACCTCGTAGCGATGACGCGCTCCCGGCACGACCGTCCACGAATCGCCCGGCTCCAGCGAGACGCTCTGCCCCTCGAGATGCAGGGTGGCGCGGCCGGCGATCACGTAGCCGACCGTTTCGTAGTCGCGCAACGTCTCCGGCTCGTCGTTCCCCGGCTCGTCGTTCCCCGGCTCGACGCTGTCCCAGAGGCGCATGGCGAGCTGCGTGCCGGAGGCGAGATACTTCTGCCCCATCGCGCCGCGCGGCGCAGAGGCGGCGTTTACTTTGGTGATGCTTTTGTCAGTCATGGTGGAGGAAAAACGGACGCGGCAGGGCTCGCGGCTGTTTTTCAAAAAATCACACGCTCGCCCGCGCTCGCAGCGTGATCTCGGTGACCTCCGGCGGGCAGTTGAAGCGGACGGGAATATCGACGAGACCAATGCCGCGGTTCGTGTAGAGATGCATGTCGCGGATGCGGTAGAGCCCGTGATCGTAGCGGCGTCCCCAGCTCGGCAGTTCCAGTGCGCCGATGAATGGCAGGCGCACCTGCCCGCCGTGGCTGTGCCCGGATAGTTGCAGCGCGATACGTCCATCTGCGGCAGACGTGTCCGCGTAGTCCGGCTCATGCACGAGCAGGACCGTCGGCACATCGCTGCGCCTGTCGCGCAGCGCAGCGTCGATGTCCGGGCGGCCGGCCCACGCCGACTCCAGCCCGGCCAGAAACAGCTCGCCCCGCCCGACCGTGATTCCGACGCCTGAGTTCCGCAGGACGGAGATGCCCACATCGCTCAATGCACGCCGCACGACCTCCGCACCTTTCCAGTGATCATGATTTCCCAGCACCGCGAAGACGCCCGCGCGCGCATCGAGTCGCGCCAGCTCCGGCGCGAGTTCGTGAATCGCCTCCACCGTCGCATCGACGTAATCACCGAGGAGCACTGTCAGGTCGGGGCCAAGGCCGTTCGCGAGCCGGACTGCGCGCTGCACATGGTGGATTTGGGTGAAAGGTTGCAGATGAAAGTCGCTGAGAATGGCGATTCGAAAGCCCTCCAGCGCCGCGGGCAGACCCGGGAGACGCGTCGTGATTCGCTCCAACGACAAGCGCTGGGGCTCGACGAGCGTGCTGTACGAGACGCCGCCGATTCCGGCTGCGATTCCCGAAAGGCCGCATTTTAGAAATGTCCTCCGGCTGAATTTCACGAGCTCGCTGAAGCGTGCCGCACATGTCGCTCAATCGCAATCCACGGGACCGCTCCGGCGAGTGTGCGAGAGGAGCGGCACCGGCATCTCCCACCTCACCGGCGCGGGATCGTGCGATCTCGGCCTCGTGACGCTGCGCCCGCGAGGTAATCGAGCGCGCCGAAGTCGTCGTCTACGACTACCTCTGCAATCCCGCCATGCTCGCGTGGGTGCCAGCGGGAGCGGAGATCATCTACGCGGGGAAAAGACGGGCACGCACACGCTGTCGCAGCAGAAGATCAGCGCGCCCGCTCGTGCCTCACCTGAATCTCGCGCCGAACTTCGGAGAGTTGGATCGCCCCGGCGACTCCCTCCTAAACGGCGAGGAGGCTATCTTCTTTCTCCGCAGCCTCGGCCATCATGCGGTCGATCTCCTCGGCCATCACTTCGACGACTTCGCCGTCGCGGGAGATGACGAGCGGCAGGCCGAGGCGGCGATGCTCCTCGACGGTATCCGCCACGGCTTTGCGGAGGGCGCGGAGGCCGCGCTCGGCAAATGTAAAATCAGCGGATTCATTCATGGCCTTATATTCGCCGCAGCGCAGATCTTTTCAAACAAATAGCCGTCGAGAATGCGGAGTTCGCCCGCGGTCTCGGCGGCGATTTCCTCGGCCGGGGCGGCGGAGTTTTCATACACCACCCACGAATCGAGTAAGGGACGATAGACGTTGAACAGGTTGGAAATACCTTTCTGGAACCGCCGCATGATCACGTCGCGCGGGATATTGTGCCCACCTTTTTTCACGCGGAGTGCGACGCGACTGATCGATTCCTCCACGCGGGGCAGCCACATGAAATGCAGCTCGATGCGGTAGCCACGCTCTTTCGCCCGCCGCAGCATTGGCACCCAGCCGCGTCCGCTGAGCGTCGTCTCGAAAGCGAAATCGACGCGGCGCGAGACGAGGCCGTCGATCTGTCGGAGCATGATCCGACCGGCGGGGAGGGCGGCGCTTTCCGGATCGAAAGGCGAGAGGCCCTGCGCGATCAAGTCGGCGTTGATGAAGTTCAGGCAGCCCACGGTGCGCGGGAGGAACTCGCGCGCGAACGTGGTTTTGCCGGCGCCGTTCGGTCCGGCGATGATGTAGATGGTTGGCATCAGGAGGGCCCACACTACCGCGGATCGAGCGACTGGCGAAGGGGTTCGCCTCTCCGCCCGCGCGATGGCGCAGGAGAGCGGCATCAAAGGCATTCACGCGGCGACGCTTTTGCGTAGGGTGGCGGCGTGAAATCTGTCTCCAACCCCGGCATTTGCCACCTCACCGGCGCGGGCCCGGGCGACCTCGGCCTCGTGACGCTGCGCGGCCGCGAGGTGCTCGAGCGCGCCGAAGTCGTCATCTACGACTACCTCTGCAATCCCGCCATGCTCGCGTGGGTGCCAGCGGGAGCGGAGATCATTTACGCGGGGAAAAAGGCGGGCGCGCACACGCTGTCGCAGGAGGAGATCAGCGCGCTGCTCGTGGAAAAGACGCGCGCGGGGCGGCGGGTCGTTCGGTTGAAAGGCGGGGATCCTTTTGTCTTCGGACGCGGCGGAGAGGAGGCGGAGGCGCTCGCGGCGGCAGGGCTGCGGTTTGAAGTCGTGCCCGGTGTCAGCTCGATCTTCGCCGCCCCCGCGTATGCGGGCATCCCGGTCACACATCGCGACCACGCCTCGCAGCTAACAGTTTTCACCGGCCACGAAGATCCTACAAAACCGGAGAGCGCGCTCGACTACGCCCAGCTCGCGGCACTTCCGGGTACGAAAATCATCCTCATGGGCATCGAACGGATCGGAGCAATTGCGGAACAGCTAATGTCTCACAAAGCAGACAAGAAGACGTCTATCGCGTTGATCCGCTGGGCGACGACGGGGAGGCAGGAGACGCTTTGCGGCGAATTGGGAACGATCGCGCGGCTCGCGGAGGAGGCGAATTTCAAAGCGCCCGCTGTCGCCGTGATTGGCGGCGTGGTGGCGCTGCGGGATCGGCTCAATTGGTTCGAGAAACGTCCGCTTTTCGGCAAACGTGTCGTGGTGACGAGGACGCGCCAGCAGGCGGGCGCTCTCTCCGGGGAACTCGCCGCGCTCGGAGCCGACGTGCTGGAGCTGCCGACGATTCGCATCGAGCCGCCAGTGGATCTGCGCGGCTTCGGCGAGCTGGTGCGCGATGCCCACACCTACGACTGGATCGTCTTCACGAGCCCGAACGGAGTGACGGCGTTTTTCGAGATGTTCTATAAACTCTACGACGACGCGCGCGACATCGGCGGCGCGCGCATTGCCGCCATCGGGCCGGCGACGGCGCAGCGGATTCGCGAGTTCCATCTTAAGGTCGATCTCCAGCCCGAGGAATACATCGCCGAAGCCGTCGTCAAAAGTTTTCAGAAAGAGCAGACGGTCGAAAACCTCAAAATCCTGCTCGCCCGCGCCGAGACCGCGCGTGACGTGCTGCCAAACGAGCTAACAAAGCTCGGCGCTATCGTCGATGTGGCGGTCGCGTATCGCACCGTGCCCGAGACGGAAGATCTCACGGGAGCGGCGGCGCGTTTTCGGGAAGAAGGCGCGGATTTAGTTACATTTACCAGCAGTTCGACGGTGGAGAACTTCATGGCGATGAATCTCCCGCTGCCACCCGGCCTGCGCACCGCGAGCATCGGGCCGGTCACCTCCCGCACCATGCGCGAGCTCGGCCTCAACGTTGACATCGAGGCGAAGCAGCACGACATCCCCGGCTTGATCGCCGCCATCACGAAAGACGCCGCCCGATGACCGCGCCCGCGCCCGCCCAGCCACTGCGGGCTTTCCATGTGATGACGAAGCCGATCGGGCCGATCTGCAATCTCGACTGCAAATACTGCTTCTACCTCGAGAAGGAGAAGCTCTACCCCGGCACGGCGGGCGCTGGCTTCCGCATGACGGACGAGACGCTGGAGCGCTACATCCAGCAATACATCGAGGGGCAGAGCGGGCCGGAGATCAGCTTCGCCTGGCAGGGAGGCGAGCCGACGATGATGGGTGTCGCTTTTTTTCGCCGCGTGGTCGAGTTGCAGACGCAGTATTGCCCGCCGGGGCGGCGGATAACTAATGCGCTGCAAACGAATGGAACATTGCTCGACGACGAGTGGTGTCACTTTCTCGCGGAGCACAAATTCCTCGTCGGGCTCAGCATCGACGGGCCGCGCGAGATGCACGACCACTATCGCGTGGACAAAGGCGGTCGGCCGACTTTCGACAAAGTGATGCGCGGGTTGGAGTTGCTGAAAAAGCACGGCGTGGAATTCAATACGCTCACCGTGGTGAACCGCGTGAACTCGCAGCACCCGCTGGAGGTCTATCGGTTTTTGCGCGAGATCGGCTCAGGGTTTATGCAGTTCATCCCGCTGGTCGAGCGTGCGGGCGACGAGGATTTTCTCGCCGGCCCGCCCGATCTCGAGCGCGCGGAACCGCGCTCGCCCGTCACAGGCTGGAGCGTGGAGTCGCGGACGTATGGCGAGTTCCTATCCGTGATGTTCGACGAGTGGGTGCGGCGCGATGTCGGCACGGTCTTCGTGCAAATGTTCGAGGTGCAGCTCGCCATCTGGATGGGGATGCCGTCGTCACTTTGCGTCTTTGCCGAGACGTGCGGGAACGCCGTCGCGATGGAGCACAACGGCGACCTCTACTCGTGCGATCACTTTGTCTATCCCGAGCACAAGCTCGGCAACATCGCGGACGTGAGTCTCGCGGAGATGCTGGCGTCGCCGCGGCAGCGGAAATTCGGCACGGACAAGCAGGAGGCCCTCCCGCGCTATTGCCGTGAGTGCGAAGTGCGCTTCGCCTGCAACGGCGAGTGCCCGAAGCACCGCTTCATCCGCACGCCGGATGGTGAGCCGGGGCTCAATTATCTCTGCGCGGGCTACAAACACTTCTTCAATTACATCGATCCCTATATGCGAACGCTGGCCCAGCTCGTGCAGTCGCGCCGGCCGGCGCAGGAGATCATGCCGATGATCGCGCGCCGCGACGAAGAGTTGGCGTGGAAAAATGTGAGCCGCAACAGCCCGTGCCCCTGCGGCAGCGGGAAGAAATACAAAGTCTGCTGCGCGCGCAAATGAGTCTCGGAAAAGTCGCCGTCGTCGGCTCAGGCGCGATTGGCAGCTACTATGGCGGGAAGCTCGCCGCCTCTGGTCAGGACGTGCATTTCCTGCTTCGAAGCGATTTGGAGGCGGTTCGCGAGCGCGGGATTCTGCTGCGTTCGGGCGAGGACGAACTGCATCTGCCGCAAGTGCAGGCCGCCGCCACCTCCACAGAAATCGGCCCATCCGATCTCGTCCTCATCGCGCTGAAGACGACTTCAAACGACAGCTTGAAGGATTTGATTCCGCCTTTGCTCCACGACGGAACGATCCTGCTCACCTTACAGAATGGTCTCGGAGCGGAGGAGTTGCTCGCCGCGCAGTTCGGCGCGGAGCGCGTGATGGGAGCGCTCTGCTTCGTCTGCCTGAACCGCGTCGCCCCGGGTGTGATCGAGCACTACGGCCACGGCACGCTTTCCATCGGGGAGATGTCCGGTCCAGCCCGTGAGCGCACCCATGAGATAGCCGCAGCCTTTGCGGAGGCTGGCATCGAAGCAAAAGCCGTTAATGATCTAACCGGCGAGCGCTGGCGCAAGCTGGTCTGGAACATCCCTTTCAACGGTCTCTCTATCGCCGCCGGCGGCATCACCGTGGCCGAAATCCTGGGAGACGAGAACTTAACAAAACTCACGCGAGACTTGATGAATGAGGTCATTGCCGCCGCCACCGCTCTCGGCCATCCGATCGCTCCCGACTACGCGGATTTCCAGATCGAGCGCAGCCGCCCGATGGGCCCCTATAAGCCCTCCAGTCTCATCGACTGGCTGGCCGGACGGGCCGTGGAAGTGGACTCCATCTGGGCCGAGCCGCTCCGCCGCGCGGAAGCCGCCGGAGTTTCGACCCCGCGCCTCGCCATGCTCCACGCACTGCTGCGCTCGCTGACCTCGGCGGCGAGGCCGCGTTGACGATTTCCGAGGCAGGGTCGTGGCTGTTTGTTTTTGCGCTGGCACGCGAGCGGTGGCAAAACAGAAACGGACTAAGCGAGCGACTCACTCGTCTATGGCGTTTCAGATGTTCCCCCTCCCGTTCCTTTGTTTGGCCTTGCTTGCGCTCGGGCTGGGCGGCTGCTCGAAGGCTCCCCGGCAGACTGAGCAGGATGATGCTCTGCAGCGCGCATGGGATCAGTATCGCTATGGCGACTTCGACAGCGCGGTGACGACTTTTTCCGATGTGGCGAGCCGCGCGCCGGAGGGGAGCGAGAAGCGGACGGCGGCGCTTTTCGGCCTTGGGACGACGTGGGATTTACGCCGGCCCAATGAGGATACGGCACGGGCGGCGGACTTTTACCGCCAGACGGCGGAAGCAGCGCCGGAGAGCGAACTCGCCGCGTGGAGCCTGCTGGCGCTCGCCCGCATGGAGCAGCTCAAGCCCGTGGGCAAGGAGCCGGATCTGGCCGCGGTTCTCGCGGGTTATCAAAAGGTGATCGATCGGTTTCCCACGCACCCGGCGGGGCAGGAGGCGTTCCTCTACCAGCAGGCGGCGCGGCTGGCGGAGTTCGATCTCGGGGAAGCGCGCCGGGCGCTGGCGGCGCTCGAGGCTTTTCTGCGGGAGCATGCGGAATCGCGCTACACCAGCTCCGCGCATGGGCTCATGGGGAAGGCGCATGAAATCCTCGGCGATGAAAGGAGGGCTCTGGCGGAGTCGATCATCTCGCTGGAGACGCGCGAGTTCGACCCGCGCAACCCGAAGCGCGACAACGCCGCTGCCTACTGGGGCATCGCTTCGCGAGCGGAGTTCCGGCTCGGCGAGTTCGATCGCGCGCGCGATTACTACCGGCGGCTGATCAAGGAGTACCCCGAGGACCAGCGGGTCTTCCCCGCCGAGTTGGCGCTGCGGCGCATGGATGAGCTGGAGGAAAAATTCCGCCGCGAAGCCGCTTCCACGCCATGAACGTTCTTCGCTTCCTCCGCAGCTACTTCCCGATCCTGGTGGTCGTCGGGACGTTCGCCTGGTCGGCCATCGTCATCGCCAGCTACCGCGCGCGCGAAAATCCTCCCGGCACCGTGACGCTGCGCATCGCGCACTGGCAGCTCGAGCCGGGCGTGCGCAAGGCTTTCGACATCCTCGCCGAGGACTACCGCCAGCTCCACCCGAACGTGCGCATCGTGCAGGACGCCATCCCGGAGACGACCTACGGCCAGTGGGTGAGCACACAACTCATGGGCGGCATCGCGCCGGACATTCTCGAGCTCGGCCTCGGCCTCCCGCCGAACATTTGGGTCGCCTACATGGGCCGCTATTTCCTGCCGATGACGCGCGTGGCCGAGCAGCCGAATCCTTACAACGCCGGCACCGAATTCGCCGGGGTGCCGCTGCGCCTCACCTACAAGGACGGCATGCGCGAGTCGTACGTGGAGGAGCTCCAGGATTACATGAAAATCCCGCTCTCCCAGTTCGGCGTGCGCATTTTCTACAACGCGGATCTTTTCAAAAAGCTGACCGGGATGGACGAGCCGCCGCTCGATTACCGCGAGTTTTTGAAAGCCTGCGACATCATCAAAGGCCAGGTTAACGACCGGGGCCAGCCTTACATCCCGCTCGTCGGCTCGAAGTATCACTTCGCGCTCTGGGACGAGATGATGTTTGAGCCGATGACCTTTGCCGGGCTGGCGAAGATCGACTTCGGACGCGACGGTGTCCCCGATAAGGACGAGACCTTCGTCGCGTTCAAGACCGAGCGCGTCGGCCTCGATTTTCCGGCCTTCCGCGCACGGCTAAAGATGGTCGAGCAGTTGCGGCCCTATTTTCAGGAAGGCTACACCGGGCTTACGCGCGACGAGGGCGTGTTCCTTTTTGCGCAGGAAAGAGCGGTCTTCATCACGACCGGAACATGGGACGCCGGGAGCCTCGTCGAGCAGGCGAAGGGGAAGTTCGAAGTCAAAATCATGGGCTTCCCCGTGCCGTCGGCCGACGATCCAGATTTCGGGCAGTTCATGCTCGGACCGCGCCACGAGCGGCCGCTGAGCGCCTTTCCCTTCGGCGTCACGCGCACGTCCAAGCACCAGGCCGAGGCGATCGACTTCCTGCTTTTCCTCGCGGGGAAAAAGCAGAACGAAAAGCTGAACTCCATCATCGGCTGGCTGCCCGCGATCAAGGGCACGGAGATCGAGTCATTCCTCGCCGCCTTCGTGCCGAATCTGCGCGGCATCTACAAGGGCCTCGACCTGAATGTCGGCGGAGAAAGCTGGGTGCGCTGGCAGCAGCTCTTCTCGCTCTATCAAGTCGGGCAAGTCTCGCTGGAAGACTTCATCGCAGAATTCGACACCTTCGTCCGTGAGCGGGGCGCGGTCGATTTCCTCGAGCGGCGCAACTCCTGGCGGCGCGACGCCCACCGCTATGAGCAGCTCACCGCCGGCATCCGCGCCACCGCGCTGCTGACCGATCCTGCCGAGTCCGAGGCGGCCTGGATGCGCTACCGCGTCGCCATCACCAGCCGGCAGATCGGCTACGAGATCGACAAGAACAAGCTCCTGCACCTCCTCGAGAACGGCCCGGCCCCGGACGCCATCGGCCCGTATGAATACACGCCCGAAGCCCTCGCCGCCGTGCGCGCGCGGGTCGCCGGGCAGCCCGCGAAGGAGGAAAACCAATGAGCGCACGCGCCGTGAAATGGAGCAACCTCCGGCACCACTGGGATATCTACCTTTTCATTGTCCCGACGCTGATCCTCATCGCGCTCTTCCAGTATTACCCGGCGGCCAGCGGCATCATCCACAGCTTCTTCCGGTGGAACGGCGCGGACATCGCCGAGCCCGTCGGTTTCGAGAACTACATCGACCTGCTCACCTCGCGCGAGTTTTGGGACTCGTTCAACGTCGTCCTCATCCTCGGCGCGTTCAACGTGGTGAAAATGATCCCGCCGCTGCTCGTCGCCGTCTGCATCCACCGCTGCTCGAGCGTGCGGTTCCAGTTTTTCTACCGAACACTCTTCGTCGTGCCGATGGTCATCCCGCCGCTCGTCGTCGCGCTCATCTGGCGCTCCTTCTTTTTCGAGGCGACCGCCGGCTATCTGAACCAGGCGCTCGATGCCACCGGCCTCATGCACGCGCTCGGATTCCTCGATCGGACCTTTGGGTGGGGCGGCGTCTTCGCGGCCGGCAACTCGCCCGCGTGGCTCGGCGATCCGCGCCTCATCCTCACCGCGTGCATCGTCTGGGGTTTCCCCTGGGTCGGCTCCTTCGCCGTCCTCACCCACCTCGCGAAGCTCCAGGGCATCAGCAAGGACATCTACGAAGCCGGCGACATCGACGGCATCAGTTGGTGGTCGAAGTTCTGGAAAATCGAGCTACCGCTCCTCATGAGCTCGGTCTATCTGCTGCTCGTCTTCGTCATCATCGACACGATCAAAGACGCCGGCACCATCTACGCGCTGGCCGGGATCGAGGGCGGACCGGGCGGCAAAGTCACCGTGCCCGCGCTTTTCATGCTGAGAAAAGCCTTCCTCGAGCAGCAGATGGGCTATGCCTGCGGCGTCGGCCTCGTCCTCACCCTCGTCGTCCTCGGTTTGCAAAAAGTGAGCACGCTCGTGATGAACTGGCCCAACCTCTGGAGCTGGCAAAAACGCGCCGTGCGCCTCGGAGCCTTCGCCTTCGCTGCGTTCCTTTTTTGGATGGACGCCTTCGAGTGGCTCGCCTGGATCATCGTCGCCGCCGCCATCCCCTATGGCGCGCTCGGCCACCTCATCCCCGAGCGCAAAGCTGACGACGGCCCCACGCTCGCTCCCGCCGATCTCAAGCGCATCGAGGACGAGCGCGACCGGCGTTTCCACAGCCCGCTCCACCGCTTCGCGCGGGAGTTCCGCGACGGCTTCCTGCGCGTCGCGAAGCACGGGATGATCTGGGGCGTGGCCGCGTTCGCCTTTCTGCCGCTCTACCTCATGCTCGTGGTGAGCTTGAAAAACAACCAGCAGTTCTACGAAGCGCCCGCCACGCTGACCGCGCCATACCATTGGGAAAATTGGCGTATCGCGTGGGAGATCGTCCTCCCGACTGTCGCCAACAGCATCTTCATCTCGACGCTCGCGACCGTCCTCACGCTCCTCTTTGCCATCTGCGCCGCGTACTTTTTCGCCCGGCTCAAAATGCCGCTCTCCGGCTTCTTTTGGAACGCCATCCTCATCCTGATGATGCTGCCGGCCATCGCAAATCTCGTCCCGCTCTTCACCCTGCTGCGCGACCTTTCCATGCTGAACACCCTCTCCGCGCTCATCCTCGTCGGCGCGGCGAGCGGCCAGGTCTTCGCGATTTTCGTGCTGCGAAATTTCGTCGCCGACGTGCCTTTCGATTTGTTCGAGGCCGCCGAGATCGACGGCGCCTCCCACCTGCGGCAGATGTGGAATATCGTCGTCCCGCTTTCCGGCCCGATCCTCGGCACCGTCGGCGTCATGCAATTCCTGCACGCGTGGAACGAATTCATCCTCCCGCTCATCGTCATGCGCGACCACGCGCGGCTCCCCGTGATGGTCCAGCTCCTGCGCATGGCCGGCGAATACATCAAGCTCTGGGGCCCGCTCATGGCCGGCTACGCGCTGGCGAGCATCCCGATCATCCTGCTTTTCGTCTTCTCGATGAAGCTCTTCATCCGCGGCCTCACCGAAGGCGCGACGAAGGGATAGGTCGGCGTTTCACATTGGAAGCCGTTTCGCGGACGCGCTAGATTCCCGCCGTCTCGTGAAAGCCCTTTTTCTCCTCCTCCTCACCTCGGCCATTTTCGGCAGCGCGGGCTGGTTTGCCTACGAGCTGTTCTACCGCCCGCATCTGGAGGCGCAGGCCGAGGCCGATCTCCCACCCGCGCCGCCCCCACCCGACCCGAGTTTGCCGGAACTCCGCAAGGCGATGGAAATCAAGGAAGCCGGTGATCCTATCGAGTCTCGCGCCGTGCTGCGCGAGTTCCTGGATCGTTATCCGGACTCCACGAAGCTCGACGAGGCCAAAGACGCGCTGGGCGAGGTGAACAGCGACATCTTTTTCTCCACGATCCCCGCGCCGGAAAAAATCGAGTATGTCGTGAAATCCGGCGACAGTCTCTCGCGCATCGAGCGCCAACTCAAAACCCGCGGCGAGCTCATCATGAAAGCCAACGGCCTCGACGACCCGCGCCGGCTGCAAATCGGCCAGCGGCTCATGATCAATCAGCCCGACTTCGCCATGCTCATCGACCGGGCAAACAAGAGAGTCGTCCTCTACAATCACCGCCAGTTTTTCAAACAGTATCCGGTGAAAACGTGGAAGCCGGCGGCCTTGCGCGCCACCACGGGCGTCACGACGAAGGTGCAGGACGACATCGCCTGGAAGGACGGCGAGCGCGTTTCCTTCGGCTCGAAGGATTACCTCGGAAGCGCGCGCTGGGTCACGCTCTCGCTGCCCGGCTGGACGCTCTACACCGATCCGCCGCCCGAGGGAGCCGAGGCACCCGGCGCGGGGCTCGGGCTCGGGCCGGAGCCGATGGAGGAAATTTCCACGCTGGTCGGGCGCGGCACACCCGTTACCATCGACTGAGCGATGAAAGTGCAGCCTTTGGATTTCGAAAAACCGATCGCCGAACTCGAGCAAAAGCTCGCCGACCTCCGCAAGCACTCGGGCGAGCACGACATCGACCTCGAGAACGAAGTCCGCCGCATCGAGGCGAAACTCGAGCGGACGCGGCTCGACATTTACGCCCAGCTCACCGCCTGGCAGCGCGTGCAGATTTCCCGGCATCCGGCGCGGCCTTTCATGCTCGACTACCTCGCGCACGCGTTCACGGATTTCATCGAGCTGCACGGCGACCGCCTTTACTCCGACGACCGCGCGATGCCCGGCGGACTGGCCACGCTCGACGGTCGGCGCTGCGTCGTCATCGGCCACCAGAAAGGCCGCGACGTGAAGGAAAACCTCAAGCGCAACTTCGGCAGCGCGCATCCCGAGGGCTACCGGAAGGCGCTGCGGCTCATGCGCCTGGCGGAAAAATTCGCGCTGCCCGTGGTCGCGCTCATCGACACGCCCGGCGCGTATCCCGGCGTCGGCGCGGAGGAGCGGCACATCTCCGAGGCCATCGCCGTGAACATCCGCGAGATGATGATCCTGCGCACGCCGATCGTCGCGGTGGTCATCGGCGAGGGGGGCTCCGGCGGCGCGCTCGGCATCGGCGTGGCGGATCGCGTGCTCATTTTGGAAAACGCCTACTACTCCGTGATCAGTCCCGAGGGATGCGCGGCCATCCTGTGGAAACATCGCAAGCACGCCCCCGAGGCGGCCGAGGCGCTGAAGTTGAGCGCGCCGCATTTACAGGAGCTCGGGCTGGTGGATGAAATCATCCCCGAGCCCATCGGCGGAGCGCACCATGATCATGTCGCCGCCGCGCGCAGTCTCGGCGCGGCTATCGGGAAAAAGCTCGACGAGATCGGGAAGGTGCCGCTCGACGACTTGCTCGCGCAGCGCTACGCGAAGTTCCGGCAGATCGGGGTCTTCGCCGGAGACACCGCGTAGCCAGGGGTCTCGGCCACCGATCCGTTGCCGAGGATCTATGCCAAAATCCCGGACTCCATCGACCTCAGCGCGAGATGTCGTGCTGGCTCAAAATCCGAAACCCATGACTCCGCAGCACCGCGCAGGCGCATTCGTTGTCTTCCACATGGATCGCCAGCGCCGCGTTCCCGCGCGGCCGGCTCAGCAGCGCGTAGCAGCCGTGAATATTCACCTCCGCCATCAGCAACCCCGCCAGCACCTTGCCCAGCTCATCCGCGCCACCTTTCAACTCCACCACCACGAAATCCGTGAGCGCGAACGGGATGTCGTGCAGGGCGAAAAGGTCCTCCACCTGCTCCGGATCGCTCACGACGACCCGCACGATGGACGAGTCCGCCGAGTCCTGCACATTCAGGGCGAGGACGTGGATGCGATGCTCGTTGAGCATTCTCACGACATCGAGGAGCGCCCCGACTTTGTTCGGGAGGAAAATCGAAAACTGTTTCACGGGCGGCCCGTCCAGTTTCTCGGCGATCAGGGGAGCGGCGACGGCAGGCATGGGATTTATTTGTAGGAATAGATGAGGCAGACGGTCGCCGACTCGCCCCGGAGCAAGTCGAGGCGCACATAATAAGGGCCGCTCACCTCCGGTGCAAAGCCCGCCGCCGCGCGCGCCCCGCCGCGATACGGCGCGATCTCCACCGGCGCACCCGTCTCGTCAAAAATCGACACCGCCAGCCGCCGCGTCCCCACGCTCGCTCCCGCCGAGAACCAATACTGATTCCCCGCGTAAAGATTCACCTCCACCAGCGTCGGCGTCTGCCGGCTCACGACGCCGACCCAGTGCCCGTCGCGCAGGGTGAAGCCATTATTGGTAAATGCCCCCGCCAGCGTCAGCGCCACCCGCCGCGCCGCGACCTCCGAGTCCGTCGCCGCGCGCAGCGGAGCCGCGGCGAGCACCGCGCAGAGAGCATGGAGCAGGACGCGCTTCATTCCTTTTTGGAAATCTCCGCCACCAGCTCCGCGACCGTCGCGTGCAACTGCGCGACTTCCTCCGCCGTCGGCGGCCCCCCCCGCCCCTGGCTCGTCAGCGTCTCAATCGACTCCAGCTTTTTCCTCAGCTCCCGCACCACCGGATCGTCCTGCGCCCGCTCCGAGAGCACCTCCGCCTGCGCCCGCAGGAAACCCGCCAGCGCAGGCTGCCGCAGGATCTTCGCGTTTTCCGGCGCGGGATTCTCCACCAGCCACCCGCTGATCACCTCCGTCGCGCGCACCCACCCGCCGAGGCTCACCAGCCCGACCAACTCCGTGTCCCCCTGCTCCGCCATCGAGTTTTCCAGCTCATTCTGCGTCGCCTCCAGCTCCTCGCGCAGCGTGTTCCATTCGTCCCGGTCTGCGAAATCGATCAGGCTGTTCCCCCGCGCCAGGATGTTCTGCGAGACGCCGAGCGGCTTCGCCAGCGCCAGGATGTCCTTCGCCACATTTTTCACCTGCTGGCTGTCCGCCGCCTCGACGCCGAGGTAGCCATCCGCGATGAGCCCGCCGAGATTCAGCGCGATCTGCGCCCGGCTCGAGTAGCTCGTCGCGATGGGCGGCCGGTAGAGCGACTGCCAATTCGGCTCCCCGAGCCCGCCCAGCGCCGCGAAAAGCTCCCCCGGCACCGGCACGCTCAGCGCCTCCAGCCGGATCGCCCCCGCCATTTGCTCCGGCGAAAGCGGCTCCACCGCGCCCGCCTTTCCCGCCACGAGAGCGGCGATCGCGAGCAGCATCCGGCAGAGCATGTCTTTTATCTAAAAGAACCGCGTCCACCTTGCCACTCCGCATTTCATCGGGCACTTGGTCCGGGCCTACCACTGACCGGTTTCGGCCCAGTTCCGGAAATGCGCGAACCGCTCGGGCTTGCGCCAAGTGGAGGGCAAATAACGGTCGCCGATGCGATCAAAGAGCTCTTTGGCCAGCGCACGATCTTCCGTCATCGTGGCGAGCATCGCCGCCTCGCTGAGGAGGCCGAGCGAATCGGGATATTTTTGCAGTAAGACCGTGAGCCCTTCGCGCGTCTGCGGCCAATTCGCCGCGGATTCGCGAAAAACGTTCGCGTAAAAGCCGCGCTGCCGGATGACGATGCGCGCGTAAACCTCCGCGCCGAGCCCGTCCGCCCGGGCCGCCGCCGCTGCCGCAAATTTCTCCCAATCGCCCGGCTCGCCGTGCCAGCGCGGGAGCAGCGAATAGGCGCGGGCAATATCGTAGCCCCAGAATTTCGGCTCGAAGGCATGCGCTTCGGCGAGCAGCACCTCGTATTGCTCGGCGGACCAGCCCTGGCCGAGCGCGACGGTCAGCGCGGTCAGCCACCAGTG
>PPFU01004470.1_pt1 | contig 23513 bp, 17 predicted proteins | sample 1535991 | NCBI WGS metagenome assembly PPFU01 (sample SAMN04901290, study PRJNA319586) | Hypolithon metagenome, whole genome shotgun sequencing project. | isolation source: Antarctic Hypolithon | place: Antarctica: Miers Valley | collected 2014
AGTACCGGGAACACCTGCGACTCGAAGAAGTCATCCACCACGAGCCATTCGGCCGGTGTCAGATCATCCATTCCGACCAGCCGAACGCCCTGCGATGCGAGCTCGGGCACCAGCAGGTCATGCAGGCAATGTCGCTGCCGCACGAGAAGCTCGCGCACCCGAAGCTCGATCGCGTCGAGTTGCGCCTGCGGGCTCATGCCGTCCGGCGAAGGCACCAGCACCCCCGCCGCGACCAGGCGACGCAGCCCCGCCACCCGCACCATATAGAACTCGTCCAGATTGGTGCTGAAGATGGCGAGGAATTTCACGCGCTCGAGCAGCGGATTGCGCTCGTCGAACGCCTCCTGCAACACACGCGCGTCGAACTCCAGCCAGCTCAGCTCGCGGTTGAGAAAGTTGGCCGTCGCGGCACTCCCCGCGGGCGTCGAATCGCGGACTGGCGAGGCGGGAGCAGGCGGCGGGCCGCTCGGCCCGGAAGCGTTAGCGGACAGGCGAGCCCCAGGCAGGTGTGACGCGGTGCGGGCTGGCCGGCGGCGGCTCCCGCGGCGGGGACGACTCCGGGGCCGCGGCCTCGGGTTCGGGCGACACGCTCGCGCGACCGGCATCCCCTGACTCGTGCGGCGGGGCCGCGGACTCGGCGGGAATGCTCATGAGATCGCGCAGCCGGCGCGGGCCGACGCCTGTTGCCGCCGCCAACTCCGCGCCGAGCGAGGTCCCCACGCGTGTAGCACCGCTGGCGATCAGCCGAAAGGCAGAGGCGGCATCGCGCACGCCGCCCGACGCCTTGACCCCCAGATCGTCCCCTACCGCTAAACGCACCAGCGCCACCGCTTCCGGTGTAGCGCCGCCGGCCGCGCCGAAGCCGGTGCTCGTCTTCACGTAGCCTGCCCCCGCCTCTCCGATCACGGTGCAGGCACGAAGGATCTCCATCGGCGTGAGGCGCCCCGTCTCGAGGATCACCTTCACCAGCGCATCGCCGGCCGCGTCGACCACGGCGCGGACATCCTCACGCACCGCCTTCCACGCCGCACTCTTCAGCTGCCCCAGGGGGAGCACCGTCTCGATCTCGGAGGCGCCCTGCCGCACGACGAGCGCCGTCTCGGCGGCCTTCGTCGCCGGCTGAGCAGCGCCGAAGGGGAAGGCGATCGTGCTGGCGATCGCGATCCCGGATCCCGCGAGGAGTTCGGCGCAGAGCGGCACCCAGAGCGGGTTGACGCAGACGGCGGCTACCCGGTGCTCTCGCGCCTCCGCACAGTGGTGCTCGATGTCCTGGCGCGTCGCGGCGGGATCGAGCAGCGTATGATCGACGACGCTGCCGAGCCGGATCTCGCCGTCGGTGAAGCGGACCCCCTTCGGCCCGGAGGCGTCGAGCAGACGGGGATCCGGACGGCCGCCCGCGACGACCGGCACGCCTGCCGAGGGAGTGGGGGTAGGGGGAGGGGTGAACTGCCCCTGGGCGAGCCCGCTGGCGAGCTGGTTGGCGAGCTGGTTCAGATCCACGGTCACGAGGCGACTCCTGCTACGGTGACGCCTCCGAATGGGGCGCCGCACAGCGAACTGGTGAATATGCTTTCGCCGCGACGGCCGACAACGGTCGGGGGCCGGTGGCGGCGAAGCGCGACATGTTCGGTACTCGAGCGATCGTACACGTGCCCGGGAAGACTCGGTGCGGGTCCGGCGACCCTCTTCTGCCCTAACCGGCGTGCGGCACCGGAGTCGCCGACAGCAGGGCGCGTCGCTGGCGAGACAGATCACGGTTCTCGAACAGCTTGACCAGCACCATGCCGGCCACGAACCCGCCGACATGCGCCCACACGGCGACACCGCCCGTCAGCTCCCGATCCGCTGCCGAGAGTTCGGGGAGCCCCATCACGATCTGAAGAATGAACCAGTAGGCAAGGACGAGCCAGGCGGGAATCGGAATGATGCGGAAGATGATGATGAAGATGAACAGCATGTTGACGCGCACGCGGGGGAAGAGCACGAGATACGCGCCGAGCACGCCCGAGATCGCGCCGGAGGCACCGACGGTTGGGATGGGCGAGGCAGGCGTAACCAGCACGTGTGCCGCGGCTGCCGCGAGTCCACACATGAGATAGAAGAGGAGGAAGCGGCCTCGCCCCATCACGTCCTCCACATTGTTGCCGAACACCCCGAGGAAGAGGCCGTTGCCGATGATGTGTCCCCAACTGCCGTGGAGGAACATCGAGGTGACGGGCGTCAAGGCATTGATCGCCAGGTTATCGATGACGCACGCCATACCCGGTGCGATGGGGATCGCCTGGCCCAGCGGCGCGGCGCCCGTGAGTTCGCCGGGCACGAGGCCGAAGTTGCAAACGCTGGCAGAGAGTGCATAGAAGCCCGCGTCGCTGAAATCCCACCCACGCTGAACGATGAGCCAGACGGCCGCGATGGCGGCCAGCAGGACGTAGGTGACGATCGGCGTGCGGAGAACCGGGTTCCGGTCGGAAATCGGAATCATCTGGGCCGGGGCCTCAGGGTGGGCGGTGCGCGGGCCACCTCGGCCGCCGCGTTTCCGATTTGCAGGAGCCACGCCGCGCGAGGCCCGTCGCGGCTGATCCTCCTGCCAAGTCGGCACCCCGACTGGGGGTGCGCCAGGGCGGCGGCACTCATCCCCGACCGAACTGCCGCCATGGCAGACATTGCGGGTCTGACGTTTGCACATTCTCGGGCAGAAGCAGGCAGCATGACCTGGTTCGGCCGGTCACGGCTGCCAGCGAGCGATCAACCTATGAGAAATGAGGGAGCAATGGCAGATAAAGTCATCGGTATCGATCTGGGCACCACCAACTCGGTAGTCGCCGTCATGGAAGGCGGCGATCCGGTCGTCATTCCGAACGCCGAGGGCGGTCGGACGACCCCGTCGGTCGTGGGCTTTGCGAAGGATGGCGAGCGGTTGGTCGGTCAGATCGCCAAGCGGCAGGCCGTCACGAACCCGAAGAACACCGTCTTCTCGATCAAGCGGTTCATGGGTCGCAAGATGGCGGAGATCCGTGAGGAGACCTCGCGTGTTCCGTATGGTGTCGTCTCTGGCAGTAACGACGTGGCATCGGTCGAGGTTGCCGGCAAGCGCTACACGCCGCCCGAGATCTCGGCGATGATCCTCCAGAAGATGAAGCAGACCGCGGAGGACTACCTCGGCCACAGCGTGACCAAGGCCGTCGTCACCGTCCCCGCCTACTTCAACGACTCGCAGCGTCAGGCGACGAAGGATGCCGGCAAGATCGCCGGCCTCGACGTGCTGCGCATCATCAATGAGCCCACCGCCGCGGCCCTCGCATACGGTCTCGACAAGAAGAAGGACGAGAAGGTCGCCGTCTTCGATCTCGGCGGCGGGACGTACGACATCTCGGTGCTCGAGCTGTACGACGTGGAAGGATCGCGCCAGTTCGAGGTGAAGTCGACCAATGGCGACACGCACCTCGGCGGCGACGACTTCGATCAGCGGCTCATCGACTGGCTCGTCGCCGAGTTCAAGCGCGACCAGGCGATCGACCTCTCGAAGGATGCGATGGCGTTGCAGCGGCTCAAGGAAGCGGCCGAGAAGGCGAAGATGGAGCTGTCGAGCACCATGTCGACCGATATCAATCTCCCCTTCATCACCGCCGACCAGTCGGGACCCAAGCACCTGAACTACCAGCTCTCGCGCGCCAAGTTCGAGCAGCTCGTGGACGATCTCGTGGAGCGCACCAAGGCCCCGATGGAGCAGGCGTTGAAGGATGCGGGGCTCAAGCCCTCCGATATCGACGAGGTGTTGCTCGTCGGCGGATCGACGCGTATTCCGAAGATTCAGGAAACCGTCAAGAAGTTCTTCGGCAAGGAGCCGAACAAGGGTGTGAACCCTGACGAGGTCGTGGCGATCGGCGCCGCGGTGCAGGGCGCCGTGCTGACCGGTGAGCAGAAGGATGTGCTGCTGCTCGACGTCTCCCCGCTCTCGCTCGGCATCGAGACGCTGGGTGGCGTGATGACCACGCTCATCCCGCGCAACACGACGATCCCGACGCGCAAGACGGAGACCTTCTCCACCGCCGACGACAACCAGACGACGGTCGAGATCCACGTCTTGCAAGGCGAGCGCGACCTGGCGACGTATAACAAGACGATCGGCAAGTTCCAGCTCACCGGGATCCCGCCCGCTCCGCGCGGTATGCCGCAGGTCGAGGTCACGTTCGACATCGACGCCAACGGCATTCTGCACGTCACCGCCAAGGACAAGGCGACGAACAAGGAGCAGAAGATCCGCATCGAGGCCTCGAGCGGGCTGTCGGACGGCGAGATCGACAAGATGGTGAAGGACGCCGAGGCGAATGCAGGCGAGGACAAGCGGCGGCGCGAGGAGATCGACACGCGCAACCGGCTCGACAGCATGACCTATGAGGTGGAGAAGAACTCCAAGGAGTGGTCGGACAAGCTCTCCGAGGACGTGAAGACGCGCCTCGAGGCGTCGGTCGAGCGCGCTCGCAAGGCGCTGCGCGGCGACGATCTGGAGGAGATCAAGGCGGCGCAGGAGGAGCTATCGCGGATCTACAGCGAGGCGGGGCAGTCGCTGTACGCGCAGCAGGGTGCGGCGGGCGGTACGCCGGAGGGTGATCCGATGGCGGGTGCGGCGGCCGGAGCCGAAGCGCCGGCGGGTGCGGCAGCCGGGACGCCAGGCGACGATGTCGAGGAAGCCGACTTCGAGATCGTGGACGACGACAAGAAGTAGGCGTCAGGCGGTCGGTCCGGCACCTCGCCGGGCTGGTAGCGGAGTGAAATGAGTGACGGCCGTGTGGCGCGCAGGATGCGCCGCACGGCCGTTGTTCGTTCGAGCCGCGAGCACCGCTCGGTTCAGTAGCGGATCACCAGGGGAAGTTCGGGACGGAAATCCCTCGTCGCGCCGCGGCCGCCCCCGTCGAACGTGAGCTCCACCAACGGATCCGCGCCCTGCTCGACCCGCACCACCCCAGCCTCGTGCAGGAGCCGCACAGTCGGCGTAAGGCCGTCGGCGTGTGTCACCACCACGCGCACTCCCGTCACGCGCTGGACGCCCAGCGGATGCTGCAGCTTTCCGGCGAACACGGTATCGCGCTTCGCCTGCTCGATCCACCCGGTCAGCGCCATGTAGCGTGGGACGACGAATACGCTCGGCGCCAGCGAGTCCGCCGCGGTCGTGACCAGGCGCATATCCGTCCCCGGTCGCATCCACGGCTGTTCTGGCATGCGCGCAGTAGGAAACGGCAGCGAGTCTGGCCCGCCGACGAGCCGGCGAAGGCCCACGCCAAGCGGCGAGGCACCGCTCGCCCGCCAGTCGAAGACGCGCCTCCAGTGCACGCGATCCGCGGGCGAAGACGCGCTATCGCTGACCGTGGAGTCCGCGTACAGCAGCTCGAGATATGCATTTTCGAAGATCACGCTCACCGACGACGAGCCATTCCCGACGTGGTACGTCGGTTGATCAAACAGCCGAAACCCGGCCGCGCGGAGCAGCGCAGCCTCCGGCGCTCCCGGACGCGTCACGACGTAGATGTGATCGACCTCGACCGCCTGAGCGACGGCTGCGGCCACGGGCGTGCCGAGCTGATCCGCTGCGTGGGGCCGGTGCCTCCCGCGTTCCGCTCGGACGTGCTGAATCGGAAGGCGGGCGCGCGCAGGCGGCCGTGGCGAAGAGTGCAGCACGGGCAACGAGTACGAGCGTCGGGCGCATCTGAGCACCTTTCTGGGATGGCGCGGTTTTCTGGCGGCGCACCGGTGGACGTCTCCGATACCTGCCGCCGCGAACTCGTCAAGCGCGGCCCCGACCAGCAGCCGCTTGTTGGATGTCGGGACGAACGTCTACCTGACGATTCGCCTGAGCTCTACATGCTCGACGTCGTCCTCGTCCCACCTGAGCACCAACGCGAAATCTCCAGCTGCGTCCAGCAGCTCGACCTCGTCTGCGGCACGCACGGTCCTGTTCGAGGAACCATCAGGCGCGAACACCGTCCAGGTCGGGCCGGACACATCAGCTCCCGCCGCGTGTAGCGCCCAGAGCTCGCCCTCGCTGGTGATACGAAGCACGCTGAGGCGACGCCGACCGTGCCAGCCATAGAAGGCCATCGTGTCCGGAACGGGCATCCGATCGAAGAGGCGCCCCACACGCCCGTCGGGACCGTCGTCCTGCACATACCTCGCGCGCGCCTCACGAACGGCGTCGGTCGTGACCAGCACCCGATCGGGAAGCGGATCGGGGTGCAACGCCGCGAGTCGCTCGCCTGACGCGCTGGAGACGGCGATCGAGGCATCCAGGTTCTCGAGGGTATAGAACCGGCTGCCGGAAATTCCGACGGCGCTCTGACGGCCGAACACCAACGGTGACTGGATCTCTCCGGCTCGACCGAACGGTTGTACGAACGTCTCGTCGAGGAGAACGGATCCGAGACTGTCGAGGTAACTGCCATTCTCGCCGACACGGAGCAGTTCTGCCCGAGTGCGTACGACGGATTCGACACGTCGGCTGTCCCCGATGGCGATCTCCATCACGAGAACCGTGCGATCCGATAGCACACCGACGGGCGTTACGACCGTGGCGGGCTTTCGGGGAACGATCGTCGTGGCACGGACGAAAACGCCGGCGTCATCGAACTCGGACAGGCGGCTCTGCTCGATGTCATAGACGAAGAGCTGATCGCCGACGCGTTGTAGCCAGGTGATGTCCCGGAACTCGCCCGGCCCACTCCCCGCCCCGCCTACCTCCGACAGCAGTTCACCGCTCCTGCGGTACAAGCGCAGCGTCGATGTACTCCCGTCGGCAATGATGACGGTATCGCCTCTGAGTAACCCGCCGGTAACACGATGGAGTTGATCATCGGGCCGGTCCCCGAAGCGGGCGATCGCGACCGTGTCGACGCGGCTGAATGGGTGGCTGGACTCGGTGGCGGCGTCGGCACCCTCCTCAGAAGCACAGGCGAGCATTCCTGCGAGGAAGACGCCGACTCCGAGACGCGCGGCTCGCCGCACGCGGCCACTGAACGGCACGCGTGGGCCCGTCGTGCGGCGCCCACCACCGCTCCCGGCGCCCGCACGCGTCTTCGTAGAACGCTCCGCACTCTGGTTCATGGTGGCAATGATACGGATCGTGGGGCATCGCGCCAGCACGAATCAGCGTCGAGGCTGCCCCCGTTCGACACGCGAAGGAGCGAGTCGCACGACGCTGACGCGTCACCTGCCTGCGTGCCCGCCCCTTCGACAACGGCCTCGCCAACTGCCCCTCCGGCCACCCCGTCGCCGCGAAGCAGTGGCCCGGCGCGTAGTATCCATGAAACCCGGCGCCCCTCCGCCGGGTAGATCCGGAGAACCTTTTCGACGGAACGATATGGCCAGAAGCTTTGCGCGTGCGCGCGTGGCAGGTCTCGTGACCGCGGCATTCGCGGGCGGGGTGATCTTCGCGTCGGCGTGGGACCTCACGCCGTTCGGCTACGCCCAGCAGCCGACGCCGCCCCGCCCCTCAGCGCGTCAGGTTGCGCCGCTCGCCGAGATTGGTGCGGCCTTCAGCTCGATCGCCGAGCATGTGACGCCCGCCGTGGTCGCGATCCGCGTCGAACGCGAGGCCCCGCGCCGCGCCGGCCAGCAGCCGATGCGCATGGAAGATCTCTTCCGGCGCGACTCGCCGCAGCCGATGGAGTCCAGCGGCTCGGGCTTCATCGTCACGAACGACGGCTTCATCCTCACGAACAACCACGTGATCGACGGCGCGTCGCGGCTGAGCGTCTCGCTCAACGATGGGCGCGTCTTCGAGGCGCGGGTGATCGGGCGCGACCCGGACACCGACGTCGCCGTGATCAAGATCGAGGGCTCCAACTTCCCGACCGTCACGCTGGGCGACGATGACGCTCTACGGATCGGCGAGTGGGTGGTCGCGATCGGCAACCCGCTCGGCCTGAACTTCACGGTTACGGCCGGGATCGTGAGCGCCAAGGGGCGTGGCCGCGGCGCCGAAATCGAGCTCCCCGGCCGCGGCGACTACTCGATCACGGACCTCATCCAGACCGACGCCGCCATCAATCCCGGCAACTCGGGCGGTCCGCTGGTGAACATTCGGGGCGAGGTCATCGGCATCAACAACGCGATCGCGACCCGCACCGGCACCTTCGCTGGCTACGGCTTCGCGGTGCCGATCACGCTCGCGCGCCAGGTGCTGGACGACTTCCTCAAGTATGGCCGCATTCGCCGCGCCGTCCTCGGCGTGCAGATCACCGAGGTCACGGAGGTGGATGCGGGCGCCGCCAAGCTGGACGAGATCGGCGGGGTGAAGGTGAACAGCTTCAGCGCCGCAGATGGGCCCGCCGCCCGGGCCGGGCTGCAGCAGGGCGACATCATCGTCTCGGTCGACGGCACCCCCGTCCCCCGGGTGGCGACGCTGCAGCGGGTCGTCCGCACCAAAGCCCCGGGGGAGACCGTGGAGGTGGAGGTGTCGCGGTTCGGCGACCGACGGACGTTCCAGATCCGGCTCGCCGAGGCGCCCTCGTCGGCGGTGGCGGCCACGCCGACGCCGGCGCGCGAGGTGCGCCCGACAAGCGGCACGAACGCCAACAAGCTGGGGATCAGCGTGGACTCGTTGACGCCGGAGAATGCCCGGGCCTCGCGCCTCGACCCCTCGGTCTCCGGACTGCTGGTGACCGACGTCGCGACCGCCGGTCCGGCCGACCGCGACGGCGGCCTCATCGCCGGCATCGACGTGATCACGGAAGTCCTCAACCCCGGCCCGCGCCGCCCGCTGCGCACGGTGGCGGAACTCAACCAGGCGCTGAGCCGCCTTCGCACGGGCGAGTACCTGTCCGTCGTCGTGGTCTTCGCCAGCCAGGCCGGCACGACGGAACGGGTGGTGAACTTGCGGGTGCAGTAGAGGGCGGCTACGCGGTTGTGGGGCGCTTCGCCGCCGGTTATGGGGCGGCTTCGCCGCCGGTTGTAGGGCGGCTTGGCCGCCGGTTGGCTTACGGCAACGCGGCCTCGGCTGCTACCTTGTGTTCCGACCGGTGCGAGATCACCCCGACCCATGGACCGGCGGCAGAGCCGCCCCACAACCGGCGGCGTTAGCCGCCCACAACCGCGGCGCCAGCCGCCTCCCAACCGGGGACGTCCGCCGCCCCACAACCGCGGCCTCAGCCGCCCCCTCGCGAACGTGGCGAAACTGGTATACGCACCAGACTTAGGATCTGGCGCCTCACGGCATGGGGGTTCGAGTCCCCCCGTTCGCATAGCATCGCTGGCAGGAGTGGTGACGGGACGATGTCCCCCGCCGCCGCCTGGTCTGGGCGGAACCACGGGGGCCGCGGGGCGTTGACCCTGCGGGAGTCGAGCTGACCCCGTTCGGCGGATTCACCGGCATCGGGGGACGCCGCACCGAACTGCAAGGCGTGAGGCCGGCGCGGGCACCACCGTCACCATCGGACTCTGAATGCGAATCGTCGTCATCGGCAGTGGATTCGGCGGACTGGCCGCGGCCATCCGGCTGCGTGCCCAGGGGCACCAGGTCACCATCGTCGAGCAGCGCGACAAGCCGGGCGGACGGGCCTACGTCTACGAACAGGACGGCTTCACCTTCGACGGCGGGCCGACGATCATCACGGCCCCTTCGCTGATCGACGAGCTGTTCGCCCTCGGCGGACGGCAGACGGCGGACTACGTCTCGCTGGTCCCGATCTCCCCGTACTACAACATCCGCTTCGAGGACGGCTCCGTCTTCCGCTACACAGGGGAGCGCGCCGAGGTGGAGGCGGAGATCGCGCGGTTCAACCCCGACGATCTGGCCGGCTACCACCGCTTCCTGGGCGATGCGGAGCGCATCTTCACGAAAGGGTTCGAGCTGATCGACGTTCCGTTCCTCACGTTCGGGGACATGATGCGCGTCCTCCCCGATCTCGTGAAGCTGCGCGCGCACCGTTCGGTGTCGTCGTTCGTGAACGGCTACATCTCCGACGAGCGGCTGCGGCAGGTCTTCAGCTTTCACCCGCTCCTCGTCGGCGGCAATCCGTTCCAGACGACGTCGATCTACGCGCTGATCCATACGCTCGAGCAGAAGTGGGGCGTCTGGTTCGCCATGGGGGGCACGGGGGCACTGGTGCGCGCGCTCGTGCGGCTGTTCGAGGAGATGGGGGGCGAGATCCGCCTTTCGACGCGCGCCAGCCAGATCTGCGTCGACCTCGATACGCGTCAGGCAACCGGCGTGAGGCTCGACGACGGCGAGGTCCTGCCGGCGGATGCGGTGGTGAGCAATGGCGACGTGGCATTCACGTACATGCGCCTCGTCCCGGCCTTTGCGCGCAAGCGCTGGACGGATGCCCGGCTCTCCAAGCTGCGCTACTCGATGTCGCTGTTCGTGCTGTACTTTGGCACGGACCGCCAGTATCCCGACACGGCGCACCACGAGATCCTGATGGGCCCGCGGTACAAGGGATTGCTGGAGGACATCTTCACGAACAAGACGCTGTCCGAGGACTTCTCGCTCTACCTGCATCGGCCGACCGCGACCGATCCCTCGCTCGCGCCGCCGGGGTGCGACTCCTGGTACGTGCTGTCGCCGGTGCCCCACCTCGGCGGCACCACCGACTGGCGGACCGCGGCGAAGCCCTATCGAGACGCCATCGTGCGCTATCTCGAGGAGCGGTATCTCCCCAACCTCTCGCGACACATCGTGACCGAGAGACACATCGACCCCATCCACTTCCGCGATACGCTCAGCAGCCACCTCGGCAGCGCGTTCTCCGTGGAGCCGGTGCTCACCCAGTCGGCGTGGTTTCGCCCCCACAACCGGAGCGAGGACGTGCCGAATCTGTACTTCGCCGGGGCCGGCACGCATCCCGGCGCCGGAATTCCGGGTGTGCTGAGCGCGGGCAAGATCGTCGCGGATCTGATCGGCGCGTCCGTCGACGCGCCCCCGGCGATCCCCGTGCCCGCCTGAACCCAGGCGGACCGCCCTTTACAAGGTGCGGTGCGCGGGGCAGGATTGCCCGGAACGCGTTCGCAGCATGTCATGGAAACCGGATGGCATCGGGAAGTGTTCTGCGGAGTGAACCACTCGCGGCGTCTGCTCGGCCGCTTCCCGAATGACGGAGTTGCGGGTCGCACATCTGCTGCTCCTGCCGTCCCCGCGCGGCGCCCGGTGTCCGGGCAGTACCCTTCCCGTCTCCGCCACTGCATGGTCGCGTTTCCGCTTCGCCGGCTCGACCCGCCCAACGAGTCGCACCTGACGACGGCTGCCCCGCCCGACGATCGCTCCGACACGCGCGCGTGCGAGCGCATCGTCCGGCGCCATGCGCGGACGTTCTCGCTCGCGAGCCACTTCCTCCCCGCGGAGAAGCGCCGCGCGGCGTTCGCGCTGTACGCGTTCTGCCGCCTGGCCGACGACCTCGTCGATCAGTCGGATCGCGCCAGTCGCTCGTCACTCGAGCGGCAACTGGGTGATTACGAACGCAGCCTGCATGCGGCGCTCGCCGGCCGCCCCGCCGGCCCAGTCTTCCGCGAACTCGCCTGGGCCGTACACCGGTACGGGGTCCCCATCCCCGTGCTGGACGAACTCCTGGCCGGCGTGGGCCGCGATCTTCGCCCCGTTCGCTACGAGAGCTGGCCGGAGCTCGGCGCCTACTGCGAAGCGGTGGCGAGCACCGTCGGGGAGATGTGCACCTTCGTCTTCGGAGTCACGGGCGACGAGCGGACTCGCGACCGGGCACTCCGCTTCGCCCGCTCGCTCGGCGTGGCGATGCAGCTGACCAATGTGCTCCGGGACGTGGGTGAGGATGCCCGGCGCGGCCGGTGCTACCTCCCGGACGAGGAGCTCGCCGCCCACGGCCTCTCCGCCGCCGATGTCCTCCGGTGCGATCCCGCACTCGGCGCCGATCGCCGCTGGCACGCTCTGATGGCATTTCAGATCGACCGAGCGCGGGCGCTGTACGCGATTGCCGACCCCGGCGTGTCGCTGCTGGCTTCCGACGCACAGCCGTGCGCTTACGCCTGCGCGGCCGGATACGCGGCGATCCTGGGATCGATCGAGGCCAACCAGTACGATACGATCACCACCCGCGCTCGCGTGGGCAACGTCGCGCGTGCGGCGCTGCTCTGGGACGTCTGGCGGACGGCGCGCCGAGGTCCGCGCGCGCCGGACGCCGGTGACGGGCCGGCCGTCGCGTGGGCAACGTCGGGTGCTGCTCATCCCTGCCTCATGAGGACGTTCGTATGACCGCGCCCGCTCCCTCGCGCCCACTTGCCGCACGTGTCGTGTGGCCGCTCTTCTGGGTGCACACCGCGCTGATCGTCTTCTCGACGATCGCGCTCGTGACCTTCGTCGCGGATCTGCTCACCGGGCAGGCCACCCCGGAGCTGCAGCGATGGATTCAGCAGGAGCCAAACGCGACGGTCTACCGCATCGGCTGGACCTTCTCGGGACCGACCTACATCGTGATCGGCGTCGTGGCGGCGCTCGCGCACGCGGTCTGGCTGTTCGGCGGCAGGCGTGCGGCCCTGATGTTCGGCATCGCCTCGCTGATCGCGCTCGGCTCGGAGTTGCTCGGCACGAGCACCGGCTATCCGTTTGGCGGCTATCGCTACACGGACATGCTCGGCTACCGCATTCTCGGTCTCGTTCCCTTCCCGATTCCCATCTCCTGGACCTACATCCTGTACTGCGGGCTGGCGATGTGCGGCCGCCTCCTCCCCGCACGCGATGACGTCCGGACGCGGATGGTCTGGGCCCTCGTGGCCGGGCTCATTCTCACCGCCTGGGACGTGGCGATGGATCCGGCCATGGTCGTAACCAGCCACTGGATCTGGCTCGAGCCCGGACAGTTCTACGGCATGCCGTGGACGAACTGGATCGGCTGGCTGGTCACCGGGACGGTGATCGCTTGGGTGATGATGCTCGTGGTCAAGCCGAGCGAGTTCGCGCGCCGCGCGTCGCCGGAGCGGTTCCCGATCTGGCTCTACGCGGTGAACGGAATCATGCCGATCGCCATCTGCGCCCGGTACGGCTTCACCTGGGCCGTGGTGTTCGGCACGCTCGCGATGGCGATTCCCGTGGTGCTGGCGCTGCGCGCCGGTCGCCCTGCCGCCGACGTCGCGGACGCTCGCCCGGGGGAGGCCCCCCGCGGACCGCGGCGGACAGCCCCGGCGGCGAGCCCGTCGCGCTGAGCGCGGCGCGGGTGTGGCGGGGTGCGACAGGCGGGGCGGCCACTCACGGGCGCCCCGCCGACGTTTCGTCCCATTGCTGGTTTGCCCCTGTTGCGCCCATTACCTTTTGGGCGGACACGGTCCCCTCTGGGAGCCGTGTCCGCCCCAGCTGACGCGCCGCGCTCCTTGCGGGGCCCCGGCCCCTGCCTGGTGCCGCACGCGGAGCACCGGGCCGCGGCCGTCCAGTACCTTCTGGCGACCCTTCAACGGCTCACCGGCCGTCTCTTCCGTACCTGACGCGATGAACATCACGATCACCTCCACGAAAACCGAAGGCGTCGATCGCCGGCTGCAGATCTCCGTTCCCGCCGCCGATGTGAAGGCGGCCGAGGATCGGGCGGCCCAGAAGTACGCCACGCAGGTCCGGATGCCCGGCTTCCGTCCCGGCAAGGCGCCGGCGGCAATGGTGCGCAAGAAGTTCGCGCCCGCCATCCGCCAGGAAGCGGTCGAGACGCTGGTGCAGGATGCGTGGAAGCAGGTCCTGGAACAGGAAAAGCTCGAGCCGGCCTCGCAGCCACATATCCACGATCTCAAGTTCGCCGACGATGACGCGATGTCGTTCGAGCTCCACGTCGAGGTACAGCCCACGATCGAGCTGCCCACGACGAGCGGGTTCACGGTGCAGCGTCCGGCCACCGAGATCACCGACGAACTGGTCACGGAGCAGCTCGAGCGGCTCCGCGACGAGCGTGCCTCCTGGACCCCGATCGAGGACCAGCCGGCCCCGGCCGACATGGTCACGGTGCTGCTGGCGACGTCGGAAGATGACGGCTCGATGCCTGAAGGGCGCGAGTACCGCATCGTCCTCGGGACGGGCCAGGCGATCGAAGGTGTGGAGGAAGTGATCATGTCCGCCCGGCCGGGCGAGACGGCCGAGCGCTCGGTGAAGTGGCCAGACGACTTCCCCGACGAGTCGCAGCGCGGCGTCGCGAAGACCGTTCGGGTCGAGCTCAAGGACGTGAAGCGGAAGGTGGTGCCCGCCCTCGACGATGCGTTCGCGCGCGAGATGGGCGACTTCGACTCGCTCGAGGCGCTCACCGCGACGGTTCGCACCGACCTTGGCCGCCACCTAGAGCAGGAGTCGGAGCAGGCGGTGCGTCAGCAGTTGCTCGAGCAGGTGCTCGCGGCAAACAGCTTCGAGGTTCCGCCGAGCTGGGTTGGCCGTCTGATCGACGCGTATGTGGAGGCGTACAAGATCCCGCCCGAGGATCGCCCACGCTTCGTGGAGGAGTTCCGCCCGGTCGCGGAGCAGCAGGTGCGGCGCGATCTGGTGCTCGAGACGCTGGCCGAACGCGAAGGGCTCAAGGCCACCGAAGCCGACCTGGACGACCGGATCGCCACCATGGCCGAGGAGCGCAAGATCGAGCCGGGACAGCTCTATGCCACGCTGCAGAAGGCCGGGCGGTTGACGGAGCTGGAACGCGGCATCACGGAAGAGAAAGTGTTCAACTACCTGATCGAACAGAATACGGTACAGCAGGCGTGATCGACCTGGGGCGCCGCCGCGGGAGCGGCCGCGCCCCTCGTCCTTCATCGCCGGTCACGTCGTTCCTTCGCCTCACGAGAACTACACGCATGGCTATCTATCCGCCGTATGTCATCGAACGCTCGAGCCGTGGCGAGCGCAGCTACGACATCTTCTCGCGTCTCCTCATGGATCGCATCGTGTTCCTCGGAACGCCGATCAATGACGACGTGGCGAACATCGTCATCGCCCAGCTTCTGTTCCTGGCCGCGGACAATCCGGATCGCGACATCCACATCTACATCAACTCGCCGGGCGGCTCCGTTTCCGCCGGATTGGCGATCTACGACACGATCCAGTTCCTCTCCTGCCCGGTGAACACCATCTGCATGGGCATGGCGGCCAGCATGGGCTGCTTCCTCCTCGCGGGCGGGGCCAAGGGCAAGCGGCTGGCACTGCCGCACGCCCGGATCATGATGCACCAGCCCTCCGGCGGCTCGCAGGGGACGGCGGCCGACATCGAGATCGCGGCCCGGGAGATCCTGACGCTCCGGCGGCAAATGAACGAATTGATGGCCAAGCACACTGGCCAGACGGTGGAGCGGATCGAGACCGATTTCGACCGCGACCGGTACATGTCCGCGCAGGAAGCGCTCGAGTACGGCATCATCGACCAGATCATCGAGCGGAGCACCGAGATTCCCGACAAGCCGACCACTCCGCTGCTGGCGGGCTGAACAGCGCCGCGCCGCCGCCTTCGTGGCCGTGGCGCGGCTGCATCGTCTTTGTGCAGGACCATGAGGGGCCCCCACCGGCAGCGGACCCGTCCGCTTGTCCCCTCCGTCCCGCCGCGTTATGACTTCACGGTAGGCTCTCGCCGCCTGCCGGACCCCGACCGCTGATCGCTATGTCGCACGACAAGCATCTCCGCTGCTCGTTCTGCGGAAAGAGCAAGGACTCCGTCCGGAAGTTCATCTCCGGGCCGTCCGTGTACATCTGCAACGAGTGCATCGCCCTCTGCAACGAGATCCTGGCAGAGGACGAGGAGCGCGAGGTCGCCGAGGCGATCACCCAGGTTCCGACGCCGCTGGAGATCAAGGCGGTACTGGACCAGTACGTGATCGGCCAGGAACCTGCCAAGAAGACGCTCGCCGTCGCGGTCTACAATCACTACAAGCGCATCAACTCGGCGGCGTCGGGACGTGAGGACGATGTCGAGCTCGACAAGTCCAACATCATGCTCATCGGCCCCACCGGGGTCGGCAAGACGCTCCTCGCGCAAACGCTGGCGCGCATCCTCGACGTGCCCTTCACGATCGCCGATGCCACCACGCTCACCGAGGCCGGCTATGTCGGCGAGGACGTCGAGAACATCCTCGTCAGGCTCCTGCAGGCGGGCGACTTCAACGTGGCCGAATGCGAACGCGGCATCGTCTACATCGATGAGATCGACAAGATCGCGCGGAAGTCCGAGAATCCGAGTATCACGCGCGACGTCTCGGGGGAGGGCGTGCAGCAGGCGCTGCTGAAGATCCTGGAAGGGACGGTCGCCTCCGTTCCGCCGCAGGGTGGCCGGAAGCACCCGCAGCAGGAGTACATCCAGATCAACACGAAGGACATCCTGTTCATCTGCGGCGGCGCCTTCGACGGACTCGAGAAGATCATCGAGGCCCGTGTCGGTCGCCGGCAGATCGGCTTCGGCCAGGAAGAGGCCCGCACCTCCGCCGATCGCGAGAAGACGCCTTTCGCCGAAGTCGAGCCGGACGATCTGCTCCGCTACGGGCTGATCCCCGAACTCGTGGGTCGACTCCCGGTCTGTGTTCCGCTCGAGGCGCTCGATGAGGAGGCGCTGGTGCGCATTCTCAAGGAGCCGAAAAACGCGCTCACCAAGCAGTACACCAAGCTGTTCGACCTCGAGGAAGTGCTGCTGACCTTCGACGAGGGCGCCCTTCGCGCCGTCGCGCGCAAGGCGCTGAAACGCGGCACCGGCGCACGTGGTCTTCGCGCGATCGTCGAGGACGTGCTGATGGAAGTGATGTTCGATATCCCCAGCCGCGCGGATATCGTGGAGGTCAAGGTGACCGAGGCGTGCATCGTCAATTCCGCGCCGCCGTTGCTCGAGATCGCGCCCAAGCGCCAGAAGAAGGAAGCCTGAGCCAGCGGACGCTGCAACGGGGCCCATCGGGCGGCTATTTTACCGCCATGAGCACCCCGCCCGCTGATCGCCTCCCCGTTCTCCCGTTGCGTGACACCGTGCTGTATCCGCACGTGGTCATGCCGTTGCTCGTTGGTCGCCCCGCCTCGCTGGCCGCGCTCGAATCGGCCGCATCGGGGCTGGAGCCCGGCGCTGACGCGCGGCTCTTTCTGGTGGCGCAGCGCGAGGCCGACGTGCTGGAGCCCGTGGCCGCCGACCTCCAGCGTGTCGGCACCATCGCCCGGATTCTGCAGCACGTGCGGCTGCCGAACGGCACCGTGAAGATCCTGGTCGAGGGGATGGGGCGTGCGCGGGCGACGCGCTACGCACCCGCGGGCGATCATCTGCGCGCCACACTCGCTCCGATCGCCGAGCCGCTCCCCGACGCGGCGCCCGAGGACGCGGGGGAGGCGGAGCTGGAGGTCACCGCCCGCCGCGCGCTTGCCCTGTTCGAGGAGTACGTCGCGCTCAACCGCCGCCTACCGGCGGAGCTCGTGCCGCTGGTCACCGAGTCTGGCTCCATGGCGCGGCGCGCCTTCGGGATCGCGGCGCATCTGGCGGTCCGCCAGAGCGAGCGGCAGCGGCTCCTCGAGTCGGCGGACACGCGAACGCTGCTCGACCGGCTGCTCGAGGTGCTCGCCGCGGAGATTGAACTGCTCGGCCTCGAACGGAAGATCGAGCAGACGGTGCGCGGCACGCTGTTCCGGAACCAGCGCGAGTTCTACCTGCAGGAGCAGCTCCGCGCGATCCATCGCGAGCTTGGGCAGGAGGACGGCGACGAGGTCGACGAACTCGAAGCGCGCATCACCGAGCGCGCGCTCCCGGAAGCGGTCGAGGCCCGGGTGCGGCGCGAAGTGCGCCGCCTGCGCCGGATGCCGTCCGCGTCACCGGAGAGCGCCGTTGCGCGAAACTTCGTGGACTGGATCCTGGCGCTCCCCTGGCACGAGCGTTCCGACGACGTGCTCGACGTGGCCCATGCGCGCGCGGTGCTCGACGAGGATCACTACGGGCTGGAGGATGTGAAGGACCGGATTCTCGATCACATCGCGGTGATGGGACTCGTCGGCCGGCTGGACGGGCCGATCCTCTGTCTCGTCGGCCCGCCGGGTGTCGGCAAAACGTCGTTAGGCCGCTCGATCGCCAAGGCGCTTGGCCGCAAGTTCGTGCGCATGTCGCTCGGCGGCGTGCGCGATGAATCCGAGATCCGAGGCCATCGGCGCACGTATGTCGGCGCGATGCCGGGGCGAATCATTCAGGGCATGCGGCGCGCCGAGGTCGTCAATCCCGTGCTTCTGCTGGACGAGATCGACAAACTCGGCCACGACTGGCGGGGCGATCCAGCGTCGGCGCTGCTCGAGGTGCTCGATCCCGAGCAGAACCGGACGTTCAACGATCACTTCCTCGAGGTCGACTACGATCTCTCGCAGACGTTCTTCGTCACCACGGCCAACAGCCTGACGAGCATTCCCGATCCGCTGCGGGACCGGATGGAGATCATCCGCATCCCCGGCTACATCGAGCAGGAGAAGCTCGTGATCGCGGAACGGTACCTCGTGCCGCGGCAGTGTGCCGTGAACGGCGTGGAACCCGAGCGCGTGCGCTGGGCGCCCGATGCGCTGTCGGCGATCATTCGCGGATGGACGCGTGAGGCAGGGGTGCGCGATCTGGAGCGGCGCCTCGCCCGCGTCGGACGAAAGCTGGCGCGCCGGATCGCCGAGGAAGGCGATGCGGCCGAGCTGGAGATCACCGTCGCCGGCCTTCCGGACCTCCTCGGCCCTGCCCCCTTCGACCCCGAGGATACCTCGCTCGAGGACAAGGTGGGGGTCGCGTCGGGGCTGGCGTACACGTCGGTGGGCGGCGAGGTACTGGAGATCGAGGTCAGTGCCGTGCCCGGCCGCGGCCGTTCGCAGCTCACGGGCACGCTTGGCGACGTCATGAAGGAATCGGCGAGCGCCGCACTCAGCTACACGCGCGGCCGCTCCGAAGCGCTGGGGCTCAGCCCCGACTTCCATCGCATGCGCGATCTGCACCTGCACATCCCCGCGGGCGCGACGCCAAAGGATGGCCCGTCCGCCGGTGTGGCGATCTGCACGGCGATCATCAGCGCGCTCACCGGACGCGCGGTGCGCGGCGACGTCGCGATGACCGGTGAGCTCACCCTGCGCGGGCGGGTGCTCCCGGTCGGCGGGCTGAAGGAGAAGCTGGTCGCCGCGCATCGGCAGGGCATCCGGGATGTCGTGCTGCCCGCGGGAAATCGCCGTGATCTCGACAAGTTGCCGGAGGACGTGAAGCTCGCGGTGCGCTTCCACCTGGTGCGCACGATGGACGAGGTGCTGGCGATCGCGTTGCGGCCGGCGCGTGAGGCACGGATCCCCGACGACCTGGCGGGCTCGGCGGCCCCGGGCGACCCCATTCCCGCCGCGGCGGAGGCACGAGCATGACGCGCGACGCGCATGAGAGCCAGAACGAGCACGAGCACGAGCAGAACCATCTGCCTGCTGGGGACGGCGATGCGGAGGACGGGGAAACGACAGACGGGGCGGCCCCGCACAGTGTCGGTGCTGCGCAGGGGGCGGGGCGTTCGGATCCGCTCTCCATCAAGACGGTTCGGTTCCTGGGCGGGTTAGCCTCGGCGGGTGGGTGGCGCCCGGACACGACGCTCCCCGAGGTCGCGTTCGCCGGACGATCCAACGTCGGCAAGTCGTCGCTGCTGAATCACCTCGTCAGGCGGAAGGCGTTCGCGCGGGTGAGCCGCACGCCCGGGCGCACCCGGGAGGTGAACTTCTTCGCCGTGAACGAGACGTTCGTGCTCGTCGATCTGCCGGGGTACGGATACGCCCGCGTCAGCAAGGCGCAGAAGACCGAATGGCGCCCGTTGATGGAGCAGTATCTCACGGTCACGTCGCAGCTGCGCGGTGTCGTCCAGCTGCTCGACGTGCGACGCGAGCCGAGCGAGGACGATCGCGCGATGCTCGATTTTCTCGCGGATCACGAGATTCCGGTATTGATTGCCGTGACCAAGGTCGACAAGCTGGCACCGTCGAAGGTGCAGGCGGAGCTCGACCGCATCGCTGGCGAACTGGAGCTCGACGTTGAGCAGGTGGTCGGCTTCAGCGCGCTCACCGGGCGCGGCCGCGACGAACTCGCGGAAGCGGTCGCCAGCCTCATCGTCCAGCCCGCGTGGCGCAGCGCCTGACGCGCACCAGCGCACTTCCCCGCCATCACCCATGGTCTTCCGTCCTCTTCGCACCCTCCCCGCCAGTCCCGCTGCTTCGCTCGCCGACGCCTGGCTCGAGGGGATTGCCGATGCGCTTCGCGATCCCGATCTCGATCGCGCCGCCTTTTGCCGCACGACGCTGGCCGTACTCATTCATCCCGCATATGCGGAGAACTGGGCCGAGGCGGTGGAGGACGAGCGGCTGCCGATCGGCACGAGGCTCTCCCTCGCCGCGCTCGATCCGCGCAACGTGACGCTGGAGCCCGAGTACTACGGAGAGTGCGACGATGTGCGGTTTCAGCGTGTGAAGCCGCTGCTCTGGCTCTGGTACTCCTTCGATCGGTCGGTGCTCGGCGCGCAGTCGGTGGCGCTGGGCGTCAAGCTGCGGCGGCTCCTGGCGCCGCACATCTTCCGTCGCTGCGGCCAGAACTTCAAGTGCTTCCAGAACGTCGAGTTCTCGTTCGGCTATAACATGGACGTGGGCGATGACGTGGTGGTGCACCGGAACGTCCTGCTCGACGACCGTGGAGGCATCGTCCTCGGCGACCGCGTCTCGATCAGCGATTTCGCGAACATCTACAGCCACACGCACAGCATCGTCGACCAGCGGGACGTGACGAACGCGGTCACGGTGCTTGAGGAAGACGTCCGCATCACCTATCACGCGACGGTGCTGGCCGGCGTGCGCGTGGGCGCGAACTCGATGGTCGGGGCGGCCGCGGTTGCCACCAAGGACGTGCGGCCCTACCACGTCAACGTGGGGATTCCGGCCAAGAGCGTGCGCGTCAAACCGAACGCGCCCACTCAGGAGGAGTGTCTGCCGACGGCCCGCGGACGCCAGGGCGAGGAGCGCGACGCCTGACGAGCGCCTCGCCCTGCCGGTCGCGTACGAACGGCAGGGCGGGAACCGCTAGAAGATGTTGATCCCGTTGCCGAATCGCGGATTGACCACGGCGCTGTAGATGGAGCCGAAGGTGTAGCCGAAGCCGAGCGACAGGAAAAACTGATAGCCGGTCTCGAGCGCCCGACGGCCAAGGAGGACCTCCTCGTCGCTGAGCTCACCGCGCGGGATGAACAGCTGGTTGCGCACGCGTGAGGCGTTCGCGCTGGCGCGGAGGGAGAGTCCGCGGCCAACGCGCACATCGCCAGAGATGCTGCCCGACATGATGTTCTTCGACAGGTCGTTCAGCACGGTCCCGAACTCCAACGATGCATTCGCCGAGCCCCAAGGCTGGCGCGAACGGCCCGCCAGGCCAATCGTGTGGTTCGGCAGGAGCTCGGTCAGCTTCTCGTAGACCGTGATCTCGGAGTAGTCGAAGTAGCTGGCGCCCAGTGAGTAGCGAAGCGTCAGGCGATTGCGCGTGGCATCGGCCCAGTCGATGAAGTTGTACTCGACCGCGGGTCCGACGCGAATGGCAAGGTCGTGGTTGAAATACTCCGAGAAGCCGCCGCGCGCGAGGAATCCCGCCGAGAAGTTCCGTCCGATGGACCGTACGAGCACCGTGCCCGCATTGGCGGAGCGCTGACGGTTGATCGCCTCACGCCCGCCGGAGAGCGAGAACTGCGAGTGGCGGTACTCGCCTTCAAGTTCGAACTCGGCTTTCCAATCCAAGGTCACGCGACTGGCCTGGAACTCCGCCGAGCCCTGATACGTGCGGCTTCGTTCCTGGACATTCGCGCGCGCGTCGACGTTGGCATCGAAGACCCACGCGTTCCAGGGGTCTGCGCCCGAGACATCAGCCGCGACCGTCTCGCCCTCGGCGTCGTAAACGATCCGGAGGCGTCGCGCCTGCAACGTACCCTGCAGATAGGGGAGTAGGGCGAGCTGGAGCGTTCGTGTCACGCCCTCGCGGACGATGGCGTCGGGGTCCGTCGGTCCGCTCACGAAGTACAGCGTATCGCTGCGGGCCGCAAAACGCCCACGGCCGATCAGCGTGAACGAGTACTCTTCCCCCCCGCCCCCGGTTCCGAGCGAGGTGAGGAGGACGTATACGTCCGAGACCAGCCGATCACGCACGAACTGCACATACGGGATCTCCGTCATGATGAAGTCGCGATCGCATCTCGTCTGACAGTCGAGGAACACCCGCAGCGTTCGGAGTACCGCGACGACGGAATCGGGATTCTGTTCCTGCGCCTGGAGCGGCTTCGCCGTGACGGCGCTCCCGACCGTGAACACCAGCAGTGCAAGGGCCCACCGCATTAGACGGCGTGAGCCGGCACTGGGACTGACCATGATTCGCTCAGGGACAAGGACGGACAGAGAATAGCGAGACGTCGCGATGCTCACGCGGCGCCTCGCATCAGTCTATCGAGGCTACGCGGCGCGCGCACCGAACGTTCGCGCCGTGTTCGAGTCGTGCAATGCCGCCGTCAACGCACGCGCAGGACGTCCTCGACGGCGCCCGCATCGCCCGTTCGGAGCAGCGCGTACGCATCTCGCAGCGCGCTCCGCTCGCGGGGCCAGGCGAACCGCGCCAGTGCCCCTTCGAGCGAGAGCCATGCATAGCTCTGGTGCTCGGAACCAAGCACGATCGGCGCGGTGGCATCGACAAAGGCGCAGAACACGACCGCGAGCTGCACGGACCCGTGCTGATGCAGGTAGAATGGCTGCACACCGACGTTGTACAGTCGCTCGACCTCGAGGCCCACCTCCTCGCGCACCTCCCGCACCGCCGCCGCTTCGGGGCGCTCGCCAGGCTCGATCTTCCCGTGGACCGTCTCCCAGGCGCCCGGACATCGCGTGTCCGGACCGCGTCGGACCACCAGCACGCGCCAGGGCACACCCGGTGCAACCACGAACACATCGATCGTCCCGACCGAGACCTCTGTCATGCCGCGCCCCTCCCCACTCGTCAGGCGGCGTCGACCGCGTCGAACTCGAGTTCATCCTCGGCCGCCGCCGCGCGGCGCAACAGGGCGCCCAGCCGCGCGGCGAGCGCCCGTGGCCGGAACGGCTTCGCGACGAAGTCATCGGCGCCGAGGGCGAAGGCGCGGATCTCCGCCTCCTCGCTCGGTTCGCCGCTCAGCACCACCACGGGGAGCCTGGCGGTTTGCGCCCGCGCTCGCAATCTGGTGAGCGCCTCGAATCCGTCCATGCCCGGCATGTTGAGGTCCAGCACGATGAGATCCGGCGCCTGCCGGTCGACGATCTCGAGCCCGTCCGCGCCATCGGTCGCCTCCAAGACCGCGATATCCATCGACTCCAGCAGCGCACGAACGCCACGACGGATCTCCGGGTCGTCGTCGATCAGGAGCACGCGCTGGTCGGCCAGCGCCGCGTCGCGCGAGGCGGCGTCGTCGAGCAGAAGGAAGGCCTCGGCGCCGAAGTGCGAGGGCTCGGGCCGCGCGGGCACGACCGGCGCGGGCGGCGCCGGAACAGTGGCCACACTGCCCGTGGCGCGAGGGGTGCGCTTGCGCGCCCCCGCGCGCGACGGCGG
>PPFU01001559.1_pt1 | contig 23455 bp, 25 predicted proteins | sample 1535991 | NCBI WGS metagenome assembly PPFU01 (sample SAMN04901290, study PRJNA319586) | Hypolithon metagenome, whole genome shotgun sequencing project. | isolation source: Antarctic Hypolithon | place: Antarctica: Miers Valley | collected 2014
GGCGGGGGCGCGGAGCGCACGAGCCGCGGCAGAGTCGAGCGAGCGGGCCGCGGCCGCGAGCGCGATATCCATGGAACGCGCGGCCTCGTCCAGCGCCGTCGACTCCCAGCGGGTCCAACTTCGGTCGAGCTGAACGAACGTCACCTGTTGCGCGGCCGCAAAGATCAGCATCACGCCGGCGGCGACGGCGACCGCCCCCCTCCGGACCACCGTCGCGCCCAATCTGCGGTGTCCGGCGTTCGCGGCCGTCCAGCTCCACCAGGTCGAGAGGCCGGTGGCGAGCGCGAGGAGCACAAGGTATGGTACGCCCGGGGCGCGCAACCATGCCGAGGCTGCGAGCACCGCCACGGCGGCGGACGCGACCTGCGCCCAACGCGGGGCCGCCGACGCCCGGACGTGGCGCCGCGGTCGTGCCGCCGCCCCTGCCTCGATTCGCGTCTCGGCGTTCTCGCCTGGGTGCTGCTCCCCTGCCTCGCCTATGCCCGTCACGCTCCCCGCTGGCGCGCCGCTGCGCCTGAAAGAGTTACTGCCGCAGGAGATCGAGGCGGTGATCGCGCGCGATCCACGCCTCGTCGTCCCAGTCGGGACGTGCGAGCAACATGGCCGTCATCTCCCCCTGGGCACCGACACCATCATCGCCGAACGGCTGGCGGAGGACCTCTCCGGGCGGTTCGGCGTGCTGCTCGCGCCCACGGTGGAATACGGCGTGAATGTCCCCAGCGACCGCGAGACCCCCGGTACTACCTCGCTGCGCCGCAAAACACTGCATCGTACGTTGAACGATCTGCTCTCCGGTTGGGAATGCGGCGGCGTTAGCGAGTTCATCCTGCTCACGGCGCACGCGCACGATCCCCACCAGGAAGCGCTGGCGACCGTGATCACGGCTCGTTCGCGTGTTCGCGTGGTGGACATCTTCGGCATGCGGCTCGACGACCTGCTCGACGGCCAGACCGACGCCATGCACGGCGACGAGGTGGACACGTCGCTGATGCTCTACCTCGCGCCACACCTCGTGCGGATGGACCTGGCCGCCGACTATATGATGGAGCGCGACGAGCTCAGGCGGTACCGCCGCGGGTGGCTTCGGGTTCCGACGCGGAGCTCCGGATCCATCGGCCGACCCACCCTGGCGAGCGCGGCCAAGGGGGAGCGGCTGTACCGACGGATCCGCGAACGGATCGCGGAACGGATCTTCCGGGCGCTCCCCCCGGAAGAAGGAGAACTGGGTGGGTTCGCGGAATGAACAGGACGGATGATCCCTGCACCGGGTCTGGGGTATACTTCCCTCATGCCTCCACTGCGCGCTGACCGTCGGGCTGCACTCCAGGGAATTCGCCCGCGGCTCGTTCGCGCGGGCGTGGTTGCCGCACTGATCGGTGCGGCCCTCGCGCAGCCCGTCCGATCGGTGGAAGCGCAGGTCGAACTGATCGACCAGGGAAGCTTCGCACTCTCGCGCGAGGGGCGCATGGTTGGCCGGGAGGATTTCACCATTCGGCGGCAGGCAGGCGTGGGCGGACAGGTCTTCCGTGCGCAGGCCACCATCACCTCCAGCGACCTCCGGCTCGCGCCCAACCTTACCACCAGCGCGGCCGGGGCTCCGCTGAGCTATCAGCTCGACGTCCACCAGGACGGCGACCTCCGCGAACGGCTCGCAGGTCAGGTCAGCCGAGGACGACTGACCGTGCGCGCGACCGGAACGAACGGCGATGCCGCACGCGAGTATCTCGCCGGCGACGACGCCGCGGTGGTCGACGCCGACGTCATTCACCAGCACTGGTTCATCGTTCGCCAGCCCGCCGGACGCGCAACGCACGTGATCGTCCCGCGCACCGGCGGCCGGGCGACCGTGCGGGTGCGCGAGGTGGGGCCGGACGCGATCCGCGTGGGCGACGCGACCGTTCAGGCGACGCACTTGGTGCTGGACGGCTTTCCCGACGGCCCGCGCGAGGCCTGGGTCGATGCCGAGCGCCGCCTCCTCCGCCTCTCGATCCCGTCGCTGAGCCTGCTCGCCACTCGGCAGGACCCGCCCAACTGATCGATCGCGGCGGCGGTCCGGCCCCGCCGCCCGTGCACCAGGAGTACCAGCCGCTACTCCGCCCTCCGCGCACGCTGCCCGGCGTCGAGCGACGCGAGACACCGGAAACGGCCTGAAACCCCGTTGCTGACCGCTGCGTACGGCACGGCAGACCCCAGACGAGGTAGTTCCGTTCATGCGATTTCTGATGACCGCTCGGGCCGCAACGCTGGCCGTGCTCACGTTCGCTGCGCTGGCAAGCACACCGGCCGCCGTCAACGCACAGGCCGCCGCAGCCCCCGGCTCGGTACTCACGCTCGAGGAAGCGCGCGAGCTCGCGCGGCGCAACAACCCCATATATCTGCAGACGGTTCGCAACGTCGACCCGGCCAACATGCGGGTGCGCAGTGCCTACGGGGCGTTCATCCCCACGGTCAACACGAGCCTGAGCTCGGACTTCCGTGAAGGCCGCCCGCAGTTCTTCGGCGGCCAGGCGTTCGGTGCCACCTCCGACGTCATCTCGTCGGGCTATCAGCTCGATGCCCGCATGAGCATTAACTCCGGCACCCTGCTCGGCCCTCGAGCCGCGCGCGCCCGGCTCGATGCCGCCGAAGCCGATGTCACGAGTGCGCGACAGACGCTGACGCAACAGGTCACCCTGCAGTACATCTCGGTACTCGAGCAGCAGGCGCAGGCACAGCTGCAGGATACGCTCGTAACCTCGGCGCAGGCCCAGGTCGAGCTGGCCGAGGCTCGGTCGGCCGCAGGCGCCGCCACGGTGCTCGACGTGCAGCGTGCCCGCGTGCAGCTCGGCCAGCAGGAAGTTCAGCGGCTGCGGGCGCGGAACGGCTTCGTCGTCGAGAAACTTCGGCTCTTCCAGCAGCTGGCCGTGGATCAGCCCGACGACGTGCAGCTCGTGAGCGCGCTCCCGGTGTTCGAGCCGCAGTTCCAGCTCGACGAGCTGCTCAGCATCGCCCGCGGCGAGAATCCGGAGCTCCTCGCCAGGCGCTCGCGCGAGGACGCCTCGCAAACCGGGCTTTCGCAGACGCGCGGCCAGTACGCGCCGACGCTCAATCTGTTCGCCGGCGTCGGTGGCTTCACGCAGACCTACACGGATAACTCCTTCGTACTCGGCCGCGCACTGAGCGGACAGCGCGAGAGCTGCCAGTTCACGCAGCAGGTCCGGAGCATCGTCGGGCAGCCGGTCGATCCGACCGCCTGCTCCGGGATCGTGCTCAGTCCAGACCAGGAGCAGTCGCTCCTGCAGGGCAATCGTCAGTTCCCGTTCGGCTTCACGCGCAACCCGTACACGGTGGGAGCGTCGTTGAGCCTGCCGCTGTTCAACGGGTTCCAGCGCGAGCTGCAGGTGCAGGAAGCGGCTGCCACGCGCGACAACGCCCGCTACGCCGTCCGCGCATACGAGCTCCAGTTGCTGGCCGACGTTTCGGGGACCTATCGCACGCTGCTCACCGACTACCAGGCGATCGCGATTCAGGGCCTGGCGGCGGCCACCGCTCGTCAGGCGCTCGAACTGTCGCAGGAGCGGTACCGCGTCGGCGCGACGAACTTCGTCGAGGTGGCGCAGGCGCAGGCGGATTTCGCCACCGCGCAGACGGAATACGTGCGCGCTGTGTACGCCTTCCATCGCTCGTTCGCCAATCTCGAAGCGGCGGTTGGCCGCCCGCTCCGTTAAGCCTCGGTACCGCCCGACCTCTTTGCCCCACCCTCGCAGGTACTTCTCCCAGCTGCTTTTCCGGACTTCGCAATGAGCAAACGAACCAAGTGGTCGATCGCGGGCATCCTTATCATCGGCCTGGCGGCGGTTGCCGGATTGACGGCCGCGAATCGCGGCAACAAGGGCGTCGAAGTCCGCATCGAAGCTGTCGAGGCGCGGGATCTCGTCGCGTCGGTCACCGCCAGCGGTCAGGTCAGCCCCCGTCTGAAGGTGGATCTGAGCGCAGACATCACCGGACGCGTCACGCGACTCGCGGTGCAGGAAGGCGACTGGGTGACGGAGGGCCAGTTCCTCCTCCAGATCGATCCGCAGCAGTTCCAGGCCACGGTGCAGCGCAGCGAGGCCGCGCTGGCATCGGCGCGGGCGCAGGAGGCGCAGGCCCGTGCGAACTTCCTTCAGGCGCAACGGAACTACGAGCGTTCGATGGAGATTCAGAAGACGAACGTGAATCTCGTCTCCGCGGAACAGCTCGAGCAGCTTCGCACGCAGGTCGAGGTGAACGAGGCGCTGATGGACGCGGCCAAGTTCATGGTGCAGCAGAACGCCGCCGCCGTGCGCGATGCCCGGTGGGCACTCAGCCGCACGTCGATCAGCGCGCCGATGACCGGCCGGGTCGTCCGGCTGAACATCGAGCAAGGCGAGACGGCGATCATGGGGACGCTCAATCGTGATGCCGCGACGCTGCTCACGATTGCGGACATGGACGCGTTCGAGACGAAGGTCCGGGTCGACGAGACCGACGTCTCGCGCATCAGCGTCGGCGATTCGGCCGTGGTCCAGATTGACGCGTTCCCCGACACGACCTTCATCGGCCGCGTGACGCGCATCTCCAACAGTTCGGTGCTCGCCACCGGAGGCCAGCCGGGCGCTGATGCCGCGATCGACTACGAGGTGCTCATCCAGCTCGAGAACCCTCCGGCCGACACCCGGCCGGACTTCTCGGCGACGGCCAAGATCATCACGGACGTCCGCCGGAACGTGCTCTCGATTCCGATCATCGCGCTGACGGTTCGCGAGAATGAGGGGATCCCAGCCGCCGACACGGCCGGTGTGCCGGTCACGGCGACCCGGGCAGCTCGCCAGATCGGGCAGCGGGACACCGAGGGCGTCTTCATCGTGGGCGCCGACGGCACGGTGACGTTCCGGACCGTCAAGGTGGGCATCGCCGGGGAGAAGCACTTCGAGGTTCTCAGCGGTCTGCAGCCCGGCGAGCGTATTGTGGCAGGAACCTATCAGGCGATCCGCGACCTCAAGGACGGCACGGCGGTGCGCGAAGCGCCGGCTCCCGCCACGACGACGGCCGCGGCCGGCGCCGTCCGCCCGTGACGTCCATCTCGAGATCGCCTCGTCCTCGCCATTCGCCTTCAGGAGCTCCATCGTGACCACCCCCATCACCGATCTACCGATGTCCGTCACCGCCGAACGCGAGGCCGTCACCGCCGAGCAGGGGAAGGTGCCGGAGAAGGACTGGGTGATCGTGACGCGGAACCTCCATCGCAGCTACGACATGGGCGGCGAAATCGTGCGCGCCCTCCGCGGTGTGAACGTGGCGATTCGCCGCAACGAATACGTGGCGATCATGGGACCGTCGGGCTCGGGCAAGTCGACCTTCATGAACGTCGTGGGCTGCCTCGACACGCCGAACGAGGGCGAGTACTGGCTCAATGGCCAGCTGGTCTCCACGATGTCCGACGACGGCCTGGCGCGCATCCGGAACAAGGAGATCGGCTTCGTCTTCCAGACGTTCAATCTGCTCCCACGTGCGACGGCGCTGCATAACGTCGAACTGCCGCTCGTCTACGCGGGTGTGGCCTCCGCCGAGCGGAAGCGCCGCGCAACGGCCGCGCTCGAGCGAGTCCAGCTCGGCGATCGCACGCATCACCGGCCCAACGAACTCTCCGGCGGCCAGCGGCAGCGCGTTGCGATCGCCCGGGCACTGGTCAATGACCCCTCCATTCTCCTGGCCGACGAACCGACGGGAAACCTCGACTCTGCCACGAGCGCCGAGATCATGAAGGTGTTCGAGGAGCTCGCCACGCAGGGGCAGACGGTCATCATGGTCACGCACGAGCCGGACATCGCCGCACATGCGAATCGGGTCATCGTGCTGCGCGACGGATTGCTCTCCGATGACGGGCCGTCGAGCCGCGTCATTCCAGCCTACACTTCGGGACACTAACCACCTGCCATGCCCCTGCTCGAGGCGGTACGCCTGGCGATCGTGCAGATCCGGGTGCAGAAGCTCAAGAGCTTCTTCACCCTGGTCGGTGTGATGATCGGCGTGATGTTCCTGATCGCAGTCGTCTCGATCGTCGAGGGGATGAGTCGGTACATGGAAGAGGACTTCGCCGGCAAGCTGCTCGGCGTCGGCACGTTTAACGTGCGCCGCTCCCCCGACATCAATATCGGCAATGTGAGTGATGAGACGTGGCGCTCCTATGCGCGGCGTCCGCGCCTCTACGAAGCCGATGCGACCGCGCTGCGCGAACGGCTTCCCTCCGGCACGCGCACCGCGATCCAGAGCGAGACCTTCAGCTACGCCGTGTCCCCGTATGCGCGCCGCCGCCAGGTGCAGGCGGTTGCGACGGACGGCGAGTACTTCCAGATCAAGAAGTACGATCTGCAGGCCGGACGCCCCTTCACGCGGCAGGAAGCCGACTACGGCCGCCCGGTGCTCGTGGTCGGGACGGAAGTCGCCGAACATTTCTTCCCCAACCTCGATCCGCTCGGGCGTGAGCTGCGGCTCGGCGGTATTCCGTACGAGATCATTGGCGTGATCGAGAAACAGGGCAGCGTCTTCGGCTTCTCCCTCGACCGGCTGGCGATCGCCCCCTACCGCTCTCCGATGCGGCGAATCACCAACCCGCGGAACGACATCGACGGCCTGATCGTCCAGGCGGCGACCGAAGCGCAGATGGACGATGTCATGGATGTCGCGCGTGAGGTGATGCGCGGGCGCCGTGGCCTCGGTCCATCGGAGCCTGACGATTTCTCGCTTGAAACGTCGGCCTCGGCGCTGACCTTCTTCGCCGATCTGAAGGGGAAGATGACGATCTTCGGCATGGCGTTGCCAGCGATCGGCCTCGTGGTCGGCGCGATGGTCATCATGAACATCATGCTCGTCGCCGTCGCGGAACGAACCCGCGAGATCGGCGTGCGCAAGGCGCTCGGTGCCAAGCGCAGCGATATCACGCGGCAGTTCCTCGCCGAAGCCACCCTGTTAAGCCTCGCGGGGGCGGCGCTCGGCATTCTTCTGGGGCTCGGGCTCGCGGAGGTCGTTTCGGCGGTCTCGCCGCTGCCGGCGCGTGTGGCACCCTGGAGTATCGCGTTCGCGCTGGCCGTGGGCGCGGGTGTCGGCATTGCTGCGGGCTACTACCCGGCGCGTCGTGCCTCACGCCTCGATCCGATCGCCGCACTGCGGCAGGAGTAACGCATGCGTCTGATCGATCGACTGCTGCTGGTGTTCGAAGGGGTCGGGATGGCCATCGACTCCATCCGCTCCAACAAGGTGCGCGCGGGCCTGACGATTGCCGGCGTCGCCGTCGGCGTCTTCGTCGTCGTGACGATGGCCGCGGTGGTGCACGGGATCACCCGCAGCTTCCAGGAAGATGTCGAGGCATTCGGCGCGACCTCGTTCCAGGTGCGCCGCCGGGGTATCGGCTTCAATGCCTGCGACGGCACCGACGAGAGCTGCCCCGACCGCCGCAATCCTGCGGTCACCAAGGCCGATGCGGAGGCGATTCGCCGCCTGCCGGACGTGCAGGCGGTAACTGAGATCTGGGGCGACTCCAAACCATTCCGCTACCGCGACCGCCTGCTGTCGTCGGTAGGGTACGACTCGTACAGCTCCGAATGGATGGAGACCGACGCGGGCGACATCTTCCCCGGTCGCAACTTCAACGAACAGGAAGCGCGGTCGGCAGCCCGGGTGGTGATCATCAACGATTCGCTGCGTAGCCAGCTGTTCGGCGAGAGCGACCCAATCGGCAAGCAAATCACCGTCGACAAGCAGCCGTTTCAGGTGATCGGCGTCTATCACACCAAGGGCGGCTTCCTCAAGTCGATGGACGGCCGTGGTCCGGACAAGCCGCGCGCGATCATCCCCATCGAAACCGCGCGCCGCCATCTGAACCTCTGGTCGCGCGGCGTGCTGCTGATGGTGAAGCCGCGTGAATCCGCTGTCCAGAGCATCGTGATGGACGACGTCACCGCCCTGATGCGCTCGCGGCGCGGACTCCGCCCAGCGCAGGACAACAACTTCGCGCTGGTCACGCAGGACCGGATGATGGAGGTGTTCGACAGCCTCTTCGGGACGATTTTCATCGTCGGCATCGGGCTCTCGGCGGTCGGACTGCTCGTCGGCGGCGTGGGTGTGGTCGCGATCATGATGATCTCGGTCACGGAACGCACGCGGGAGATCGGAGTCCGGAAGGCGCTCGGCGCGACGAAAGGCACGATCCTCTGGCAGTTCCTCGTCGAAGCGGCGACGCTCACGTGCATTGGCGCCGGCGTGGGGCTGATGCTCGGCGCACTCTCCGCCTTCGCCATCCGCAGCGTCTCGAGCATTCCGGCCTCCGTTCCGGGCTCGGCGATCCTCACCGCGCTCATCGCCGCGGCGGCGACCGGTGTGGTGTTCGGCATGGTGCCGGCGGTCCGTGCCGCACGACTCGATCCGATCGACGCACTGCGCCACGAGTAACGCCGCGCGTTGCCTGACGCCAGCCGAACGCCGTTGTTGCGAGTTCGCAGCAGCGGCGTTCGGCTCGAGAAGCTCCAGAGCGTGCAAACCGTCGTGGGGCGCACCGACGGCGCACGGGTCTTCGTCGATCACCTGCGCCCGGCAATCGATCAGAGCGGCCTCACGGCCGCGCCGCTGCTCGGGTTCGCGCGGAAGACCGGGCGGGTGCTACACGACGCCGACGCCTCGCTCGTTAAGCGCCGGCGTGGCTCGCCCTGGGGCGAACGCGAGCGAACATTCCAACTCCTCCGCCGCGGCCCGTACGTGGAGTTCAACCTGCTGCACGACCGTCGCACGACCTTCGGCCTGCAGACCGGTGCCCGGGTCGAGAGCGTGCTCATGAGTCTCCCTCCGCTCGCCGCATGGCCCGACGATCCGCAGTGGGAGCCCGGCACCTTTGAAGCCGGCTTGCCGGTGATGCCGGAGCGGCGCGACTGGGCGTGATCTGCCCCCCGATGGTGGCCGCTGGTGGCGCCTGACGTGTGTGCCGCGCTGCAGTCGAGCTTCCCGTCGCGAGCCCTGTCCCCGACGGCGCGAGCTCCGATCCATGGCAGAGGGGCGAGCCGCCCGGCCGGCAATCCACAACCGCCGAGCAAGTTGCGCATCGACCGGCCAGGCGAGCGCAGGGCTGACCACGCCGCCGCGCCAACTCCGCCCGCGAACGGCTGACCTCTTGTCGCCGGCAGCGCGCGGGTCCAGCTTCTCGGAATGGAACCCGTCGACATTCTCGCCATTGCCGCGCACCGCGACGACGTCGAGCTGACGTGCAGCGGCACGCTGCTCAGGTCCGCCGCGCTAGGCCGACGTACCGCCATCGTGGATCTCACCGCTGGCGAGCTCGGCACGTTGGGCTCGGCGGCGATCCGGGAGCAGGAATCGATAGCCGCGGCGACCGTGCTGGGGGTCGCCGCACGCGAGAACCTCGGCCTGCCCGACGCCGGCATCGTCAACACACCGGCGACGCGTGAGGCGCTCGCTCGCGTTATCCGCCGCTTCCGGCCGCGCGTCGTGCTGGCTCCCGCGCAGGCCGGGCGACACCCCGACCACCGCATCGCGGCGCAGCTGGTGCGCGACGCCTGCTTCGTGGCCGGACTGGCCAAGATCGCCCCTGACGTCCCGCGCCACCGGCCGTTGAAGATCATCCACGCGCTCGCCTACCGCGAGGATCCGGTGAAGCCGTCGTTCGTCGTCGACATCAGCGATCACTTCGAACGCAAGCTGGAAGCGATCCGCTGCTACGCGTCGCAGTTCGACGGCCTGACGCAAGCCGGAGAGGTCTATCCCAACGGCGAGCCGCTGTACGACATCATCAGGCACCAGGCGGCGCACTACGGATCGCTTATCCGCGTGCAGTATGGAGAGCCGTTCTTCACGACCGAGACGATGAAGGTGGACGACATCGCCGCCCTCGACGTGTCCACCTTCTGACCGCCCGCTCATGACGCACCCAACAGACGCCGATCACGGCGCCGTCACGTACGGCTCCTATCTGCGCGTCGACGACCTGCTGGCGTTGCAGGCGCCGCGCGCCGAGCCGGCGCACCCCGACGAGCTGCTGTTCATCGTCGTTCATCAGGCGAGCGAACTCTGGTTCCGGTGCATCCTCCACGAGCTGGACGGCCTCGTTGACGCCTTCGTGGCGCACGACGCCGGACGTGCACTCTGGTCGATCAGCCGGATCAACGCCCTCACGCGCATCGTCGCGGCGCAACTCTCCGCGCTCGACACACTGCCACCGCAGCGATTCGCGCAGTTCCGCGGCTATCTCGGCTCGTCGAGCGGGTCGCAGAGCGTACAGTTTCGCGCCATCGAGGCGGCCTCGGGGCTCCGGGACGAGCACTTCATCCGCGTGCTCTCTGAGCACGGACCCATCCCCGACCAGGTCGCGCGCTGGCTCGATCGGCCGACGCTGCAGGAGCTCTTTCTCACTCTGGTCGAGCATGAGGGCATCACGCTCGACGCGCTCTACACCGGGCCCGGCCCGTCGACGCTCTTCTTCCTCGCGGAAGCGTTGCTGGAGTACGAGCAGCAATTCTCGTTCTGGCGCTTCAAGCACGTGCAGCTCGTGGAACGGATCATCGGACCCGGGACGACCGGCACGGGTGGCACGATGGGCGCCCGGTACCTCCAGCGCACGATGGCGCACCGCTTCTTTCCGCAACTCTGGGAGGTGCGGGCGCGCGTCTTTGGAGCCGGTGGGTGACCGACCAGACCGACGAGCCGGACGACCGGCTCGATATCAGCGTCGCGGTAAGCCCGTCCACCCCCGAATGGCCGGGCGACACGCCATACAGCTGCGGCTGGAGCTGGTCGATGTGGGAGGGGGCGACTGTCAACGTATCGTCGATCACGACCAGCCCGCACGTTGGTACGCATGCGGATGCGCCGATCCACGTCAGGCCGGACGCGGGTGGCGCCGAGACGCTCCCGTTGGCCGCATTCCATGGACCTGCGTACGTTCTGCGCATCGGTGGCGCGCCGCGCGACGTGTCGCTGGCGGAGCTCGAGCCGCTGCTCCCGTCGAGGGTGCGGCGGCTGCTGGTGCGGACAGATCACACCGTCGCCAGCGGAACCTTCCCGGACGACTGGCCGGCACTCACCGCCGACTGCCTCACGACGTTGGTCAGGCGCGGCCTGGTGCTGCTCGGCACCGACGCGCCCTCGGTCGATCGCCGCACGAGCAGCGACCTCGCCTCGCACCATGCGCTCTTCGACGCCGGCGCGTGCAACCTCGAGAGTCTCGACCTTCGGGCGGTTCCAGATGGCTGGTACTCGCTCACTGCCTTCCCCATTCTGCTTGCCGGGCTGGACGCAGCGCCGGTCCGCGCCGTGCTGCAACCGCTCATCCGTTGAGCACCCGACCATGACGCCGGCGCCGCGTGGACCGGTCGCGGCGGAGCCGCCGCGTCGACACTTTGCAGACGGGCCGCCGTACGGTCCGACACGAGCCGCGACCGCCGCGCTGCTCCCCTCACTCGCAAACGGAGTCTCCATGACCGCATACCGCCCGTCCCATCCAGCGCGCCTGGTGCTCGCCCTGCTCGCGCCGACCCTCGCCCTCGCGGCGTGTGACCGCGGCGGACAGTCCGGCAGCGAATGGGCCGGCGCCGTCGAGGACAGTGCCGGCGTTCAGATCATCCGGAATCCCGAGCAGGGGATGTGGGCTGCGGGTCAGGAGATCGAGCTCGTCGAGGATCTGCGGATCGGCCGGGCTGACGGCGATCCGAACTATCAGTTCGGCCAGGTCACGTCGGTGGACGTGGACGCCGCCGGGAACGTCTATGTGCTCGACCAACTCGCGCAGAGCGTGCGCGTCTACGACGCGTCAGGCACCTACCTGCGGTCGCTCGGCCGACCGGGCTCGGGCCCTGGTGAGCTCAGCCGCGCAGCCAGCGCGGTGCTCGTGACGGCGGGCGACACGATCGCCGTGCCGGACATCATGCTGCAGCGCGTCTCCCGGTTCACCTCCGACGGATCCACCGCGGGTTCGATCCCGATGATGATGCAGGACGGAATCCCCCTGCGATGGGAGCATGGCCAGGCCGGGCGCCTGGTCGTTCAGACGATGCGGATGCCGATGCCCGGTGGTGCGGAGCCCACGGAGGGTCCGACGAATACGATCATCGAGCGCGATCTTGCCGGCACGGTCCGCGACACGGTCAAGGTGCTGGCACAATCCGAGACCTTCCAGATGCGCGGCGAAACGCCGGTGATCCGGATCTTCTCGGCCGAGTCCATCTGGAGCCCGCGCGATGGGGGCGGAGTCGCCGTCGCGCTGAACGACCAGTACCGGATCGAGCTGTGGAATGGAGAGGGTGCGCTGGAGCGCGTGATCGTGCGCGACGTCACGGCCTCGCCGGTTTCCGAGTCGGACAAGACCACGCTCAAGCAGCGCATGGGCGAGATGATGGCTGAACAGGGCGCGCCGCCGCCGGCCGTGCAGATGATGACGGCGAACATGCAGTTCGGCGACCGGTTCCCGGTGCTCAATCAGCTCATGCGCGGCCCCGACGGAACGCTCTGGGTGCAGCGTGTCCGGCCGGCGTCCGAGATGGACTTTTCCGGATCCGGCCTGGCCGCGCTCGACATGGGCGCACAGTCGTGGGACGTGTACGACGATCAGGGGCGGCTGCTGGGCGCCGTGACCTTTCCCGAGCGGTTCACCGTTCTGCGCGTGCGGGACAATGTGATCTACGGCGTGCAGCGCGACGATCTGGACGTGCCGTACGTGGTTCGTCTGCGAATCCAGCAGCCGGGCGTCGGAGCGACCTGAGCGATCGGTCTGCTGCTGAACTCAAGCCCCGCGTGAGCCTGCTCACGCGGGGCTCGTGATATCGGCTGCTATCTCCATAGATCCGCTCAAGTGGCGAGGGCGAGGCACGCGCGCTGCGAGGCGATACGTCGTTGCCGGATTTTTCCTTCTGCCGTAGGAGCTGCACCCAATGCTACGTCTCTCTTTGCTCGGGCGGACCCTCGCCCTCGCCGCGATCGTCTCGCCGCTCGTCGCGTGCGGCGACGATGACGATCTCACTGGTGTAAACGTGACCGCGAACGTGCGGGTCGTGATCGACGACAATCCGTCGCGCGAGACCCCGCCTCCGGCGAGCACGACCGAAACGCCGCCCAACGCCGGGCCCTATAACGGCACCTTCGCCGGTACGGCTCGCGTCCAGCTGTCCGAAGACGGAACGCGCTGGATCGATGTTGGTGGACCCACCGGCGTGACACTCGGGGTGCAGAGCGGCGACAGCGCGACGTTCGGCGGCAGTGTTACGATCCCCGCGGCCACCTACAACCGGGCCCGCCTGATTCTCCGCGGGTCGCAGTTGCGGCTGCACGGGAACGTGCTCGGCGTGGTGCTCACCGACGCACTCGTGAACGTCGAGGACACCGAGGTCACGATCGAGCGACAGATCTCGCCGATCACGATCTCGGCTGCAACGAATGCCCGCCTCGCTTTCGACCTCAACACCCAGGCGTGGCTCACCGCTGCGAATGCGACGAGCCGCGTTATCGACGGCGAGCAGGTTGAGTCCAGCGTCCAGGCTTCGGCGAGCCTGACCACGACGAACTGACGCTGCCCACCGCGCGCGACCGAGGCGTCCTCCATGGCTGGGGGGCGCCTCGTCCGTTCGCCGGCCCCAGTCGCTTGCCTCGTGCTGCAGGCACGATCCGATGGGTCTATATTGAACGCATGACCGCCCCCATCTATCTCGACCACGCCGCCACGACTCCGGTGCGTCCGGAAGTTCTGGAAGCGATGCTTCCATACTTCGGCGCGCGATTCGGCAACCCGTCCAGCGTCCATCGCTGGGGTCGGGAGGCTCGCGTCGCGCTCGATGAGGCACGGGAGCGCGTCGCCCACTGCCTCGGTGCGCGAAGCGACGAGATCGTGTTCACCTCGTGCGGAACCGAGGGAGACAATCTGGCCGTGCTCGGCGCCTGGCGCGCCGCACGGGCCGAGGGACGCACAGGCGTCGTGACGACCCCGATCGAACACAAGGCGGTCCTCGCCGCGGTGCATCAGGCCGGGATGGAAGGGGCAGACCAGCGGATGCTGGCGGTGGACGCGAACGGCACGGTGGACCGCGCCAGCTTCGACGAGCTCGCCAGCACCAGTGCGGCCGTCTGCTCGATCATGTGGATCAACAACGAGATCGGCACGATGCAGCAGATCCCCGAACTCGCCGCAGCGGCGACGGTCCGGGGGATCGTCTTCCATACGGACGCCGTTCAGGCGTTCGGCAAGGTTCCGATCGACCTGCGGACGCTGCCGGTGAATCTCCTGGCGATCTCCGGCCACAAAATTGGCGCGCCCAAGGGCGTGGGCGCGTTGTTCGTCCGGCGCGGCACGCCCATGCAGCCGCTCTTCTTCGGCGGTGCCCAGGATCGCGGTCGGCGGCCTGGGACGGAGAACGTCGCTTTCGCCGTGGGACTGGCTCATGCCGCCGAGCTGACGTTGGCAGAGTGCGCCAGCGAATGCGCCCGCCTGACGAGCATGCGCGACGCGCTCGAGGCGGCGATTCTCGAGCGAATTCCCGATGCGGTGATTCATGGCCGCGGCGGCGAGCGCGCGCCGCACATCATCAATGTATCGGTGCCTGGGTGCGACGCGGAGTCGCTGCTGATGGCGCTCGATCTGCGTGGCATCGCCTGCTCGGGTGGTTCCGCCTGTCAGAGTGGGAGTGCGGGTGCATCGCACGTCCTGCAGGCGATCGGCGTACGGGGTGACCTCGCCGCATCCGCCGTTCGGCTGAGCCTCGGCTGCATGACGACGGAAGCGGATATCGCGCGCGTCGCCGACGTGTTTCCCACGCTAGCCCAGAAGGCGCGCGGCACTGCCGCGGTCTGAACTCCGATGCTGCGCCGCACCGCCGATGCCCAGGACATGATTGCTCCCGCGCCCGGAGATCGCGTGCTCGTGGCGATGTCGGGTGGCGTCGATTCGTCGGTGGCCGCGGCGCTCCTGGTGGAGCAGGGCTACGACGTGGTGGGCGCGACAATGAAGCTCTTCTGCTACGGCGAGGAGGTTCCGGACCGCCCCTGCTGCTCGCTGGATTCGATCAATGACGCGCGCCGCGTGTGCGAGTCGCTCGGAGTTCCACACTATGTGCTCAACCTCGAGACGGCGTTCGGACGCGACGTGATCGACGACTTCGTGAGCGAGTACAGCCTCGGCCGCACTCCGATTCCGTGCGTGCGCTGCAACACGTTCACGAAGTTCCGCGATCTCCTGCGCAAGGCCGACGCGATCGAGGCGCCATGGATCGCCACCGGCCACTATGCGCGTGTGCAGGATGGCCGGCTACGCCGCGGGCTCGATCCCGCCAAGGATCAGAGCTACTTCCTGTGGGGCATCGACCGCGCCGTGCTGCGTCGCATGCTGCTGCCGATCGGTGGACTCACCAAGCCCGAGACGCGTGCGCTGGCGCACCGCGTCGGCCTCGATGTGGTCGCCGACAAGATCGAGAGCCAGGACATCTGCTTCGTGCCTGACGGGGATCATACGAAGATCATCGCGGCACGACTCGGGCCGGACGCGCCCGCGCTCCAGCCCGGTCCGATCCTCTCGGTCGGTGGCGAACAGCTTGGCGAGCACGCCGGGTATGCGCGCTACACGATCGGCCAGCGCCGTGGACTCCCCGGCGGGTTCGCGGAGCCGATGTTCGTTGTCGCGATCCGCCCGGAGCGGCGCGCGGTCGTGATCGGCCCGCGTGAGGCGCTCCTCGGTCAGGGCGTGATCGCGCGGGAGTTCAACTGGCTCGTCGACCCACTTCCGGTGGGCAGCGCCGTCGCCGTCCAGATCCGCCACCGCTCACCGGCGGTGGCGGCCGAGATCGTGCGTTCCGACGGCGAGGAGATCGAGCTCGCGCTCGACGAGCCGATCGCCGCAATCGCACCTGGCCAGTCGCTGGTCGTCTATCACGGCGACGCGGTCGTCGGGGGTGGCGTCATCGAGCGCGGACGGCGCGCACTCCGCGTCGTTGCCTAAGGTGGTGTCGGGTGTCGGTTTCAGGTGATGGGTTTCAGGTGACGGGTGGCCGCGCTCGTGCCCATGGAAAGGTGTCCGCGCCAGGGTAGTCCCCGAAACCTGACACCTGACACACCCGACCTCTAGAACTTCATTTCGCCGGCGGCGGCGAACTCGCGCATCAGACGCTGCTGTTCGTCGTTCAGCTCGTCAGGCACGCGGATCGTCACTTCGACGATCAGATCGCCGGTCTGGCCGTCCTTCTCGATCCCCTGGCCGCGGACGCGGAAGCGCTTGCCTGACGACGTACCGGGCGGAATCCGCAACGCGACCTTCTTCCCGTCCAGCGTGCGGACGCTGATCCGGGTGCCTAGCGTGGCCTGTGCGAGATTCAGCGGGATCCTGGCGATCACGTCCAGGCCGTCGCGGGTGTAGAACCGATCGGGCTTCACCTCGAAGGTGATCACCAGATCTCCGGGCGGCCCGCCTGCCTGCCCGCGACCACCCTGCCCCTTCAGTCGGATCTTGGATCCGGTGTCCACGCCTGCCGGCACCGTGATCAGCACCTTCTTCCGGGTGCGAACATTCCCTGCTCCGTTGCACGTCGGGCACCGCTCCGACGGAATCTGCCCGCGACCGAGGCACATCGGGCACGGGCGGTTCACGGCAAATCCGCCCTGGCCGAAGGAGATCGTCCCGCGGCCATTGCATTCGGGGCACTGGCGCAGCGTGCTGCCCGGCGCTCCCCCCGATCCATGGCAGGCAGCGCACTCCTCGTTCACCTCGAGTTCGATCGGCACCTTGCCGCCGCGTGCGGCGACGCGGAACGGAATCTCGAGCGTCGTCTCGACGCTCTGCCCCTGTTCGGGTGCCTGACGACGCGCGCCCGCGCCTCGCGCCCCGCCACCGAACATCGTGGAGAAGAGATCGCCCAGCCCGCCGATCCCGCCAATGTCGAAGTCTTCGAACTTGAAATCGGCGCCACCGGATGGCGACCCCTGACGCGCGCCAGGGCGTGCGCCCGGCCGCGACCCGCCCCCGCCGAATCCGCTCATCCCGCCGAACGCACCGAGCCGGCGCATGTCGTCATACTGCTTCCGCTTCTCGGCGTCGCCAAGGATGCTGTACGCCTCGGAGATGTCCTTGAACTTCTCCGCGGCTTTCGGCTCGCTCAGATTGGCGTCGGGGTGGTACTGCTTGGCCAGGCGGCGGTACTGCTTCTTGATCTCGTCCGGCGTCGCGGAAGAGGAGACGCCGAGGATCGTGTAGTAGTCTTTGGTCGGCGCCATACGCTCTCAGCCGCCGGTCAGCCGTTCCACTGCCGCACGACGACACGCGCCGGTCGCAGCAGGAGGCCATTGAACACGTAGCCAACCTGATAGACCTGCGACACCATGGCGTCGTCATCCTTGGAGGCGGCGGGCTCGGTGGCCACCGCTTCATGCACGGCCGGGTCGAACGGCTTGTCCTGCGGATGGACGATCTCCAGGCCGGCCGTGTTCAACGCCTTCATCAGCTTCCGACCGACCAGGCCGATCCCTTCCACCACTGTCGACACGTCGACCGTCGCAGGATCGACGCTGCCGAACCGCTCCAGATCGTCGAGAGGATCGATGAGCAGCTTGATCATGTCCGCCTGCGCCCGCGAGCCCGATTCCGCCCGTTCGCGCTGCGTCCGCTTCCGGAAGTTGTCGAATTCGGCGGCGAGCCGCAGGTACTTCTCCCGCTGCTCGACGAGTTCGCGCTCGACGGCGTTCGCCTCGGGGCCGGCCTGGCCGTCGGCGTCGTCGAGCTGCACATCGGCGGTGTCGGACGCGCGGTTCGCGCCACCGGGCGCGAACGCGTCTTCGGCGGTCATCTCGTCGCGGTCGGGCGCGCCAGAGGAGCGTTCGTCAGGCTTTCGCATACCGGAAACTCGTCAGGAAAAGAGCGTGGATCGGCACGGGCCACGTGGACCGTGTTGGTGGCTGCAATCTAATCCGACGAGCGCACCGGCGGGACGCGGTGTCAGGCTCCCCGGCCGGACGACTCTGGCCGACCCCACCGCCGACGCAGCAGGTCCAGCACCGCCTGCGCCGCGCGTTCGCGAATCTCGGCGCGGTCGCCAAGGAACCGATAGACCCGCGCTTCGACCTCGCCGCCGACGTCGATCGCGAACCACACCGTTCCAACGGGCTTCTCCGCGGTTCCACCGCCTGGCCCCGCGACGCCGGTGATCGAGAGCCCCACATCAGCGCCGAGTCGCTCGCGCACCCCGGTCGCCATCTGCCGGGCCACCGGCTCGCTAACCGCGCCGAACGCGTCCAGATCGGCGGATTGCACGCCGAGCATTGCCTGCTTCACCCCATTCGCGTAGGCGATCACGCCGCCGAGGACGACGTCGCTGGACCCGGGGATGGCGGTCAGCCGGGCGCCGAGGAGCCCGCCGGTGCAGCTTTCCGCCACGGCGAGCGTCATGCCCCGTTCGCGGCACGCATCGAGAACCACTGCGGCGAGGTCGGTCTCCTCCTCGGCGTACACGCTCGGGCCGACCACGTCGCGAATGGCGCGCACGGCGCGGGAGAGCCGTGCCTCTGCATCGTCAGGCAGCAGATCGCGTCCGGTCACGCGGAGATCGGCACCCGCCTGGCCGGGCAGATACGCGAGCGAGAGTCCGGCGAGCGCCTCGCCGATCTTCGGATTTGCCAACTGCTGCGAGAGGACGCTTTCGGCGACGCCGGTGGTTCGGATCGTCTTCGATCGCACCACGTGCGCCGGGCCGCCGGCAAGGCGTGCGCCGATACGCGGCGCGACCTCGTCGGTGTAGAGCCCGCGCATCTCTCGTGGGACGCCCGGAAGCATCGCAACCCAACGTCCCGCCTCGTCCGTGATCCAGAGTCCGGGCGCGGTGCCGTGCCCGTTTGGGAGCACCTCGGCGCCCTCAGGCACCATGGCCTGCCGGATGTTGGACTCCGGCAGCTCACCCGGCAACCCACGCTCACGCCAGCGGCGGCGCAGGTCGTCGGCAATCGCATGGTCGAGTTGCAGCGCCAGTCCGAAGTGGGCCGCGATCGCCTCACGCGTGAGGTCATCCGTCGTCGGCCCGAGCCCGCCCGTCGTGATCACCGCGCCGCTGCGCGCGAGCGCATCCCCCACCGCGTTCGCGATCGCCCCTGCGTCGTCAGGCACCGTCGCGCGCCGCACGACCTCCACCCCGAGGCTCGCCAGCTCGCGGGCAAGGTATGCGGCATTGGTATCGATCGTGAAGCCGAGCAGCAGTTCATCGCCAACGGTGACGATCTCGAGACGCATGGTGGTGCAGGTGTCAGGTGTCAGGTGCTAGGTCACAGATGACAGCGCCACCGGCCATTGTCGTCTATTGCACGGCGGCGCTACCGCCCCTCGCAACCCCGACACCCGGCACCCGGCACCCGTCACCTGTCACCGGCGGCGAACCCGCCCGCCCGTCAGCCGGCGCGCCAGACGGCAGGGCCGAATTCGCGGCCGTAGAGCCAAAGCGAGTAGACGGTGAGAATCAGCGCTCCGACCATGGTGGTTAGCCCGACGACGCTGTTGAACAGGGCGAACGCATGCCAGGGGCCGGTGTTCCACCCCTCCTCGGCTGCCAGCGTGGCGGCAAAGAACCAGAAGAACGCGGCGCCGACCCAGACCCACTGAAATCCGGTCTTCCACTTCGCGGGGCCGATCGCGGAGATGATGATGCCGCGACCCGCGGCGATCTGGCGGAAGATCGTCATCAGGAGTTCGCGGCCGAGTACGACGACGACGATCCAGAGCGGGAGCGGGATCGGGCCGAAGGGCGAGGCGAAGGGGAAGGCGGTGGCGATCCAGCCACCATCCCGGATCCAGGGACCGTAGAGCACGCCGTCGACAGCAGTGCGCTGCAGGGGCCCGAGCGGGGAGAGCCCGCCGGCGCTGCCCTGCAGGAGGAACATCGGGACGAGCGTGCCGAGTAGCAGCATCTTGTCGGCGAGCGGATCGAGCAGCCGACCGAGGTCGGTAACCTGATCCCGCTCGCGCGCCAGCCGCCCGTCCACGTAGTCGGTGACCGCGGCGATGATGTAGAGCACGAAGGCGGCGAGCCTCCACTCCCACGCCCCGACAAACGGAAGGATCGCCACCAGGGGGGTGATGGCGATCCGACCGAGCGTGATGCCGTTGGGGAGATTCACGTCCTCAGGGGGCGCGGGGCGCCTTCGCCCGCGTGTCGTTCACGCCAGCGATTTCAGCACCGATTTGGAGACCGCCTTCAACGTATCGAAAACTCCGTCGCCCGATACCGCCACGGCTTCGAAATACGGTGCGCGTTCGATCCATTCTCCGGTCGGCACCTGCTCGACCAGATCCTGTCCCGCGTGAAACGGATCGGGCACGGTGCGCTGGCGGACGGGCTCCGTGATCTCCCAGCCCGGGTTGAGCGAGGCCTGCAGCTCCTCGAGCGACGCCGCGTTCGGCAGATCGCGCTTGTTGTACTGCAGCACGAAGGGCATGCGCGTCACGTCGTACCCGTACTCCGACATGTTGTCGTACAGGTTCTGCATCGCTTCCTGATTCGCTTCCATGCGATCGATCTGCGAGTCCGCCACGAAGACGATCCCGTCGACACCCTTGAGAATCAGCTTCCGGCTGGCGTTGTAGTAGACCTGCCCGGGCACGGTGTAGAGGTGGAACCGGGTCTTGAAGCCTCGAATCGTGCCCAGATCGACGGGAAGAAAGTCGAAGAACAGGGTGCGCTCGGTCTCGGTGGCGAGCGAGATCAGCTTCCCCCGCGTTTCCGGGTGCACCTTGCCATACACGTGCTCGAGATTGGTGGTCTTGCCGCCGAGCCCCGGGCCATAGTAGACGATCTTGCAGTTGATCTCGCGCGAGGCGTAGTTGATCATCGACATCGGTGTCGGTCCTCGCGCTATTGGAAAAGTCGGTCGATCTCGTCGTCGGCGCCGGCCAACAGCCCCGGTCCTCCCCCTTCCTCGCCAGCCTGCGGACGCGCGAACACGACCTCGAAGAACCGCGTCAGCTCCTCGACGACGTGCTTCATCTTGAGCCGCACGAGTCCGAGCGTCGTACGGTTGTCGAAGAGCACGACCAGGATCAGACGCCTCGCGACGTCGGCGAGATACATCGACTCGCGCTCTCCCTGATGGAAGAGCGTCGAGAAATCCGACTCGCCAATCAGTTTGGCCAGCTGATCGTTCGCGGAAAAATCAGCGGCGGTGAGGGTGGCGAAGGCGGTCGGATCGAAGTCCGGCTGCTCTCCCACGGTGGCGACGAGCTGCCCGGTGCGATCCACGAGGAGCGCACACCGCGCGTTGCTGTCGAAGAGGAAGCGCTGGAGCGCTTCCGTGATCGCGCCGAAGTCGTCTTCGGTGAAGGCCCAGCTGGCCGCGGCTGCGGACATGTCGTCTGATCCTATACGAGCTGATGCTCCATGCGCTGCAGGATGCGACTCCCGCGGCGGCGAAGCATGGGACGGGGCTCCCACCGCACGTAGTCCCGGAGCAATCGCATCGTCTCGAGCGACGGCTGCCCTCGCAGAAACGAGAGGGCCGCCATGCGGGAGAACGGCTGACGACTGAACAGGTTCCGCCGATGCTGGTGAAGCTGCTGACTGGCGAGCAGAGCTCCCGCCGCGAAACCGCCCACGAATCCGAGGACGGCGAATAGCTCCGAGCGATGTGTCATCGCATCTCCCGGCGCGCTGCGAGCGCCTGCGCAATGGTGACGCCGTCCGCATACTCCAGGTCACCACCCACGGGCAACCCACGCGCGATTCGGGTGACGGCCAGCACCTGGCCGTCCGGTCGGTGGGCGGCAAGCTGCCGCTGGAGGTACAGGGCCGTGGCCTCGCCCTCAAGGCTGGGATTCGTAGCGATGATAACCTCCCGCACAGTTCCCCCCGCGACGCGTTCGACGAGCTGGGGGATGGTCAGGTCTTCAGGGCCGATGCCGTCGAGCGGCGAGAGCCGGCCACCGAGGACGTGATAGAGCCCGCGATACTCCCCCGCACGTTCGATCGCCCCGATGTCGGCTGCCTCCTCGACGGCGCAGATCAGTGCGGGGTCACGTTTGGGATCGCGGCAGAGCGCGCACAACGGTGACTCCGTGAGGTTGAAGCAGCGGTCGCACGGCCGCACGCGCTCAGCGAGCGTCACCAGCGCGCTCGCCAGGCGGCGGCTCTGATCGAGCGGCTGCTTCAACAGATGGTACGTCAGGCGCAGCGCGGTCTTTCGCCCGATCCCCGGCAACCGCGCAAACTCGCTGGCGAGGTCGTCGATCGCGGACACGCTCAGAACGGCAGATTGAACGGCATCTGCATTCCGCCTGTCAACTTGCCCATCTCCTGCTGCGCAAGCTCTGCCGCACGCTTCTGCGCCTCCGCGACCGCTACGACGACGAGATCCTCAAGCATCTCCACGTCGTTCGGATCCACAACGCTGGGATCGATGGTCAACTTGCGAATCTGCCCCTTGCCGTCGGCCTCGACTGTCACGATGCCGCCGCCGGCCGACGCGGTCACGGTCTTGCTCGCGAGCTCGTCCTGTAGCTGCTGCAACCGGCCCTGCATCTCCTGCGCCTGTTGCATGATCTTCATGAAATCAGTCATGCGATCCGTCGTGGTGTCGGGTGAGACGGAAGGATACCGACCCGCCGATGCGCCACACAAGGCGTATCGGGACGGCCTCGTCCGGGTGTGCGATAATCGCGCCGCCGCCGGCTATTCCAGCAGCTCCAGATCCAACGCCGTGATCGCCGCGTCGAGGGCCGGGTCGCGACGCTTCAGCGTCGCCAGACGTTCCGCGATCACCGACTCCGTCGTCAGGCGCGCGACCGGCACGGCAGCGCCGGTCGTCCGCCGGAGCGTCAGCTTCCGGATGCCGGGGCACTCGGCGGTCACCGCCCCGAGCACGTCGCTCATCGCGCTCATCAGCGCCGACTCGGCCGCGTCGTTCGGAAGCTGCAGGAGCAACCCGCCGTCGGCAGTCACCGCCATCGGCTCGACATCCGAGAGCACGGTGGCGATAACTCCGCGTCCAGCCCCACGAACCCGCGCGACCACGGCATCCCACCGCCCCACCACGTGGTGCAGGTCCGGAACGCCCCCTGCCGCACGCGGCTCGCGCACGGTGCGCGCGGGCGCGGCCACGGCACGACCCGCCGGCCCCTCCTCCACCTCATCGGACCAGGGCGGTGGGCCGTCCCAAGCGGGCGGCTCCTCGTCAGACCCGGAGGCGTTGCTCTGCTCCGCTCCGGCGCGGTCCACCGGCGCACGTGGTCGCGGCCGCACCACCGCGGCCTCGGGCGCCGAGGAGGTGGCACGCGAGGCCGTGGGGGCCGGTCCGACTGCGGACGGCAGTCCTGCCGCGGGTGCCGTGGGTGCAGGGCCGGCCGATGCGCGCGGTGCGGGCTCCGAAACTGCGGCGCGCTGCGGCGCCGCGCCCCCCGGTGGCGGCGGGGGCCCCACCGGCCGCGCTGGGGAACGCGCCGGCCGCTCGCCCT
>PPFU01006634.1_pt1 | contig 23325 bp, 15 predicted proteins | sample 1535991 | NCBI WGS metagenome assembly PPFU01 (sample SAMN04901290, study PRJNA319586) | Hypolithon metagenome, whole genome shotgun sequencing project. | isolation source: Antarctic Hypolithon | place: Antarctica: Miers Valley | collected 2014
CAAGAGGAAAAGCCTTGCGCCGCTGCTTGTTCAGAGCGAGGCCATCTGGGGTTTTGGGATAGGCTCTTAATCGATGCCCGCGGCGTCAAAGTCGCCGCCTTCGTTGTTGCCGCGCTGCTGGTTGTTGCGGTTGCGCGGCTGCTGGCCAAAGTTGTAGGTAAACGTCAGGAAAGCCGTGCGGCCTCCCCAGCGGCGGGAGCTCTCCTGGTAATAGAACTCTTCCTGCGTCTCGAAATGGAAGCCTGACGTGTCGAGCACATCGCTCACGCGTACGCTCACGCTGGCTTTGTCGCCCAGCAGGCGCTGGCGCAGCGAGAGGTCGGTCATCGAGAAGGACGAGATGCGGCCCTGCTCCACCTTTGTGGGCGCACGGTAGAAGCCGAAGGCTTGCAGGTCGAGGCCCGGCCGCACCGTCCACGACACGTTGGCACGTCCGCCCCACTGGAAGGCATCGCTGGCCAGGTCGGTGTCCACGTTAGAGCCGTCGGTGACCACGCGGTTGCCGTTGAGGCTCAGCATCATGTTGACCGGGCCCAGGCGCAGCGTGCTGATAAGCTCGACGCCATAAGACGCGCTCGTGGCGAAGTTCTCGAACGTCTGCGTCGAGACGCTCGTGACCGGGTCTACCGTCTTGAGGCGGCGTACCACATCGGTGGTGCGGCGGTAGAAGGGCGTCAGCGTAAACGACGACGTGCGGGTAAACTTCGTGAAGCCCAGCTCATACGCGTCGGTGTATTCAGGCTTCAGGCGCGGGTTGCCCACGCGGATGTTGAGCGGGTCTTCGTTGGAAGTAAACGGGTTGAGCTGGCGCGACCGGGGCCGGTTGACGCGGCGCGAGTAGGACGCTTTAAACGTGGAGGTCTCTACAGGCGAGTAGGTGACAAACGCGCTCGGGAAAAAGCTCAAGTAGCTGTTGTCGAAGCTTTCGCTGGTGTTGATCAGCTCGAAAGTCGTCTGCGCCTGCTCGGCACGCACGCCTACCTGCGTGGCAATCTTACCCACCTTATGCCCGTAAATGAGGTATCCCGCATTGACGAGTTGGTCGTAATTAAACGTGTTGTTACGGCTGGTTTGAGGGATGTACTGTCCCTGCGCATAATCCAGCGTGTCGGCGAAAAAGTTGCTGTGGACAAGGTCGAGCGAGCCTTTGTAGCCGGCTTCAAAGCGTCCGGCATCGCCCACAGGGCGCATGTAATCAAGCTGGAGCGAGGCGTCCTGGTTGTTGCCGTCGCGCTGGGTACGGTCGATGTTCGGGGTGCCGTTGAGCGGGGCCCCCGCCTGGCTGAAAAGCTGCTGCGTGTACGTGTCGAGGTTGTCGTTTTCGCTGTAATTGTAGCGGGCCTCGGCGTTGAGTTCGTGGCGCGAGGACTCGATCACCCGGCGAAAGCCCACCCGGTAGTCCATGTTGAAGCCGTCGCTCTCGCCCTCGGTAACTCGGTCATAGCGGCGTATAAAGGTGCCAACCTCTGTTTCTTCAAGTGAGGCGTTGGTGTTGGTTTCATCGCCCCCGCGCAGCGAGAAAAGCACAGAGCCCGACAGCGAGTTCTGCCGGTTAAACTGGTAATCGGCGCTGGTGGAGAAGAGGTGCGAGAGGCTTTTGCGGTCGCCGAACTCGTTCTGATTGAGCACCTGCAAGGGGCTCTGGATTCCAAAGGTGCGGTACGTGTCGCCGGTAGGGTCGCGCACGTCGTAGCGCAGCCCGTAGTTGGCGTTGAGATTCCACTTGCCTTTGCCGTAGGTCGCGTTGGCCGAGGCGTTGCCGTTGCCGCGCGTGCCGCCGCCCAGGATGACGCCCGCGCTCACGCCCAGGTCGGTAGACTCTTTGAGCACGATGTTGATGATGCCGCTCATGCCGTCGGGCTCGTACTTGGCCGACGGGTTCGGGATCACCTCGATGCGCTCGATAGAGGCGCCGGGCAGTTGCCGCAGAAACGTCGCCAGAAACTCGCCGCGCACCGGCGAAGGCTTGCCGTTGATAAGCACCGCCACGTTCTGGTTGCCGCGCAGGCTGATGTTGCCGTCGGCGTCTACCTCTACCGAGGGGACGGTCTGGAGCAGGTCGGTGGCGGAGCCTGTCTTGGCAATCACCTGATCCTCGACATTGTAGATCGTCCGGTCGATGCCTACTTCCACCTGGCTGCGCTCGCCGGCGACTTCAACCTCGCCCAGCAGGGCGCTGTCTTCGCGGAGCGAGATCGTGCCCACGTTGGCTTCAAAAGCGCCGGGCCGCAGGGTGACGTCGGAGACGGTCTGCGACTCGTAGCCTACAAACGACACGCGCACGTAGAAGCTTCCAGCCCGCAGGCGGTCGATGGTGAACCGGCCTCTGTCGTCGGTGATAGCGCCGGTGACGAGGCTGGAGTCGCGTGCGCTCCACACCGAGACGGTGGCCGAGGGAACGCCCTCGCCTGTAGCCCCATCCACGACAGTGCCTTTGATGACGCCCTGAAGCATCTGCTGGGGCTGGGTGGTGGGGCGCTCGCCGCCGGTAGGACGCTGGGCGAGCGTGAGAGCAGGGAGGCCCAGCAGCAGAACAGCAAGGGGCAAGAGAAAACGGCGCATCAGGGTGAGATAAGAAAACATGGCCAGGGTGTAGCCGTCTCCGCCCCGGGGGGTTGTCACGGTTCTATGGCAATTATGTGAGGATCGTGCCGCGCTACGTGTTGCCTGCTTGAAAGGGGCGCAGCGTGTCGCGCCCTCGGGCACAGACTCGGCTGTGGCCGCTGAGGCAGAGGGTAAGGCCGAACGCTCCACCCGTCATGCCGAGCGCAGTCGAGGCAAGGGCAGAACGCGCGCCGCCCCTGGCACGTACAGCCCCGCCACCTGCGTATAGAACCCATCCAGACGTTTTCGCCTCTGCTGCCCATCGACGCTGTGCTGCCCGACCTCGTCGCGGCGCTGGCGGCGCAGCCGTGCGCGGTGCTCGAAGCGCCTCCCGGGGCGGGCAAGACCACCCGCGTGCCGCTCGCCCTGCTGGACGAGCCGTGGCTGCGCGGGCGTAAGATTATCGTGCTCGAGCCTCGGCGGCTCGCGGCGCGGGCGGCGGCGCAGCGCATGGCGCAAACGCTGCGCGAGCAGGTGGGCGGTACCGTCGGCTACCGCGTTCGGATGGACAGCAGGGTGGGGCCTGAAACGCGCATCGAGGTCGTCACCGAGGGCATCCTGACGCGGATGCTGCAGCACGATCCTATGCTGGAGGATACGGGCGCGATTCTGTTTGATGAGTTCCACGAGCGGAGCCTCCAGGCCGATACCGGTCTTGCCCTCGCACTCGACGTGCAAGGCGCGCTCCGGCCCGATCTGCGGATCGTGCTCATGAGCGCCACCCTCGATGCGGCCGCTGTGGCAAAATGGCTGGGGGCACCTGTCATCCAGAGCAGGGGACGCCTCTTTCCTGTCGAGACGCACTACCTCGATGCCCGGGAGATGCCCGCTGGCGAGCGGCACGTGGGGCGGCGGCTCGAAGCGCTCGTGCCCCCCGCCGTCCGCACCGCGCTGGCGCAGCACACAGGCGACGTGCTCGTGTTTCTGCCCGGCGTGGGCGAGATCCGCCGCGTCGAGGCGCGCCTGCACGACGTGGGGCCAGGCGTCGCCATCTGCCCGCTCTACGGGGACCTTCCGCTCGACGCGCAGGACCGGGTGCTCGCGCCTGCGCCAGCGGGGCAGCGCAAGGTGGTGCTGGCCACGTCCATCGCCGAGACGAGTCTGACCATCGAAGGGGTGCGGGTGGTGGTAGATGGGGGCTTTGCCCGGGTGCCACGGTTTTCTGCGCGCACCGGGCTGACGACGCTCGCCACGGTGCCCGTCTCGCGGGCCGCCGCCGACCAGCGCAGAGGGCGGGCGGGGCGGCTCGGGCCCGGCGTGTGCTACCGCCTGTGGACAAACGCCGACGACGCGCGCCTGCCTGCTGCCGAGACGCCGGAAATACGCGAGGCCGACCTGATGCCGCTGGTTCTCGAACTCGCGCAGTGGGGCGTGCGCGAGGCCCACACGCTCCGCTGGCTCGACCCGCCACCGGAAGCCGCCCTGGCAAAAGCACGTGCGGGGCTCCAAGCGCTGGGCGCGCTCGATCTGCACGGCGATGCCACCCCGCACGGACGCGAAATGGGCGCGCTTGGCGTGCATCCACGCGTGGCGCACCTGCTCATCCGGGGGCGTGAACTTGGCCTGGGCCCCACCGCGTGTGCGCTGGCAGCCCTCCTCACCGAGCGCGACGTGCTTCGCGGCGAGGCGCAGGCAGCACCACCAGACCTGCGGTTGCGCCTCGAGAAGATAGCAGGAGGCCACCCGCTTGCGGGCAGCGCCCGGTTCGACACAGGCGGGGTGCGGCGGGTGAAAGACGTGGCGCGCCACCTGGCCCGGCAACTCGGCGTGCGGGCGCAGCCTGTCGTGCCAGAAGCGGCGGGACGCCTGACGGCGCTGGCTTATCCTGACCGCATCGCGCAGCGTGAGACCGACACGCGCTACCGTCTGGCTACCGGACAGCGCGTGGGCCTTGACCCGCACAGCATACCCGCCGGGACGCCCTTTGTCGCCGTCGCTCACCTCGCAGGCCCCGACAGTGCCGCGCGCGTGGCGTTGGGGGCGCCCCTCTCGCAGCGCGAGGTAGAGCAAGACCACGGTGCAGGCATCGAGGAAGAAGAATGGGTAGGGTGGGATGCGCAGGCCCAGCGGGTAGAAGCGCGGCGACAGCGAAAGCTGGGCGCGCTCGTGCTGGCCAGTGCGCCCCTGCCGCACCCCGACCCCGAGCTGGTGGCAGACGCGCTGCTGGCCGGGGTGCAGCAGACGGGCCTCCACGCGCTGCCGTGGTCCAAAGAGGCGCACCGCCTCCAGGATCGGCTGGTGTTTCTGCACGCGCTCGACCCTGCCACGTGGCCCGACGTGTCAGCGGAAGCGCTCCTGGCCGATCTAAGCTGGCTACGCCCGCACGTCTACAACATGAAAAAGCTGGACGACCTCGCGCGCGTATCCATGACGGATGTGCTGCTCGCCCGCCTCGACTGGCCGCAGCGCGCTGAACTGGATCGGCTGGCCCCGTCGCACTTCGAGGTGCCCAGCGGCTCGCGCCTCCCGCTCGATTATGCCGACCCCGACGCGCCGGTGCTGGCTGTGCGGTTGCAGGAGGTGTTCGGCCTGGTTGATACGCCCCGCGTAGGTGGAGGGCGTGTACCGGTGGTGCTGCACCTGCTCTCGCCCGCGCACCGCCCCGTGCAGGTAACCCGCGACCTGGCCTCGTTCTGGCGCGAGGGCTATTTCGACGTGCGCAAAGACCTGCGGGGGCGCTATCCGAGGCACTACTGGCCCGATAATCCGCTGGAGGCCGAACCCACCCGGCAGGCCCGACCACGGGGGACGTAAACGGGTTGCAGGGCACAAAATATGGGAGCACATAGGGCCTACTATTGTCCTTTCTGCCTCCTATCTTTGCGCTTCCCTCACAACGCCCACCAAAAGCGCTTTCCCTATGCGGTACCACTGCTTTCTGCTGGCCCTGGCTTTCCTGGCCGGTGCCCCCGCGCTTTACGCGCAGGTCGATTTCTACACCATCCGGGGTACCGTTACCGAGGTGGGCACGTCAGAGCCCTTGCCGGGTGTAAACGTCCGCATCCGGGGGACGACCTTCGGCACGGCTACGAGCCCCGACGGCAACTACACGTTTCAGGCTCCGGTGTCGCCGGGCACGTACACGCTGGAGTTTACCTTTGTAGGCTACCGGCAGGCGCTGCGCGAGCTAACGCTGGGCAGCGACCGCACCGTGACGGTCAACGCGCAGATCGAGTCCGATATCCTTAACCTCGACGACGTCGTGGTGACGGGCAACTCGCCCACGGCCACGCGCCGCCAGCTCGGCACCAACATCTCGGTCGTCAACGGCGCCGACATGGCCGCCACGCCCACGCCCAACCCGCTCGCTGCGCTCTCGGGGCGCGTGATGGGCGCACAGGTGCGGCAGAACTCAGGCGATCCTGCCGGCGGCATCTCTGTCCGGCTGCGTGGTGCTTCGTCGGTGACGGGCTCATCGGATCCGCTTTACATCGTCGACGGCGTGATCGTGGACAACTCGTCGCAGAACGTGATCAACCTCAGCGGCGACGCCATGGGAACGAGCTTCGCCGCCGGGCAGAACCGGCTGGTAGACCTCAACGCCGAGGATATCGAGCGCATCGAGGTGCTCAACGGCGCGGCGGCAGCAGCCATCTACGGCTCGCGCGCCTCGAACGGCGTCGTGCAGATCTTTACCAAGCGGGGCCAGGTGGGCCGCCCGCAGATCAGCTACTCGGCCAGCGTCACGCAGAGCGCGCTGCGGCACGACACGTACCTGACCACGCACGGAAAGCGCTTTGGCGTGCAAGGTAGCTCGCGCCTCGCGACGGCGCAGGACCGCCTCACCATTTTGCTCACCCTCGGCCTTTCAGAAGCGGCCTTGCAGCAGCAGGGCATCGGCTTCGTGAAGGTGGGGCCGGGCGCGGGTCGCGTTCTCGTGACAGACACGTACGACGTGCAGCGCTACAACTACTGGGACGAGATTTTCGACACCGCCTACGGGTTCGAGCAGAACCTGTCGGTGTCGGGCGGAACCGACCGGACGCGCTACTTCGCGTCTGCAGGTGCGCTGCGCAACGGCGGCATCGTGCGCAACACGTCGTTCGAGAAGTATAACGGCCGCGTCAAGCTGGACCAGACGCTCGCGTCGTGGGCCGACGTGTCGCTGGGCCTGGCCTATACCTACAGCCAGAGCCAGGACATGCCCAACGGCAACAACTTTTTCAGCCCGGTCTCGACGGTCTACATCATGGACAACGTGTGGGACATCACCGAGCGCGATGCCAACGGCAACCTGCTCCACGGCGAGCCGGTGCGCCTCAACCCGTTATCGGTGATCGAGACGTTCGATCTGTCGCAAACGACCAACCGGGCCACGGGCAACGTCAACCTGAACCTGTATCCTGTCAAGGGACTGACGGTCGCCGGCATCATCGGCCTCGACACGTACGCGCTCGAAGGGCAGGAATTCCACCCGCGCGTGCCGTACAGCGGGGTGGCCGCCACGTTTTTCCCCGACGGCTACGCGAGCGTGGCCAAGGACAACGTGCTGCTCGTCAACGCCGGCGTGACGGCGTCGTACCTGCGCGCCCTCGGCGCCGACATCCAGACGACGACCACGACCGGTTACGACCTGCAGTACAACCGCAACAACTTCACGTATGCCGAGGGCCGAGACCTGTCGCCCTTTATCCAGACCATCCGCGGGGTGACGAACTTTTTCAACCGACCCGACGAGTATATCGCCGAGCGCATGATCGTAGGTGGCTTTCTGCAGGAAACCGTGGGCTGGCGCGACCAGGTGTTCGTAACGGTAGCGGGCCGCATCGACGGTTCCTCGTCGTTCTCGGAAGGCAACCAGCAGCAGTTCTATCCCAAGGCGAGCGTGTCGTGGGTGGCATCGGAGCTGTGGAAAAACAACGCGGGCCTCAACCGCGCGCTCTCCACGTTCAAGCTGCGCGCCTCGTACGGGCAGGCAGGCAACCTGACGGGCATCGGGCCTTACGACCGCTACGACAACTACCTCATCTCGACCATCGGCGGGCTGTCGGCCTTTAACCCGTCGCGCAGCTTTGCCAACCCCGACGTGAAGCCGGAGCGCATGACCGAGATCGAAGGCGGCTTCGATGCGGCGCTGCTGCAGGGCAGGCTTGGGCTTAGCCTCAACCTGTACCAGCAGCGGGTGCGCGACGTGCTGCTGTTTCTGCCCGTGCCGCCCTCTGTAGGAGGTGAGTCTATCGTGACCAACCTCAGCGACGAAGGCACTTACATCCAGAACACAGGTGTAGAAGTGCGTCTCGACGCCAACGTGCTGCGGCGGCGTGGCCTCGACTGGAACGTGGGCTTCCTCTACAACCGCAACGCGAACATCGTTCGGGGCACCGAGGGCGCCATCGCGCTGCGCGGCGGCGACGGGCCGCAGTACCTGCTCGACGGCCAGCCGTTTGGCGTGTTCTACGGACGCTACTACGCGCGCGACGAAGCGGGCAACCTGCTGCTGACCGCGCAGGGCCTGCGGCAGCCCGAGCGCGGCAGCCCGGCCGGCTGCGCCCTAGCAGACCAAAACCCGTGCGCGCAGCGCGACGCCGCTGGGCAGCCCGTAGGCACCGAGCTGCGCCGCGTGATCGGCAGCCCCGACCCGCTCTGGACGGGCGCGTTCACGACGGACGTGACGTACAAGCGTTTCCGCCTCAACCTGCTGCTCGACGCCTCCTACGGCGCGGAGATCTACAACTGGAACCGCATCACGGGCAACAACGTCGGCCACGGCGAACTGGCCGAGATGGAACTGCGGGGCGAGGTGCCGCGCGGCACGGTAGCCTCTGTAGCCGGTGGCGTGACCGGGCAGCGCATCCAGGAAGAGCACGTCGAGGATGGCTCTTTCCTGAAGGTGCGCGAGGTAGGGCTCACCTACAGCGCGGGCCGCGTGGGGCCGTGGTTCTCCGGCGCCACCATCAGCCTGGCCGCGCGCAACCTCTACTCGTTCGATTCTTACAGCGGCTTCGACCCCGAGACCAACTCGGCGGGGCAGTCGGACCGGGTGCGCGGCGATGACTTTGGCAATGTCCCCATCCCGCGCACCGTTCAGCTCCGGCTCAACCTCCGCTTCTGATCAACGCGACGTCTCCATTTTATAGCACCGGCTCTATGCCGCTTATTTCTATGCGCATACGCAATTTCTCGCTTTTGCTCGCGGCCACGTGCCTGCTGAGCGCCTGCGATATCGCAGACTATGACAACCCCAACGCCGCCACCGAACAGCAAGTGCTGGCCTCGACAGACGGGCTGCTCGGGCTTGCCGTGGGCACCAAGAAAGAGTTTACCGTAGGCGGGCTGTCCTGCCTCTACAACGTCGCCGTCGCCGACGCGCTTACCACCCGCGGTCTCTACGTCATCAACACGGGCAACGGCGACCTCGCGGCGGTGGAAGCGGGCCGGGCCACGCTGGGCGGCTCCAACGCCATCACGAGCAACCTGTGGACGAGTTGCAACATCGTGCGGCGCAACGCCGACCTACTCATCGAGAACGCGGACAACATCCCCGACGCGGCCACGCGCAGCAGCGTGACGGCGTTCGGGCATATCATGAAGGCGCTCGCTATCGGCACGCTGGCCACGTTCTTCAACGAGGTGACGACAGAAACCATCTCGACGCAGGCCTATCTCAACGGCGAGCGCCCCACGTTTTCCGGACGCACGGCGGCGTTGCAGGAGGCCGTGCAGTTGCTAACGGACGCCCTTCCTCTTGTCAACCAGGCGTCGGTGCCGTCGGCGGCTTTCACGCAGAAAGTAGGGACGGGCATCGACCTCAAAAACACGACGCAGGCGCTGCTGGCCCGCTACCAGCTGATGCTGGGCAATTACAGCGCCGCCCTTGCCGCCGCGCAGGCCGTTGACCTCTCGAAGCGGTCCGTGTGGACGTTCGACGCGCAGAACCCCAACCCGATTTTCCGCTCGGGCCTCGTCACGGCCAACGTGGTGGGCGGCGTGGCGGGTTTCGGCGTGCCTGCGGCGCTGGCGCCCGAAGCGGGCGACGGCCGCACCGCGTTTTTCCTGAGCAACCCCAACGCGGCGGTGCTGGCGTCGGGCTTTTACACGTCAGACATCAGCAGCATCCCCGTGTACCTGCCCGACGAGATGCTGCTCATTCAGGCCGAGGCGTACGCGCGCCAGAGCCCGCCGCAACTCTCGCAGGCCGTGGACGCGCTTAACCAGGTGCGCACCGACAGCGACGATCTGTTCGGCGTAAACGCGGGACTGCCCGCGTACAGCGGCCCGGTAACGCAGGAAGCGGTGCTGACCGAGATTTACCGCAACCGCCTTTTCGAACTCTACCTGCTGGGCCTTCGCCTTGAAGACAGCCGCCGCTTCGGGCGCCCCGGCGCCGACCAGGCCAACCCGGAGCGGTCGCGCAATTTCTACCCATACCCGCAGCGGGAGCGCGACAACAACGCCAGCACGCCCGTAGACCCCGCGGGGCCGTTGTTCTGAGAGAGACGGCTCGGCATTCAACAGCACGAAGAGGCCCGGCAATGCGTGATGCGTTGCCGGGCCTCGCTGCAATAAAACCGTTGGTCAGCCTTCGTCGGGATAAACGTAGCGCACGTTCACGGCTGCCTGCCCGTCGCCGTTGGAATCGATGGCGGTGACATGCCTGACTTTTACGCCACTTTGCTGCACAGCGTCGTGGTGGTGGAAAAGATCGACCAGCGAATGGACCTGGGTGATCAGCGCCTCATCCTGCGTCGAGACGGCGCTGACATCGCTGCCAGTGTCGCTAAAGTCAACATCGAGCTCAAGGGGCTCCGGGTTTTTTGTCAGATATGTACTGACGGTGTCGACAAGGCTGGCTTCGAGCCGTTCTTTGGCTTCTTCGATGGCACGTGCCTGTTGCATGGGGCTTTCCATAAGAGCAGGGAGAGAGTCAAAAAGGGCGGGGAGAGTGTGAGATGCTTTGTTCATATAGCTCTGCCCCTGCTACCGGATCCGGCGTTGCAAGCACGTAACCGCGTGTCAGTCCCAACGCCGCCGCGTCTCGCTGATGCACTGCCACGATGCCGACAGGTCTCTGCCGTACTTTTGGCACACTCCTGCCCCTTTATGAGCTTTTTCAACCTTTCTCTCGACGAAGTGCCCGGCGTGGGGCCGCGCCGCGCCGAGGTGCTGGCCAAAAGCGGCCTGCGCATCGCGGGCGACCTGCTCCACTTCTACCCGCGTCGCTACCTCGACCGCTCCACCATCGTACCCATCAAGGCGCTCGATAGCCTGCCCCACCTTAATGGGGAGAAAATGCCCTCTGTGACGATTGTCGGGACGGTGCGTGTGGCGGGCGTGGTGCCGGGCGGGCGCAAACGGCTCGAGGTGATCGTCGAGGACGCGCCCGGCCACCGGATCAAGTGCGTCTGGTTTCAGGGCGTGCAGTGGATGCAGCGCGTGTTCAAGGTGGGCGAGCGGGTGGCTTTCCACGGACGCCCGCAGAAGTTCGGGCGGCAGTTCTCGCTTACGCACCCCGACTTCGACAAGCTCGACGAGGAAGGCGCGGCGCTCGACACAGGCCGCATCATTCCGCTCTACCCGGGCGGGGCCGCTTACGACCGCGTCGGGCTGACGAGCCGCGCGTTTCGGCGCCTCATCTACACGCTCTTCAAAGAGCACGGCCTCGAACTCGAAGACCCGTTCCCCGACAGTTTCCGCGCGCGCTACAAGCTGCTCGATGGGCGCGTGGCGCTGCGGGCCATCCACCTGCCCAAAAGCGACGCCGAGTTGCAGCAGGCCCGGCACCGGCTCAAGTTCGAGGAGCTTTTCTACCTCCAGCTGATGCTGCTGCGCACCCGGCAGACGCGGCAGGAGCATCCCGGCGCGGTGCTCGGCGCGCCCGGCCCCCTGATGCGGCGCTTCGTGGAAGAGGTGCTGCCTTTCGAACTCACCGGTGCGCAGCAGCGCGCGCTCCAGGACGTCGTAGCCGACACGCAGACGGGCCGCCAGATGAACCGGCTCATCCAGGGCGACGTGGGCAGCGGCAAGACCGTCGTGGGCGTGGCGGCCATTCTCCACGCCATCGACCACGGCTACCAGGGCGCGTTCATGGCCCCGACGGAAATCCTGGCCGAGCAGCACTACGCCAACCTCCAGCAGTATCTCGAACCGCTCGGCCTGCGCGTGCACATCCTCATTGGCGGCCAGCGCAAGGCGCTGCGCGAGGAGATTCTTGCCGACCTCGCCGAGGGGCGCGTCCCGGTCGTCGTGGGCACGCACGCCATTATCGAGGACAAAGTCGAGTTCCAGCGCCTCGGCATGGCCGTCGTGGACGAGCAGCACCGTTTCGGCGTGATGCAGCGCGCGGCGATGTTCGAAAAGGGAGAGCGCCCGCACATGCTGCTCATGACGGCCACGCCCATCCCGCGCTCGCTCGCGATGACGCTCTACGGCGACCTCGACGTGACGATCATGAACGAGCGCCCGAAAGGCCGCAAGCCTATCCAGACGAGCGTGCGGACCGATGCGCGGCGCGGCGAGGTTTATGCGTTTCTGCGCGAAAAGCTGCGCGAGAGGCGGCAGGCGTACGTCGTCTACCCGCTCGTGGAGGAGAGCGAAAAGCTCGACCTCAAAGACGCCGAGACGGGCTTCGAGCAGCTACAGGAGGAATTCCGCCCCTACCGGGTGGACCTCGTTCATGGCCGGATGCTCTCGTACGAGAAAGACGAGGCGATGCAGCGCTTCAAGTCGGGCGAAACGGACATCCTCGTGGCCACGACGGTGATCGAGGTGGGGGTGGACGTGCCCAACGCGACCGTGATGCTCATCGAGCACGCCGAGCGCTTCGGGCTGAGCCAGCTGCACCAGCTGCGCGGGCGCGTCGGGCGCGGCGGCGAGCAGAGCTTCTGCATCCTCATGGCCGATTACAAGCGGTCGGCGGAGGCCGTCGAGCGGCTCGAAGCGATGGTGGAGACGGACGACGGTTTCAAAATCAGCGAGTACGACCTGAAGCTGCGCGGCGCGGGCGACTTTTTCGGCACGCGGCAGAGCGGCCTGCCCTCGTTCAAAATCGCCGACTTGACCGAGGACGTGGAGATCCTGCAGGTAGCCCGCCAGGCCGCAATGGAACTCGTCGCCCAAGACCCGCGCCTGCAAAACCCCGACCACGCCGCGATCCGGCAGCAGTACCTGCGCCTCTACGAGCGGCGCGACGTGGGGCTGGTGCGCGTGGGGTGAGTTAGAAATCCACCCGTCCCCGCAGCGATTTCTTTTCGCCGTGCTGCTTTTTCTGCTCCAGACGCCGCTTGCGCGAGGACTTGGTGGGCTTGGTGAGGGTGCGCTTTTTCTGCGGCACGGCCACGCTCTTGATCAGCTGCTCGAGGCGGTGCAGCGCGTCCGCGCGGTTTTTCTCCTGCGTGCGGTGGCGCTGCGCCTTCAGCACGATCACGCCCTCGTTGGTGAGGCGGCTGTCGCTGAGGGCCAGCAGCTTTTCCTTGTAAAAGTCGGGCAGGGACGAGGCGTGGATGTCGAAGCGCAGGTGGATGGCCGTGGCGACCTTGTTGACGTTCTGGCCGCCCGCGCCCTGCGACCGCACCGCCTGCATCTCGATCTCGGAATCGGGGACGGTGACTTTATTGGATATCTGGAGCATGGATACAGAAAGGCCGGGATCAGCCTGCTACAGGTCGAGGCGGATGTGGTAGAGGCCCGTGCCAGAGGTGATGTAAAGCGCCTTGCCGTCGGCATCGCCAAAGGCGAGGTTGGTCGTCTGCTCGGGCACCTCGATCTGATCGAGCAGGGTGCCGTCTGGCGTGTAGATCTCGACGCCGACAGGCGCGGTGACGTAGAGGCGTCCGGAGGCGTCGGTTTTCATGCCGTCGGCGGCGCCTTCGCCCGCCGTAGTGGCGAACAGCCTGCCGTTCGAGAGGCTATGGGCGGCAACGTCGTAGGCGATCACCGTCCGCTCGTCCGACGTGCTCACGTAGAGCGTGCCGAAGTCGGGCGAGAACGTGATGCCGTTGGGGTTGTAGAGGCTGTCCACGAGCAGGTGCAGCGATCCGTCCGGGGCGAGCCGGAAAACGCCCGTGAAGTCCAGTTCAGCCTGTTCGGGACGAATGCCCCACGGCGGGTCGGTAAAGTAGAGCGAGCCGTCGGGATGGACGGCCATGTCGTTGGGGCTGTTGAGGCGCTTGCCCTCGAAATGCGTCACGAGCGCCGTTTCGCTTCCATCTTCCTCAATCCGCGCCACGCGCCGCGCGCCGTGCTGGGCGAGCAGCAGCCGTCCCTGCGCGTCGAGCGTGAGGCCGTTGCTGTTGTGCGATGGACGCCTGAACACCGTCGTGCTGTCGCCGGGACTCCAGCGGTACACCGTGTTGCCCGGGATGTCGCTGAACAAAATGGCGCCGTCGTGCCAGACGGGGCCTTCGACAAACTTGAATCCACCGGCTATGCGGGTCGCTACTGCGCCCTCAGGAACAGGCGACTGCGCGAAAACGAGGGCAGGGAGTAGCAGAAGCGCAACTGTCAGAAAGAGACGGGGCATCGCGGTGGGTATAGAGCGGGAAACAGGAGGATACGCCAGCGGTGACAGCCTCTGAAACTCTCGGGCACCAGCGAGGCTGCGGCAACGGCATGCGCGCAGGCGCGGTACAGGCGGAAATCGCGGTGGATAAAGCATCCGCGTAATTACCCGAGAGCAGAAGTGAAGTTTAGCCAGGTGCGCCGAGCCGGTTTAAAACGGGCCGATGCTCGCAGATCAGACCGTCACGGTGTCGGCTTCGCTGGCGCTGTATTTTGGGACACCTAACGACCTTTCTGTGCCGACCCTTTAGTACTGCCATGCTTCTCGCCGTCATCGAGCGCGTCAGCGCCCGCTTGCTTGCCAGCCATCCTCCCGACCACGCCTACACGCTGCACGCACTTGGCGATGCAGGTTTGCCGGATACCATCGTTCATTTTGTCGCGCAGACGCTGCAACGGCGGCTGGAGAGTGAGGTGCAGACGCTGGCCGACGCGCGCACGCGGTGGTTCGACTATGCCCATGCCGAGATGCAGGCGGCACAGGATACATATTTCGAGACGCTCTCGCAGCACGCGCAGGTGCCCGCTGAGGAGTGGGCCCGCACGCTGCGGCAGGCCGTTGAGCAGGTGGTGCCGTACCTCGTGCAGCCTGCGCGCACGCTCGGCGCGTTCGTCTTTCCCGAAGGGCGTGACGCGCTGCCGGCAGCCGTCGTGCTCCGGCGCATGCGCTATTTCAACGCGTACCCGTATCTCACCGATGTGGTGGTGGCGTACATCCAGCGCAAAGAAATGAGCGAGATCGACCGGGCGGTGTTTGTGCCGCTGCTGCACCGCATCGAACACCGGACGCCAGACGAGTACACGCCTGAAGGGTGGCGTGCCCTGCTCGCGCCGCTGTTCGAGGTGGTGGGAGAGGGAGAACCGACCCGCGTGCCTGCACCGCTGCTGGCCCGCTTTTTCCAGGACAAAGGCATGTCCGAGGTGGCGCACCAACTCGAAGAGCAGAACAAAGCGCTTAGCCAGCAAGACCTGCAGGTGCTGCTGACGCCTCGGCCCGTGGTTTCTCAGCCTGCGCCGCCGCCGGCCCCCGTTGCGTCACCTGCAGTTGCAGACCCTGTGGAAATGGATCAGTTCGTAAACGCTGCACCGCCACGCCAGCACGTTGCCGCGCCCGTGCGTCCTGCACCGGAACAGGCGGCATCTACCGCAGGCGTGCCCCTGTGGCAGCGCTACCAGCACGGAACCCCGCCTGCGCCACCGCCGGTGAAAGCTGGACAAGTGGCACCGCCGCCTGCTGGCATGCAGGCACCTGCATCGGCGAGGGCAGGCGCGCCGCTGTGGCAGCGGTTCAGGCGCGAGGGCGATGTGCCCGAGCCTGGCACAGAACCAGATCAGCTTGACCGGCTCGAAGCGCGGGTACTTGGCGGTGCGGGCAGCCGGCAGCGCCGCGTGTTTGTCCGGACGCTGTTCTCGGGCTCCGAGCCTGCGTACCGTGCGCTGCTGGAGCGTCTCCAAACGGCATCGTCGTGGCCCGAGGCGTCCCGCCTTATCGCCGAGTCATTTCGGCAGCACCAGGTCAACATCTACCAGGACGCCGCCATCGCGTTTACGGATGCCGCAGAGGGCCGCTTTACCAGCGGCTGAGAATGGCGGATTCAGGGCGTGGGCATAAGGTGGTACAGACCACGGTCGGTGCCGAGCGCAAGGGTGCCGCCGGGCTGGCCGAGAATCCGGTTGGTGCGCAGGTAGCGCCCTCGCTCGTAGGCCTCGTAGTCGGGGTCGCCGGGGTTCATGCTACTCACGCGCACCCGCCCCGAGGCGTGGATAAAGCGGTCATCGCCAATCCACATGCCCACATGAATCACGCGCTCGGGCGAGGTGTCGGTAGCGCGACGACCGAAAAAGAGCAGGTCGCCGGGCTGCAAGCGTGAAAAGTCACCCTCTCTGTCGATCTCGACGCCTGCATGGATCTGCTGGGAGGCGTCGCGGGGCAGGAGGAGTCCGTTGAGTTGGTACACGGTGCGGGTAAAACCGCTGCAGTCCATCCCTTTGGCAGAAGTGCCGCCCCACAGGTAAGGCACGCCCAGCAGCGCCTGCGCCGTGGTGACGAGGCTGGCCTGCGAGGCGCGGGGCTGCGCGAGCCAGGCGTCGTAGGGCTGCGCTTCACTGGCTGGCACAAACCCGCTCCGCCCATCCGGGAAGCGGACGGCGTAGAAAGCATCCATGCGGCCTGTCATCTCCAGAAGCGCACCTGCCACCAGGTCCGACACCCGCGCCGAGGCGGCATCGGGTGCTTCGAAAGCAAAGCCGTAGGTGGGCAGGTAGATGATTTTGGTCGTGGCTTCTGCCGCGCGCAGCATGGCGGTATCGAGCCGGGCGATAGCGCCGCCGTCGGTCCAGGCGAGGTAGCGGTCGGGCGTTTGCACGTAGAGCCAGCCGTTTTCCTCTTTGAGCACCCGCACCGGTGTGCCCAGAAGCGCCTGCGTGGAGAGCTCGGCGCTGTGGCGCGGCTGGCTGCGCAGGTTGGCCACGGAGATGGTGACAAGTCCGAAAGGTTGGCTTCTCACGTCTGCTGTCGGCAGCACAGTCACCTCGCCTGCGGGATCGAGGCCACGCACCCGCAGGCTGTCGTAGAGCGCAGCAAGGGCCGCGGGCTCGGTCGTCTCGCCGCGCAGCATTGCGCGGCTGCCCGCGCGCGTCATCTCCACGTCGAAGCGGGCCACGCGGCCATCGGGTGCAAAAACCTGCTGGATGCTCGCCAGCAGCGGATCGGCAGCAGGGGCGACCGGCGCGGTGCTGCGGCAGCCGAGCGGGAGCGTAATCAGCAGCGCGAGCGCGGCAGCGTAAAGGCGGTGCGAAAGAAAGGAAAGGCGCATGGAAATAAAATCAGGCAGGACGAGAAGCGGCGATAATGGCCTCCATCTGGTCGAGATAGGTGGTAAGGGCCGTGCGGCCCGCGGGCGTCAGGGTAAACTCGGTGCGGGGCGTCCGGTCGTCGAAAAACTTGTCGCAGCTTACATAGCCCGCTTCTTCGAGTTTGCGCGCGTGCACGCTCAGGTTGCCATCGGTAAGGCCGAGCAGCGTTTTGAGGGCGGTAAAGCTCAGCGCTTCGCCAGCGGCCAGCGCGCTCAGGATGCCCAGCCGCACACGCTCGTGCACCACCCGGTCCAGGGTGACGGGCGAGGCGCTGCGTAGCCGCCGCCCATTGATTTTGGAAGTACGTTCAGCCGCCATGATGTCGCCAGATAAAGACTCCTGCCAGCATGTGGAGCACACCAAAGCCCAGCGCCAGCAAAAGGGTTGCATAGAAAAGAGGAGCAAAAAGCGCCGCCACGCCCAGCACCATGAACACCAGCCCGGTGCGCGGCACGATGGAGATAGAGGAGAGGCCGCCTGTGACGGTGCCCGTTCCGTAGAGCAAGAGCCACACGCCGGGCAGCAGGTCAAGTGTGCCGCCGCCGCTCGAGTCTTTCCAGAGGCGCGGGGCACCAAAGCTGTAGAAGTCGGGCGCGCCCAGCGTGGTGCTCCTGACGTAGAGGGCGAGCGTGAGAACGGCCCCGGCCACGATAGGCGGCAGCAGGCTGCGCAGGTACTTCTGCCCCGGCCCGCGGGCCAGTGACAGCCCGGCCTGGTGCGCCTTGATGCGCAGCGTCACAATGCCGATAGCGCCACCGACGAGCGCTTCCACGACCCAGACGCGCAGCCAGCCCGCCGGTGTGGGCTGCAACATCGAAAGCAGCGTTGCCACCAGTGCTGTCAGCCCCATCAGTACCAGACCACGGCCCGGCACGGCGGTAAACGGAGCCGACCGGTCCATGACTTCCCGGATAAAGCGCAGGTGCTCGCCTGCCTGCTCTCCGTCAGGACGGGGCACATCGCGGGATAGTGGGGGGCGGTCTCGGAGCATGGGCGGCCTGCTGCTTTGTGCGGTAAAGATACGGCACGGCAACCCAATCGTAACGGAATCATCCCGCAGGGCGCATCGTTACTGCGGCCCTCAACGCCGTTCCATCCAGCCACCGCACGCTCCCGTGAGCTCTCTCGGTTACAACACCGGTCTGGTAGAAGAGTACTACCGTCAGTACCTCGAAGACCCTGCGAGTGTCAGCGAAAGCTGGCGCGAATTTTTCGCCGACTATACGCCGGATGCCTCGTTCGTCAGCGGAGCGGAGATCCGGGCGGCCGCTGTGGCGCAGGCGCAGGAAAACCTGCGCAAGCCCGTCACCCCCACGCCCCGCCCGCAGGCGCCATCGGGGGGCAACGGCGCGGTTCCGGCTAAGGAAAAACCTGCCCCCGCCGCTTCCGCGCCCCCTCCTGCCGATGGTGCAGAGCGGACCGCGCTGCGCGGTCCGGCAGGCAAGATCGCCGAAAACATGGAGGCGAGCCTGGGCGTGCCCACGGCTACGAGCGTGCGCACGTTTCCGGTCAAGCTCATGGCCGAGAACCGCGCTCTTATCAACGACTACCAGCGCCTCGTGGGCGGCGAGAAGGTGTCGTATACGCACCTGATCGCCTACGCCTTCGCGCTCGCGCTTAAAGAGCAGCCCAACCTCAACACCACCTACGCCGAGGAAGACGGTCAGGCCTATCACGTCACCCCGGCACACGTCAACCTCGGCCTCGCCATAGACATCGAAAAACGTGGCAAGCGGACGCTGCTCGTGCCCAACATCAAGGCGGCGGAGGAATTGTCCTTTGCCAAGCTGCTTGGCGCCTACAACGACGTCGTGCGCCGCGCGCGTGACGGCAAGCTCACCATCGAGGATTTTCAGGGCACGACGGCCAGCCTCACCAACCCCGGCACCATCGGCACGACGCTTTCGGTGCCGCGCCTGATGCCCGGGCAGGGCGTCATTATCGGCGTAGGCTCTATCGGCTACCCGCCCGAGTACTACGCGTTCTCGCCCGACGTGGTGGCGCGCACGGGCCTGAGCCAGGTGATGACGCTTACCTCTACCTACGACCACCGCGTGATTCAGGGCGCGGAGAGCGGCGCGTTTCTGGCGCACATCGTGGAGCTGCTGGTGGGGCAGCATGGCTTTTACAGCAAGGTGTTCGCCTCGCTGGGCATCCCGTACCAGCCGTACCGCCACGAATCCGACTCGTCGCCCGCCCTCGGCGGCCTCGACGACGCGCAGCAGCACCTCCGCAAGCAGGCCCACGTGCTCGATCTTATCCGCGCCTACCGCGTGCGCGGCCACCTGCAGGCCGACGTCAATCCGCTGGGCTACGACTGGCACGACCATCCCGAGCTTGACCCGGCTTTCTACGGGCTCACCATCTGGGACCTCGACCGCACCTACCTCACGGGCGGGCTCGGCGGGCGTGATGAGATGTCGCTGCGCGAGATTCTCGACGTGCTGCGCGCGACGTACACCCGCAAGGTGGGCGTCGAGTTTATGCATATCACCGACCCCGCCGAAAAGCGGTGGCTGCAGGAGCGCATCGAACCGACGCGCTTTGCCGAGCCCATCACGCCGGAAAACAAGCGGCGCATTCTATCCAAGCTCAACTCTGCCGAGGCGTTCGAGCGCTTTTTGCACACCAAGTACGTCGGCCACAAGCGGTTCTCGCTCGAAGGCGCGGAAACAGTGATCCCGCTGCTCGATGCCGTCCTGTCCGATGCGGCAGATCAGGAAGTCCACGAGGTCGTCATCGGCATGGCGCACCGGGGCCGCCTCAACGTACTCGCCAACGTGCTGGGCAAATCGTACGAGCGCATCTTCGGCGAGTTTGAAGGGTCGGTCAACCCCGACACCATGCAGGGCTCAGGCGACGTGAAGTACCACGTGGGTGCAAAAGGCAAGCACACCTCGCCCATGGGGGAGACCATCAAGCTGCAACTCTCATCCAACCCCAGCCACCTCGAAGCGGTAGATCCTATCGTCGAGGGCATGGTACGGGCCAAGCAGGAGGCGCTGCGCAGCCAGAACGCCAGCGCGCCGGGCGGCGACTACCTCGATGCCGTTATTCCCATCCTCATCCACGGCGACGCCGCTTTTGCCGGGCAGGGCGTGGTGGCCGAGACGCTGAGCATGAGCCTGCTGCGCGGCTACAAAACGGGCGGTACACTCCACCTTATCATCAACAACCAGATCGGCTTCACCACGGCACCCGCAGACGCGCGCTCGTCCACGTATGCGACCGACATCGCGCGGATGATTCAGGCGCCCGTTTTCCACGTCAACGGCGACGACCCGGAGGCGTGCGTGCGCGTGGCGCGCCTCGCGCTCGACTACCGGCAGGTGTTCAACAAAGACGTCGTGATCGACATGCTGTGCTACCGCGTGCACGGCCACAACGAGAGCGACGAGCCGATGTACACGCAGCCGATCCTGTACAGCAAGATTGAGGCAAAGCGCGCGGTGCGGAAGCTGTACACCGAGATGCTGCTGCGCCGGGGCGACATGAAGCCCGAGGAAGCCGAGCAGATGATGGACGACTACCGCGCGCAGCTGCAGGAGGCGTTCGAGCGCACCAAAAATATCGAGGAGAAAGGTGCCGACGCCCTGCGCGAGCGCATCCGGCAGCGCAAAGCTTCGCGTGCGCCGCTTGAAGAGGTGGAGACGAAGGTGCCGATGGACACGCTGCAGGCCGTGGTGCAGGCGCTCGTGGCCCAGCCTGCCGACTTCAACATCCACAAAAAGCTGGAGCGCCAGTTCAGCAAGCGCCAGGAGCTTTTCGACCAGGCTAAGATCGACTGGGGCTTTGGCGAGGCGCTGGCCTTTGGGAGCCTGCTGGTCGAGGGCACGACCGTCCGCCTGACCGGCCAGGACAGCCGCCGCGGCACGTTCTCGCACCGCCACGCCGTGCTGTACGACCAGGAGACGGGTGCCGAGTTTATCCCGCTCAACCACATCAAAGAAGAACAGGCCCGCCTGCTCGTCTACGACAGCCTGCTCTCCGAGTACGCCGTGTGCGGCTTCGAGTACGGCTACTCTGTCGCCGCCCCGGAGGCGCTGGTGCTGTGGGAAGCGCAGTTTGGCGACTTCTCCAACGGCGCCCAGATCATCTTCGACCAGTTCCTGAGCGCGGCCGAGGAAAAATGGGGGCAGACGTCGAGCCTGGTGCTGCTCTTGCCGCACGGCTACGAAGGGCAGGGGCCAGAGCACTCCAGCGCCCGCCTCGAGCGCTTTCTCCAGCTCTGCGCCGAGGACAACATGATCGTGGGCAACTTCACCACCTCAGCCAACTATTTCCACGCGCTGCGTCGGCAGGTGCTGCGCACGCAGAAAAAGCCGCTCGTCGTGATGAGCCCTAAGAGCCTGCTGCGCCTGCCCGCCGCCGCGAGCGCGCCGCAGGACTTTGCGGAAGGCCACTTCCAGAAAGTCATCCCGGCCAGCGCTTTTCTCGACGGGGCAGACGCCGCATCCGTCCAGAAACTGCTGTTCTGCTCGGGTAAAGTGTATTACGACCTCGTCAGCGCGCTCGAAGCCGACGCCGACAAGCAGGGCAAGGTGGCCGTAACACGCGTCGAGCAGCTCCACCCATGGCCCGACGCCGACATCCGCGCCGAGATCAACCGTTTTCCCAACGCGAGCGTGACGTGGGTGCAGGAAGAGCCTGCCAACATGGGCGCGTGGACGTTTGCGCGCTACCGCTTTGACGACCTGCTGGAGGAAATGCGCGATGATTGCCCCCGCGTGCAGTATGCAGGGCGCGAAGCCGCCGCGTCGCCCAGCACGGGCAGCGCCAAGGTGCATGCCCACGAGCAGGAAGACCTTCTCGCCGCAGCGCTCGCGCTGTAAGTGTCACCCGTAATGACGCTGCGCCATCAGGGCAGCTAAAACAAGTAGAATAAAGGCGCTAATAGTGTGACGGGATGATGTCACCCTGCCCCAGTAAGTTATCGGTAGACCAGTGAAGAATCTGCCATGACCTACGAGCCCAGCCTGTTTTACGCCCCGCCCTACGAGCGTCCCGTTGAGGACGAGTTCGCGTGGCATCTTGTCAAATACCTCGACGCGCGCGCGGGCGTGCAGTACCAGGCGCGCGTGGAGACGCCCGCGGGGCCGTTCTGGGTCGATTTTCTCGTCGAGATGGCCGATGCCCACGGCACGCTGCGCCGTTTTGCGTTCGAGATCAGCGAGCCGGATGCCGATGCCGACAAAGAGGCCATGCGCGACGCGCTGCTCGTGGGGCAGGGCGCGCTGGACGGACTCTTCCGCTTTCAGAGCGAGGACCTGCTTTACCGCCTCCACGATGCGCTGTGGTGCGTACGGTGCTGGGAAGGCACCCTTTTCAGCCAGCGCGGCAAGGTAAACCTCGAAACGCTCGCCTCACTCGACGCGCTCCAGGTCTCGCTGCGCCCCGACGCGCGGGAGGTCGCGATGCCCTACGCGCTCCCCGATCTGCTGGCCGGACAGACATTCGAGGGAGAAAAGCCAGAGCCACTTGAAGGCGAGGCGCGCACGCTGCGGGTGCTGCAGTACAGCGGGGCGCATCCGAGCACCTGGGTGCAGCCGCACGAAGCCGCGCTGGTCTACTACGGCATCACGCCTGAGCAGGCGAGCCGTCGCTGGGCGCAGTCGGCCTGAGCAGGCCAGCCGGCGCTTTCACCGTCGGAAAACGCGCAGCAGGCGACGTGCCCGGTCGGCGTACCCCTTCAGGCCAGCCCGTAGCCGTAGCGGCCCGCCGTGCCCCGTCCCATGTGCCACACCCAGTCGCCTACCGGTACATGTGTGAGATGGAGGTGCTACATGCCCGCTGCGCGTTCGTTTGCGAGGCAGGGTGCCCCGTGCTTTTCGAACGGCGGCAGCGTCACGTACGATTCTCGGTGCACGAGCGCGCAATGCGGATGCACGTACGGGATGGCCTCGGGCGTGCCGGGTGGCACGTTAAAGCCTCCACTGTCCACGTAAATGCGCATCCCGGCCATGTAGGCCGGGGCGTCGGTGGCTACCGCGAGGAGGGCTTCCAGAAAGCCGGGGCGGAAGGCGATGCAGTCGGTATCGAACAAGAGCACCCACGGCCTGCCGCTGCGCCGAATCAGGCGGTCCATGCCCGGGCCGTGGTGGAGGTTGGCTTCGCTATATCATGATCCAACTTTTTCTGAGATCCTACTTCTTCCTGCGCCACTCCACCTGAATCCATCTCCGAATTTCATTACGCCTTTTTAGATGAGCAGCCCTACGTTCTTCCGCAGACCAGTTAGATTTATCTTCAATAGTCATTAACGAGTCTGGCAGATCCGTGTAAGAAAATCCTTCAGGGAAGTTGATGGGCTCAAAATACTCGATCGGTGTGGATTTATTTTTAACTTTGATATACTCCTTGACTACTAGG
>PPFU01012975.1_pt1 | contig 23180 bp, 22 predicted proteins | sample 1535991 | NCBI WGS metagenome assembly PPFU01 (sample SAMN04901290, study PRJNA319586) | Hypolithon metagenome, whole genome shotgun sequencing project. | isolation source: Antarctic Hypolithon | place: Antarctica: Miers Valley | collected 2014
CGGTTTGGCGAAGAAGACCGGGTGACGCTCCGCACGGACATGGCCCCGTACGACGGCGGCACCGCGACGGGTGTGGTGCGGACGGGCTCGGCGACGGGGTAGCGGCGGTGTCTGGAATCGTTTCGGGAAGCAGTGGGGTTGGCGCGTGGGGTGTCTCTCCCGTCGCCCGCTCCCGCCGCCGGGGTTCCCGGTGCGAGTACGGCTCAGGGCTTATGCGCCAGACTCGCTAGGAACGGCCATTGGCTTTGCGTGGGCATGGTATGAACTGCGGAATTCGGGGGACATCGCGGGACGTGATAAGTCGCGGCGGTCCGCAGCGCACCCATACGGATCACGCCGCGAGTTGCCGCTCGAGTTTCTCGGGATAGGCGGCGGAGGCGATGGCGTCTTCTTTGGAGATCATGCCGTTGAAGTAGAGCTCGGTGATGGCGTTGTCGAGGGAGTTCATGCCGAGTTGGCGGTTGGTTTCGATGACGTTGGGGATCTCGAAGGCGCGGTTTTCGCGGATCAGGTTTCGGACGGCGGGGGTGCAGAGCATGATTTCGACGGCGGGGACCATGCCCTTGGCGTCAAGCCGCTTGAAGAGGGTCTGGCTGACGACCGCCTGCAGCGTGTTGCTGAGCATGGAGCGGATCTGGTTCTGCTGGTCCGCGGGGTACATATCGATGATGCGTTCGACGGTCTGGCTGGCGTTGATGGTGTGGAGTGTGGAGAAGACGAGGTGGCCGGTCTCGGCGGCGGTGATGGCGGCGGCGGTGGTTTCGAGGTCCCGCATTTCGCCCACGAGGATGACGTCCGGGTCCTGGCGGAGCACGTGGCGGAGGCCGCTGGAGAAGCTGGGGCAGTCGGCGCCGAGCTCGCGTTGCTCGATGACGCACTTTCGGCTCTTCATCGCGTACTCGATAGGGTCTTCGAGGGTGATGATGTGTTTGTGATAGCGGTCGTTGAGCGCGTCGATCATGGCCGCGAGGGTGGTCGACTTGCCCGAGCCGGTGTCGCCCGTGACCAGCACGAGGCCTCGGGGCAGGTAGGTCAGGCGGCTGATGACGTCGGGGAGGTTGAGGGTTCTAAGTGGTGGGATGTCGGTTTTGATGGCGCGAAGGGCGATGGCGACGCTGCCGCGTTGGAGGTGGGCGTTGACGCGGAATCGCCCGACGCCGGAGATCGAGTAGGAGAAGTCGGCGTCCTTGTTTTTTTTGAACACACCCATCTGGTACTCATCGGCCATGTGTTCGAGCATGGCGAGGGTCTCCTCGGGATCGAGCGGCGGGCGGGGCAGCGCGGTCATGGCGGTGCGGTGCCGAATCATCGGCGGGTGCCCCGCGATAAGGTGGATGTCGGACGCGTCGGCGTCGAGGGCGGAGATGAGCAGCTGGTCGAGCAGCATGGGGACTCGCGGGATCGGGTGGGGGGTCGAGGCGTCGGCGGAGCGGAGGCCGGTGGGCCCCTGCGTTGTCGAAGAGGTTCATCGACGCGATCGCACCCGCGGATGAGGATGTGTCGGTATGGATGTTGACGAGGCCTCGACTGCTGACTATCATCTGATACATGCCGCGGCTTCTGCCTACCGACACCTGCAAATCGCTCCTGCTTCTTAGCAGCGGCGATCGGCTCGTCGGCTAGGGACCGCAGCGGACACTTAAGATCCACCCGCGTCCCGCCGGCGAACCCTCGCCGATGGGACGTTTTTTTATGCACGGAGTCAAGGCCCGGGGAACGAGTTCGCCGGGCGTCGGTCTGGAATCGCTTACCTTTACCACCCTTGAACATGCCCGACTCTCCCACCTCAACCGCCGCCGCCAGCCCCTCGCCCATCCGCATCTTCGACACCACGCTCCGCGATGGTGAGCAGTCGCCGGGGGCTTCATTGAATGGGCAGGAGAAGATGGAGATCGCCCGTGCGCTCGAGGCGCTGGGGGTGGACGTGATCGAGGCGGGGTTCCCGATCACGAGCCGTGGCGACTTCGATGCCGTCCACGCCATCGCGGGGGAGTTGGAACGGGCGACGGTTTGTGGGCTGGCGCGGTGCGTGCCCGCGGATATCGTGGCCGCGGGCGAGTCGCTGAAGGGGGCGAGGCGGCCCCGCATCCACGTGTTCTGCGCGACGAGCAAGATCCACCGCGAGCACAAGCTCAAGAAGGCGTTCGACCAGATCGTGGAGCTGTCGGCGCGATCGATTCGGCAGGCGCGGGAATATGTTGAGGATGTGGAGTTCAGCCCGGAGGATGGGAGTCGGACGGAGTTGAACTATTTGGTTGATATCACCGCCGCCGCGATTGAAGCGGGCGCGACGACGATCAATATCCCTGATACGGTAGGTTACGCCGTGCCGTCGGAGTATGGCCGAATCTTTTCGTATGTGCGAGAGAAGCTGCCGATGCTGGACGAGCGGGGCATCGTTTTGTCCAGCCACTGCCACAACGACCTGGGGTTGGCCGTCGCCAACTCGCTGGCGGCGGTGCAGAGCGGGGCGAGGCAGGTCGAATGCACGATCAACGGCATCGGCGAACGTGCGGGGAACGCTGCCTTGGAAGAGGTGGTGATGGCTCTGGGCACGCGTGCGGATTACTATCCCTGGTTCACGAACATAGACACACGGCGGATCTACGCCACCTCGCGGATGGTCTCGAACCTGACCGGGCTGCACGTGCAGCGGAACAAGGCCATTGTGGGCGAGAATGCTTTTGCCCACGAGGCGGGGATCCATCAGGATGGGGTGCTCAAAAATCCCGAGACGTATGAGATTATGAATCCCCGCGACATCGGCGTGCCCGAGTCGAAGCTGGTGTTGGGCAAGCACTCGGGGCGGCACGCGCTGAAGGGTCGCGTCGGCGAGCTGGGATATACGTTGGATGAGGCGGCGTTGGAGCGTGTGTATGAAGAATTCAAAAGGCTGGCGGACAAGAAGAAGAATGTGTACGACGAGGACCTCGAGGCGATCCTGGACCAGACGCTGCAGAACAGCCGGGACTTGTGGGAACTGGTGCGGTTTCAGGTGACCAGCGGGTCGGGGGTGATCCCGATGGCGACGGTGGTGCTGCGGGATTCATCGGGTACGGAGCGGATTGAGGCGGCACATGGTGACGGGCCGATCGATGCTTGCTACTCCGCGGTGCAGCTGATTACGAACATTGATGTCACGCTGGAGGATTATAAAAGCCGGGGCGTCACGGGGGGTAAGGATGCTCAGGGCGAGGCCTCGGTCCGCGTGAACCACAACGGCCGCCGTGTCCGCGGGCGTGGCGTGTCGACCGACGTGATCGAGGCGGCGGTGCGGGCTTACCTCTCCGCCATCAACCGGATCCGCACGAGCGAGCGTCGGGATGTGCGGGCGACGACGATGGGGGGGGAGGACGAGCGTTCCGCCGACGCCCCCGTGGGGCTGCCCGCGGAGGTGGGGGGGACCTGATGCTCCTGGGGACCGTTCGTCTTGGAGTAAGGTTGCCCACGAATCGGGTGACAGTTGCCCCGAAAACGACCAACCAGCGTCTGACCTCAAAACAGCCCCTCGTGCCTGTGGACGCGACCAGCGGTCGCGGCGTTTTTTTGAGGTTTCATACACAGCAGGTGGCGGTGTTTACGCGGGTGCTGGTTCTTTCACAGATGATGCTACACCAGGAGACCTCCATTGGATTCAAGCCAAATTCTCGCCGATGGCTCCGTCGTCACGATGCGACTCCCGCGTGAGGAGGATGCGGAGGGGATGATTGTTTATCTTGATGAGGTGAGGCGGGAGACGGGGTTCCTTGGTGTTTGCCCGGAGGACCCGCTGCCGACGCTGGAGTGGGAGCGAGATTGGCTTCGCGGGCTTCGGGATGGGCCGGGCGTGCAGATCTTGACCGAATCCGACGGCGGTATTGTGTCGCTCTGCAGCGTGCGGGTGCCGGAATTACACCGTCTGCGGCACCGCGGAGAGATTGGGATGTCGATCCGGGCGGCGTGGTGGAGGCGGGGGCTGGGCACGCTGCTCATGCAAGAGCTCGTCGCCTGGGGCGAGGCATCTTCGCAGATCGAGGTGCTCACGCTCAGCGTCCACGGCGACAACCATCCGGCGCGGCGACTCTATGAACGCTCTGGATTTCACGTTGACGGCATCCGGCCGCGGCATGTGAAGCGGGGAGGGATCTATGTAGACGAGGTGGTGATGAGTCGGTGGGTCGGGGGCGGTTGATAAAGCATCACAAAAGCGGAGAGCCATGATATGTATGAAATTACGGACAAGTCCACCCCTGAAGAGATCCGCGACCGGTTTGATGCGGATGTCGAGCGGTTCAGCAATCTTGAGACGGGGCAGGTCGCGGCGATGGATTCGCCGCTGCACATGGATCTGCTGACGCGGGCGGCGACGGGGGTCACGCCGGGGTTCCGGTCGGTGCTGGACATCGGCTGCGGCGCTGGGAACTACACGCTCAAGCTGCTGCAACTCATGCCGGACCCGGCGGCGGTGTCGGTGACGCTGGTGGACCTGAGTTCAAACATGCTCAAACGAGCGGAGCAGCGGCTCCGGGAGGTCGGCGTCACGCGAATCCAGTGTGTCTGCGGGGACGTGCGGGATGCCGAGCTCGGTGAGGCAAGTATCGACATCGCGATGGCGGCCCAGTGCCTCCACCATCTGCGGGGCGATGAGGAGTGGGAGGCGGTGTTCGCGGCGATCTACCGCTCGCTTCGGGGCGGGGGGTCGTTCTGGATCAGCGACTCCGTGGAGTACCACCACGCGGCGGTGAGGGAGATGGTTTGGCAGCGGTGGGGGGTGTACCTGGAGGGTTTGGCGGGTCGGGAATATCGCGACAAGGTATTTACGTATGTAGGGGAGGAGGACACGCCGCGGCCGCTGTGGTATCAGCTTGACCTGATGAGAAGGGTGGGTTTTCGCGGGCTTGATGTGCTGCATGTGGCGGGTCGGTTCGCCTCATTCGGGGGTTGCAGGCCACGAGAATAAAAGAGGCCCCGCCGGTGTGGCGGGGCCTCGTGCTTGTGTGATATTAGCAAACGCATGGAGGGTGCGGCTATCAGCGGCGGTTACCGGTTGTCGCACCGGTCTTGGTCGAGCCGGTGGTGGTGGCGTCGTCGCGTTCGACCTCGACCTCCTGCTTCCGCAGGGTGTCTCGGATGACTTCCTGGTTGATTTTCACATCTTTGCCGAGGGTGACCTCTTCGGTGACGTGTGCCTTTTTAGAGACGACGGCCTCTTCATCGGTCTCGGTGATGTCAATCTCCCGCTCGTTGAAGTCGGCGTCGGTCGCGGGGCGGTCGACCCGCTTGCGGTCGACGAGGACCTCTTCCTGGCGGAGCTCGACGCTCTCCTCGACAGGCTGCTCGGTGACGTGGGTGTAGGCGCGGATGTGGCCCCGCTCGACCCGGCGCTTGCCGACTTCAAGGCGTTCCTCGATCTCCTCGAGGGTCTGGCGACCCTCGTCGCTGCCGAGGTAGTCGCGGTGCTCGGAGAGCTTATCGTCGTCGTAAGGTTCGAGCGATTCATCAAATTGGCTCCATCCCTGCGTTTTCCAGTGCTCGCCCAGGGCGTTGACGTTGACGAGGTTGTGCCGATCCATGATCTGCGACGCGTCGTCCACGTCGCCGTCGTCCACCTTCGCGGCGACCAGCACGTTGCCCCGGCGCACGCCCTCGGCATAGGCGTCCGCCTGTTGTTCGGGCACGTTCAAGTTGAGAAGGTTGGTCTTGAGGCTGCCGCTCCCGGCGAAGGGCCCGCCAGCGTATGAGCGGCCGATGCCCGGGGAATCGGTGGCGCCATCGCCCGTGAAGAAGTCTTTGATGGACTCCCACCACGACTCATCCGCGCCCTCGTGGTGACGGGTCATCAGGCCCGTGTTGCGATCCGTATAGCCCGCGGTCTTCAGCTCGCGAAGTGCGGCGGCGGCATCAGTAGCTTTATCAAACAATCCCATGACATACATCATCGTAAATACTCCTCGGCATTCTAGTTCATTCTGGTTGCCCACGGACTTCAACATGTCCCCGGGCGGCAAGAGAGTATCCGCGGTCGATATGAAAGCGTTGTGAGGGTTAGATAAGGATCATTTAAGGATCACTGCGTGGAGGCGACGCCGCCCCTCCAGCATCCGCACGGTCCACCTCCACATGTTCGCGACGCAGCGTGACGGTCTGTCTTTCGACGTGTTCATCCACGCGTGTGGTGATCCTCAGCTCTTCCTTGAGCACCAGTTGCTTGGTCACAACCAGCACCTCCTCGACGACGGGGATGATGAGGGTGTCACCCTCGCGGCGTTCGAGCGGGGCCTCGTCAACGGTGCGGCCGACAGGAACCCGCTCCACCTCCACACGCTTGCGTTGCAGCGGCATCTCCACCGCCTCGTCGTGCTCTTCCACGCTCTTTCGGATGTGAACGGTGGAGCGGACCACCTCGCGTGTGTCCACGTCGAGCCGCTCCTCCACCACCGGCAGCGTCACACGCTCGCCCGCTTCGAGGGTGGTGAGGGCGGCGGTGAGCTCCCGCAGCGGGCGAGCGAGCGTGAGCCGCTTGTCTGACTCTTGGTGGAGCAGGTCGCGGGAGACGACGATAGTCTCATGGGTGTCGATCAGCCGCAGCCGCACCCGTTCGCCCGCGGCGTCGTCGAGGAGCAGTGCCTGGCGGCCTTCGGGGTCGACTACGACGGGTTCGAGTTTCATGGGCGCGATGCTACCCGCGGGCCATGAGTGTTCTTATACTTGCCAACCTTTACAGCCGGAGCCTCCCCCGTATGACCACCGCCTCCACCGCCTCCACCTCCGACGCCAAAACAAACCCGACGCGTACGACCGATAAGCGCGAAGTGAAGACCTTCGTGCTCGACACGAACGTGCTGCTGCACAACCCCGCGTCGCTGTTCCTCTTCGAGGAGCACGAGGTCGTGATTCCCTTCGCGGTGCTCGAGGAGCTTGACGGCTTCAAGAAGGGCACCGACGACGTCGCTCGCAACTGCCGCGAGGTAATCCGCAACCTGGACCGCCTGCGGCAGAAGGGGCACCTCGCCCACGGCGTTGCGTGGAACGACGCCGGGGGCAGGATCCGCGTCGAGTTTTCGGATGACGACCGACCGTCCTCGCTCAGCGACAACAAGCCCGACAACCGCATCATCGGCGTGGCCCTGCGATTGCAGCAGGTGGGCGCGCGGGTTGTGCTGGTCACCAAGGACATCAACGTCCGGCTCAAGTCCGATGCGCTGGGCCTGCCCACCGAGGACTTCGAGGCGCAGAAGGTCGATGTCAATCGGCTGTACACCGGCTTCGTGACCGCAAGCGTGCAGGGCGAATTGATCGATACGCTCTACGAAGAGAAGCAGCTCGGCCTCGATCAACTGGTGGGGATCGTGGTGGCGACATCCCGAAGGGCCGACACGCCCGCCGTCGAAGCCGGGGAGGATGAAGCGAGCCGAACGCTCCAGGCGATCGAGTTGCAGGCGAACGAATATGTGCAGCTTCGCGATGCGCTGGATGAGTCGCACACCGGGCTGGCGCGGCGTCTGGCGGACACGGGTCACGTGATCCCGATCCACGGCCCCCGCAAGCCCGTCGCGGGGATCATGGCTCGCAACGTGCAGCAGACGATGGCGCTGGACCTGCTGCTGGATGACGAGGTCAAGCTGGTCACGCTGCTTGGAGCGGCCGGGACGGGCAAGACGCTGCTGGCGCTGGCGGCGGGGATGGGCAAGGTGTTCACCGAGGGGCGATATGACAAGCTGCTGGTCGCCCGCCCGATCATGCCGATGGGCCGGGACATCGGGTACCTGCCGGGCGACAAGGATGAGAAGCTCGGGGCATGGATGCAGCCGATTTTTGACAACCTGACCTACCTCATGTCCACCCGCGGCCACGGCTTCACCGCCGGGCACGCCGATTCCAAGCCCGCCGAGGCCCGCATCCACCAGCTCATGGCCAGCGGGCAACTGGTGCTCGAACCGCTGACCTACATCCGTGGCCGATCGATCCCGCACCAGTTCATGATCGTCGACGAGGCCCAGAACCTCAGCCCGCACGAGGTCAAGACGATCGTCTCCCGCGTCGGCGAAGGCACCAAAATTATTCTGACGGGCGACGTGGGGCAGATCGACAATCCCTACCTTGACGGGTCGAGCAATGGGCTAAGCTACACCGTGGAACGCCTCAAGGGCCACGCCCTCGTCGGCCACGTCACCCTCGCCAAGAGCGAACGGAGCGAGCTGGCGTCGCTGGCGGCGGAGCGGCTTTGAGTTCCGCTCCCGCCGGTCTGATCGCATATCGTTTCGCCACCCGCGTGCCCCGCACCCGGCGATCTTCCATGCCGTCATCCCACACCAACATCATGTTTTGGCCGCTGCGGGGTCTCATGGCAATCGGGCTGTGGACCGCTTGTTTGGGCGTGGCCGCGGCCGAGTCTGAGCCGACGTATGCTGATTCGGGCGAGGCGGAGGTCGAGGCCGCGGCTATCACGGTTGACTCCGCAAGCGACTTAACTTATGCCCGCGACGCGACGACAGAGCTCGACGCCGCCGCCGCCGCCGCCATCACCGGCTCCTGGTTTACCACCGGCCGCAAAACGCTTTATATTGAGAACGACAGCCTCTTCATCAAGCCCAACCACCACACCGACCGCCACTACACCAGCGGGGCCGGTGTGAGTTTTTCCTATCAGCCCCAATGGGCGGATCGGCTGGCGGAGCACCTCCCGTTTGCGACGCAAAACCAGTCCCGTACCGCCGGGGGGTTCGTCTTAGCCCAGGAGTTTTTCACGCCGTCGGACATCACGCTCGACCCGCCCGACCCGGAGGACCGCCCCTACGCGGGCTACCTTCGCGGCGGCGTGTTCTTGCAACGCGCGAGCGATGTGGCACCGCTCGAGCCCGCGGTCCTGGACCACCTGCAGCTCGATCTGGGCATCGTGGGTCCCGCTGCGCTTGGCCGAGACACGCAGCGGGTGATCCACGAGTTGCTTGCCGCCGACACGCCCCGCGGCTGGAACACCCAACTCAACAACGAGCCGGTGATCCAACTTTACGCCCGCCGCAAGTGGCGGCTGCCCACCGGCAGCCTCGACCTGGGCGGGACGCAGCTCGACACGCAGTTGATCCCCTACGTCGGCGTCGCGGTGGGCAACGTCAACCGATCCGCCGAGGCGGGGGCAACCTATCGCCTGGGGTTCAACCTTCCCGACGACTTTGGCCCCGACCGCCTCGCGGACCCCCGCGCCGCGACGGGCGAGCCGATCTCCGGGTGGAGTCTCTACGCCTTCGGCCGAATTACGGGGCGGGCGGTGGAGCACGACATTTTTCTCGATGGCAACACCTTTGAGGACAGCCCCAGCGTCGACTCCATGCCGTTCGTCGCCGAGTCACAATTGGGCGTCATGGCCGCATATCGCCACGACAACATCCTGGTCGAAGCCGGCTACAGCCAGACATTTATCACCGAGCAATTTGAGAATCAAAACGGTAGCGACGCGTTCGGCTCGGTCACCCTCTCACTGACCGGCTGGTTCTGAACATACCCGCAACTTTTAGCCGCGAAGTATGCTTCGCGTTCTCCAATCTGTTTTCGTGTTGCAATGTCCGCTCCTCGCCGCCGCATGAAGAACTCGCCGCGAGCGGCCGGACTAAATATCCGTGGGTTCTTCGCCTGGTTCGGCCGCTTCCCGCTGCATCTCGCGGAGGTTGAGCATCATACAGAGAAACTCGGCTTCTCAATCAGCGTCATGTCGAGGGGCGACAAGATGAGCTCGCCCCGCATCGTGGGGTCATCGAGCTTCATGCGGGGGTCGGGTCCTTCGCTCATCGCGGCCTCGCTCCCATTCCCGTCTCGGGACCATGTGAGCACGCAGGCGTTGCAACTGCATCCCCTGCCAGATCCAGTCGAGCCTCTGCTCCGGAGTCATCTTCGCCAGGGGCAGGTCGAGGTGCCCGTCGAAGTCGGGATGCACCTCGTCACGTCGCGGCATCAGAGTCGGGGTGTCCAGCGGCATCGATGAGTTCCTGAAGGTCGCGGACATCGCGGACGTCTTGGGACCGGGGCGGATCGACGTGCCGCTTGGCGCGGATCAAGTCGACCTTGGACGACACCGCAATCGCTTGACCCTTAATATTCAACACGTCCGCCTGCGATAGCAAGTCCTCGAAGGAGACCGGGTACTGCAGGAAGACGTCAACGTGCAGCAGCCCGCCCTCCGCCTGAAGACTATTAGAAGGTGGCGTGCTTGTTCTCCACCCAGTCCCTTCGGGGGTCGGGATTCATCAAGGCGGAGAGGGGTTCTGGAACGCGGGGTTGAAGTTGGAACCGCTCCGCCACGCTGATGAAGCGTTCGACATTCTCGTTATCGAGTGCGACGCGGAGGTCAAGGTCGTGCGTCGTTCTGGCGATCCCCTGCAGGATACACGCCACGCCGCCGCACACGACAAAACGTACGGGCTCACGGGCGAGTGCGACCAGCAGCGCAAGGAGACGGTTATCAATGGCTATGTATGACTTTCAGCGGGTGCATTCTGTTATCGCACGATCCGCGCCCCGCCCCCGCCGACGACGTGCTCGAGCTCCTGCAGGGTGATCTGGCTGGTGTCGCCACGGGTGGTCTGTAGCAGCGCGCCATGGGCGGTGCCGTAGTTCACGGCCTGCTGCGGGGACATGCCGTTGAGGAAGGCGTAGGCGAACCCGCTGGCGAACCCATCCCCCCCGCCGACGCGGTCCTCGAGGATCAGGCGGTCGAACTGCGGGCCGTGGTAGAACGTCTGGTCCTCCGCAAAGTAGAGGATGGCGGACCAGTTGTTTTCGCTGGCGGAGACGACTTCGCGGAGGGTGGTGCCGATGACCTTGAGATTGGGATAGTCCTTTGCGACCTGTCGGACCATGTCTTTGTACTGTTCGATGGGGAGTTCCTTGAGGTTCTCATCGGTGCCCGAGATTTCGTAGCCGAGTACTTTTTGGAAATCCTCTTCGTTGCCGATGAGGCAGTCGATGTACTGGACAAGGGGTTTGGTGGTGGCGATGGCTTCCTTGGAGGACCAGAGTTTCCCGCGGAAGTTCAGGTCGTAGGAGACGATGGTGCCCGCATCGTGGGCGGCTTTGAGGGCCTCGGCGGCGACCTGGCGGGTCGAGTCGCTGAGGCAGGTAAAGATCCCGCCGGTGTGGAGCCAGCGGGCGCCGTGCTCCTTGAAGACGTGGCTGAAGTCGACGTCACCGGGCTTCATCTTGCTGGTGGCGGAGTGGCCGCGGTCGTAGAGGGTGACGCTGCCGCGGGGCCCGACGCCGACCTCGGTGAAGTTGAGCCCGATGCGGGCGTCTCGGCCGACACCGTCGTAGGGTAGGGTGACGACGTGGGACGTGTCGACGCCCATCGAGCGTGCCTGGCGGAGGATGATCTTGCCCACCGGGTTGTCGACGAGCCCGCCGATCCAGCCGGTCCGCATCCCAAGGCGGGAGAGGGCGTAGGCGACGTTGAACTCGCCCCCGCCGACCCACACCTCCAGCATGTCGGCGAACTCGATCCGCCCCGCGCCGGGCGGGGAGAGGCGGACCATGCACTCCCCCAGCGAGATCAGGTCAAAGGCACAGTCATCGGCGGATCGAACGGGCAGGGACATCATAAACTCCATGGTGGTGGGAACGGGAGTAGGGCTGGGCTCGCCGTGCCGTCCGGCGGCGGGGTGTGAACCTCCCCCGGCATCGGCGGCGAAGGCCCATTGTGGTGGGGGATGCCGCGGGTTGCAAGCGTGCGGGTTTGTCGCTGGGACGAGTGGGCGGCGGGGGCGGATAGGATGGGGGCATGTTGAGCGACACATCACCCGAGGCCGAGCGGGTCTGGATCGAGCTGTGGCGGAAGGCGACGCCCGAGCGGCGTCTGGAGCGGACGCTGGCGGTGACGGACTTTGTCGTCACCGCCTCTCGTGCGGCAATCGCTAAGGCGAGGCCGGACCTTTCGCCACGAGAGCAGAAGCTCTTTTGGGTAGAGAACACGTATGGGCGCAAGCTGGCGGACGAGCTGCGGGAACATTTGAACGAGCGTGAACAGCCTTGACTGCGATAGACCCGGGAGCGATCCGCGTGGTGATGCCAGTTCTCGCTGCGCTCCGCGATTTGGGTGTTCGCCACCACATCGGGGGCTCTGTTGCGAGCTCACTCCTCGGCGTCGCCCGGAGCACCGTCGACGTAGATATCGTGGCCGACCTGCGAGCGGTGCACGTAGCTCCGCTCGTCGCCGCGCTCGAGGCCGAATTTTACGTTGTGGAGGCTGCCGTTCGAGAGGCTCTGCGGGAACGGTCGAGCTTTAACGCGGTGCATTTCGAGGAGATGTACAAAGTGGACGTCTTCGTGCCCAAGTCCAGACCGTTCGCCAGGCAGGTAGCGGAACGCGCGGGATGGGTCACTCTGTCGCAGCAGGATCAAGAGGTTGCCGGCGTGCAACGGTTACCGGTTTCGTCCGCTGAGGATATCATCCTCCACAAACTCGAGTGGTACCGAGCCGGCCACGAGCTTTCGGAGCGACAATGGCTGGATGTGCTCAACGTGTTGAAGGTGCAGGCGGGGAACCTGGAGCACGACTACATGACCCGTTGGGCGGCGGAGCTGGGGGTGAGCGATCTGTTGGAGAGGGCGGTACGGGAGGCGGTGATTTAATCGCCGCGGTGGACCCGGGCGGGGGGATCCTGGGCTTGGGGACTTGACACCTATTGGTGTCGTATTGAAGATGTTGCATCGGGCACGGGGCATCATGCGCTAACGCCCAAAAACCCTGCCGCTCGAGCGGCCTCAGGCGGACAGACACAAGCTCATCATGAAACATCTGCTTCATCTCGCCCATGTCATTGCCCTTTGCCTCCTGACGTGCCTGCTCTGGGGCTGCGGCGGTGATTCTGATCAGGAGGTGATGGACGATTCGATGCGGCAGCTCAAGGAGATGAACGCGGTGCTCGACACCGTCAAGGATGAGCCTTCCGCCAAGGCCGCCGCCGAGAAGATTCGTGGGATGCAGGACGAGTTTCGGTCGCTGAGCAAGCGGATGCAGGAGATGGGGGAGGCGAAGGACATGACCGAGGCAGAGAAGGCGGCGCTGGCCGAGCGGTACGCAGGTGAGTATGGCACGGTGCTCAAGGACTTTCACAGCAACATGACGCGGATCCAGCAGCGGCCGGAGCTGGCGAAACACTTTGAAGAGGCGTTCGCACATGCTGACAAGCGCGCAGCCGCTTCAAAGCCGTAGTGGACCAACCCTACTGAATTGTCGGGTGCCACACACCCGCCCGCAGCGAAGCCGAGGGCGGTGTGTGCCGCACGTGCCTTGGATCGATGGCACACCGCACCGCTCGCCTTGGGCTCGCGGATAGAGTGTGGCACCCGGCGAAGGACGGGGGATGCTCCACTAGTCGCGGGTTCATCTCGGGCTTCATCCGCTACGGCCGAGGCGTGGTCGCTGCTACCATCATTGCACGATGCACATCCGTGAGATCTTTCAACGCGACCCGACCACATTCTCGTTCGAGTTCTTCCCGCCTAAGAACCCCGAGGCGAGCGAAGCCTTGTATGAGACGGTCGCGGAGCTCGATGCGCTCAAGCCCAGCTTTGTCGACGTCACCTACGGGGCAGGCGGGGGCACGCGAGAGCTCACCCGCGAGCTGGTGCTCCGCATCCACCGCGACACGGGGCAGACCACGATCCCGCACCTCACCACCGTGTGCCACGGCGAGGCGGAGCTCCGCGATATTCTTCATCAGTACGCCGACGCCCGCGTGGACAACCTGCTCGCTCTGGGGGGCGACCTGCCCCGGGATCGGCACGACTGGGACCGAGGGACGGACGCGTTCCAGTACGCGTCGCAGTTGGTGGGCTTTATCAAGGCGTTCGGCCACGAGACCGGCCACGACTTTGGGATCGGGGTCGCCGGGTTTCCCGAAGGGCACCCCGGCACGCCCAACCGCCTCGACGAGATGGACCATCTCAAGGCCAAGATCGACGCCGGGGCCGACTACATCTGCACCCAACTCTTCTTTGACAACCGCGACTTTTACGACTTCCGCGATCGATGCGACCTGGCCGGGATCAAGGTTCCGATCCTCGCGGGCATTATGCCCATCACCAGCACCCGCGGGATGCGTCGCATGGCAGACCTCGCGGCCGGAGCCCGCTTCCCCGCCGCCCTTCTCAAAGCGCTTGATCGCGCGTCTTCTGCGGGTTTATCCAAGGCGTCACCCCCGCCCGGCGGCGTGGGCACGCCCGAGTCGGAAGCCGTCGCCCGAGTCGGCGTTCACTGGGCCACCGAACAGTGTCGCGACCTGCTCGACCACGGCGTCCGCGGCCTTCATTTTTATACACTCAACAAATCCGACGCCACACGCCAAATCTACCAATCCCTCGGCGTCACCGATTCGGCGGAGCTGCGGTGAGCGGAGATATTCAGCAGTCATCGCCACGCCCCTGTACCAAACGCCGTCAATTGTTGCCCCCATTCACCGTCACCTGGTGCATCTCCCGCATCCGCACCGGGCTCGCCGCCAGCCAGCCCGGGTCGTGGTGCGTAGGCGTCTTCCCGTCGCTGGCGACCATGCCGAAGCTCAGCACCCCCGTCGGACAGCTCTGCACGCAGGCGGAGCAGCGGACGCACTGGACATCCGCCATCGGCTCGCCCTTGTTGGCGAAGCTCATCACGTCGATCCCCTGGTGGCACACGCTCGTACACACGTTGCACGAGATACATTTCTTCTTGTCCGCGAGAATACGAAACCGGCTGAACCGCGCGTAGATGTGCATCAACGCCGCCAGCGGGCAGGCAAACCGGCACCACATGCGGCCGCTGTACCAAAAATACAAACCGTACCCCAGCACCCCCGCCAGCATCAGGTCCACCGTCCATGCATACGCCAGCGGCGACTCCTCGAAGCCCCACCTGAACCCCCGCTGTGCCCAGCCCACCCCCGCCCACGCCGCAATGCGTAAGCCCATCAGGACGACCGCGGCAAGCAGGATCGCCTGCCCCAACATATTGAGGCGATTCCACCACGGGCCGTGTGGCATCTTGTGACGATGCCGATCCCCCAGCGTCTCCGCCAGCGCGCCGCAGGAACAGATCCAGCCGCAGTAGGCCCCCTTGCCCCAGAAGAAGATCATCCCGGGGATCAGCACGAACGTCTGGAGGACGCCGAGGATCAGCCAGCCGTAGATGGGCTCGTTGGTGAACCAGTTGTAGACGCTCAGAGGCCACGCGAGGATCAGGCCGTAGGCCCGCCACCAGGTTTGTCCGGGGAAGAACGTGCTCGCGATCCACGCCCCCGCGCCCGAATCGAACCAGCCCAGCCCGTGGAACCAGGGCAGCAGCAGCTCGGGCAGGATGAACAGCGGGATGACCTGAATGCACATCAGCGTGATCGTCTGCCACGTGATGTAGGGCGTCTTACGGTACCGGATGCGGCGAATACCAAACGTCACGACCACGATGCAGTAAACGATCGTGTAATAGAATGAGGGGCCCTGCGCGGATTTGAGCAGCACGCCGATGGGGTTGGCGGGGTTGGATGCCCACTGCCCGAGCGTGGCCTGAAGGGAGGCGATCCATTGGGCGGGGTGGGGGCTGAGCCAGGCGGGCAACGGGCCGTAGTAGGGGATCTCATGCCCGTTTTTCCAGTGGTAGAGCCAGAAGCAAAAGGCGATGAAGACGAGGAGGCTGGCCCACCATTGGAAAGTATGTTCGCCGTGGATCGTCACGCCCGAGCGACGGAAGAAGTCCAGCGGGGGCTCCCGGCCGATCATGGCGAAGACGGTGTCGTTCTCCACCGTCTCCTCCTCGCCGCTGCCCCCACCGCCCTTGGCCTCGTGGACGAGCACCACCTCGTCGTCGCCGATCTCTTTGACTTTCGACGGCATGATGAGCCGGAGCCTGCCCTTGCCGCTGCCCGTTTTGGGTGAGTCGCCCGAGCGGTTGCCGCCGGTCGTGTCGGCGTCGGTTTCGCTGGGGGTGGCGGTGGACTGGCGGGGGTCCGACGGGGCGGCCGCGGGGGCTTTTCTGTCAGCGTCGCCCTTGCCGTCGCCTTCGCCGTCTGCCACGCCGGCGAGCTCTCGCACCCGGTCCCTGTTCTCGGGCTTGGGGCGGTTGAACTCTTGTCTGCGATAGCTCAGCGTCACGTCCGCACCCGCCTCGACCAAGGCGATCGCTCCCTCCATCGCCGAGTCGCCCCCGCCGACGATGAGCACCTTCTGGTCCGCGTAATCCTTCGGGTCGTGCAGGCGGTTGATCACCTTGTCCTTCTCCTCGCCGGGCACATCCAGCGTGCGGAAGTTGCCCGTTCGCCCGATGGCGACGACGACCCGCTTCGCCTTGATCCGCCGCTCGCCCCCACCCTCACCCTCGCCCCCACCCCCAGCCGCGTTCCCGCTCCCGTCGATGATCCACGACTGCCCGTTGAGCTCGGCGTGCTCGGGCTTGCTCACACCCTCGGGGAGGACAACTTCCAAGGCGTCGCCGCTGCGTTCGACGTGGCTCACCCTGCCACATACCCAGGGCAACCCCTTGCCCACGGTCTGCTCGCGGAGGTCCTCGAGCAAGCCTTCTTTGATGTCGGATTTCTCGTGGAACTGCAGCTCGCCGTGCAGCTCCAGGTCGGTGGGATACTTGTAGATCGGCTTTTCTTTTGGGAAGTTGACGATGGTTGAGAAGGGCTCGCTGGCCTCGAACACGGCATAGGCGAGGCCGTGCTTCTCCGCCTCGAGCGCGGCAGCAAAGCCCGCGGTGCCCCCGCCGACGATCGCGACGTCGAGCATCTCCTCGCCCCCACCCCCACCTCCACCTCCACCCGCGCCCGCGTCGTCGCCCAGCTCATCCGCGATCTTGCCGATCACCTCCGTACCCGCCTTGGCGGACAGCTTCAGCAGCGGCACGCCGCTGAGGTCGCCCACGACGTAGAGCCCGCTCACGTTGGTCGTGCCGTCGGGGTTCACCACCGGCAGCGACTCAACCTCCCCCGCGGGCCACTTGGTGTGCAGCCAATGGGTGTACCAGGCAATCGGGTTGTGCCGGAGCACCCAGCGGAACGGGCGCGGCGAAGCGGCGGCGTCTGACATGGAAAAGCACTCCCAGGCGGGGACGGGGGGCGACCCCATCGTGGGCGTCGGCGGGTCGATGCAACGAAACACCTTGTACGCACCCCGCACCGCCTCGGGTTTGATCGACCCGTTTTCGCCTTGCCCTACACTACAACCCCCACGGCATTCAGCGGCTTTGCGGCAAGGCGGGCGGGAGCCCGCCCCACCTTTCTCTGAGGCCCCCAATCTAAGATCTAAAATCCGAGATCAAAAACCCCGCTTCAACACCCTCCCATGCTCCACCCCGGCGACACCATCTTGTTCCAAGGCGACTCGATCACCGACGCGGATCGCAACCGCACCGTCACCAATGCCAATCAGCGGCAGGGGCTGGGGAACGGGTACGCGGGGCTGGCGGCGGCGACGCTGCTGGCGGACCACGCCGCCGCCTCACCCTCGGATCGGCTTCGCATCCTCAACCGCGGCATCGGCGGTGATAAGGTGACCAACCTCGCAGCCCGCTGGCGAGCGGACTGCCTCGACCTCGAGCCCGACCTGCTGAGCATCCTCATCGGCGTCAACGACACGTGGCACGGCATCGGCAAGAACGACCCCTCCAACGGCGTCCCCGTCCCGGAGTATGAACGCGTCTATCAAGCCCTGCTCACGCAAGCCAAGGACCGGCTGCCGGACCTGCGGCTGGTGCTGTGCGAGCCCTTCATCTTGCGGTGTGGCGCGGTCACCGACGCCTGGCTGCCGGAGATGGACGCGAGGCGGGACGTGACCCGGCGGCTGGCGGAGGCGTACGACGCTACGTTTGTCGGGTTCCAGAGTATATTCGACCGGGCCTTGGATCTTGCCCCGGCCGAGTACTGGGCGGCTGACGGCGTCCACCCCTCCCCCGCGGGTCACATGCTGATGGCGCGGGCGTGGCTGGAAGCGGTGGGCGGCCGCTGAGCATTGCTGAACATAGAGATAGGCGAAGCCCGCTCATGCAGACGATCACCGACATCCGCGGCCTGCTCGCCTCGCGGGGGTTGCGTCCCAAGAAGAGCCTGGGCCAGAACTTTCTGCACGACCAGAACCACCTCCGCCGCATCCTCGCGGCCGCGGAGGTGGGGGGGGGTGACCTCGTGTTGGAGGTCGGGCCCGGCACGGGGGTGCTCACCGAGCCGCTGCTGCGAGCCGGGGCGAGGGTGGTGGCGGTCGAGCTGGACCGCGAGCTGGCGTCGATCCTGCGGGATCGGCTGGCGGTGGAGGGGCTGGCGGATCGGTTGACGCTGATCGAGGCCGATGTGCTGGCGGGGAAACACGAGCTGAACCCCGACGTGCTCGCGGCTATGTCGGGGGAGCACGACAACGGACGCATCGAGCCTTTCAAGCTTATCGCGAACCTCCCCTATGGCGTCGCGTCGCCCCTGCTCATCAACCTGGCGATGATGGGCAACGGCGAAAGCCCGATGGTGCGGGCGGTGGTGATGGTCCAGCGGGAGGTCGCGGATCGGCTGGTCGCGATGCCCGGGACGAAGGCTTACGGCCCGATGACGGTGCTGATCCGCGCGTTCTACACCGTCCGCTCGCTGGGGTCGCTGCCCCCGTCCTGTTTCTGGCCTCAGCCCGGGGTGGAGTCGGCGGTGGTCGTGCTGGACCGGTTGGACCAGCCGCTGACGCGGGACGCCGCGGCCCTCTCGGCGCTGGTGCACGTGCTGTTCACGCGGCGACGCAAGCAACTCGGCGGCATCCTCGGGCGGGAAACCCCGCTGCCATCGGGCATCGACCCCGACCGTCGGCCGGATTCGCTGAGCGTCGAGGACCTCGTGCGGCTCGCGTCAGGGGACGTCGCGTGACCGCCCCGCTTTGGGGGGGTGGCGCCGTCTGCGTTCGCCTCTACGCTTGAGCGTCAAAGCCCAGCGCCACGTCAGCGAGCTACCCCATGACCGCCACGACGATTCAGCCTCCCCGCCCACCCGTCGTCGTCGCGGGTCAGAGCCCGCCGCTCGACCTGGACACGGTCAACCGCAACCTGGCCGACGCCCCTGCTGAGGAGGTGGTACGTTGGGCGGCCGACGCCTTTGGCGAGGGCCTCCTCCTCACGTCGAGCTTCGGCGGGCAGTCGGCGGTGATGCTGCACCTGGTGACGCGGGTTGTGCCCGAGGTGCCCGTCGTGCTCATCGACACGGGCTATCTCTTCCCCGAAACGTACCGTTTCGCCCTGAGCCTGCGGGATCGGCTGGGGCTGAACCTCAAGGTGTTCACGCCCCGCGTCACGCCCGCCTGGCTTGAAGCGATTCACGGCAAGCTCTGGGAGCAGGGCGGGGCGGGCCTTGACCGCTACCACCGCATCGCCAAGGTCGAGCCCATGCAGCGGGCGCTTAAAGAGCTCGGGGCGGCCGCCTGGCTGGCGGGGCTGCGTTCGGACCAAACGGACCACCGGGCCACGCTCCGCAAGGTGGAGTTGGACGATGGCCGGTACAAGGTTCACCCGATCCTCGACTGGTCGAACCGCGATGTGCATCAATACCTCGAGCGGCACGACCTGCCGTACCACCCGCTGTTCGAGAAGGGGTATCAGTCTATTGGTGACACCCACTCCACGAGGCCGGTGACGGGCAAGATGTCTGCCCGCGACGGGCGATTCAACGGCGAGAAACAGGAGTGCGGCCTGCACCTGCCCAAGTCGCTCGCGGAGGATGACAGCTTGCGGAGCAGCGGGCTGTGAGGATTTACCCAACCACAGGTCCCGGGGAACAAGTTCCCCGGACGTCGATGTGGGTATGACGTGGGTGGTTATTCAACGACTTCGACAAGGCTGTGGCCGTCCTCGAGCATGGAGTAGAGCTGCTCGATGTCGCCGTCGGCGAGGCGGATGCAGCCCATGGAGCTTTGTTTGCCGATCGAGTCGGGCTCGATGGTGCCGTGGATGCCGTAGGAGAGTCGGCCGATGGTTTGTTCGTCGATGCCGGTGAGCCCGATCCAGAACTCACCGAGGGGGTTCTTGGGGTCGTCGGGCGCGAAATACTCGCGGCCGCGGGGGTTGCCCCAGTCGGGGTTGACGACTTTCTTGCCCGCCTCGCATTTCCAGAGGCCCGGCGGGGTGGAGTCGTCCTTGCCCAGGCCGACGGAGAAGCTGCTGATGTAGATGGGGTTGCCGCCGGGTTCCTCGAGATAGGTGTCGAGGCGGAAGTCCCTTTTGGAGACGCGGGCGTGGAACGGCCCCCGGATGAGCTTGATCTTCTGCCCCGCGCGGAGGCGGGACGCGGGGGTGTTGTTGATCGCCTCGATGAACGGGTAGGGCACGTTGAAGTGGTCCGCGATGCGAACCAGGCGATCGCCCGGCTGGACCTCGTACTGGGCGACCAGCGGGTCGCCGGGCGTGATCCGGTCGGAGAAGACCAGGTTGGCGTTGACTTCCGCGAGGCGGTTGCGGATGGTCGCGGCGTCGTCCGCGGAGAGCCCGTCCGCGGACTTGAAGAGCAGGCCGCTGAGTCGCCGCCTTGCTTCGAGCGTTTCGCCTTCGTCGATCAAGGCGAAGCCCTCCTGCATCTGCCGCGAGGCCGAGTCGGAGGTGTCGCGGGCGTAGTCCCCGGTGGCGGGGAGCCGTGCCGCGGCGGCCGCGGCGTCGGCGTCGGCGTCGGTGGGCGAGGTCGGCGGGGTTGAGCGGGTAGCCGCGGTCGCAGACGGCGGGGTCACGCCTCGGGGGTTGGGGGCGGCCTCTTCGCGATCGGGGGAACTCGCAGAGGGTGGCCTGGAGGAGCCATCGCGGGGCTCGCGATGATCGACCCCCAGCACCGCCGCGTCCGCTCCCGGCGGCGGCGGGCCCTCGGAGCCCCCTGTGGCCCCCCCTGTGGAGCCCTGGTTCCAGTCGATCAGGTACGCCCCCAGGCACACTGCCGCGATGAAGGCCACCGCCATCAGCAGGTAGGTCCAAGGGAACCGCCCGCGGCGACGGGAGGACATGAACTTACGACCGGCGTTGGGCCTGGGGGTTTGAGAGCCGAGCGTCATAGCGGGAGCGGGGGGGGGAGGTTGGGGGCGGAAGCGTCGAAGCCGCCGACGTTGTGCATCATCGGCGACACCTGTCGACGGGCATCAGGGGGTAGGGTACCGCGCCGCGGGCGATTGAAAAAGGTGACACAGGCGTCGCGCCTGTGTGGCCGCGGAGCGGCCATCGCTTTGACAGGCCCACAGTCGGCCGTCGGCCGATCGCCGGCGGGACGCCTGCGCCGCCAAAGCACGAGCACAAGGGTGCGGAACGACGTGAACGGCTTCAAGGCCCAACCCACAAGTGAGCCTAAGATGCGACACGGCGACACGGCGACACGGCGACGGGGTAAGCACCGCTCGCTCTGTGCGGGTATCGTCTTGGAGGAGGGCGCGGCTCACGCGGGTTGTAAACTTGCGGTCCATGCACGACCTCCCGGTGATGCTGCGAGTGGCAGGGCGGCGGTGTGTGGTCGTGGGTGGGGGGGCGGTGGCGGCGAGGCGGTGTCGATCTCTGGTCGAGGCGGGGGCGGAGGTGAGGCTCATCGCGGTTGAAGTGGACGGGGCCATTGAGCGGGGGGCGGTGACGGTGCATCGGCGGGCGTTTGAGCCACGGGATGTGGAGGGGGCTTTCCTCGTGGTGATCGCCACGGATGACCCGTCGGTGAACGCCACCGCGGCGGAGGCGGCGGAGGGCGCGGGGGCCTTGGTGAATCGTGCGGACGATCCGCCGTCGGGGGATTTGCATTGGATGGCTTCACATCGAGATGGGCCATTGACGGTGGCGGTGCATACCGGCGGGGGCTCGGCGACGGCGGCAAAGCGGCTGCGGGACGTGGCGGCGGGGGCGATCGACCCCGCGTGGCCGACGCTGCTCGCGGAGGCGGCCACCGCTCGGCAAGCCGCGTTCCGAGCTATTGGCGACCCCGCCCGCCGCCGCGGGGTGTTGCTGCGGCTGGCCGATGACGAGGCGATGGCTATTCTCCAGACCCGTGGCCTCGAAGCGCTGCGGGATCACCACCGCGGATTGATGCCACCCGACGACGACCGAACATGAACGACCCGTTCGACACCCTGGTGATCACCGCGCTGACGCTGCTGTCGCTGGCGGCGGCGGTGGTGGGGGTGATGCGGCTACGCCCGATGGACCCGCTTGGCAAGGTGGCATCGAGTCGCTTTCCCGCTTCGCCGGTCCAGGTGGTGCTGCTGATCGGCGTGATGGGCGGCGCGGGCGGGCTTTACCTCTCGAGGTGGGCGGGCACCGTCGGCCGGTGGCAGCCCGTGGCGGCGCATGTGGATGGGCTGCTGCTGCTGGCGACGCTGCTCGCGGCGGCGATCCTCTACCTCTCGACCCGGTCGGCGATGAGGGGGCTCTACCCGCTCGCCGTTCTCGCCACGCCCCTGTTGACGCTGATCCTGGCCTGGGCGGTGTGTGCCGCGACGTGGACGTATCGCCCCTTCGGGATCGACTCGCTGCACCCGGTGTGGCAGGCGATTCATCTGGCCGGGGTCTACCTCGGTACGCTGGGCTGCGGCGTCGCAGCCGTCGCGGGGGCGGGCTACCTCATCGCTGAGCACCGCCTCCAGCTCCGCTCGGTTGCTCCCTTCCCCGTCATCAACCCCGCCCCGCAGGAGCAAGCCATCGCAACCGGGAAGCGCGGTCTGCCCCTTCCGCCGCTCGAGGCGCTCGAGCGGGTGATCGTCGGCGGCGCGACGTTGGGGTTCGTGTTGCTCACGCTGGGCATCGCCGCCGGGCTGGTGCTGCAAGCGGAAGAGCCCGACGCCTTGGGGAACGGCTGGTGGCATTCGCCCAAAGTGCTGCTCGCCGCCGCCACCTGGCTCGCGTTCGCCGTCGTGATGACCGAGCGGCACGCGACGCTGCTCCGCGGCTCGCGGGCGGCCTGGATCGCGATCCTCGGCCTCGTGCTGCTGCTGGCGACCTATGGCTTCTCCGTCGCCTCGTCACCGGTCGCGGCAGGGGGTGCGGGATGACCATCGCCATGCTCGGCCTGACGCACGATGCGGCCGACGTCGCCCTCCGTGAACGCCTCGTCATCCCCGACGCCCGGATCGAGCCCACGCTCCGCGGGTTGCGGGAAACCTTTGTTCACGCGGAGTTCGTGCTGCTTTCGACCTGCAACCGCACCGAGCTCTACGTAGCCGCGGCCGACGTGTTGACACCCGCGGCTTCGGCGGTAGCCGCGGGTGTC
>PPFU01005081.1_pt1 | contig 23111 bp, 27 predicted proteins | sample 1535991 | NCBI WGS metagenome assembly PPFU01 (sample SAMN04901290, study PRJNA319586) | Hypolithon metagenome, whole genome shotgun sequencing project. | isolation source: Antarctic Hypolithon | place: Antarctica: Miers Valley | collected 2014
ATGGAGGAGAGAGGATAGAGGATCGAAGATAGATGATAGGCACTGCTCGCTACGTCCGGCGGTTGAAGACGCCGGCGCGCCCCGCCGGGCCGCGCGGTTCGTGCGCGGCGCGCCCGAACTCACGGCGGTCAAATGCGTCGTTGGCGTTTTTCGTCAGCAGAAAACAAACGGTGACGACGTTGAAAAAGAGTCCGAGAAAGAACCAGAGCCACGCACTGCGCGCGGTGTTCTGCGCCCAGAGCGCACAAAAAGCGCCGAACAAAATGGCGACCGCGGCCACCCCGCCGACATTGCGATTTTCCCTCTCCAGCTCCGCCACCCGCTGCTCGAGGCGGTGAATCTCCGCGCGCTCCGCAACCTCACTCGCTGCGAACGTCGCCGCAGGTGCAACCAGTAAAAATGCGATGAAAAGGAATTTTAAAAGTCGCATCAGAGATTGAGGATTCAGCCAGCGAAGGCGGGCTCAACATTTCCTTTCCAGCGTTGCGCGGCCGCACAGAAGGCTGCCCGGTGCTCTGGCCAGTCGTGGAGCGTCCGCGGATCGAAGTCGGCTCCGTTCGGCCAGACGACCGTGTGGATTTCCGAGTCGAGGACGAATTGAGCGAAAACCACCGGCTCGCGGAGCGGCCCATACATTTCCCCTTCGAGCACCGGTTCGAAGTCGATCGTCCGCACCAAACCGTCGTCGAACCGAACACGCAGCGTATGAGTGCCGGTCTGCTCGCAGTCGATGATGCGATAGAGTGGATGCTGCATACGCGAGACTCTAGCTCAACGGAGCGATTGGGGAAGGCTGCCGGCCTTGCTCGAGCAAAGCCCAGTCGGCGAGCAACTCCTCTACGTGCAGTTCTGCCCAAGCTTCCACCAGGCGCTGCTGGCGCTGCGGGACGAACCCTATGATCAAGGCGACTGGAGCAATAGAAAAAACGGCGACATGTTCTCGGTATTACGCGTGAAAGTGCGGAACGTGATGTCTCTCCGACGGCTCGGAAAACATACGAATAATGATGCCGTGGAATCGCAAAAGTTCGGGCATTGGAGGTGCCGCCCTACCCCGGATAACGCCCTTCGATGTACCCTTGGAGCTGGTCGATGGCAGCGCTTTGCGCGGAGATAGTCCAGCGGACAAGGTCGCCGATGGAAACCACTCCGACGACTTTTTCCCCAGACATCACGGGCAAATGGCGGACGCGTTTTTCCGTCATGAGGCGCATTCCGAGTTCCACGCTCGCCACCAGATCGATGGTGACGAGCTCACCGGTCATGATCTCGCGGACCGGCGTCTCTTTCGACGACTTGCCGGCGAGGATGACTTTGCGCGTGTAGTCGCGCTCGGAAATCACGCCTTCAAGTTTGTCTCCGCTCATCACGAGCAGCGCGCCGACGTTGTTTGAGGCCATCGTGCGGATTGCATCGATGACGGTCGTCTCGGGAACCACGGAGAGGACTTTCCGGCCCTTGCTGGAAAGCAGCGCGTCGATGCTGCCGGCGAGTGTCATGGGGGATGACGTGCGGCTTACGGTACGAGGAAGATTTTGTTGGCGAAGGGATCTTTGACCTGCGTGCCGCGTTTGAAGCCCTCGACATTGATGTGCACCAACTCGTCGGTGTAAGGGCTGTATACGAACCCCGGCTTGTCGGGCACGGGCTTGGCGTAGGGATATTTAGAGTTAGTTGCGACGACGCCGCCCGCGCCCGGGTTTTTCGCGCCGGTGTTGCCGCAGCCCGTGACGAATGCGGCGAAAAGCAGGGAAAGGAGAATGTGTTTCATGTGGTGCGAAGCTAGGACCCCTGCAGGCGGAGCGTCAAGGCGGAGGCTGCTTGAAAAACGGGTTGCATCGAGTGGAGCGCATGGCGAAAGAAGCTGCCCGTTTTTCCTGATGTCGCCGCTTTCCTCCTCTCCCCCACCCCGCCGGGTCGCGGTGACGGCGGCGGGAGTCGTGAGCCCGCTCGGGCTCGGCATGGACGAGACGCTCCCGGCGCTGCGCGCGGGGCGGGATTGCGTCTCGCCGGTTACGAGCTTCGACGTGTCGCGGACACGCTGCTCGACGGCGGGGCAGGTCGCGGATTGCGGATTGCGGAAGGCGGAGCGGCTGCATCGGGCGAGCCGAATGATGATCGCGGCGATGCGGGAGTTGCGCGCGGGGGATCCGGACTTTTCGCCCGAGCTGATGATCGTCGGGACGACGAGCGGGGGGATGAGCGGGGGGGAGAACTTTTTTCGTTCGCTGCTGGCGGGGGATCGCCGCGGGGAACGGGCGGCTTGGGTGGCGAATTATCCGCCGCAAAAAATGGTGCTCGATGCTCAGGCGGCGGCGGGTTTTTCCGTGCCATCGCAGATTATCGCGAATGCCTGCGCGTCAGGCTCGAATGCGATTGGACACGCCTTTTCCCTCATCCACTCGGGGCAGCAGGAGCGGGTGCTCTGCGGTGGCTACGACGCGATCTCGGAGATGGTGTTCGTGGGTTTCGATGCGCTCCAGGCGGCGACGGCGGAAAAGTGCCGGCCCTTTGATCGCGACCGCTCGGGGCTCGTGCTCGGCGAGGGGGCGGCGCTGCTGGCGCTCGAGTCGTGGGACTCGGCGCAACGGCGCGGGGCGGAAATCCTGGCGGAGGTGACGGGGTATGGGATTTCCACGGACAACCATCACCTCACGCAGCCGCATCCCTCTGGCGAGGGGCCGTATCAGGCGATGCGCGCGGCGCTGGAGTCGGCGGGGCGCGGGCCGGACGACATCGACTACATCAATGCGCACGGCACAGCGACGGCGCACAACGACGCGACGGAAGGCGCGGCCATCGCGCGGCTTTTTGGCCGGACGCCGGTGAGTTCGACGAAGTCGATGATGGGTCACTCCCTCGGCGCGGCGGGCGCGATCGAGGCGGTCTTCGCGATCCTCGCCCTGCGGCACGGCTTCATGCCGCCGAACATCAATTACCGCGAGGCCGACCCGCAGTGGGATCTCGACATCGTGGCGAACGAAGCGCGCGAGGCACCGCTGCGCCGCGTGCTCTCGAACTCGTTCGGCTTCGGCGGCACAAACGCGACGCTGGTGCTGGAAAGGGCGGAGCCATGAGCGCGTGCATCGCCGGCATGGGCTGGGTCACGCCGCTGGGTGCGGACCTGGAGGAAACTTACCAGCGCATCCTGCGAGGGGAGCGCCCCGAGGTGGAGACGCTCTCCGCTCCGGTCGGCGGGCGGACGTATCCGGTGCTGCGCGTGCCGTCCGCGACGGTGGAAGCGCTCGGGCGCAGACCGCGCCTCCGCCGCTCGAGCGCGATCACCTATTTCACCGCAGCCGCCGGGCTCGCCGCACTGGAACATGCGGGCATCGAGATGACGCCGGAAGTCGCGGCGCGCACCGCGATCATCTTCGCCGTGGCGGATGGCGGGGTCGTTTATACGCGGCGTTTCTACGAGACGATCGTCACGCAGGGCGCGCAGGCGGCGAGCCCGCTGCTTTTCCCCGAGACGGTCTATAATGCTCCCTCCAGTCATCTCGCCGCGGTGCTTGGGATCACCGGCATGACCTACACGCTGGTCGGCGACGCTACCGTCGGCCTCGCCGCGCTGAAGTATGCGGAGCAACTGCTCGCCAGCTCGGCGGTCGAGCATTGTCTCGTCGTGGGCGGCGAGGAGATCGACTGGGTGCTCTGCGAGGCGTATCGGGGATCGCGGCTCGCAGGCGCGACGCTGGCGGAAGGCGGGGCGGCGCTGGTGGTGAGCCGCGAGGGGCCGTGGAAGTTACGCGTGCATCCCGGCGCGCCGTTTTTCCGGAGGAAAGAAGCAGGCACAGCGCTGTCGCGGGTGCTAAGTGAAATCGACGGCAACCCGCGTCTCGTCGTCGCGAGTGCGAATGGGACGTGGATCGACGCGGTCGAGGAGACAGCCATCGCTGCTCACTTTCCCGCCGCGGAAATTCTCCGCCCGAAGCGTTCGCTGGGTGAGGCCGTGGGAGCGGGTGCGTTGATGCAGTGCATCGTCGCCGCCCTCGCGCTCGAATCGCCCGGCATCACCGTGGTCTCCTGCCTCGGTTTCAATCAGCAAGCTGCGGGGGCCATCATCGCGCGGCAGTAGAGAGCGGCGCCGCATTAGCAGCCTCTCGAAGTATTCCGCAGATTACGCAGAAGGACGCAGATTCGGGAAAGTGAGGCTCCTCCTCTCTGCGAAAATCTGCGCAATCTGCGGATGAGTTCTTTCCGTGCGCCGTCTTTGGCGGACGAACATTACGATGCTTCAGAACGGGCCGGCGCAGGAGGGAATCCCGCGCTACGCCGTATAGGAACTCTCCACCCGCTGCGCGACGTCGCGGTAACCGTAATCGACTTCGTAAATCTGCTTCATGCACTCGAGCGACTTCTCCTTTTCGCCCATCTGCTCGTGCACGATGCCCAGCTTATAGATGAGCTTTTTCTTGTTGTCGTCCATTCCGGCGATCTCGCTGGCCGCGTCTTCGTAAGTCTTCCGCGCGAGATCGAGCATGCTCTTCTCGACATAACAATCGCCCAGCGACGTCATCGCCTTGAGGCGCGCGTTCGGGTTTTGCCGCGCCTTTTGCAGTTCGGGGATCGCCTCGCCGACCTGGCCTGCGGCCAAAAGCTGCGCGCCCAGTTCGTAGCGGAGCTGTAAGTCCGTCGGGTTGCGTTCCACGCGGCGGCGGGCGTCGCCGATCAGAGTGAGGGCGCGCTGTTTCTGGAACTCCTCGATCTCCCCGCGCACCCGCTCCGCGTCCTCGTGCTCCTCGCCCCCGGCGGCGAGCCACTCCTCGCGCGTGGAAATATCCCGGTCGATCACCTTCAACTGCAAATCAGCCGCCTTGCGCGCCAGTCCGGGGTCAGCCCCCTTGCTCATCTCAGACGATTTTTCATACCACCAGATCGCGCTCTCCAGCTCGCCCTTTTGCTCGAACAGCGCGGCGATTTTGCGCGCGACATCGATGTTCTCCGGCTCCTTTTCGGCGCGGGCGTAAAGCTCGCCGATCTGCTGGTCGATCATCTCGTCGCTGCGCACGACGCGCCCCTGCTGCTCGAGCGAGACGGCGACCTCCTTGTCCTTGATGAGGTCGCGGTAGTCTTTCGCCGTCTCCCAGCCGCCCTGCTGCATGGAGGCGCGCGCGGAGGCGTCTTTGCCCTTTTTGGTGGCGGTGAGGTCGTGCGGCGCGATCTCGATGATGCGGTTATAGACATTCACCGCGCGGTCGGGCTGTCCGATGTCAGAGTAGTGCTGGCCCAGCTCGTGCAGCACCTTGATGTCCTGCGGGCTTCCTTCCGCGAGGATCTCCAGGGCGAATGTCGCGACCTCCGGCAGCTCGGCGGCCATCGCGGCCTCCTTGAGCAGGTGATTCCCCGACGAGCTGTAGGGATCGGACTCGAGCGTTTTCTCGGCGAGTTCCATGGCCGCGAGCGGATCTTTTTTCACGAGGCTCCCGCCTTTCATCGCCGCACCGGAGAGGCCGGAAAAAAAGCTCTTCTTCCCCTTCGTATTTTGCACCTCGGCCTTGCGGAGGATGCGGCGGCCATCGAGGAACTCCGGCGTTTCTTTCACGACCGCCTGCAGCAGCGTGATGGCGTAGCCGAAGTTCCTCAGCTCCATCGCGCTGAGGGCCTTGAGGTAATTGCTGCGGCCGTTTTCTGGGAGTTCCTTCTCGGTTTTGAGGGGCATAAGACGAAGGCGGATACTAAGCACCGCCGGGGACGGATGACAACGCGAAGGTGAGGGGGATCGCCGAACAGGCGCGTGAACTCGAAATCCTGAGGCGCTCTTTTCGACCCGAGCGGCGTGGCGATGGAAGGTCGCGACGGCTCAGGGGGTGCCGAGGTGTGCATCCGCCACACCTGCTCGTTGAACGAATTCAGCTCCGGAACAGGATTTGGAGGCGATCATCGTGAAGCGCCTGTCATCGCCACCGCCTCAGCGCGACGAGCCTTGCGCTCAGCAGCGCCGCACGAGCGTCACCATCACGCCCTGCACGACCAGTTCCGCCGCCGGGAGGAGGTCAGGATAGGCCGGATTTTCGGCACGGAGGAAAGGCCGGCCGCGCTTTTTCACGAATCGCTTCAAGGTCGTCTCCCCGTCAATCAGCGCCGCGACGATGTCACCATCGCGTGGCTCGCGCAGCTCCAGCACGACGAGATCACCATCGAGGATGTGCGCGCCGTTCATCGAGTCGCCGCGCACTTTCAGGGCGAAAACCTGCGCGCGCGGCGAGACTCCCGCCGACTCCGCATTGAGCGAGACCCAGCCTTCATTCTCCTGCTCGACCAGCACCGCCATGCCCGCCGGGATCGCACCAAAAATCGGCACATCGATCACGCTGCCGCGCCCCGCCGAGCGACCGAGCGTGACGGCGCGCGCCTTGCCCGGCAGGCGGCGGATCGCCCCTTTCCGCTCGAGGGCGCGGAGGTGATTCACCGCCGCCGTCTGGCTCGCAAAGCCGAAGCGCTCCTTGATTTCCCGCGTGCTCGGCATGAAGCCCTCCTCGCGCGATTGCTCGGTGAGGAAATTGAGCACGTCCTGTTGCCGGGGAGTCAGCATGTTCGAGCGAACACTACGAGCACCACGCGCCTTGTAAAGCGCGCTCTCTCCGTGAAAATCGCCGCATGCACTCCACCCTCACGCGCATCCGGCTCCTGCTCGCGCTCTTCATCGTCGGCCTCGTCGCCAGCGGACTCACCGCCTTCCCCCTGCTCACCGAGATGAATCTCCTCGTCGGCTGGCTCGGCCTCGAGCCGCCCATGGAGGGCATCGGCGGCTGGCTGCTGCGCGTGCGCGACGCGCTCGAGATCACGTATGCGCGCTTCCCCTTCCTCGCCTACGGCTATGATTGGCTGGCGTTCGGCCACCTCGTCATCGCGCTGTTTTTCATCGGCCCGCTCCTCGATCCCGTGCGGAACGTCTGGGTGCTGCGGGCCGGCCTCATCGCTTGCGCGGGCGTCATCCCGACGGCGCTCATCTGCGGCGCGATTCGCGGCATCCCGCTGGGCTGGCAGCTCATCGACTGTTCCTTCGGCGTGCTCGGTGCGATCCCGCTGGCGCTCGCGCTCGTGCTCACCCGCCGACTCGCCGCGCAGAGGTCGTAGAGGCTGCGGCGGGTGAAAAAAGACGGCGCATCCCGGAGAAAGTCATTAACCGCGGCTGCGACCGGTGACTTCTCGTCGTCGCGTTACGCCGCAGCCAGCGTTCTATCCGGCGATTCGCCCCCCGTCCGAAACTCCCACTTGCAAAGTTCGTAAGGGTTAGGCGTCATTTGATTCGCTTGTGGAGTTCGATCTTCGTGGAGTCCCGTTCCAGAACCAGCGTCTCTGGCAAGAGGTTCGGAGCCGCCCAGACTTCGTAGGGCGAGCCACCACGCTCTGACCAGATGGCTCCGTAATTCGTGTCCGCGAGTCCCTGAATTCGCACCCGCGGAGCAGTATCCACGTGAGGGCCTTTGAGGCGCACTACTAGATTGTCCCCGTGCTCAATCCAGACTTCCAGGAGGCGGTAGCGCCCTAAGTCCGCGTTGGGTGGGACGACATATTCGGCAGTTAAGATGCCTGCTCGGAGGGCGTCGGCGACGGAAGCAGATGAGCTACCGTGTCTTTTGGGTTCGCGCGCGATGAGCGCTGCCAATAGGGAAATAACAAACGCGGTTTTCACGAGACGGGTGGCATGACGTCTAATGTCAAAGGTGAGGGACCGCCTACCAGGGGCGCACCTTGGCTCGCAGGTTGAGGGTTCTAGTTGTCATGTGGAGTGGAGTCGAGGCGGGTAGGCTGTTCCTCTCCACCGCCTTGTTCGGCTTCTTTAGATGACTGCCGGGGAACGATACCGTTCTCCCGTGCTATTTTTAGGGCAGCCGCGATATGCGGACGAGGATTCCGCAGATACGCGTCCACTCCCGGCGTCCCCGATCCCCTCCGGAAGGTTTGATAGACAGCCCTCACGCATCCATATTTGGCGGCAGTGTTCGTTCCGTTCGCGAGGAATTGGACGATTTCTCCGAATTTTTCTCGTGGCACATGCCCCGACATCGCGGAGAATAGTTCCGCTTGGAACTGCCCGCTCTGTCGGAGGGTGAATCGAATGATCGGCTCGATGTTGGCTGGAGTGGCATTTCGCCAAACCCATGTGCTGATTGTGCTTCGCATGCTCGATGGCCAGGCGTCCTTGGTCACTCCAGCCTCGGGTTTGGCGATCGGTCCGAAGTCCGTGTCACGAAAATCCTCCGTCGATAGGATTTCTGCGCCCACCGCATGGAGGCCCACAACAAGTCGAGCCAATCGCAGCTTCGGGTTTTCTTCTGCTTCTGCTTGCGGCGGCTTCGCCACTAGCTCCTTCCATGTCTCCCTTGCGATGCCCTCCGGTCCGGTGACGATGATCCTCGCTTGCAGCGCTGCACAGTCAGTATTGATCTCCTGCGGAAATACTCGCGCCAAGGCACTTAGCATGTCGAGGGAGTTTCCTTTTGCCTTCAGGACTTCCTCGACCGACAGCGAGGTCGGGATAGTCGAGCACATCCGATTGACCAACGAGTAAGTTCCCGCTTCGTCCTTCTTCAAATAGACGATCAGACTCCTGGCCTCCGAGGTTGTCGAAGCGGCGTCCGAGCCGTATCTGATATCACCGGAGACATCTCCCTTGATTGGAATTGCCTCAGGAATTGGCAAAATGATTCCGATTCCCATGGGCATTCTGTCGGATTGTTCCACCCGAACGCTCTCCGAATCAATTAGGACGACAATGTCAGCAGAATGCAGAATATCGTAGTCGGGCCAATTTCCAAGGTATCCCCAACTTTGACTTGAAGCGCCGAGAATGCAGATTGAAATGAGGAGTTCCTTCATCGGGATTCTAATAAGGTGAAATCGATGATGTTTTTCTAGGACTCCGTCCGTGTAAGTGAGGTCGTCAACTCAATAACGGAAGCACGGACTGTGACAGCTTCGGAGCGTTCGCTGCATCGCTTGGTTAGTCCGCCAGTCTCTCGGCATCAAATCTCTGAGCAACAACATAGGAAGTGTCAAAAATCAGCGCGTGCAACCGGCTCGCTGGAACAACCCACTGCTCACCCTCCCAATACTTTGGTGGACGCGGCTGCAACATAGATGAACTCACACCATGCTCGGTCAAAACCTCAGCATACGCCTGCATCAGCGAAACCGGGCCGGAAGCGAACTTGCCTGACGATGCCGCCAGAAGGACGGCCAAACCCTGGGGCAAGACGTTCAGAAACTGCTCGAAAGGCAACCAACTTCCGACCGACTGACGATGGCGCTCCCAAAGTGCTCCAACCGTCGCCAAGGGGTTCGGCGCGGGACAGGAGAAGTAGAGGTCGGCGACGTGCTCAGTGAAAGGCAGAAGGACTGGGTGTTCAGAAACGACCCGAAGGCCCTCTGCGAACTCGCCATGCAGTCTGTAGTCGCGCACGCCAACACACTGAATGCGCCATCGCTGTTTGTCGGCATCGTCGCCGGGAATCAACGCGACCTCTAATTGCAATCCATCAGGCATCTGCTGAACCGAAACAAAGCGGAAGCCGCCCGAATCCTCGAACTCGCCGGTCTCTGTCAGGGCAATAAGCGTGTCTAGCATGGGTGCGTGCGGAAGTCGCCTAACAAGTGATTATGCAGGTCTGTTTAACATGCCATTTGGGTGGATAAACCACAGTTTCTGTGGAGGTCGGGTCGGCTTCTGGTGTCGTGATAGCATGAGATTTGGGATGAATGGGAGTATTACGGCGCGGCGTCCGCGGGGAGCGAGGGCTCTCGCGGGCGGCGCTATTTCGCAGTGGTGGCTTTGGCTGAGGCCCTCTTTTCCTGCTTTCCTAATTCGGATCTCTCCGAACTTCCGATATTCGGCTAGTTCAGCTTTGCCCGGTATTCATCCTGCAAAAAGCGCCCCCACGTCTTGTCGTAAGGGTGGACCTCGCTGACTTCCTTCCCGTTGCGAATCACTTTCCGCCCGGAGTTCACCCACTCGAAGATCGAGCCGTCGAGATTCCAAACGCGCGTGAAGCCGGCCTCTTTCAGCTTTTCCGCGAAAGCTCCCGACCGATAGCCCACGGAGCAATACGTGATGATCGCCTGATCCCCCGGCAGGTCGAGCAGCCCGGCCTCGGCCACGGTTGAGCCGGGCTCCACGCGGCGCGCGGTCGCGATGTGGCTCACGGCGAATTCCTTTTCTTCCCGCACATCGAGGAGCAGCGGCTGCGGGTCGGACGGCGTCGCCTGCCAATCGGCGAGGTCCTTCACGGTGATGGTCTCGACGCCGGGATACTTCGCCTTCACCGCGCGCTTGAGCGCGCCCCACTGCCAGCCTTTTAGCGAGAGGGCGAGGCCCGCGAGCACGAGAACCGCGAGGACGACCAGCCAGCCGCGCAGGCCGAAACCCGCCCGCTTATTTCGACAACGCATCGCGCACCGTGCCGAGCGTGCCGGCGGAACCGAGTTTCGTGTTTTTGTGGGCGATGAACTTGGCGTATTCATCCATGAAAATCTTGCCCGGCGGGCGAAAGTCAAACTGCTCGGGCTTGTCGCGGAAAAACTCGCGGTGCACGCGTGTCCACACGAGCCGTCCGTCGGTGTCGATGTTCACTTTCGTCACGCCGAGCTTTGCCGCCGGGAGATACTCCTCCTCGTTCACGCCGCGCGCGCTCGGGTCGAGTTTGCCGCCGGCGGCGTTGATCCGCTCGACTTCGGAAACAGGCACGCTCGAGCTGCCATGCATGACGATCGGGGTGCCAGGGAGCGCTTTCTGGATGTCCTCGATCACGTGGAAATGCAGGCTCTGCTGCCCCTTGAATTTGTAGGCTCCGTGGCTCGTCCCGATGGCCGCCGCGAGCGCGTCGCAGCAGGAGCGCTCGACGAACTCCACCGCTTCCTTCGGGTCGGTGAGGCACGCGTGTTTCTCATCGACCTGGATGTCCTCCTCGACGCCGCCGAGCATGCCGAGCTCCGCCTCCACGCTGATCCCCTTCGCATGCGCGCGATCCACGACGCGCTTCGTGATGGCGATGTTTTCCTCAAAACTCTCGTGGCTCGCGTCGATCATGACCGAGCTGTAGAAACCCGAGTCGATGCAATCGTAGCAGGTCTCCTCGTCGCCGTGGTCGAGATGCACCGCGAAGATCGCGTCGGGGAAAATTTCCTCGGCCGTGCGAATCGTCGCCTCGAGCATCCGCTTGTCGGTGTAGTTGCGTGCGCCTTTCGAGAGCTGGATGATGAACGGTGCCTCGCTCTCGAGACAGCCGCGGAAGAGGCCCATGGTCTGCTCGATGTTGTTGATGTTGTAGGCACCGATGGCGAATTTTCCGTAGGCGAGTTTGTAGAGGTCGGCGGTCGTAACGATCATGTGACGGCGACTCTCTTCGCGGGTCGGCGCGCGGGCAAGGCGCTTTTCCTCGCGCCCGTCAGGGCTCTCCCGTAGAGAGTCGGCGATGTCCCGTTTCTTCACGCCGTTCGCGCTCGCCGCGCTCCTTTTCGCCTCCTGCGCCGGGCCGGAGCTGCAAGTCTCCACGACGCAGACGCTCACCGCGCCGCTCGCGCCCGCGCCTGTTCCCGCGCCGTTCTTCGCCGTCGAATCGACCGGCTTGCGGACGGATGCGCCCGCGATTCGCGCCGAGTCGGCGATCCTCGTGAACGCGCGCACGGGCCAGACGCTCTGGGCGAAAAACGCCGACGTCCGCCGCGCTCCCGCCAGCACGCAGAAGCTCGTGACCGCGCTCGTCCTGCGCGACATCACCGACCTCGACGCGCGCGTGACCGTCGCCCCCAGCGACACCACGGTGGAGCCCTCGAAGCTGAATCTGCGCTCGGGCGACAGCTACGCACGCCGCGATTTGCTCACTGCGATGATGGTGAAAAGCGCGAACGACGCCTCCGCCACGCTCGCGCGCACCACCGCCGGGAGCCAGGCCGAGTTCGCCTCGCTGATGAACGCGAAGGCGCGCGAACTCGGAGCCTACAGTTCGAACTTCTCCAACCCCCACGGCCTCACCGCGCCCGGCCAGTATTCCACCGCTCGCGACCTCGCCCGCATCGCGCTCGCCGCCTATCGCGACCCGGTCCTGCGCGGCATGATGCGCCGCCAGAGCTACACTTTCCGCCACGCGGACGGTCACACGACCACGCTCCAGGCGACGAACAAACTCCTCGCCCGCTCCGGGATTTGGACCGGCATGAAAACCGGCTACACCGTCCCCGCCGGTCGCTGCCTCATCGCGAGCGCGAGCCTCCCCGGCGACGACGTGATCCTCGTCCAGCTCGGCAGCAACACGCGCAACATTTTCGACGACGCCGAGCGGATCATCGCGTGGTGGCGCGGGTGAGACGGGTCAGTGCAGCGGTGAAAGATAGACGCGGAAGAGGTTCACGCGGCCGCCGGGGAAGTACCAGCGCTTCATGAAGTCGAAGCTGCGCGTCGCGGCGTCGTAGCGCACCCACGCTTTCTCCTGCGGGTAGTTCGGATCGTAGGCGTCGAAAATCACGTCGCCCTCGCGGCTCACGCGGTAGCCAAAAAGAACGACGACGTGATTCATCTTCGGGAAGCGCGAGAGATAGACCGCCTGCAGCTCGCCCCGGTCGATCAGTTGGGCCATCCGCAGCGCGGCTGCCGTCTGGCCCTCGCGGGGGAACGGCATCATCAGCCGCCAGTTCCCGACGCGGAAATAGGTCGGGAGCCAGTTGCCGAGTTCCTCCTTCATGAGCCCTTCGTAGGCGAGGGAAAAGTCGCGCAAGTCCGCGTAGCCAGGCACCACGATGCGCCGGGCCGGAGACCGATCGCCGGCCCAGACGGGCACGCGGCTCACCCGGCGGATGATTTCCCGATACTCCTCCCGCCCGACCCTCGGCGACCGCGGCTCAAATCGCGCGAACTGATGAAACTGCATCACCGCCCGCGCCAGCACGAAGCAGCGGTGCGCGTAATCCGGCGGATGCTCGCGCCGGCTGATCCGCAGTTCGCCGCGCTCGTCGATGCCGTAGGCGAAAGCGGTGTCATTTGCGAAGCCGATGGAGTCGTCGCGCCAGTGGAACCCGCGCACGCTCCCCGCATGCGCGGCGGCAGTGAGGATGAGGAGAGCGCAGACGAGGCGGGTGAAATTCATGCGAGGATAGAGCATGGAGAATAGAGGATAGACAACACCGCGTGGAGGTTTCGCATATTGCCGGGCTTTCTGCTCTATCCTCGATCCGCTATCCTCCATTCCTCGTTGAAGAAAATCCTCACCACCCCCCACGGCACCGCGCGTGTGCTGACCGCCGACAAAGTTGCCGGCGAAGAATGGGCGCAGCGCGCCTTTGCCGGCCGGTGCAAGGATCTCCGCTATCACACCTCCATCGCGGCGACGCTCGAGGGCGGGTTCGATCTCCACTGGCTGCTGCTCGAGGACGAGGCGGGAAAGCCACGCGCGCTCCAGCCGTTCTTCCTCGTCGATCAAGATCTCGTGCTCGCCTCCGGCCCCGGATTGCAGACGGCAGTCGCTCGGGTGCGGCGATTTTTCCCCCGCTGCCTGCGGCTGCGCATGCTCATGGTCGGCACGCCCAGCGGCGGCGGGCATCTCGGCGTGCTCGAGCCGGGCGACGAGCCGTGGGCGGCGGAGGCGCTGCATGCGGCGCTCGCGCAGCTCGGCCCGGCCTTCGGCGCCGCTCTCGTGCTCCTCAAGGATTTCCCGCCCGCCGACCGCCCCCAGCTGGCCCCTTTCTCCACGAACGGCTACACGCGCATCCCGAGCATGCCGATGACGCGCCTGGCGCTCGATTTTGCGAGCTTCGAGGAGTTCATGCAGCGGCGGCTCAGCAAAGTGATGCGCAAGAATCTGCGGCGAAAATTCCGCCACGCCGCGCAGCAGGGGCCGCTGACGCTCGAGGTGCTCACCGATGCGACGCCGGTGATCGATGAAGTTTACCCGCTCTATCTGCAAGTCCACGAGCGCTCGGCCATGCAGTTCGAGCGGCTCACACGCGAGACCCTCTGCTGCATTGGGCGCGAGCTGCCGGAGCAGACGCGCTTTTTCGTCTGGCGGCGCGAGGGGCGCGCCGTCGCCTTCAGCCTCTGCCTCGTGCATGGCGGCGCGATCCACGACGAATATCTCGGGCTCGACTACGCCGTCGCCCTCGACCTGCATCTCTATTTCGTCACCCTGCGCGACGTGCTCGAGTGGGCCGTCGCCCACGGCCTGCGCCACTACTACAGCACCCCGCTGAACTACGACCCGAAGCTCCACCTCCGCTTCGAGCTCGCCCCGCTCGACCTCTACGCCGCGCACACCTCCCGCTGGGTGAACCCGATTTTCCGCCGCATCCTCCCCCTCGTGCAGCCCGCGCGCAGCGACCCGCACATCCGGCGCTTCGCGAATGCGCATGAACTCTAGCGCCGCGCGCCGCTGGCTGCTCGACCCGCACACCCAGGTCGCCCTCACCGCCGCCCTCGCCACCGCCTCCGAGATGTGCCTCAAGCGCGGCGCGCTCGACACCGCGCATCTCCCGCGCCTCATCGACTGGCTTGGCGTCTCCGCGCTCGCCTCCTCGTGGGTCTGGCTCGGCATCGTGCTCCAGCTCGCCGGGTTCGCCAGTTGGATCATCGCGCTCCGCCGCATGCCGCTCCACATCGCCTTCGCCCTCATGAGCGTGCTCCACGTCACCATCCCGCTCGGGTCGTGGCTTTTTTTCGCGGAAAACGTGAGCGGCCTCCGCTGGGTCGGCATCACCCTCGTGCTCGCCGGCATCTGCGTCATCGCCCGGCCCGCCAGCCGGCTGGAGGAGCAGGCATGACGCCCCTCCAGCTCCTCCTCATCCTCCTCTCGCAGGTGCTCCTCGTCGGCTCACAGATCATCATCAAGCACGCCGTGAACCGCACCCACGAACAGCCGCGCCCGTGGCCGCGCATCGTTGGCGGGTTCGCCGCCGCCATCGCCGGGATGACCCTCTGCTTTTTCCTCTGGCTCGGTTTTTTGCAAAAGCTCGACCTCAGCCACGTCTTCCCGTTCGAGGGCCTCAGCCCGATCATCCTCGTGCTCGGCGCCTCGTTTTTCCTCGGGGAAAAAGTCCAGCCGCGCGCCTGGCTCGGCATCGCCCTCATCGCCGCCGGCATCGCGCTGGTCTGGCTGAGCTGAGGGAAAACGCGCGCACGTCCCAGCCGCGGCTATCAACCATCAACTCTCAACGATCAACCTCCCCAGATTCCTATTGTCTCCGTCCGGAGCATGCGCTACCTCCACAGCCGCCAATCCACCAATCCAAGCCTATGAAGCGCCTCCTTTCACTCACCCTTCTGACCGCCGCCGCGACCTGGTTCGCCGGCTGCGCGCAAGTCGAAGAACCTCAACCCACCGAACGCGAAGGCGGTCGCACCCGTTTCGGCGCCGGCGGCACGACCACCACGCAAGACGGCCCGAGCCGCCCGCCGGTCCGCGACACGGTCGTCGACACCCAGACCACCACCACCACGCCACCGATCGTCGAGGACATCCCGCCCACGCCTCCTCCGCCGCCGCCCCCTCCGACTGGCGCTGATCCGCTCGTGAAAAAAGACTACGGCTACGGCAAGCCCGTCCCCGGCAAGGCCGGCTACGTCACCAGCCCATATGCTCCGTTTGCGGGCTATGTCGATGTCCGCGGATTTCCTCCCGGCACCGAGGTGAAGTGCCCTTACACCGAGAAGATCTTCCTCGTCCCGTAACAACTCTGACCGTCCGTCCAAGGCCGGGGATCGCTCGTCGATCCCCGGCCTTTGTTCGTCCGGGTCTCTCCGCTCGATGCTCCCCACCCGCCTCGCGATTCTCGGCCCCGGCCTCCTCGGCGGCTCCCTCGCCCTCGCCGCCGCCGCGCGCATCCCCGGCATCGACATCCGCATCTGGGCGCGCCGCGAGTCCGCCCTCGACGAAATCCGCACGCGCCACCTCGCCCGCCTCGCCAGCACCGATCCCGCCGAAGTCGTCCGCGACGCCGATCTCGTCATCCTCTGCGTCCCCATCGGAGCCATGCCCGATCTTTCGGAGATAATCGCGCCGCACCTCCGCTCTCGCACCCTCGTCACCGACGTCGGCAGCGTGAAAGCCGACATCGTCACCCGCCTCGCCGCGATCTTCGAGGGCCGCGCCCGCTTCGTCGGCAGCCACCCGATGGCCGGCTCCGAGCAGGCCGGCCTCGCCGCCGCCCGCGCCGACCTTTTCGAGAACGCCACCTGCATCCTCACCCCGCACGACGAGCCCAGCCGCGCCTCGGCCGGCGAAGTCGCCGCCTTTTACACCGCCCTCGGCGGCATCCCGCGCGAGCTTTCCCCCGCCGCGCACGACGAGATCGTCGGTCTCATCAGCCACCTCCCGCACCTCGCCGCCGCCGCGCTGGTAAATTTGGTTTGCGAGCGCCACGGCGAGGCGCTCAACTTTTGCGGCAATGGCTTCCGGGACACCACACGCATCGCCTCCGGCCCGGCCGCCATGTGGAGCGAGATCCTCCGCGAGAACAGCCCCGCCCTCCGCCGCTCGCTCCACGGTCTGATCGACCACCTCCACACCGCCCTCGACCTCCTCGACCAGCCCGACGCTTTGACCACCTACCTCGACACCGCCCGCGCCCACCGCGACCGCCTCACCGCCCGCCACTAAATCCCCATGCCCGACTGGAAAATAAGGCGCGCCCCCACGCTCGAAACCGAAATCAAAGTCCCCGGCGACAAGAGCATCTCGCATCGCGCCGTCATCCTCTCCGCCCTCGCGAATGGCGTCTGCGTCGTCCGCGGCTTCCTCCCCAGCGAGGATTGCCTGCGCACCGTCGCCGCGATGCGCGCCCTCGGCATCGAGATCGAGAACCCCGAGCCCGAGACGCTGATCATCCACGGAAAAAAGCGCGTCCTCACCGAGCCCGCCGGCGACATCGACTGCGGGAACTCCGGGACCACCATGCGCCTCCTCGCCGGCCTGCTCGCCGGCCAGCCATTTCGCAGCCGCCTCATCGGCGACGCCTCCCTTTCCCGCCGCCCGATGGCCCGCATCATCGAGCCGCTCACGCAGATGGGTGCGCGCATCACCGCTGAGGGCGCGAACGACAGCCCGCCGCTCGTCATCGAGGGCGGCAGCCTCCAGCCCATCACCTACGAGCTGCCCGTCGCCAGTGCCCAGGTGAAAAGCGCCATTCTCCTCGCCAGCATGTTTGCCAAAGGGCGCACGTCCGTGACCGAGCCCGCGATTTGCCGCGACCACACCGAGCGCATGCTCGCCTACTACCTCGTGCGCCCCCATCGCAACGACATGACCGTCTCCCTCCACGGCGGCCAGACCCCCGAGTCGCGCGATTTCACCGTACCGGGCGACATCTCCAGCGCCGCCTTCTGGCTCGTCGCCGCCGCCGCCCAGCCCGGCTCGCATCTCCTCGTCACCGACGTGGGGTTGAACTCCACCCGCACCGGCGTCCTCGCCGTCTTGGTCCGCATGGGCGCGCGCGTCAACGAGATCGTCGATGACGTCGAGGTCGGCGAAGTCCAGGGCAACATCGAACTCCGCGGCGGACGCCTCCGCGGCACCGTCATCCACGGGCGCGAGATCGCGAACGTCATCGACGAACTCCCCATCCTCGCCGTCGCCGGCGCGCTCGCCCACGGCACCACCGTCATCGCCGACGCCGGCGAGCTGCGCGTGAAGGAAACCGACCGCCTCACCGCCATCGCCACCAACTTGAAAGCGATGGGCGCGCACGTCACCGAGACCGAGTCCGGCCTCGAGATCCACGGCGGCACCCCGCTCAAAGGCGCGAAGCTTGACAGCTTCGGCGACCATCGCATTGCCATGGCCTTCGCCATCGCCGGCCTTTTCGCCGAGGGCGAGACGGTGATCAAAAACACCGAGTGCGTCGCCACCTCGTATCCCGGTTTCCACGAGGTTCTCCTGCGCATCATGAAAGAAAATCGCGAAGATCAGACACACGTCATCACGTCGCTCCCGCCGCAGGGGAAGCGATGAGCGCCGCACCAGTCGTCATCGCCATCGACGGCCCGGCTGCCTCCGGGAAAAGCAGCGTCGCCCGCACCCTCGCCGCCCGGCTCGGCTACCTCTACGTCAACACGGGCGCGATGTATCGCGGCGTCACCTGGCACTTGCTGCGCCGCGGCATCGACCCCGCCGACGCCGATGCGATCGAAACCGCCCTCGGCCAAATGCGCTTCGAGTGCGGCATCGCCGACCGCGCCTCCACCCTTCGCCTCGACGGCGACGATCCGACCCCGCATCTCAGCGAACCCGCCATCGCCGACGCCGTCTCCGCCGTCTCCAGCCACCCGGCCGTGCGGGCTCTCCTCGTCGCCGCGCAACGCCGCCTGGCCGGCGAGGGCGATGCCGTCATGGAAGGCCGCGACATCGGCTCCGCCGTCTTCCCCGACACGCCCTACAAATTCTACATCGACGCCTCCCCCAACGTCCGCGCAGCGCGCCGCGCGTTGCAGGGCCTGCACGACGACCTCGCCCACCGCGACCGCACCGATTCCTCGCGGAAAGCCTCGCCGTTACAGATCGCCGAAGACGCCCACGTCATCGACAGCTCCGATCTCACCATCGACGGCGTCGTCGTCGAGATCATCGGCCGCCTAAAGCTCGCGGGTCTGCCGGTGATTTAGAGAAACGAAAGTTGAGACCGCCGGATGACTCACGCGCGGGCGGGGGCCGGCTGCGCGGTGGCGACGCGCGGCGCGCGGAACCATGAGCGCCAGCCTTCGGTCAACTCAAGGCGTCCCCATTTCAATGCGGTCAACGCGATGGTGCGCAGGTTCGCGGGGCTGAAGGTGAAGCTGTTGAAAAGGCAGCGGCGTCCGCGATTTGCCCGGCCAAGCGCGCCGCGCTCCCGGCGGGAACGGGCGATCGCGGCGAGACGGCGGTTGTAGGCGCGGATGAAATAAAAGACGGGCACGGACGGCGGACTGGCGAAGGGCGGTTCGCTCAACGAGGCGGCACCGAACTTGAAGGGCTGCGAAACGATCCCCAGGTAGTAGAGGCCGAGGTCCATCTGGAAAGCCAATTCCATGAGGTCGAACTCGCCGAGGTATTCATACTTGTCGCGATAGATCGCCTCGAACCACCGCTGGTAGCTGCGCGCGAACTTTTTGCTATGCGCCTCGGCCAGCGGCGCGACTTCTTCGCCCGCCCGCTGCGCGGCGATCAACTTCGAGGCGGCGGTCGCTGTGAAGGCAATCCAGTCCATGCCGGGGCTGTAGAGCGGATCGAGGAAGGCGGCTGCGTCGCCGACGAGCGCGAATCCGTCGCCGGCAATCGTGGTGCTGGAGTACGCAAGATTCCGCCTCCAGTGCGTGTCGTCCTCCACGGCCTCGGCGCCGGCGAGGAGCTCGCGCGCGACGGGATGCTGCTCGAGGAACGTGCGCATCCGATCCGCCAGCCGGCCCTCAGACGGCCACTCGACGAGGCGTTGATCCATGACGAGGCCGATGGAGACATCGCCTCCTTTGAGCGGAATCCACCAACTCCACCAGCCGTCGCCGACGATGTGATTGGTCGCCGTGCCGCGGAGGCCATAGCAGACGGCAGCCCAGTCCGGATACTTCGCCGCGAGCTCCAGTCCGTCCCAATCCCCCACCCCACGCCACCGCCCCCAGACGGCACTGGTCGGGTGGGCGGTGTTTTGCCGGAACCAGCCTTGCTGCCGGGCGAGCAGCGCGGCGACACCGGACGCATCGACGACCCAGCGCGCGCGGATTTCCTCAACGCCCTCAGCGGTGCGCAACATCACGCGCTGCGTGCCGCCGCTCTGCAGCTCCACTTTTTCCGCCTTCGCCGGACGCCGCAGCTCCGCCCCCGCGGCGACGGCGCGCCGCAGCACCTCCTCATCCAGCACGGCGCGGTCGAGCTGATACGACGGCAGCCGCACTTGGAAGCGCCCGCCGATCTCGCTCGCCTCGTCCAGCGCGCGCGTCTCGGCGTCGGCGTACCAAAAGCGCATCCCCTGTTTCACCAGATGCGATTCGTTCAGGTGCTGCGTGAGGCCGAGCACGCGCCCGAGGAAGAAAGCGCTGATCTCGACGGTCGCCTCGCCGACGCGCCGCGTGAAGCGCTCGGATTTCTCCACGACCACCACGCGGAGGCCGGGATGCTCGCGCAGGAGAATCGTCGCCATGGCCGCGCCGGACAGTGAGCCGCCGAGAATCACCACATCGCATTCGGTCATCGGAGTCTCGTCGTTCATGCGGGGGAATAGTGCTCGCGCGGACTGCGCGCGCCACCGAAAAATTGTGCCCGCATCTCCGCGATCTCCCCCGCCGTGCAAGTGCCGCGATCCGCCACGCGCGCGGCGGCAAGGCCCGCGGCCTCGCCAGTGGCGAAGCAGGTGCCCATCACGCGGATGGAAGCCTGCGCCTCGTGACTCGCGGCGATGCAGCGTCCGGCGGCGAAAAGATTGGCGCGCCCACGGGCTCGCAGCGCGCGCAGCGGGATTTCGCACGGCTCGCCGTTCTCCGGGAAACGCAGACGCGCCCCGCGGGCTTGCTCGCGCAGCTCTATCGGCCATGTCGCCAGCGCGATGGCGTCGTCGAAACGCGCTCCGGCGAGCAGATCGTCCGTCTCGAGCCGATGCTCGCCGATAATCCGCCGGCTCTCGCGAATCCCCGCCCGCGCCGGGAGCGCCGAGAGATGAGCGCTTGAGAAGCCGGAAGAGCATTTCGTTAAAAAAAGCGTCATCGACTGGGCGAGTTTTCGTCCCTCGATCTCAATCCGCGCGAGGCTGCGCGGATCGAGCGGATCGAAGCCGGGAGCCGCGAGATCGACGGAGACAAAAGCTTCGCCTGCTCGCGGCGAAGCCCTGAGGCTCGCGCCGAGCGCGGCCTCGGGCAGGTTGCCGTCTCGCACGGCACCGACGATGGCGTGGGCAACGCGCAGCCGCGCGTCGTCGTCGAGCGCGCCGGTCTCGACGCCGCCGAGCGCGAAGATGAAGGCCGGTCGCTGGAGCCGGTCGAGCGATTCCATCTCGCACTCCGCGCCGCAGAGCGCGGCGAGCGCGGCATCGCCGGTGGCGTCGATGATCATGGCGGCCTCGATTTTTTCCCGCACGCCGCGGCAGAAAATTTCATCGGGAGCGAGCAGCTCGGTGTGCAGGCGCAGCTCGATGTTTTTCTCCGCGGCGACCATCTCGTCGGCGAGCGTGGCGAAGGCGGTGGGATGCTGGAGGAGGACTTCGACCCGCCCCATTTTCACGGGGCCGCTCGCGCCGCCCGCCGCCAGCAGGCGCGACGCGAACTCAGAGGAGAACCCGGGATTGGCAAACTGCGCGGGCTCTTTTCCCAGCAAGTACAAACCGCAAATGGAATGGACGAGCGCGAGGCTGGCCATGCCGCCGAGACTACCCGCGCGCTCGATGAGCACGACTTGCGCACCAGCCCGCGCGGCGGCGACCGCGGCCGCGATGCCGGCGCTGCCGCCGCCGGCGACGAGCACGTCACCGCGCATCGACAGCGCCTGGCGTCGTCCGGGCGCGGACGAAACGCGCGAGATGGCGCACGCTGGAGAAGTGTTCGCGGGAGAGATCGGTATCGGGGACGGTGACGCCGTATTCCTGCTCGAGGAGAACGAGGAGCTGCATGAGGCCCATGGAATCGAGGCCGGCGTCGAAGAGATTTTCCGAGAAGTCGAGGGTGGTGCCGATGGGGAAAAGGCGATCCTCGAGGAGCTGGGCGAGGCTGTGTTCGAGGCTGTCGGCGGTGGGAGTGGAAATCACGAAGGGGGACAACGAAGTGCGGGGCGCGTTTGTTAAGCCATGCGGATGGGAGCGTCAAGGCACGCACCGGGCTCTGCCTCGCGCGCAACTGGACGCGTGGCCGAACCGGCGCAATAACGGGCAGCGACAGCATCCACGACCATGATGAGATCAAACACGAGCAGCGCGCATGCCACGGCGATGTCCCGCCACCGCGCCCACGACTACCGACATCTCATCCGGCGCTGGCGGGCGGTGGCGCGCGCGGCGGGGCTCGTGATGCGGCCTTTCGCGAGGAGCGGGGAGCATCGGGTCTATTGGCTGCGCTCCCCCCGCCTGCCGAAAACCGGAGCCGTCTATCTCTCCGCCGGCATCCACGGCGACGAACCCGGCGCCACGGAAGGTCTCGTCGCGTGGGCCGAGGGTAATGTGCGCAGCCTGCGTGCGCGGCCATTCGTCATCTTCCCCTGCCTCAACCCGTGGGGGCTGCTCAACAACAGCCGCCTCAACGCGGATCACCACGATTTGAACCGCCAGTTCCACCACGACGCCGACTCGATGATCCGCGCGCTCAAGCAACTCATCGCCGGCCACTGGTTCTCCGTCGCGCTCACGCTGCACGAGGACTACGACGGGCAGGGCGTCTATATCTACGAGGTGAAAAGGCGCGCGCCATTCTGGGCGGAGGATCTCTTGGAAATCGCGCGCCCGATTTTACCGATCGAGGGGCGAACCAAGATCGACGGCCGCGCCTCCCGCTCGGGCATCGTGCGACCAAAAATAAACCCGAAGAAATTCCCGATGCTCCCCGAGGCCGTGTGGCTGCACCTGCATCACTCCGAGCGGACTTTTACCATCGAGACGCCGAGCGAATTCGCCCTCGACGCCCGCATCGCCGCCCATGCCGCCATCATCACAGAGTGCGTCCGTCGGTCTCCGGCGCTATCAACTATCAACTCTCAACCATCAACTATTCCACCACCGTCCGCGCCGCCGACATCTTGATCACGCGGCCTTCCGGATCGCGAAAATTCGCATACGGCCCAACCGTCGTGACGATAATCCCGCGCTGCCGCAACTCGCGCAGGATCGGCTCGCGGTCTCGGATCGAGAGGTAGAGGTGAAAGTAGCTCGTCGCCTCGCCATATTCGCACATGCGCAGGCAGATCGGCACGCCGCCGAGCTGCATCTCGCAGTAGCGATCGGTGCGCTCGCTCAGCACCTTTGCCTTAAGCAGATCGACGTAAAAATTCCGGACCTCCCTCCAGCGCTGCGTAAAAACCGTGACCGAATAGCAGGTCGGATTTTCGTCGTGGTCGAGCGCGGGCAGGGCACTGTCGATATCGGGGCTCAGGTTCATGGTGGTGAAGCTCATCTTGCAACTAGGCTTTAGCAGGTTGCATGCACAGGTATTGTGGATTTTACGGTTTTTATATTCTCTCAAT
>PPFU01001725.1_pt1 | contig 23100 bp, 22 predicted proteins | sample 1535991 | NCBI WGS metagenome assembly PPFU01 (sample SAMN04901290, study PRJNA319586) | Hypolithon metagenome, whole genome shotgun sequencing project. | isolation source: Antarctic Hypolithon | place: Antarctica: Miers Valley | collected 2014
CCGGCCTCGGCGACGTACATGCGGCCCTGATCGTCGAAGGTCATGGCGGTGGGGTAGGTCAGCCCCTCGATCACCTTCTCGATGCGGTAGCCCTGCGGGAGGAAGATGGTGGGAAACTGCTGGCTCGCCACCAGGTTGTCCGCGACCTCGCGCTCCGGATCCGGATCGGTGGGAGAGCGGCTGTCGCAGGCCACCACGGCCAGCGTGCCTATGCTGAGGATTCCCACCGCGGCATGTCGAACCCATTTGCTTCCCATAATGTACTCCCGGCTTTGCCGCGGCCCCGCCGCGACGGTTTCCAAACTGACTCCCTAACGCGGAAATCAAAAGAGATCCACCATCGCGCGTCCTCGCGCTTCGGGAAAACTCCGCGGGGTGTGGACGCCAGGGATGGGGGAGACGCCGCTCCGCATATCGCGTTCCCACTGTTGCCCAGTGGAACGGTATTAGGGTTGCGAAGGCAACTGTTTGGCGGCTGCGCATACCGGACCGGGGGGGCGGTGCCTAACGGACGCCGCGCAATCCTTCGAAAGCGAGTGATGATGGTCAAGACCGACGCGGGCCTGACCGCTCGCATTCGCGACCGTGTCGTGGGAGAGCTGCAGCTGGGGCAGTGACGTTGACCCGGTTTGGTGGAGACTTTCTCTCCAGCGGAGGAGGTTCCCCGAATGCCCCGCACCGGTCTGCCGTCTCCGCCGGAGTTCCGCGAGCAACTCCGTTGCGCTGCACCGGGCCGGCCGCGGCGTTGAGGCGTTCGCGCGTGAGTTTGAGCCGTCGGAACAGACCATACCGGAACTGAATTGCGGAGAGCACGCCGGCCGGTGCCACGGCCACATCCCGTGCGGTGAGCGCATGGAGCACCGCCGAGCGCGACGAGCTGCAGCGCCTCCGCAAGGAGGTGCGACACCTCCGCGTCGAGCGCGACATCCTGAGAAAAGCGGAGGCCTCGCGAGACCGGCACGATTTCGAACGGCGGTTCTAGTTCGTGAGGGCGCACCAGGCCGGGTATCCCGTCGCGACGCACTGTCGCGTACTTCAGGTCTCCGGGAGCGGCTACGATGCGTGGTCACGCGCCAGCTGTCGGCGCGCAGCCGCCGCGACGCAGATCGCGGATGTTCATCGCGGCGAGTCACGCCCGCTCGGACGCCGCGCACGGGGCGCCGCGCGTGCATGAGGATCTTCATGAGCCCGGGCACCGCGTGGGCCGCAAGCGGGCTGCGCGATTCACGCGCGCCGCGGAACTCGTCGGCGTCGGCAAGACCGGCGCGGCGCCGCGGCCGATGCGTACGGTGCCCGAGATGCCGCAGGCCCCCGACCTTGTGCGGCGAATCGTCACGGCGACGGCCCCGACGCAGTGCGGAATCGCCAGACCCGGACGTAAGCACGCGGTGAATGACGTAAAACATGGTTCGCCAGACAGACACCTGGCGGTGGGGTCGTTTTTGCAACGAGCCCGGTTGGCGTAGTCGTGCGCACTATGCGTCCTTCGCGCCCCACTCGCAGCTTCACCGTAACGGTGCAGAACGTCTCTCAGCCTGGCCTTCTAGCCACGGACCGGGCGATGGGCACGATACCGCTGTCGCCGGGTGCCTGGGCGGTCTTCCGTGGGAGCGATCCGGCTTTCACGGTGGGGGCCAACGCGGACGAAGGAACAGAGCGCATCGCCGAGGACGGCTTTCCCGGGCCGCCGCTTCCTTTGGGCACGGAGTCTACTCTGCTCCCTGCCGCGGCTGGCGTGCGTAGCTCGGGCGTGTTTCAATCTCCCGAGGGCCCGGATGATGGGCCCGCGCTGTTCGCTAGCGAAACGGCGACCTTCACGATTCAGGCATCGCCAGGAGACCGTCTTCAGCTCGAGACGATGTTCGTTCAGTCGAACGATTGGTTCTACGGTTTCGGCGGGGGAGGGCTCGCGCTCTTCAACGGCAACAGCCCGATCAGCGGCGACCTAACGAGCCAACTGGTGGTGTACGATGCAGGCAGCGAGCAGGACACCGCACCCGGAACGGGCGAGTTCCAGAAGCCGGTTCAGGCCCCGACCGCGACAAACGTGGGCCCCTCGGAGAGTGTGCCGATCCGCAGCGCACGGGAAAGACACCCCACCTTCAACATTCCGGCTAATGCGTCGGTGATACGCGTCAACATTACGCCGTAGATGTGGATGGCCGCGGACATGACGATCCGGATCGTCGTGCCCCCGGCTCACGACAGGCCGCGGGTTGCTACCCGAGCACCGGCAGCGTTCCCGCCGTCTTTTGCCGCGCCCGACCGCACTGTGATGCAGGCACACAAAGTGGCCGCCGCCCTTTCTCCGCCAGCGGGGGAACGAACTTGGCGCAGTCAGCCTCCTTAGGTGGGTTGGGGAAGCGCGGATAGAAGGGCCGCCCGACGTGCTGCCGCGCCTCTGATCATGACATCTCGGGTGCTTCCGTCGTGGGCGAGCCCGTGCTGCACCAGGTGGCCGAGCTGCCCCCGGTGCGGGCCGAGGTCACCGAGCACCGCCTGCTGGAGCCCCTGGGCTACGTTCCGCCCGCGGTGTTCGAGGAGCAGCTCTTCCGTACCCGCGCCGCTCCCACGCCCGTAGGGGCACTCAACTGAACGAGTCTCCTGAGAACCCGGGGCGATTCCGTTTGGCGGCGTGCCCGATTTGGCCAATCGATCGCAGCGAGGTGCACGGGCCATCGCTACACGCCGTCGGTCACCGCGAGGCAATAGGCGGGACACGGTACGACATAGCGCTATCGGTCGAACACCCGCGCGATCCCGAACGTCATGATGCCGATCAGCGCGCCGAGGACGTAGCCGAGCCTGACGATGAGCGTGAGCTCCTTCTGTGTTACGCTCAGGATGATCTCCTCGATGCGCGCGGTGCTGAAGCCGAGCACCTTTCGCTCGACCATCCCCTCGATCTCCAGCCGCTCGACGAGCACGGGAACCTGCGCCTGCAACCAGTCCCAGAGCGCGGGTGCCACCACGGCCGTCAGGCGCGGAGTGGTGTCCGGCGGCAGCCAGCGGCCGGGCCGGCCGATCGGGCGATCGATCACGCCGCGCAGCGCACCGCGCACCGCACCGGCCACGAGTTCGGCGCTGCGCGGCGAGCGCGCCGCGTCCTGAATCCAACCGGCCACCGTGTCGTCAGGCAACGCCGCCGCCAGGTCGCCCCACGTGCGGCTCTCGGCCCGCAGTAGCACGTCGTCCAGCTTGCCGATGATGAACTCGCGCGTGCGTTCGGCGCGGAGCACGCGCAGCAGGTAGTCGCCCGCCGCGGCGACGATCGCGTCCGCGCGCGCCGGATCCTCGGCACTCCCGACAATCTCCGAGATCGGCTTCCGCAAGTACGCGAGCACCGCGTCATGGATGGTTCGCGAGATCTCCTCGCGCACGACGGGGTCGTCCAGCAGCGAGGCGAGCTGTTCCACGCCGTCGCGCTCCAGCGACTCCAGCGCCTTGTCGAAGGTGCGCTCGGTGACCATCAGCTTTGCGATCACCCGCTCGTGGAAGCGGAGATCGTCGACGAACTTTCGAAAAAGGGAGTGCAGCGACTCGCGCAGCCGATCGCGCGCGCTCGGCTGTGCGAGAAACTCGCCGAGCTTTGCGACGGCGAGTGGCAGGTACGCGTCGATCGCCCCCTCCAGCGTCTCCACCACCGCGGCCGGCACCTTCTCGATCAGCGGGTCTGGCGAGGCGAGGAGTTGCGTAGCATGCCGCTCGAGGTACTCGCGTACGCCGCGCTCGAGTTCGGGCGACTGCGCGAGCTCCTCGGCCCACGACACGGCGCGTGCGGTGATCGTGGCGCGTCGTTCGGTCGTCAGCAGATCGCCAATCGGCTGCGAGGCGAGTTGCTCGCGGCCGCGCGCGATAAAGCGGCGCACGGAGTCGTCGAACTCCGCCCCCTCGGTGAACCGCACGAAGGCCGCCCCCGCCAGATCGCCGACCCCATCCAGCGAGCGCTCCACCTCCACAACGACCGCCGCCGGAAGCAGCTCGCGAACCGAACCGCGCTCCGTCTCGAGCACGCCCGCGAGGACGCTCGTCACCTTCTCGTCGAACGCTTCGCGGAACCCGGAGCGCAGCAGCTCTGCCGACAGATCGGCCGGCGTGAGCAGACGCTCGCCGACCGTCTTGCCGATGCTCCGGGCGAGGCGCGCCTTGTTCTTGGGAATCGCTCCCTGGAAGCCGTATCGGCGTTCGTAGGGGTGGAACAACATCCAGACCGCGATCGCGTTCGTGACGCCGCCGGCGATGGCCCCGGCGACGACATTGACTGCGAATTGAAGGACGAGCGGGTTAACGGCCACGTGTGTGCCTGACGACTACAGTCATCGGCTCACGTCGGCGGGGAGCGTCGGCTCCTCACCGGTCGATAGCGGCCCCGCGGGGCGGTCGGCTGCGGGCCGTTCGGGCTCCGTCTCATCGCTGCCCCCGCGCGACACGAGATCCGCGGGTTCGGTGGACGGCGCCGGGAGTAGCGCGTGCCGAAGCACCTCGTCCATCGTGGCCACGAACGTGAAGGCCATGTGCTCCTTCACCTCGTCAGGCACGTCACGCAGATCCTTCTGATTCCCCTTGGGCATGATCACTTCACGCAGCCCGGCGCGATACGCGGCAAGCGTCTTTTCTTTGACGCCGCCGATCTCGAGCACCTTGCCGCGCAACGTGACCTCACCCGTCATGGCAAGGTCGCGGCGCACCGGGCGCCGACTCAGGACGCTGGCGATCGCGAGGGTCACGGCCACACCGGCGCTCGGGCCGTCCTTGGGAATCGCGCCAGCGGGGAAGTGCACATGCAGGTCCGACTCCTTGAAGGTGCTGTCCGCGATCGAGAGCGTCGCCGCTCGTGATCTCACGTACGAGTACGCGGCGTCCACGGATTCACGCATCACGTCGCCGAGCTGCCCGGTGACCGTCATGCGGCCGGTGCCGGTCATGCGCAGGGCCTCGATGTTCATCAGGTCGCCGCCCGTCGACGTCCAGGCGAGGCCGGTCACGGCACCGATCTCGGGCTCCATCTCGGCTTCTTCGGTCGAGTAGCGCGGCGTGCCGAGGATCTCCTCGACCTTGGCCAGATCGATGATCCACGCGCCTTCCTCACCCTCCGCCTTGCGGCGCGCCCGCTTCCGCATGATCGCCGACAGGTTGCGCTCGAAGTTGCGCAGCCCCGCCTCACGCGAGTAGCGGTTCGAGATGAAGCCCAGTACCTCGTCGGTGAACTGGAGGTCGGTGTCGGTAATCCCGTGCTCCTCCAACAGACGCGGGAGCAGGTAGCGCCAGGCGATCTCGACCTTCTCCTCGATCGTGTAGCCCGCGATCCGAATGACTTCCATGCGGTCGCGCAGGGCGGGCGGGATGTCGAACAGGTTGTTCGCCGTGCAGACGAACAGGATCGACGAGAGGTCGAACGGCAGGTTGAGATAGTGATCGACGAACGTCTTGTTCTGCGACGGGTCGAGCACCTCGAGCATTGCGGCCGTCGGATCACCCGAGGGGCCGCCGCTCGCCATCTTGTCGATCTCATCGATCATCAGAACGGGATCGCGCACGGCGACACGGCGCAGCGCCTGGATGAGCAGCCCGGGCATCGCGCCCACGTACGTCCGGCGGTGGCCGCGGACCTCGGCTTCGTCCCGCACACCGCCGACCGAGATGCGATAGAAGGCTCGGCCGATGGACGTCGCGATCGCCTCGCCGAGCGACGTCTTGCCGGTGCCCGGTGGGCCGACGAAGCAGAGGATAGGGCCCAATGGATCGCCGCCGCGAAGCTTCCGCACAGCGAGATACTCGAGAATTCGCTCTTTCGCTTCCTGCAGCCCGTAGTGGCGGTCGTCGAGGGCGTTTTCGACCTTTGCGAGCTCGATGCTCTCGTCACCCGAGCGAGCATGCCAGGGGAGGGAGAGGATCCAGTCGAGGTACGTGCGGATCACGTGATACTCGCTCGACGCCGGGGAGAGCATCCGCATCCGGTCAGTCTCGCGCTTGGCCTCGACGGCCACCTTCTCGGGGAGCTTCGCCTCCTCCAACCGGCGGATCAGGTCGCTCGCCTCCTTCTCACCCGGGTCCCCCTCGCCCAGCTCGGACTGGATCGCGCGCAGCTGCTGCCGGAGGTAGAACTCGCGCTGGTGCTGCTCGATCTTCACCTCGGTCTGCTTCTTCACGTCCTCCATCACCTGTGCACGCGCCACTTCGCGCTCGAGGCGGGAGAGGACGAAGCGGATGCGCTGGGCGATGTCGAGCCGCTGGAGCACCTCGTCCTTGTCGGCGATCCGGAAGTTCATGTTCGTCGCCGCCAGGTCCGCAAAGCGGCCCGGATCAGCAACATTCATCTTGAGAATCTGCGGCACCTCGTCCGGGATGCGGTCGATCAGCTGCGCCAGCGTCTCGGCGGCGGCCACGGTGCGGTTGATCAGCTCCTCGACCTCCCCGTCGTCGGGGGGAAGGTCGCGGGCCGCGTCCACCTGGCACATGGCGTAGGGATCGTGCTGGCTTATCGCGCCGATCTTGATGCGGCGGAGCCCCTGGAGGGTGATCTGGATCGTGTCGCCCGGGAGGTTGATGCGTTCGTGGACACGGGCGGCGACGCCGATTTTCCCCACAAACTTGTCGTAGTCGAGCGGATCATCGAGGTCGCCGCCAGCGACGACCAGGGCGACGGTGAGGCCGGCGTCTTCGTGCGCACGCAGGAGGGTCAGGTTCTCAGGGGCTCCCATCTGCACGGCGATCGTCCCGAGCGGATAGACGATTGTCGAGCGGAGCGCCATGAGCGGCAGGGTCGGCGGAAGCTCCGACCGGAGGATTTCTTCCTTGCGCTGCGTCCTGGTCATCTGGGCATCGGTTGATTCGGGCGGCGGATAGCCGTAAATTGAACGGCTATGTTCGATGAACTCTCAGAAAAGCTAGAAGCCACGTTCGCCAAGCTCCGCGGTCGCGGGGTTCTGAGCGAGGCTGACATCAAGGAAGGGCTGCGCGAGGTACGCCGCGTCCTTCTCGAGGCCGACGTCAACTTTCAGTTGACGCGGGAGTTTCTCGAACGTGTCGAGAAGCGGGCCGTGGGCGTCACCACCCTCCGTACGGTCTCCCCCGCACAGCAGGTCGTCAAGATCGTTCATGACGAGCTGACCAACATGCTGGGGGAGCATCGCGAAGGGCTGAAGATGAACTCCGTGCCACCGACGATCGTGATGATGGTCGGGTTGCAAGGATCGGGGAAGACGACCACGGCCGGGAAACTAGCTCGCAAGCTCAAGGCCGAAGGGCGGCCGACGCGGCTCGTTGCGGCCGATGTGTATCGTCCGGCGGCCATCGATCAGCTGGAAACGCTGGGCCGGCAGCTGGATGTACCGGTCTACGCCGACCGCATGACGACTGACGTCGTCAAGATCGCGCGTGAGGGCATCGAACAGGCACGGCGGGCTCGGGAGCGGGTCGTGATCATCGATACCGCGGGCCGGCTGCAGATTGACGAGGACATGATGGACGAGTTGCGCCGCCTGAAGGAGGCGGTTCGTCCTGACGAGATCCTCTTCGTCGCCGATGGCATGACGGGTCAGGACGCGGTCCGCATCGCCCAGGGCTTCGATCAGGCGCTCGGCGTGACCGGCGTCGTGCTCACGAAGATGGACGGCGACGCCCGTGGTGGCGCCGCGCTGTCCATCTACGGCATGACGAAGAAGCCGATCAAGTTCATCGGTGTCGGTGAAAAGCTGGACGCGCTCGAGGACTTCCACCCCGAGCGGATGGCGGGCCGGATTCTCCAGCAGGGCGACGTGCTGACCCTCGTCGAAAAGGCGCAGGGCGCCTTCGACGAGGTCGAGACGAAGCGGCTGGAGAAGAAGGTTCGCAAGGAGGGGATGGATCTTGAGGACTTCCTGAGCGCCATGCGCCAGATGTCGAAGCTCGGGCCGCTCGAAGGATTGCTGAAGATGTTGCCAGGCGTGAACAGCAAGATGCTCAGCCAGGCCAACATGGATCCGAAGCGCATGAAGCACGTCGAGGCGATCATCCTGTCGATGACGCCCGCCGAGCGGAAGAACCCCGGGCTGATCAACGGCTCGCGGCGCGCCCGTATCTCGAAGGGATGTGGACGCCCGGTGAGCGAGATCAACCGGTTGCTCGATCAGTTCAAGGGAATGCAGAAGATGATGAAGAAGGCGGCCAGCGGGAACATGCGCATGCCGCCAGGAATGGGCCCAGGAATGTTCGGGAGATAGGGACGTCGGGTTTCAGGTGATAGGTGACAGGTGTCGGGGACTGCAACAGCACTCTCGTCGCCGAAGCTCTGACACCCGACACCCGACACCTGAAACCTGCAGTACCCCGGGTGCGCGTCGGATCTCCCGATAGCGCGAGGAACCCGGCGCAGTACACGAGAACCCACGCCAGGAACAGCATCATGGTTCGTATTCGTCTCCGCCGTCACGGCCGCAAGAAGAACCCCGTCTATCGTATCGTCGTCGCCGACTCCAAGAGCCCGCGCGATGGCAAGTTCATCGAGATCATCGGCCAGTATGCGCCGCGGCTCGCCGATCAGGGGCTGCACGTCGACACCGAGCGCGCGCTGTACTGGCTCGGCGTGGGTGCTCAGCCGTCGGACACCACGCGCTCGCTGCTCCGCCGCGCTGGCGTGATGAAGCAGCAGCACGAGAACCGGCTCGCCCGCAAGCTCAACCAGGCGGCAGTACCGCTGAGCGAGCAGCAGTCGGACGCCGAAGCTCCGGCTGCGCAGGACGCCTGACGTGGCACCGTCCGAGGACCGCAGCTATCTGGTCGTCGGGCGCGTGCGGAACGCCCATGGCCTCCGCGGCGAGTTCGCCGTGGAGAGCCTGACCGACGCGCCGGACACGATCTTCGTGTCCGGCCGTCGTGTTTTCGCCGCGGGCCCGCAACTCGTCCCGCTCGCCGGGGGCGAGGTGCACATCACCCGAGCCTCCCCGTTCAAGGGCGGCTACATCGTGGCGATGGAGGAGATCCAAGATCGCACCACCGCGGAGCGGTGGCGCGATCGGTATCTCGTGGTGCCGGCCGAGGAGCTCGCGCCACCGGCCGAGGGCGAGGTCTACCTCTACGAGCTTCCGGGCATGCGCGTGGAGCTCGAGGACGGCACGCTGATCGGCGAGGTGATCACGCCGTACGAGCTGCCGCAGGGCGTCGTCATCGACGTGCAGCGTGAGGCAGGGACCGTCATGATCCCGTTCAACGAGCAGATCGTCGTCGAGGTGGACCGGGAAGGGAAGCGTCTGGTCGTGGCACTGCCTGACGGCCTGCTCGACTGACGGCGTGCCCCACACGTCCGGCCCGCTCCCGCCTCACGACCACGCTAGCGCCCCGCCGCCCGATTCCCAGGGCGGCGATCCGGTCGCGCGAGCCGCGCCGCTGCGCGTCAATGTCATCACGATTTTTCCCGAGTATTTCTCGACGCCGCTCAGCCTGAGTATTCCGGAGAAGGCGCGGGTGGCGGGTAGCGTCGAGTACCGGATCGTGAATCTGCGCGACTACACGCACGACCGGCACAACACGGTCGATGACTATCCGTATGGCGGGGGTCCTGGCATGGTGATGAAGCCGGCCCCCTTCTTCGAGGCCGTGGAGGCGCTCGGCGCCCGCGCGCCGATCATCCTCCTCTCGCCACGAGGCGCTCGCTTCGGCCATGCCGACGCCGTGCGGTTCGCCGAAGGCGACGAACTGACGCTGCTCTGTGGCCACTACAAGGATGTCGATCAGCGCGTCGCCGAGCACCTCGCGACCGAGGAACTCTCGCTCGGCGACTTCGTGCTCAGCGGCGGCGAGCCGGCAGCGCTCGCGATCATCGATGCCGTCGTCAGGCTCCTGCCTGGCGCCATGAGCGATCTCGACAGCGCGCGCACGGATTCGTTCTGGGACCGCGGGTTGAGTGCACCGAGCTACACGCGGCCCGCGGCGTTCCGCGGCCTGGACGTTCCGCCCGTGCTCCTCTCCGGCGACCACAAGCGGATTGCGGAGTGGCGTGAGGCAGAAGGCCGACGGCTCACCGAACGTCGGGACGCCCTATCGGCGCCGCCCGACGGCGGCTGACGAGACCCTCGGGCTCTAGTTGGCTGTGGCGAGCAGCGGCAGCAGCTCGTCCCGCACCCAGCGATAGCCCGGCGCGATCCGCAGCGCCGTCTCGTACTCGGTGCGTGCCAGGTCGGGCCGCCCACGGGCCTGGTGGGCACGTCCCAGCCAGGCATGTGCTTCGGCCCGCCCCCACGAGAGCGCGCCTGGGGTCGGTCGTTCGGCCGCGAACAGTGCGGCGGCCTTGGTCAGATCTCGCGTGGCGGCGGCGGTTCCGCCGCCGAAGGCAGAGGGCTTGTGGAAGGCGGAGATCCCCTGCAGCAGCCAGACGCGCGGGTTCATGGAATCCATCTCCACCGCCTCGTCGAGCAGCCGTCCGGCCTTGAAGCCAAATCGCGCCATGCTCAGCGGCCCGGAGATGCGCAGGGCCGCCACCGCACCGAGCAGCGCCACCGATTCCGCGGCCGGGCGGAGTGCGTGGGAACGGCTGAGGTCGCGCTCGGCCTCGTCGAGCAGGCGCTCGCGGAGGTTGCGGGAGGTAGCTCCCGGGCGCAGCGTCGCCTCGCGAAAGGCCGCGTAGCCGCGATAGTGCAGCAGCACCGCGTCGTCGGGGGTCACCGTCAGCGCCGCGGTGGCGGAGGTGCGCGCCCGGCCGAGTGCGTCGGGATCGCCTGCGTGGAAGGCGCGTTCGATCGCCAGCCTCACCTGATCCACGTTCAGATCCGGTCCCGCGAGCATGGTCGATCCGGGCGGGGGCGGAACGGCCTGCTCGTGCGCGGCGGCGGCGTGCTGGGGAGCGAGCATCAGGAGTGCGCCCGGCAGCAGCGCCAGCCAGCGCGCGCGCCGCCGGAAGGACGGCGCCAGCCCACAGCGGCGGAGCGACGTGGGTCGGGGAGTGGCCGGTCGGGCAGTGTCTGACATCTATGAGATAAGGGGGCGGAGCCAGCGCGCGCTACCGGACGCAACTCCGGGGCGTGCCGAAGCATACCCGATGGACGCCTCCAGGGTGCCCTGTCGTTCCCGTCGTTTCCGACGGGAGGGAGGCTGGCGCCTCGCGTGCGGGCTGATTACGTTCCGAGTCTATCCTGTCAAACACCCTCAGCGGCCCTTCTTGGGCCTCGAGTTCGCTATGCATCCGTTCATCGAGACCCAGAAAGAATATCTGCGCGCCGACGTCCCGCCGTTCCGTGCGGGCGATACGCTGCGCGTCAACGTCCGCGTTCGTGAGGGCGAGAAGGAGCGCATTCAGGCGTTCGAAGGTGTGTGCATCGCCCGCCGCGGCAGCGGTGTCAGCGCAACGTTCACCGTTCGGAAGATTTCCAACGGTATCGGCGTCGAGCGCATTTTCCCCACGCACAGCCCGATGATCGCCGACGTAAAGGTGATGCGTCGTGGTCGCGTGCGCCGGGCGAAGCTGTTCTACCTCCGCGAGCTCACGGGCAAGGCGACGCGCATCAAGGAGCGGAAGGCCCGCCCCGCGTCCGAGACGCGGTCGAAGTAGTCAGCCGGCGGATCGCAGCATGAAGCACGCGCGAGCCGCCGATCGCTGGAGCCGCCTCGAACGCGGGTTGCGCGCCGCAGGTGGAGGACTGATCGCCGGTGTGGACGAAGTCGGACGGGGCCCGCTTGCGGGCCCCGTCGTCGTGTGCGTGGTGGTCATGTCGCCCAAGGCTCCCTGCATCCGCGGTGTCACCGACTCCAAACGCCTCACTGGCGCCCAGCGTGAGGCGCTTGCGCGCCGCATCGTCGAACGTGCCCTCGCCGTCCGCCTCGGCGCCGCGAGCGTCCGCGAGATCGATCGCATCAACATCTATCACGCCACGACGCTGGCGATGCGCCGCGCCCTGTCGCGCCTGACGGTCCGCCCGGATCACGTCCTCATCGACGGGAATCCGATCGCGCGGCTCGGCTACGCCCACACGGCCGTCGTGGGCGGTGATGCGTGCTGCTACAGCATCGCCTGCGCCTCCATCGTGGCGAAGGTCGTTCGCGACCGGCTGATGCGCTCCCTCGCCGCGCGCCACGGCGCCTATGCATGGGAACGCAACGTCGGCTACGGCACGGCGCAGCACCTGCTCGCCCTGCAGGTGCATGGGCCCACCTCGCACCATCGCCGGTCGTTCGGCCCGGTGATGCAGTACAACCTGGGGTTGGACGCGCTGCCGCCGGCGTGACGTTCGTCGCATCGGGATCTCGCGTCAGGCGGCGACCCGGCCGAACGGCTCTCGCGCCCTGTGAGTTCGGGGTGTAGCTTCGCGACGCGCCGAAGACCCGCCGCAGGCCCGCGACCCGACCGAGGAGAGCATGGAGCGATTCGTTCAGGACGTCCGGATCGGCGCGCGAAGTCTTCGCCGCAGCCCTGGCTTCGCGGCCATCACGATTCTGACGCTCGCGCTGAGCGTCGGACTCTCGACCGCCGTCTTCACCGTCGCCGACGCGCTGCTCCTCCGGCCGCTCCCGGTGCGCGATCAGGCCGAGCTCGTCATGCTCACCGGCGAGCGGCGCGACGGGAGCTTCGCGAATTTCCCGCTCGGCCTGGAGAACGCACGCCTCGGCATCGGCGCGGGGCTGCTGGGCGCCATTGCGGCGAACCGGCTGCTGGCCGCCATGCTGTTCGAGGTGAGCCCGACCGACGCTGCGACCCTCGCCGCGGTCGCGGCGCTGCTGTTCGGGATCGCGATCCAGGCGAGCCTCATTCCCGCGCGGGCGAGCGCACGCATCCACCCGGCCGTCGCGCTGCGGGCCGAGTAGGTCCCGCTGCTTCGGCCGCGCGCGACCGGTTCGCGCACGCCTTCCCCTCATCAGACGCAGGTATCGCATGCCCACGCTCTCCTCGGACATCTTCCGCCCCGACCTGCTCGCGGGGCAGGTGGCACTCATCACTGGCGGCGGCACCGGCATCGGCTACGGGATCGCCGAATCGTTAGGTGCGCTGGGGTGTCGTGTAGCGCTCGCCAGCCGAAACCTCGAGCGGCTCAAAGAATCGGCACAGCGGCTCCGGACCGGCGGTGTGAACGCCTCCGCGCATCAGTTGGATGTGCGCGATGCCGAACGAGTGCAGGCGGTGGTTGCCGAGGTGAAGGAACGCCATGGGCGCATCGACATTCTCGTCAACAATGCCGCGGGCAACTTCTATGTCCCGTCCGAGACCATGAGTGCGAATGCGTGGAGGAGCGTCGTCGAGATCGATCTCTTCGGCACCTTCTTCTGTTCGCAGGCCGTGGTGCCGGTGATGAAGGAGCAGGGCGGGGGACGCATCGTGAGCATCTCGATGACCCTGCACTATCGTGCGTGGCCGCAGATGGCGCATGCCGTGTCGGCAAAGGCCGGGATCGATGCCCTGACGCGGACGTTGGCCGTCGAATGGGCGCCGCACGGGATTCGTGTGAACGCCGTCGCCCCGGGGCCCGTCCCGACCGAAGGAGTGCGTAAGGCGTTCACGCCTCCCGAGGGCAGCGGCATCGACCCGCACTTCGCGGTCGAACAGGCGATGGAGAAGTACGCGCGCACGTCGATTCCGCTGCAGCGATGGGGAGATCCCCGCGATATCGGCAATGCGGTTGCCTTCCTCGTATCGCCCGCCGGTGAGTGGATGACGGGCACGGTCCTCGTCATGGATGGGGGGGAATGGCTTGCCCGGCCGAACTGAGCCGCGCGTCTCGCGAGTAGCTCCGCAACGCCAACGCCGCCATCGGCAGCCTGTAACGGTGACCGTGATCACGCTCCTCGGCACGTGTGCGTGAGCAGCATCACGGCTGAATGAAGGAAATCAGGGTCCCTGTGACGCCGCTCACTTGGATGACGGCGGGGGCGGTACACATTTCGCCCTAAGACGTCGGCAAGTGATATCGCAGCAGGCGACATTCTTTCCTCCAGGAGCTTCCGATCATGGCAATCGACCTTCGTACCATCAGTCTTGGTCTCGTTACCGCAACGCTGCTCTCCGGTTGCGCCACCAAGGGCTTCGTTCGTGAGCAGGTTGGCGAGGTTCGCACCGAACTGGCCTCCGAGCGCTCCGAGCGCATCGCCGGCGACGAGGCCCTCCGCACGGATCTGGCCGCGATGCGCGCCGAGTTCCAGGGTCTGCGCGACGAGTTCGGCGCACGTATCACCGCGATGGAAGACGGAATGCGCTTCGCGTTCCCGGTCCATTTCGGTTTCGATGACGCCAACGTACGCGCTGAAGATCGTGCGGCACTCGAGCGGTTCGCCACGGTCGCTCAGAAGTACTATGGCAACTCGACGATCACCGTTGAAGGCTTCACGGATCCCGCCGGCTCGGCGGCCTACAACAAGCGCCTCTCCGAGGCCCGCGCCGAGAATGTTCGCTCGCTGCTCGTGGAGCAGGGGCTGAACGGTGAGAACCTCCGCGCTGTAGGTTATGGCAAGACGCGCCTGGTCTCGCCCGAGTCGTGGGGCGATCAGCCGGGCGCCGAGCAGAACCGCCGCGTCGTCTTCGTGATCGAGACACGTGGAACGGATGTGCCGGTGACGGTCTCCCGCGCGAACAACTAGGATCGGTGAACGCCGATGCGTCGCTGATCGTTGGCGATGCATCGCTCGCCGCTGCGATGTAGGTTCGCACGACATCTCTTGCACCGCCGTCACTGCCCCGCCGAGTCGCTGACTCGACGGGGCAGTTTCGTTGTATCATGCTCGTGGTCGGATGGCTTGCAACAACCGGCTCCAGCGAGAGCGCATCCCGGCAGACGTCGAACGGTGCTGGACAATCTGCGATGTACGCCGTTCCATTCATGCGGCGCGGATCCTGGTGTATCGACGCGGGTCCCCCCTCTCCCGCGGCTGCCACGCTCCCGCGCACCACTTGATTCCTCCTTTGCCAGCTGTGTCCATGCATCCTTCCAATCTGATCCGAGCCCTGCTGCAGGGTCGCTCGGGTCCCCGTGCGGGTGGTGTCAGCGGCGCCGAGGCCGTGGTGCGGCGCGGCGTTCTGTGCGCCGGCGTGCTCATGCTCGCGACCGGATGTACATCAGACGATGAGGCCGCTGCCCGCACGGACTCGATCGTCGCAGCGCCGGCAGTTGGCTCGAGGCCAGCGGTAGGCACTCCACCGGGCGCCGTGGATCGCGCAGGTGCGCGGCCGGGCGCCGTTCGCGTACTCGGCGCTGCAGGCTCGGATTGCGAATTGGTGGGGATGTGGCGCGCGTGCAGCGTCGAGGATCGGTTCGTTCGTGCGGGGCTCGCGCCGCAGCGCGTCGATACCGCGCCCGAGGTTCCGGCAGAAGCCGCGGAAGCATGGCGCTACTGGCTTGGCGACGCGGAGGTGCAGGTCTATCTGTTCGCTGACGAACGTGCGCGAGCGGAGGCCGAACGCACGCTGGGCGATGCGATCGGCGAGCCGCCGCTGCTGGAGGCTGCACGCGGCGCGCAGCGCGCCCATGTGTCGAGCGGCAATCTGCTCGCGGTCGTGTATGGACCGCGCCCTCGGCAGGTTGAGCGGATCACCCTCACACTCTCCGCCGCGCTCCCCGCGGGTTGAGGAAATGGCTGGGCGCATGATTGCACGGACGCCAATTTTCTCCATGTACGGTCAGGGGAAATGGATCGCGCATGCGAGAAAGTCCACGCATCATTGATCATTTCGCATCTTGACCGTTGCGCTTTTGGCGCAGGTGCGTCACTGTATCCGAGCGCATGCACAATCGCTGCGTATCATCGCCCGGTGCGCGCGATCGTGTGCACCTCGCCACGGTCTGGTCGCAACGCCGGCCGCGATGATTCCACCAACCAACGAAGGAGAATCAGGATGAACCGAGCCGAGATGATCGACGCGCTGATCGAGCGCTCCGACCTGTCCCGCAAGGACGCCATGGGCGTCATCAACAGCATCTTCCACCCGGCCGACGGTCTGATCGCACGGGCGCTGAAGAAGGGTGATAAGGTCACGGTCACGGGCTTCGGCGTCTTCAGCGTGCGCAAGCGTGCCGCGCGAAAGGCTCGCAATCCGCAGACGGGCGAGTCGATTAAGGTGGGCGCATCCAAGGCCGCTGGATTCAAGGCCGGTGCAAGCCTCAAGGCGACGCTGAACGGCAAGGCGCCCGCCGCCAAGGCCGCGGGCAAGTCCGCCGCGAAGTCCGCTGGCAAGCGTGCCGCGAAGTCCGCCGGCAAGTCGGCCGGCAAGGCCGCTGGAAAGGCCGCCGCCAAGGGCCGCCGCTAGTCCGGATCGATGCGGCCGGTGGCGTCACGGTCGAGCTCGCGTAGCGGCACCTAACGGCGGCATCATGGAACGCCCCGGTCAACCTGGCCGGGGCGTTCGCCGTTCTGCGGACTCCGTGTTCACCGCGTGGCAGCCGCGTGAACGTTTTGGATTCGCTCCCCGTTTGATCATGGTGAGCCATCCGTTCGCCGCCACAATGTCGTGGCGCCCAGTTCTCCGTTACAGTCGCGAGGCTTCATGCTGCAGATCCGTCGAGCTCTGAATTCTTCACGGTCGGCGCGCACGCTTGCGGCCACGTGCACCGTGGCCGCGACGCTGATGTTGACCGCTGCGTCCGTCGCATCGGCACAGCAGGCGGGTGGCGGCAGCCGGCCACGGCAGGTCGTTCCGATGGACTCGGCACGTGCCGCGCTGCTCTACGTGAGCGATCGGCACGAGGATCATCCGCAGGCCAACTTCGCGGCGCAGATCGCCGCGAAGGCCCGCACCGACAGCATCTTCGCGGCGCGGAGCGCGGGCGTAATGGACTACTCGAAGATCAGCTATCGGAGCAGCGTCGATGGCATGGTGATCCCGGCCTACGTCTTCGCTCCCCTGCAGAAGCGCGGCGACCGCGGCCACGCCGCGATGGTCTGGGTGCACGGCGGCGTGCACGGCAACTGGGATCAGAACTATCTCCCGTTCATCATCGAGGCGGTCGAGCGCGGGTACGTGATCATCGCGCCGGAGTATCGGGGCAGCACCGGATATGGCGCCGAGCACTACAACGCGATCGACTACGGCGCGAAGGAAGTGGATGATGTGCGCAGCGCCGTCGATCACCTCCGCACGATCTCCTACGTCGACCCCGAGCGCATCGGCACCATGGGCTGGAGCCACGGCGGCTTCATCGTCGCGCACATGCTCTTCCGCGACCAGTCGGTGTTCAAGAGCGGAGCGGCCATCGTCCCGGTGACGAACCTCATCTTCCGGCTCGGCTTCAAGGGTCCGGGCTACCAGCGCTCCTTCTCCACCCAGGCCGGACTGCTCGGACTGCCATTCGAGAAGCGCGAGGAGTACGTCAAGCGCTCGCCGTACTACCACGTCGATAGCCTGACGACGCCAATTCTCGTGCATGTGGCGACGAACGACACCGACGTGAATTTCGAGGAGGCGCAGCCGCTCATCGATGCCCTTCGCGCCCGCAAGCCCGATCTCGCCGAGACCAAGGTGTACGGGAACCCGACGCCGGGGCCGGCGAGCGGCGGTCATACCTTCAGCCGGCGCGTGAACCGCGAGACGCTGCTCCGCGACGACTCGCCGGAGCAGATCGACTCCTGGAAGCTGACCTGGGCGTTCTTCGAGCGGACGCTGCAGCCCTCGCGTGGGGCGGGACAGTAGCAGGACGACGGCTCGCCAGCCGCCGAGGGTGCCTCGGGAGGCCCGGAACGGCTAGCTTTGGGTGGTCGCCTCCCCTCCTATAGCGAAGGGGCGTGACACGACCCGATAGCTCAGCTGGTTAGAGCAACGGACTTTTAATCCGTAGGTCCTGGGTTCGAATCCCAGTCGGGTCATGCACCACCACGGGCACCGCCCCGGACCCTCAGTCGGTCCCGCCGAGCCCGGTGATGAAGAGCGACGACACGACGGCGTCGTCGCCGGTGGATCCACGGCGGCGTACCGGGGGCGCTTCGCCAAACACCTCGTGCGAGCGAACGCTGCCCTCGACGGCGCTCAGCGCCCGCTCGAGTTCGCCGGCCGCCTTGCCGAGCGTCGAACGGTAGAGCCAGCGGTACCACGCGATCGAAAGTCCGCCGACGCCCGCGCCCACGACGATCGCCGGAAAGACGGCTGCGCTGAACCCTGCCATGAGGCTGAGTGCGGTAGCCGCCGCCTCGCCGGCCATGCCGGCCCCCGCGGCCCCACTCAATCCGGCGGCGACGGAGGCGAGCACGCCGCTGATGCCGACTCCAGCCTTCACGTTCGGCGCGATGCCCGGGCGCAGGTCGGCGTAGATGGTCACCTCGCACGACCCGGTATCGTCAGGCAGTGCGCGCATCGTCAGCTCCACCTGTCGCGCCTCGAGCTGGAAGCGGGTGCCCGCCCAGGTCGTGATCGCACGCTGATTCACCGCTTGCGATGCCGTCATCGGCAGGTCGAACACCAGCACACCGCCGTCCAGGGGGTGGCCGCCGACCGTGTCGCGCAGCGTTAGGCAGAACGGGTCCTGCTGCAGCACCTGCCCGATGGCCCCGAGCACGCGCCGAGGAGACGCACGAATGACGCGTGAGACCGAGAGGCTCTGCTGCCGAGTCCCAAGGATGCGCGGCGCGTTGCGGGCGATCCAGCCGCCCGCGACCGGCGCTGGCCGCTGTGCCGGCACGGTGGCGCCGGGCATTTCGGCCAGCGCGAGGGCGACGAACTGGCCAGAGATCCCCGCCTCGATCGCCGCCTGCCGCACGTCGCGCAGTCGATAGCCATCGACGCCGTCCGCTTCGGTGCGGAGGTGGTCGTTCGCACCCTGGAGATCCTCGAGCTTCTGGAGCGCTTCCTCCTGAAGCTGCGCCGCGCGCCGCCAGACGGCGATCGCCTGCTCCTCGGCCAGCACCGCGTGATCGTCGCGCCCGGCGCGCTCGGCTTCGGCCTCGGCGGCGCTCATCGCGTCGTCGAGCGCATCCGCGAGTTCCTCTCCGTCTGCCCATCGGTCGTTCGGGTCCTTGCAGAGGCACCGGTCGATCACGGCGGCGAGTCGTGCCGGCACATCCGGGGCAACCTGCTGGAGCGGCGGCGCCGGCCTCGTCACGTGCGCCACGATCACGGCCGCCGCACGCTCGTCCTCGAAGGGCAGCCGTCCGCTCAGCGCCTGATAGCCGACCACGCCGAGCGCGTAAAGGTCGCTGCGCCCGTCGATCTCGTCGCCGCTGGCTTGCTCGGGGCTCATGAAGTGGACGCTGCCGAGGACGTGCCCCTCCATCGTCAGGCGCGAGGCGGCGGCGTCGTGCGCGATGCCGAAGTCCGTTACGATCGCGCGGCGGGAGCTTCGCTCGATCATGATGTTTTCGGGCTTCACGTCGCGGTGCACCACGCCGCGCGCGTGCGCGTACGCGAGCGCCCAGGCAACCTCACGCATGCAGCGCACGACTTCAGCCACGGGCAGGCTGCCGCGCGCGCGGATGCGCTCCGCCAGCGGTTCGCCATCCACGTAGCCCATGACGAAGAACGCCTGCCCGTCCACTTCGTCCGCGCGATGGATCGGAACGATGTGTGGGTGGGAGAGCTGCGCGGCGGTTCGGGCCTCCCGCAGGAAGCGCTCACGCAGCCCGCTGTCCGCCGCCAGCTGGGCGGGCAGCAGCTTGATGGCCACCGTGCGGTCGAGCATCTCGTCGCGCGCCCGGACGACGATGCCCATTCCGCCGCGACCGAGAATGCGATCGATCGTGTACTGACCGCCAGTGGCGCGCTGGAGAGCGGTGACGTCGGGATCGTCTATCGGCACGGCAGGCGTGGTGGAGGCGGGAAGGCGATCGCGCGCGGTCGTCCGGGTCCGCGCATACCCTACGCGGAGGGAAGGGATCGTGTTTCCGCCTGGAAACGCGCCGCTACCGGTTGCGCCCGCTCGTGGCGTGCGCATGGACGAGGCGCGTCACGTCCTGCATCAGGCGCCGTGCGACCGCCGCATCCGGGATCCCTCCCGTGAGAATCACCAGCACGTAGGGCGCGCGATCGGCGGGGTAGATGATCGCGGCGTCGTGCAGCGTCGCGGTGATGAACCCCGTCTTGTGCGCGACGCGGGTGCCGGGGGGCAGGCCCGCGGGAATCTCATCGTTGAACTCCTGGCGCAGCAGGGTGGCGCGAATCGCATCGGTGCTCGCCGGGGACGCCGCGCGCCCCTCCTCGATTGCCGAGAGCAGCATGGCGAGCGCGCGGGCGGTGGTGCTGTTGTTGAGCCCCGCGTCGTAAGCCTTGTTGTCTTCCACACCGCGCAGCACGCGCATCCCACCGGCATCCAGCTCGTCCATCGTGCGGTTGATCGCGGCCGCATCGAGGTGCTCGATGAGCACGTTCGTCGCCAGATTGCTCGAGCGCACGATCATCAGTTCGGCCAGCTCGATCATCGGGATACGCTCGCCGATCCGCCGGTAGAGGGAGGAGTCGGAGTCGCTGTCGAGCGGCAGCGAGTACGCCGAGCCATCGGCAATGGACCGGAACTCGTTGCGCAGCAGCACGGCGCCATCCACCGCCAACTCACCCCGCTCCTGGCGCCGGTACAACTCCACGATGATCGGGACCTTCATTGTGCTGGCCGCGTGAAAGGCCGTATCGGCGCGCACGAAGAGCGAGTCGCCACGCGCCGCATCGATGTACGCGACGCCGACCTGCGCGCCTGGTAGCTCGGCGATCCGCTCGGCCACCTGTCGATCGAGGGTCGCGAGCGCTGACCCGTCGCTTGGCGTGGATTGCCGCGCGGCGCATGCGATCGTCACGAGACTGGTGATGGTCAGCCGCATCACGATGGAGGCGGCACGCCGCCAGCCGGTCATGGAGATGCGAGGGCGAATGCCGTGCGGGCATTGAGGATCTGGATGCCGCACCGGACGGGCGGGGGGCTGATATGTCATGCATCGAATGTGTGGAGTGTGGCGGGCAACCGACAGGGTGGCGCGGATGACATTCGGTCGTCCAGCGCTTCCCTTAGGGAAGGTGACTGCGCACCTGGGTGACGGATGTCACGCGAGTCGCTGATCCCGCGCGGGTTTTCGGCCGATCCGTGGTTGCCTTCGCGGCGTCCCGTCGTATATGTATGAAACTCGCGCGCTTCACAGACTGATCCTCAATGGAGACGACCGGCGCACTATGGCACTTCCGGCGCACGTCTATCCCGAGGCATCATCCGGCGCCCCCTCTCAGGGCGCGACGGGCGGAGAACGACTTCGCCTGCAGGATTTTCGCTTCTCACGTTCCCAAGCAGGTCAGTGTGTCGCCGAGGTGGAGCTTCTCCATCTGGACGACACTCGAGTCATTGGACGTGCCACCGGCGCCTCGAGTCCGACCGGTGACCTCCGAACCGCCGCGGAAGCGACCTTGCGCGCGATGGAAACCTTCGCGCAGGGTGGGATGCGTCTGGAACTCATGGGCGTCAAGGCGCTGCGTGCGTTCGACGCCTCGGTCGTGATCGTGGCCGTCGCGGCCCGTCGGGACGGCAAGGTTCAGCAACTGCTCGGCTGCTTCCTCGCCGAGCAGGATCCGATCAAGGGCGCGGTGATCGCCGTCCTGAACGCGACGAATCGCGTGATCGGCAACCGGATTCACGTCGCCTAGCTCGAACTCGCGGCAGATGCTGGCGCCCCGTGCCCGCGTCTGCCGCTGATTTCATTCACCCACGTCCGGCCCGCGCAACCCACCGCCGCGGCCCGTGGAGGATCATGTCCCTGACCCATCGAATCGCGCTGGCCGCCCTCACGGTTTCCGCGATCACCGGCTGTGCCCCCGGGCTTCGCCCCGCCGCCGACCTCGCGCCCACGCGTGCCGACGCCCCGGCGTACGGGTTTCGCGATCCCGCGGTTCGCATCATTCCGATGAATCCGGGGGAGCTCCCCACGGAGTCCGAGTCGAGTGCCGATCTCGTCGCCGAAACGATGGCCCCGGTCTGGGACATTGATGTGCAATCGTTCGAGGCGAACGACCGGGTGGAGTTCTATCTCAACCGCTTCTCCGGCTCCGCCCGCGGCACCTTTCGCGAGTGGCTCGAGCGCGGAACGCGGTTCGAGACGCTGATCCGCGACGCCCTCCGTGCCCAGGACCTCCCCGAGGACTTGATGTACCTCGCCTTGATCGAGAGCGGTTTCGATCCGCACGCCTATTCGCGGTCGGCTGCCGTCGGCATGTGGCAGTTCATGGCCCCGACCGCGACGGGCTACGGTCTGCGCTTGGACTGGTGGGTGGATGAGCGGCGCGATCCGGTCGCCTCGACCTACGCGGCCGCACGGTTCCTGAAGGAGTTGCGGAAGCAGTTCGGGTCCGATTACCTCGCCGCCGCGGCCTACAACGGAGGACCGGGGCGACTGGCCCGCGGCCTGACCCGGCACGCCGGCACACTCGAGGGCACCACGGGAGATAGCACCTTCTTCGCGCTGACCGAGACGGGCTATCTCCCGAAGGAGACGTCCAACTACGTCCCGCAGCTGATCGCCGCGGCGATGATCGGCAAGGAGCCGGAACGGTACGGCATGACGGTCGTTCCGCGCGAGTCGTTCGCCTACGACTCCGTGGAGGTCGCCGGGGGAACGCCACTCTCGGGGGTCGCCGCGGCCGCCGGAGTGCCGGTGAGCGAGGTGATGGCGCTGAACACACATCTCCTGCGGGGCGTCACACCGCCCGACTCGAAGGGGTGGTTCGCCCGGATTCCTACCGGCCGAGCAGCCGGCTTCGCGGTGGCGTGGGACGGGTTGGGCGCTGACGCGCGCGCTGCGTACGCGCTGGAGGCCACGAAGAAGGGAGAGACGTTGGCAGCCTTCGCCAAGCGCAACGGGCGGACTGCTCGCGAGATCGCCGCTTACAACCCGGGCCTCAAGGCGCCGCGAGGGATTCTGGCCGGCGGGCAGCGTCTCCGCGTTCCGTCGCGGGCCGTGGTGGACGCAGCGCCGACGCTCCCCGACCCCGCGCTGGACCGCGCCGTGGCCGCGGCCACGCCGCCCCCGCCGCCCCGCACGCACAAGGTGGCGAGCGGCGACACGCTCGACGGCATCGCGCGCAAGTACGGCACCTCGGTGACGCGGCTGCAGTCACTGAACAAGATGGGCAAGAAGACGATCATCCGGCCGGGACAGAAGCTGGTCGTCTCGGCGGCCTGACGACCACGGCACCGGATCATCGGCTCGTGGGGGCAGAACGAACGAACGGGGAGTCTCGCCAGGCGAGACTCC
>PPFU01002232.1_pt1 | contig 23096 bp, 23 predicted proteins | sample 1535991 | NCBI WGS metagenome assembly PPFU01 (sample SAMN04901290, study PRJNA319586) | Hypolithon metagenome, whole genome shotgun sequencing project. | isolation source: Antarctic Hypolithon | place: Antarctica: Miers Valley | collected 2014
CCCCGCCCCCCCCCCGCCGCAAATGGAGGGGCTGGCGCGGATGGTGGCTTGTGGCGGCACCGGCCTGCGCCAGATCGGCGGCCGAGAGCGCCCAAGCCTCTTCGTAGCGCTCAGCCCGCATGGCTTCCATCCAGCGCTCGAACGTCACCTGCATGAGAGGCGCAATGATGAAGAAGCTCTGCGGTTCCAACAGGCGCATCCGCGCGGCGGCAATTGACGGGGCGCGATAACAGCGGTTCGGGAACACCAAGCTACAAAGCCTGTTGAGCAGAAGCCGGCCCGTCATCGGGCGCAGGGGGTGCCCGGCCATCGGCGGGCGTGCGATGCGGCCAGGCGACAAGGCCGGTCCGATAACTTGGCAAGAAGGGGGAACCATGCACCCGATCCACCGTGCCCGGCGCAACAGGCGCGCCGACCGGTTCTGCATTTGCGAGGCCTTGGCGTGAGCGCAGGCGGCTCTCCCGGCTTGCATCCCGCGGGCTTGCTTGAGGCTTCCCCGCAGGAGTTGCGTGAGGCGATCGGCCAGCTTGCGCCGTGGTTTCAGAATATGGAGCTTGCGCCGGGCGTATGGACCGCACCCGATCACTTCCTGGGCGACTATCCTGCCGTCAAATTCGCCCGCTTCGCCGATGCGCTGCCGGTGCGGCTGGATGGCGCCTCGGTGCTGGATATTGGCTGCAATGCGGGGTTTTACGCGATCGAGATGAAGCGGCGGGGCGCGGGCCGGGTGCTGGGGATCGACAGCGACGATCGCTATCTGGCGCAGGCGCGGCTCGCTTCGGACACGCTGGGCTACGGCGATATCGAGTATCGCAACCTGTCGGTATACGATGTGGCATTGCTGGGCGAGCGGTTCGATCTCGTGATCTTCATGGGCGTACTGTATCATTTGCGCCACCCGCTGCTGGCGCTGGACCTGATCCGCGAGCATGTCGCGGGCGATCTGCTGCTGTTCCAGACCATGCAGCAGGGCAGCGAGGACGAATTCCTGCCGCCCGAGGATCACCCGTTCCACAAGCCCGGTACCTTCGATCCGCCCGAATATTTCGCCGAAGAGGGCTATCCGAAGATGCACTTCATCGAACAGCGCTTCGCCGGCGACTGGACCAATTGGTGGGCGCCCAATGTCGCCTGCAGCCGCGCTATGCTGCGGGCTGCCGGCTTTACCATCGAGGCGCAGCCCGAGGCCGAGGTCTATCTTTGCCGGGTGGCCGGGGTGCCCTACGCCAGCCATGGCCCCGCCGCGGTCTATCCGGCCAGCCGGCTTCAGATGCAACCGGCCGCCGGGTCCGACGAAGGAGCGCTCGCGTGATCAAAGCGGCGATGATCTGGAACGAGCCGAACAACAAATCGCACTGGAACCCTGCGCTCGATTCCGACTGGTCGATCTATGCCGATACGGTAATCCGCGCCGGAAAGTCGATCGCCGCGATCAACCCACAGCTGACCCGCGTTTTGGGCGGCATGTCTCCGATCGATCCGCATTGGGTGAACCGGATGCGCGATCACGGCGCGCTGGACGAGGTGGACGTGCTGGCGGTGCACGGCTTCCCGCTCGACTGGAACCTGTGGCCGATCCACGCCTGGCCCGAGCAGATCGCCATGATCGAGGCAGTGGCTGGCGGAAAGCCGGTCTGGGCGACCGAGGTGGGCGTCGGCAGCTTCGGCGCAGAAGAGGTGCAGGTGTTCGGCCTTGAAAAGACCGCCGAGCTGCTGGTGGGCCGGGTGCCCAACATCTACTGGTATTCGCTGTTCGACCTGCCGCAGAGCTGGGGCGCCGAGACCCGCCACCGCGAGGCCGAAGGTTCGAGCTATTACCGCCATTTCTACATGGGCCTCATCCGCGAGGATGGCAGCCCCAAGCCGGCGCTGGAAAGCTATCGTAAGGTGGCCGGTGAAATGGGCCTGATGCAATGGTTCCATTTCCATGATCCCCGGCTGGAGGAGGCGGTGCACTTGATGCGCGAGTTGGGCGTGAAGAAGCTGCGCACCGGGCTCAGCTGGGCGGACAGCTTCCGCCCCGGCGCGCTTGACTGGTTCGACCGGCAGATGGAAGCACTGGCCGAGTTCGAGGTGCTGGTGACCTTCTGCTTCACGCCCGAGCACCTGGGGCTGGAGGCGCATCACACCAGCCCCGCAAAGGACCCGCAGGCCTTCGCCGATTTCTGCGCCTGGATGGTGGAGCGCTATGCTCCGGCCGGCGCGCAGGCCGTGCCGCAGACCCGCATCGAGGTACGCGCCTGATGCTCTCGCCCGCTTCTCCCGGCATCCGCGTGGCGCTGGTCGGCGTCGGCAATTGCTCCAGCTCGCTGGTGCAGGGGCTGGCGCATTATCGCAGCGGGGCGAACGATCTCACGGGGCTGATGCACCACGATCTGGGCGGGTACCGGCCCGAGGACATCAATGTGGTCGCCGCTTGGGACGTCGATCGGCGCAAGGTGGGGCGGGACGTGGCCGAGGCGATTTTTGCGCCGCCAAACTGCACCACCGTGTTCTGCGGCAATGTCGAGCCCACCGGCGCGACCGTGCGGATGGGCCGGGTGCTCGACGGTGTGGCCGATCACATGGCCGGCTACCCCGACGAGCGCACCTTCCGCGTCGCCGACGAAGCCCAGCCCGCGAAAGCCGAGGTGGTCGCCCATCTGCGCGAGACCGGCACGGACGTGCTGATGAACTACCTGCCCGTCGGCAGCCAGCAGGGAACCGAGTTCTACGCCGAATGCGCGCTGGAGGCGGGCGTCGCCTTCGTGAACAACATCCCGGTGTTCATCGCCAGCGATGCCGGCTGGGCCGAGCGCTTCCGCGCCGCGGGCGTGCCAATCATCGGCGACGACATCAAGGCGCAGCTGGGCGCCACCATCGTCCACCGCGTGCTGACCGACCTGTTTGCCAAGCGCGGCGTGAAGCTGGAGCGCACCTATCAGCTCAACACCGGAGGCAATACGGATTTTCTCAACATGCTGGAGCACAGCCGCCTCGCCTCCAAGAAGGAAAGCAAGACCGAGGCGGTGCAATCCGTTGCCGCCACGCGGCTGGCGGACGAGAACATCCATGTCGGCCCGTCCGACTATGTCGCCTGGCAGAACGACAACAAGGTGTGCTTCCTGCGCATGGAGGGCCAGTTGTTCGGCGGCGTGCCGATGAATTTGGAACTGCGCCTTTCGGTGGAAGACAGCCCCAATTCCGCCGGCGTGGCGATCGACATGATCCGCTGCGCGAAAATCGCGCAGGAACGCGGCCTTGTCGGCCCGATCAATCCGGCAGCGGCCTATTTCTGCAAGCACCCGCCCGAGCAGATGACAGACGATGCTGCCTACGAGGCGCTCGAGGCGTTCATCGTCGAGGCTGCGCAATAATCATGGCTCAGGCGCTGATGCAGGCGGCGGTCCTCGCCGCCCCCGGCACGATCGCGCTGGAGCAGGTGCTGCTGCCCGAGCCCGGCCCGGGCGAGCTGCGCATCCGGCTGGAAGGCTGCGGCGTGTGCGCCTCCAACCTCGAACCCTGGGTCGGTCTCGAATGGTTGCAGTACCCCGGCGAAGCAGGCGGGCTGGGCCACGAGGGCTGGGGCGTGGTCGACGCGCTGGGCGATGGGGTGAGCGGCTTTGCAGTGGGCGACCGCGTGGCAGCGTTCGCGGAGCGCAGCTTCGCACAATTCGACATCGCCTGCGCGGAGATGGCAGTGAGGCTCCCTCCTGCGCTCGATGGCCAGCCGTTCCCCGGCGAGCCGCTGGCCTGCGCCTTCAACATCTTCCGCCGCAGCGCAATCGAGCCCGGCCAGAGCGTCGCCATCATCGGCATCGGCTTTCTCGGCGCGATCCTCACGCGGTTGGCCAGCGAGGCCGGGGCGCGGGTGATCGCCGTCTCCCGCCGGGCCGAATCGCTCGAACTGGCGCGCCATTACGGCGCCGCCGAGACGGTGGCGATGGACGACCATTACGCGATCATCAAGCAGGTCAAGGCGCTCACCGATGAGCGCCTGTGCGAGCGGGTGATCGAATGCGTGGGCAAGCAATGGCCGCTCGATCTGGCGGGCGAACTGATCGCTTTCGGCGGGCGGCTGGTGGTCGCGGGCTACCACCAGGACGGGCCCCGGCAGGTCAACATGCAGGCCTGGAACTGGAAGGGGATCGACGTAATCAACGCGCACGAACGCGACCCTGAGGTGCAAATGCGGGGCCTTCGCGAAGCCGTGGAGGCGGTCGCCGGCGGGCGGCTGGACCCGGAGCCGCTCTACACCGGACAATATCCGCTGGCCCGGCTGGCGGACGCGCTGGATGCTACGCGCGACAAGCCCGGAGGCTTCGTCAAGGCGCTGGTGATGATGGGATGAGCCAGGCCGCGCGCCGACCGCGCGTCGGCTTTCTCGGCACCGGATGGATCGGCCGCCACCGGATGCAGGCGATGGTGGAGACGGGTGCGATCGAAGCGGTCGCGGTGGCCGATCCCGACCCGGAAAGCGCTGATCTCGCCGGGCGGATCGCACCCGCCGCCGCCCTTCTGCCCGATCTCGCCGCGCTGCTTGATCACGGGCTCGACGGGCTGGTCATCGCCACCCCCAGCGCGCTCCATGCCGAGCAATCCATTGCCGCGTTGAACCGCGGCGTGGCGGTGTTCTGCCAGAAGCCGCTGGGCCGCAGCGCCGCCGAGGCGCGAGCCGTGGTCGAGGCCGCCCGCGCCGCCGACCGGCTGCTGGCGGTGGACCTCTCCTATCGCCGCACCGCTGCGGTCGAGGCCATCGCCCAGGCGATCCGCGGCGGCGAGTTGGGCAGGGTCTTCGCGGTCGATCTCACATTCCACAATGCCTACGGGCCCGGAAAGCCGTGGTTCTTCGATCGCGCGCAATCGGGCGGCGGCTGCGTGGTGGATCTGGGCGTGCACCTGGTCGATCTCGCGCTTTGGCTGCTGGATGATCCGGCGGTGGAGCGCGTCGGCTCTCGGCTGTTCGCCGGAGGCCAGCCGCTCTTGCCCGGCTCCAGCGAGGTCGAGGATTACGCCATCGCCCGGCTCGATTGCGCGGGCGGCGCGGCGGTGCGCCTGGCCTGTTCGTGGCACCTCCATGCCGGGCAGGATGCGGTGATCGAGGCCGGTTTTTATGGCACCGAGGGCGCGGCGACCCTGCGCAACATCGGCGGCAGCTTCTACGATTTCGAGGCGCGGTTGAACCGCGGCACCGATAGCACCCGGCTGGCCAGCCCGCCCGACGATTGGGGCGGGCGCGCGGCGGCCGATTGGGCGCGGGCCCTGGCGCAGGCCCCCGGCTTCGACCGTGCGGCCGAGCGGCTGGTCGATCTTTCCGCCGTACTCGATCGCTTCTACGCGCCCGATGATCGCCACAATCATCCGCGATAAAGATCAATAAGGGAACGGGGTGCGAGGCAACCGGGTTGATTGAGTGATGATTGATGAACAATCGCTTGCCTGATCTGCCCGCTCCGTATCGCGCTCCACAAGCGGTGAGTGGCCCCGCCCAGGCGGTGCGGCGTCCGAGTCAGTACCGCGCACCCGAGAGTGGAGCGCCTGCGTGACCCTGTCGGTCTGCACCCTTTCCGTCGGCCGCGCGCAGCACATTGAAAAGCTGGTGATCGGCCTGCGCGGATCGCGCCGCCCTCCGCGTCAGCTGATCGTGGCAGTGGTGCAAGGCGGGCGCCTGCGTTTGCCGGAGGCCAGCTTTCCGGTGGTGCAGGTGGTGCTGGGCGGCAAAAGTGAGGCTGGAGGTGAAGGCTCGCTCGGGCGGGCGCGCAACGCGGCCGCGCGGCTCGCCACGGGTGATCTGCTGGTGTTCCTCGATGGCGATTGCATTCCTCATCCCGCATTGCTCGACGATTATGCCGCCGCCATGACCCGCCGGGGCGGGGTGTTCATGGGCGAGGTCGGCTATCTCCCCCCGAGTGCCACCGATGGCGGAGTGGATCACGCCCGCTTCGAGCGGGAGGCCGTGCGCCATCCGGATCGGCCCGAACCTCCTGCAAGGGGTATCAAGCCGGCAGAGGGCTTCCGCTCGTTCACCGCGCTCAACTTCGCCATCGCCGCGGACGATTTCTCTGCCACCGGCGGTTTCGACGAGGGCTATTGCGGGCCCGGCGCAGAAGACATGGACTTCGCCCGCACGCTGCTCGAACGGGGCCTGCCGCTCTGGTGGCTGGCCGGCGCGACGGCCTGGCACCAGCACCACCGGCAGCAGATCCCACCGGTGGACCGGCTCGACAGCGTGCTCGCGAATGCGGCTCGCTTCGAACGCAAGTGGGGCCAGGCAGCGATGGAGCACTGGCTTCGCGCCTTCGAACTGATGGGCCTGATCCGACGGGAGCGCGAAGGCTGGGTTAAGCTGCGCGAGCCGACCGAGGCCGATCTTGCGCTCGCCAGCCGGCCGGTGGCCGAGCCTTGCGCCAGCAGCGCCGCGATGGTTCGCTGGCTGGAGGAACGGGCAATCCGCCGGCTCGATTCGCAGGCCGCTTCCGGGACGGCGACCGCCGCAGCCTAGGGCTGGCTCTTGCAAATCCCTGATCTGCCGGGATAAACGGGTGGCCGGCAGGGGAATGCCGGGGTTATCGGCCCGCCAGCGTGCGCTCTTGCATCAGCCGCTGCGAGGAACCGGGGAACAGGGCGGCGGTGAAAGCCGAGGGGGAATAATGGCGCACGACGATCTGGAGGCTTACCCGCTGACCGGCCGGTTCCTGATGGGCCGGCTGCGCCATGCCTTGAGCACAGAGGAAAAACAGGTTCTCGAATCCCTGGTGGAGACGGTCGAGGCGCTCGACGAACCAACCACCATTCTCGCCCGTGGCAAGCTGTGCGATCGCAGCACGATGCTGCTCGAAGGCACGCTCCTGCGCACCATCGAGCAGGGTGAGCGGCGCTTCATCGTTGGGGTGCATGTGCCCGGCGATTTCGCGGATTTGCATTGTTTCGCGTTGAAGCGGCTCGATCACAATCTCGTCACGATCGGCCCGGCGAAAGTCGGCTACGTGCCGCATACGCGGCTCGAGGAATTGATGGAGCAGCGGCCGCACCTGGCGCGCCTGCTGTGGTTTTCCAGCCTGCTCGACGCGGCCGTCCACCGCCAGTGGATCCTGAAGCTGGAACAGCTGCCTGCGGTCAAGCGAGTGGCGCATTTCTTCGCCGAATTGTGGCATCGGCTCGATCTCGTCGGCCTCGGCCGGCGTGATGGGCTGCGCACCCCGCTGATCCAGGCCGATCTGGCGGATATGTGCGGCACCACCGCAATTCACATGAACCGCGCCCTCGGGCAGCTTAGGAAGGAGGGGATCGCCGAGTTTCGCCGCGGTACGCTCTACGTACCCGATCGGCAGGCCCTCGAACGCTTCGCCGACTTTGATCCCTCTTACCTCTACGGAAAGGGCGATCTCAGAGTCCGAAACGAATTGGGCTAGTCCCCCGCAACACCAGGCGCGGGGGAGTCCGGCGAACCGGACGCAGCCGTCAGAGGCCCTGCGGAAGCACGGTGCCTTCCTTGAGCACCACGCGGTTTTCCTCAATCCGGTCCACCGAATCGAGATCAAGATAATGGTGCATGCTGTCCGTACTGTCGGACTTGGTCAGCTTGATCCGCTCACCCTCGACCTCGTCCACCGTACCGACATGCTGGCCGGCCGCATCGGCGATTTCCATATGTTCCTTGATGCGCATCTTCTCGAACATGGTTTTCTCCGTTTGATGTTAACCTTCGGTAGAGTGAACGGCGCTAGGGGAGCGGGCGTTCCCCCGCTTGGCGCGGGCGAGCCTTGCGGCGGTTTTGCGAACCCATTGTGCCCCTCGCGCATTGGCCTTGCGAAGCTGTTGCATCCGAGGAGTGATTGAGTGGAAGACACACGCATCTGGGAATTCGAGCGCGACCTGTGGATCGGGGGCGGCGAAGTCTATCGTGAACGCGTGGCCGAAAATTGCGTGATGGGCCTTCCTGCCACCCCGTTCCTGTTCGATGGCGAGGCCGCGACCCAGGCGGTGGAATCGACGCCGCGCTGGGAAGAGGTCGAGTTCGCGGAATGCGTGGTCGAGCGCCCGCAGGAAGGGCTGATCGTGATCGGTTATCGCGCACACGCGCGGCGCGGCAGCGAAAGCTATCATGCATTGTGCACCAGCACATTGCGCAGGCTCGAGCACGAGGTGTGGGTTGTCGTCCAGCATCAGCAGACCCCGTTCGGGGTGATGGTCGCCGATCCAGACCAGGGCTGAGCCGGCACCGGGGAGGGGCATGGCGAGGGCGGCAACAGGCGGCAATTATGCGAACAGCCGGCAGCGTCCCGACTGGGGCACGCTGGTGCTGGTCGCGCTGCTGCATGTCGCCGCGCTGCTCGGCCTGATCCGCGCCCTCGCGCCCGATTTCACCGCCGCGGCAATCGAGCAGGCCGGTTCCCTCGTCACCGTGACGCTGACCCCGCCTCCGCCACAGCCTCCGCCCCCGCCCACAGTGCCACCCAGCCCCCGTACGCGGCCCCAGTCCGAAGCCGGTGCGGCTGCTCCCGAGGCGCCGGCCGCCCAACCGCGCGAAGTCGCCGCACCCCCGCCGATGATCGTGCTCCCGCGCATCAGCGTCGCGCCGCCCATCACCGCTACCGGTCCGGCCGATCGGTCGGGTGCGGGCGAGCGGGGCAGCGGCACCGGCGCGGGCGGCGAGGGCAGCGGCACCGGCGGAGGCCGATCCGGCATGGGCGCGGGCTCCGGCTCGGGAGCTGGGACAGGCACCGGCGCCGGCGCCGGTGGCGTGGTGAGCGGCCCGGTCAAACTCGACGGGCTGATCAACGATGCGCGGGATTTCCCGATACCGCCCGGTGGGCGCGAGATCCGCCACGGGCACCACGTGATCGTCCACATGGTCGTGGGCGTCGATGGAAGGGCGCGCGATTGCCGGGTGGTCAAACCCAGCCCCGACCCGGAGGCGGACCGGATCACCTGCCACCTGGCCGAGGAGCGGTTTCGCTTCCGCCCCGCGACCGATGCACAGGGCAATCCGGTGGCCGCCCCCTACGGCTGGCGGCAGGACTGGTACTGAGCGGCGAAAGTCGGCCGGACGCGAGGGGTTGGGCGCAAGCTGCGGGCCCCGGGGGTGACTCGCTCGGAGAGGCCCGATAAGGACCGCTCTTCGCGCGGCGGCAGGAGATGGGGCTGGTGGGGCTGATTTACCCGGTGATCTTGTGTGGCGGCAGCGGGACGAGGCTGTGGCCGAGCAGTCGCAAAGACAAGCCCAAGCCTTTTCTGCCGCTGATCGGCGAGCGGACGCTGTTTGAAGCCACTCTCGCGCGCACCGCCGATCGTACGCGCTTCGCGGAGCCGGTGATCGTCGCAGGGGCCGCGCATCTCGGCCATGTCCGCGCGCAGGCTGCTGGCTTTGCGGGCAGCCGGATCATTGTCGAACCCATGGCGCAGAACACCGCCGCGGCAATCGGGCTTGCCGCCGCGCGCCTGCCGGAGGATGCGGTAATGCTGGTGTGCCCGAGCGACCATCACATCGCCGATGTGCCAGCCTTCACCGCCGCCGCCGCCGAGGCCGCGACGCTGGCCGCGCAAGGCTGGCTGGTCGCGTTGGGCATCACCCCCACCGCGCCTGAGACCGGCTTTGGCTACATCCGCCGCGGCGAACGGCTGGGCGCGGGTTACACTGTCGAGCAATTCGTCGAGAAGCCCGATTTCGTCACCGCCAGCGGCTTCCTAGCCGATGGACGATACAGCTGGAATGGCGGCATCTTCGTGTTCCGCGCGGGCACCTATATGGAAGAGCTGGCGCACCACCGGCCGGATATCGCCGATCCCGTTCGTGAGGCGGTTGCGCAAGGAGCCGACGAGGGCGCCATCTTCCATCCCGAGCCGAGCGCGTTCGGCCGGATCGCAGGCCAATCGGTCGATTATGCGGTGATGGAGAAAACCGACCGCGCGGCGATGGTGCCGGTCGCGATGGGCTGGTCTGACATCGGCAATTGGCATGCGTTGCGCGACGTGCGGAAGGGTGACGGCGAGGGCAATCGCGCGGCAGGGCGGGTGGAGTTGGTCGACTGCCGCAACGTGCTGGCCCAGTCCGATGGTCCGCGCATCTCGGCCATCGGCCTGCAGGACATCGCGATCGTGGTCGACGGCGACGAGGTGCTGGTGACGACGATGGACGGGGCCCAGAAGGTCGGCAAGCTCTCTGGCGCCGCCAACCAGTGAGCGGCACCTTTGATGACAGGTGCCCCGCTCAGACCTGCGCCGGATCGTCCTCCCGCAGGGCCGCGAGCAGCCGGCCGAGGTCTTCCGACGTATAGGGTTTCTGCAGCACGCCCCTCGCGGACGACGCGGTCAGCTGAGCCACCGCATCACCATAGCCTGTGACGAACCAATAGGGCACTCCGATCCGATCGAGTTCGACCGCAATGGCCTCGCTGGTCTCGTCGCCAAGATGGTAGTCGAGCAGCGCCGCATCGGGCTGGCCGAGGGCGATTATCCGCATCGCATCGGCCACGCAGCCGGCAACGCTGACCCTGGCGACGCCCAGCCGCTTGAGCGCCTGCTCGGAATCGATGGCGATGATCATGCTGTCTTCCACCAGCAGGACGTGGCGGAGCACGCTGCCGAGCGGTCGGTCGTCCTCGGTCCCGGCGCTCTCGCCCATGGCCGGCGAGGTCGCTTCAGGGTCTCGCGCGGGCTGCACGTAGCGTCCAGGAATGGTGAAATCCGCCTCCAGACCTTCTCGCTTGTGCCGCACCTCCACCTCTCCCCTGAGTTCGAAGGGAATGGATTTCGCGATGATGGTGCTGCCGAAGCCCTGCCGTAGCGGCTGCTGCACCGGCGGGCCCCCCCTCTCGCGCCAGGCGATCGTCAGGTCGCCATGCTCATCGAGCGCAGTGGCAATCGCCAATTGCCCGCTGGAAACGCAGAGCGAGCCAAATTTCGCCGAGTTGGTGATCATCTCGTGGATCACCAGCGCCAGCACGGTGTAGGCCTCGGGCGCGACCAGGATATCCGGGCCTTCGATGGCGATGCGCTGGGTATGGCCGAAAAGATAAGCCTCGGCCTCGGTGCTGATCAGCTCGTGCAGCGAGGCGGGGGACCATTGCTGCCTGGTGATGTTGTCATGCGCCAGTGCCAGCGCGCGGATCCGCCCGCCGATCAGATCAGCGAAATGGTTGACGCTGATCCCCTCGCTGCGCGACTGGCTGATCAGGCCGCGGATCAGCGTGAGGATGTTGCGCACGCGGTGGTTCAGCTCAGCAATCAATAGATCCTGCTGATTCTGGGCGACTGTCCGCTCCTGCATCTGGTCCTCGCTCATGCGCAGGATCACCTCCAGCAGGGTGATGCGCAGGTGCTCGGCGATTGCCAGCTCCTCGGGCGTCCACGGCGCGCTTTTACCCTGCACCGATTCGCGCCATGCGGCGAAGCTCTTGCGGGGGGAGAGGCGGGGCCCATCGGGGCCGTCTTCCAGCTCCTTTTCGGGCCGGCCCGCCCATTGCACCACCTGCGGCAGCTCGCGCCGCCACAGCACCACGTAATCGCGCGGGCGGCGCGACACCGGGATGATCAGCGCCCCGCAGGCCCGGTCGGCGAAGGTGTTGGCGCTGGGCAGCAGCTTGCCCAGTTCGTCGCTGCTGATCAGCTGGCTGACCGTGCCGGTGTTGAGGGCGGGCACCAGCGCATTGAACTCAGCCTCGCTCGGTGCGCTGCCGCGGGCCGTGTAATGGCCAGCAAGGTAGGCGCTGTAACCATCGTGCGGGACCACCTGGCCGATCACGCCGTCGATTGTGGAAAGGCCTTCGAGCAGCGAGGGGCCGCCCACCAGCCGGGTCATCAGCCGGTCGTGCAGCTGCCGCCCGCGCTCGGCGATGCGGCTGCTGGCACTGGAAATGGCCAGTTCCAGCTGCAGCGAGAACAGCTGCGCGAACAGTTCGGCCACCGTGCGCAGCGAATAGGGCAGCACGCGGGGGGAATAATGGTGGCAGGCGAACAGGCCCCACAGCTTGCCTTTGATCACGATCGAGATCGAGAGGGAGGCGCTGACGCCCATGTTCTGCAAATACTCGACGTGGATCGGCGAGACCGCGCGCAGCGTGCTGAGCGAAAGGTCGATCGGCTGGCCCGTAAGCGAGGTGGCCGGCTCGATCGGCACCGGCTCCGCGTTCACGTCGCTGATGATGCGGATCAGGTTCCTGAGGTACAGTTCGCGCGCCTGCTGCGGAATGTCCGTCGCGGGATAGCGCAGGTTGAGGAACGAGCCGAGATGATCCTCGCGCGCCTCGGCGATCACCTCGCCACTGAGATCGGGGTGGAAGCGGTAGACCATCACCCGGTCGAAGCCGAGCAGCCGCTTCAGCGTGACGGAGGCCTCCGCCGCCAGTTCCGCCACCTCGCTCAAGCGCTGAAGCCGCTGCATGACCGGGCGCAGGATGCCCAGGTGTTGTGCATAGCTTTTTGGATCGTGTGGCTCGATCTCGATGATCGCAAGGCTGCCGCTGCGGTGGAGCGCAAGGTCGAACTGGCGATGTCGGCCGAACAGGTAGAGCCCGAACAGTCGCTCCACCGTGTCGCCCTCATCGGCGAGGCCCACCGCGCTGCGTATCGCTTCGAGCGCCTCGGGCGTGATTTGGCTGACCAGGCGCTCGCCCGTCTCGAACGGCGCCCCCAGCAGCGCTTCGCAATTGGCCGAGCGGTGCGCGATCATCCAGTCTGCGGTGACGGCAATCAGCGCGCCGAAATTCTGGATCATGCCGGGCCGGTGGATCGGCTCCCGATCGCAATTGGTGAGGTCCAGGTGCGGGCCCGAGAAATCGTTCACGCGACCTTCCTTGGCTGGCAGGCGGAGAGCGCCAGGGCGAAGCAGGCGAACACCGCCTCGGCCGCATCCAGCGCGTGCGCGGCAGAGGCGGGGTTGGCGGGCGCCTCCAGCCGCGGACGCAGCGCGCTCCAGAACACGCCCATCCGCGGATCGGCGAGGAAGGCGCATGGCAGCTGCGCGCCGGCGCGGGTGAGCCCCACGAGCATTGCGCGATTGCCCATATGCGATCCGGCAATCGCCCAGGCGAGCCCGAGCGGATCGGCGGCGGGAGGTGGCTCGAAGCGGCTCTCTGGGCCGGTCACGCCCGTGCCAAGGCCGCGCAGATCCTCGCGCAGCAGATCGGCCGTCTCGGGCGGGCGCAGGTCAGGCGGGCAGTGGCGTGCGGCCCAGCGCTCAATCGGCGCGCGGGCGGCCAGTTGCAGATGAAGAAAGCGAGCGTAATCGCCTGGCTCGGCCAGCACTAACGCATCGACCGAGCGATCGAGCCGCTCGTGACTCGCCGCCGTTCGCTGCTTTAGGAAGGTGCGTAGAGGCTGCGTACCAAACCCATCAACACTGGACCCGCCCATAGGGTTGATCCGATCGCCGCCAGTACCGATAGGCCAGGTTCTTGGTTTGTCCCTCAAGGACTTGCCCTCGCTCTGATGTTTGTTGTACTGTGTTCAGGCACCCAGAAAAATCGCAACCCGGCGGGTGGTATCCGGCCCCGCATCTGCACTCCTATGAGACAATGAACGGCCCGCTTGTGCACGGGTTCCGCCCTTGGCACGCAAGCCGCGAAAGGAAAAGCCCCCGATGATTATGGGCGACATGATCGCGCAGACGATCCAGCTGGCGCTGGCGCCGGTGTTCGTGCTGGTGGCGATTGGCAATATTCTCAATGGCCTGTCGAGCCGGCTGGGCCGCGTGGTCGATCGTTCGCGCGAGCTGCAGCGCCGTCACGCCGCCACCGCCGGGGCCGAGCACGATGCGGTGGTGCGCGAGATCCGGCTGACCGACCGGCGCATCGGCCTGATCGGCCAGGCGATCCTGCTGCTGGTGCTGAGCGGCCTCAGCATCGGCCTGGTCTGCGTAGTGCTGTTCGTGCAGGAGCTGCTGGTGATGGATCTGCAGCGGTTCGCTGCGGGCGCGTTCCTGCTGGCAATCCTGCTGTTGATGTGGGCGCTGTTGCTATTCATGCGCGAGACGCAGCACGCCGCCGCGGCGCTGCGCATCCCGAAAAACTATCTCGAACTCGAACGCAAACTTTAGAGGCGCGCGAGATCCCGGCGGCCGCGGCCCCGTCGCAACCCTGTCAGCGCTCCTGCGGGCCGGAGCCCGAGAGCAGCCGGTCACCCTGCTGGCGGATGGCGCCCTCCACCATCGGCTGGATGAAGCCGAGCGCCGGCGGCAGGGAGACGACGAACACCACCTGCTGGTCCTCGATGTCGACATGGCCATCGATCACCTGGCCCAACGCGGTGATGGACATATGCATCCGGTCTTCGCTGGGCCAGTCGGTGACCACGTCGGCCATTCCACCGGGAATGCTGTCGCCGATGCTGTGGCTGCTGGAGCGCAGGCGGCTGCGCACCTCCTCGCGGCCGAGGCGGTGGGGAATGGCGACCTGCATCAATGCTTCTCCGATCTGGTCCCAATGGCGGGTGCACCGAGGGGGACACCCGTACTGGCGGTGTCGCCCAGTGGGACGCCCGGGCCGGTGTCATCGCCGCTCATGTCACCGGCGCCGTAGCGATATTCAAGAAAGCGAGAGCGGATCGCCAGATCATCGAGCGCACCATCGGCCAGCTGGCGGGTGACGCGGTCGATCTCCTCGCTTATCCGGCCCAGCCCGTCGACCAGCTGCGCCTCGGGCGTGGCCCCCACGCGCTCCTCGCGGCGCAGGCTGGCGGGGATCTTGCGGTAGGTCTCCACCATGTCTGGCAGGTGCTCGCCCACCAGCTTGCGCGTTTCCGCCGCCGCCGGGTGTGCCGGGTCGACATGCTCCAGCTGCAGCCCCAGCGCATCGAGCTGCACGCCGATCTGGTCCACCAGCGTCACCGCAGGGGCGGGCAGCGCCGGGCGCTGGTGCTCCAGCCACAGCTCGGTGCGCGCGACCAGCTGTCGGGCATCGGCGGTCCGCGCCAGCTCGGCCCGCTGCGGCACCTTCACCTGCGGGAACTTGCCGAGCACGAACAGCGCCACCACGATCGCCAGTGCGACCGCCATGATCCCGACAAAACCTATTCCGTTGAGGATCAGCCCGGCCACCATCGCACCTGCTAGGATCACGAAAACGGCGATGGTCATGGCCACCAGCTTGCGCCGCCAGGCTTTCAGCTTCAGCTCGGCCGAACCGCGCCCGATTGAAGGCCCGCCGCGGACCGCTCGATGGCGCCCGCCAGCGCGATTGTCGTCGCGCAGCCTGCGGCCGTCTTGGAGTAGTCGCTCACTCTGGCGGGTGAGATCCGCCATCAGCCGTCCAGGCTCAGCAACGAACGCTCGTTGCCCAATGTGGAGGCGGCCTGCGCCTGCCCCTCGGCCCGGGCGATATAGCCCTTGGACCGCTCGACCTCGCCCGAGAGCACGTCGACCGTCTGCTTCATCGAAGCGAGCGCCTTCAGCTTGAAGGTGTCGACCTCGTCCATCGTGTCGTAGATGTTCTGGAACGCGCGCTGCAGCGTTTCGAGCGGGATGGTGCTCCCAGCCGCCTGCTCGTGGATACGGGCGGTATTCTCGCGCAGCAGCCGGCCGGTGGAATCGATGATCCCCGCGGTGGTCTCGTTCAGCGCGGTGATCTGGCCCAGCACCAGCCGCTGGTTGGTCATCGCCTGCGCCACCGTCACCGCGGTGCGCAGCGCACCCACGGTGGTGGTGCTGGCGCGATCGATGCCCTTCACCAGCTCGATATTGTTCTTCTTCACGAGGTCCAGCGCCAGATAGCCCTGCACGCTAACCGCCATCTGGGTCAGCAGATCCTGCGTGCGCTGGCGGACGTAGAACAGCGCGGTCTCTCGGATCGCCTTCGCCTTTTGCACATCGGTCGAATCGAGTTCGAGTGCCTTGTCCTCCAGCTTCTGGTCGAGCGACTTGGCGATGACGATCATCTGCTCCAGCTTGCCCATCGCCTCCCACAGCTTGGCGCGCTCCTGGTCGATCGCGGCATTGTCCATGATCAGCTCGTCCTTGCCGCTGGCGAGGCGGGCGAGGATCGCCTGGATGTGTCCCTGCGCGCTGGTGTAGCTGTCGAAATAGGTCTTCAGCCGGTTACCGAACGGGATGATCCCCAGCAGCCGCCGCGGCGCCAGCTTCTTGCGGCCCGGGTCGAGATCCTCCACCGTGCGGCGCAATTCGGCCAGATCGGTCCCCACGCCGCTATCCTTGTCCATTGCCCGCACCGGCCGGTCGAGGAAGCGGTTGGACATCTGCGAGGCGGCGACGATCTCCTTGCGGCCCATGCCGGTGATCTGATCGACCTTGCGCCCGAAATCGGGCGATTGCGCATCCAGTGCCACCAGCTCGGCGACAAAGGCATCGGCCTTGTCGTCCAGCTTGGAGCGCTTTTCTGCATCCACCGGCACCAGCCCGGCGGCCTTGGCGGGCGCGACGGCGGGCACCGGATCGGGCGGCGTCAGCTCGAGGCGGGTGTCGGTTGCGGTTTCGGTGCTCGTTGCCATGGCTCTCCAGTCGCCCTTCGCCGCGCCGGCAGCGTGCCGACGGCTCTGTATTAGGGAGGTAAGACACGCGATTCAAGCGTGACACCCCATACCCCTTTGCCGCTAATAGCACGGGCGCTGAAGAGGGCGAATGGCAATGGCGAGCATCCTACCGCCCCACGGGCCGCCGCACGGGTTCCAAGCTGCACTGAGCGGCTGGCGCCAATGGTGGCACACCGACGTGGTCGATACGGTCGATCAGGAAGAGGTGATCGACAAGCGGCGCGAGGAATGCGCCATTTCCGCACGCTACCTGTTCATGCTGGCCATGTCGGCCGGCATCGCCATCCTCGGCCTGCTGCTGTCGTCGCCGGCGGTGGTGATCGGGGCGATGTTGATCGCGCCGTTGATGGGGCCTACAATCGGCATGGGCTTCGCGCTGGCGACCGGCAATTTCGCCTGGATTCGCCAAGCCGCCCGCACGCTGGCAGTCGGCACCGTGCTCTCGATCCTGATCTGTGCGGCGATCTCGCTGTTGTCACCGCTGCAGACGGTGACGTCGGAGATCGCAGCGCGCACCCGGCCCAATCTGTTCGATCTGCTGGTAGCGCTGTTCTCGGCCATGGCCGGCGCCTATGCCATGATCCGCGGGCGCGAGGGCACCGTGGTGGGCGTGGCCATCGCCACCGCGCTGATGCCGCCGCTGGCGGTGGTCGGCTTCGGCTTGGCGACCTGGAACTGGACGGTGTTCTCGGGCGCGCTGCTGCTCTATTTCACCAACTTGATGACGATCGCCGTGGTCGCCACCGGTATGGCGCGGTTCTATGGCTTCAGCACCAGCCTTTCCGAGCGGCAGACGCAGTTCCAGACCTTCCTCATCGTCACTTCGCTGATCAGCCTCGCCATCCCGCTGGGCATCGCGCTGCGCCAGATCGCCTGGGAATCGAACGCCGCGCGCCAGATCAACACCGCGGTGCTCGAAGCCTTCGACAACCGCGCCCGCCTTTCGGAAATCCAGGTCGATTACGATACCGATCCGATCCGGGTCGTCGCCACCGTGCTGACGCCGCAGATCAACCCCGATGCCGAGCGGGACGTTGCCCGCGTTATGAACCGCCAGCTGGGCGCCACGGTCGATGCCAACATCACGCAATATCGCGTGGGCACCAGCGATTCGGCGGCCGAGGAGGCGCAGCTCTCCCGCGCGCGGGCCAGCGAGCGGTCAGACCGCCGCCGCGCCGAGGCGCTGGCCGAGCGGCTGGCGCTGATCGCCGGGGTGACCGAGGACGACGTGCTGATCGACTCTGAACGCCGCCGCGCCCTCGTCACCGCCCGCCCGCTGGAGGGCGCGACGCTCGGCGCCTATCGCGAACTCGAAAGCCGGATCACCGCCACCGAAGAGAACTGGCGCATTGCCTTGCGCCCGCCCGCCCGCCCGCTTCCCGCTGTGGCGATGGAGGAGGGCGAGCCGACCGAGGAGGGCACGCGAGCCATCGCGCTCTCCGTCTGGGCGGCCGAGCGGCTGGAGATGGCGGTGGTGGTCGAAGGCGGCAGCGCCGCGGTAGCGCGGGTGCGCGAACTGCTCGGCGAGCGCGGCGTCAGGACCTCCGCCGGGGGGCGCAACGCACCGCCTGGGGAGGTGCGCCTGCGCTGGGCCTCGCCCGGATCCAACACGGAGGATAGCCCCTGATGCGGGCCGAACTCACCGTGCTGGCGCTGGGCGCCCTGCTGCTGCTGGCCCACGTGCTAATCGCCGTGCGCTTCAAGACCAGCCAATACGGCACCCAGTGGAACATGGGCGCACGCGACGAGGAACTGCCGCCGCTGAACCCGGTCGCCGGCCGGCTTGACCGCGCCCGCAGGAACTTCCTCGAAACCTTCCCGCTGGCGATCGTCGCGCTGATGGGCGTGGTGGTGGCGGGCAAAGCCAGCGATCTCACCGCCGCCGCCGCTTGGGTGTGGCTGGCGGCCCGTGCGGCCTACCTGCCGCTCTACTGGGCCGGCGTGCCCAAGGTGCGGACGCTGGTCTGGGCCATGGCGACCCTCGCGCTGCTGGTGGTGCTGGGCATTCTGCTGCTGGGCTGAAAGATTATGGTGCGGTCGGATCTGGAGCCATCATGCGCACCGCTGGGGAACGTCTGGCGAGCTTGCCGTTACCGGGCGGGAAGGGCAGGCCATCAGGCAATCGGCCGAGTGCGACTGGTCACGCTAGAACATTCCCCATCGTCCGACCTGTAACACCTTCGTCGCCGGCGAATGTGCTTCGGGAGTGAAGCTGTTGCCCTGCTCCCCTCGTATGGGCCGAGATGATCACGCCCCCGCGTCCCCTGCAGCTTCCGGACTGACCGGTTCGGCGGATGTCGAAGGCTCGGGGCCGGGCATCGTCTCGTCATGCTGCCGCTCCAAAATAGGATCCGCCGGTTTGCCGGGGCACGCCATAGCGGCAATCGCGCTGCTCGGCGTGGCGGCGTTGCTGCTCTGGCCCTTGCCCGCGCCGGCGCATGAACTGTCCGAAGAGGCCAAGCAGATGATACTGCAGGGCGGTTTGCCGGAGGCGGTGTGGCTCGGCGCCGAACACATGCTGACCGGCTGGGATCACCTGCTGTTCCTGCTGGGCATCCTGTTCTTCCTGAACAGCGTGGGGCAGATCGTCCGGTTCATCACCGCCGTCACCGTGGGGCACGATCACCCTGCTTGGCGCGACCATGCTCGGCATCACCGCCAACGCTTACCTGATCGACGCCGTGATCGCGCTGACGGTCTGCTACAAGGCGGCGGAGAACCTGCGGGCGTTTCCGCGCCTGTTCGGCATCGAAGCGCCCAACCTGCTGTTCATGGTGTTCGTGTTCGGCCTGATCCACGGCTTCGGCCTGTCGACCCGGCTGCAGCAGATCACCCTGCCGAGCGATCCGGAACTCGTCTCCAAGATCCTGGCCTTCAATGTCGGCGTCGAACTGGGGCAGATCGCGGCCTTGGGCTTGATGATCTGGGTCGTTCGGCTGTGGCGGGGAGACGACGATCTGGCCGGCGGTCACGCGCTCGCCCAATGCCGCGCTGCTTCTCGCCGGCCTGGCTTTTGCCATGCAGATTTCCGGCTTTCTGCAGCACTAGCGAGACATTACACCATCACTGGCCTATCGCGCCCGCTCATCCTTTGAGGAGTTCTGCGTTGAAGCACCTATTGGCACCGGCCTTCCTCGTCGGGACTGCACTGGCAGGGGCTCCAGCCTGGGCCACGGAAGGCACGAGCCCGGCCGATGGCGAGATCATCGTGGTCAAGGGCCAGCTGATCGATGCGGAACTGGCCGCATGGTCGACGACCACGCTCGACAACCAGGACATCCGCCACGAGACCGTCAGTGATCTGGACGATCTGCTGCGGCTGATCCCGGGCGTGGTGGTGCGCGATTTCGGCCTCGGGGGCGTCGCCAGTTCGGTGGTCATCCGCGGCTTTGGGGGCGGCAGCCACGGCGGCGATCTCGGCGCCGTGCTCGATGGCATCCCGCTGAACGAGGCAATGAGCCATGCCGATGGCTATTTCGATCTCAACATCATCGTGCCGCTCGAGGTCCAGACCCTGACGGTCTACCGGGGGCCAGTTTCGGCGCTGTACGGTAATTTCAACCGGGGCGGCCTGCTGCGGATCGATACCCGCAAGGGTAGCGATTACGCCGATGCCGATCTGCTCGGCGGCTCGTTCGAAACCTTCGATCTGCAGCTCGCCGGCGGACGCGAGCTGGGGCGGCTGGCGCTGAACGGTGCCGCCCATTTGTTCACCAGCGATGGCTATCGCCCGCGATCGACCCAGTCGCGGCAGACTGTGGCCGGACGGGTGGGGTTCGACCTCACACCGGACGTGCAGCTCGCGGTTTCCGGGCGCAACCACAGCGCCGATGCCGAGAGCGCGAGCTACCTCACGCTGGCTCAGTTCGAGACCGACCCTTACGGTATCGACCCGAATGTGCAGAACGATGGCGCGGTCAAGGATTTCGCCACCGGCCGCGCCGATCTCAACATCGCCTTCGCGCCCTCGGTAAGCCTCGTCTCCTTTGCCTATCTGACGCGGCAGGATTTCACCCGCTGGTTCACCCGCCCGATCGGTGCGGGAACCTGGCGGCAGCGGGAGGAATCCTACGATCGCCGCGTCTTCGGCGTCGGCACCAGCCTCAACGGCACGCTCGATCTGGCGGGGGCGTCAGCGCCGATCAACTATGTGGCCGGAGTGGAGCTGTTCCGCGAACGCACCGATTTCCTGTTCTTCGACGGGCTCGACAACCGCCGCCCGACCGCCCCGCCGGCGAATGACCGCGATACCCGGCTGAACAGCATCTCGGCCTACGGCGAAGCGCAGATCCCCGTCGCTGACATCCTCAATATCTCACTTGGCCTGCGCGCGGATCGGTTCACCGGCCGCTGCCAGCTGCTCGGGCCCGAGACGGGCACCGATCCGTGCGGCGAGCTCGACGATATCTCGGAGCTGAGCCCGAAGCTGGGCATCCGCGCGCAGTTGGCTGGCTGGGTGCAGCTGCGGGCGGGATGGTCGAAGGGCTTCGCGCTGCCCAACAATTTCGTGAAGTACTCGGTCGGCGCTCAGGTGCTCGAGCCGAATGTCTTCCGCCAGACCGAGATCGGGGTCACGCTATCACCGCTGGCGGGCCTGACCCTGGATACCGCTGCGTTTCGCCTCGCGTCCACGCAGGAAGTGCGCACGGTGGCCCCCGGCATCTTCGAGAATTTCGGCGCCACCCGAAGGCAGGGGATCGAGACGAGCGCCGAATGGCAGGTGACGCCCGCTTTCTGGGTGCGCGGCGTGTACAGCTATGTCGAGACCGAGGTGCGCGAGAATGGAACGGCCGCCCTCGTCGGCAATGCGGTTCCCGGCGTCCCCAACCACTCGGCCAATATCGATGTCACCTGGCGGCCGATCGAGAATTGGTCGGTGCTGGCCAACTGGCGCCATGTCGGCAGCTACGAGGTCAATCCCGCCAACACGCTGCGGTCCGATGCCTACGACACGTTCGACCTTGGCGTCGCCTACGATGCGACAAGCTCCTTCGCCGACTACCAGCTGTACCTGCGCGTCAACAATGTCACCGACGAGGTCTACGCCACTTCGGTCTCCATCATCGGCGGGCAGACCCTCGTGGCGCCCGCTGCGCCGCGGACCGTGCGGGCGGGCATCAAGGTGACGCTATGAACAACGAAAACCGGCATCGGAGTGGATCATATGTTCAGTAAACCGCGCGTTTTTGCAGCCCTGCTCGCGCTTGGGCTCGCCGTCCCGGCAGCCGCGCATACGGTCTGGCTGGTCCCGGAAGGTGGCGGCTGGCAGGTCCTGTTCGGTGGCCATGCCGGGGCATCCCAGAGCTATCCGGCGGCCAATCTCAAAGCGGTCACGGCACTGGCGGCGGATGGCAGCGCATTGGCCGTCTCGCGCTCGGTGCGGGACGATGGCGTGCGCCTGACCGTCGCCGGCGCGCCGAGCTTGATCCTCGCGCATTACGACAACGGCATTCACACCACCCGCTCCGATGGTCCCTCGGCCGTTAGGCCCATGAACGAGGTGCCCAACGCGCTACGCGCCACGCGAGCGATCAAGTACCACAAGACCATCGCAGCCTGGTTGCCGATCGTCGCTCGCCCGGCCGGCCAGCCGTTCGAGGTGGTGCCCGTATCGGCCCGCCAGCCGGTCGCGGGTCGCCCGATGCGGGTCCGGGTGTTCATCGGCGGTCGCCCGGCCGCGGGCATCAAGGTCGCCCGCAATGAGGATAGCGGCGATGTGGTGACCAACGCCGAGGGCTTCGCGAACTTCACTCCGACCCAGGGCTTCAACAAGCTGTGGGCCGGCAGGCGAACGCCGGTCTCAGGCAACCGCGCCTATACCGAAGAAAGCATCGAATATTCGCTCGGGTTCTTCGCGCGATGAGAGTGCCGCAGCCGTTCCTCGCCCTGATGGTGGCGCTCGCGGCGCTGATGGCGAGCGGCCCCGCGCTGGCCCACGGCCTGCAGATGAAGCTGGACGCCGAAAACCAGATGATCAGCGGGCAGGTCTATTTCAGCAATGGCAAAGAGGCAGAGGGCGTCTGGGTCGAACTGTTCGACGATCGGGCACCCGAAACGGCGATCGAGACGGTCCAGACCGGGCCCGACGGGACGTTTCGGGTCGAGGGCGAGCAGGGCCGCGGCTATCAGGTTCGCGCCTCGGGCGAAGAGGGCCACTCGATCGCCCTGGCGATCGCGCTCGAGGGAGAGGTCGCGCGCGTGGCGATGATCGAGGATCCGGCAGACGGCGGCGAAGCATCGGTGGCCGAGATCCCCGCTTGGGCGATTCTCGGGGGATTTCTGGCGCTGTCGCTGATCCCGGCCCTGTGGTTCCGCAAGCGGCGCAAACCGGCCAGCGAGAGCTGACGGCCTCAATAGACCCCGATCAGCTTGGCTCCTGCCACCACCAGCACGACACCCAGGCACCGCAGGATGACCGGTGTCGCCAGCCGAATGCCCAGGGTTGTGCCGATCACACCGCCGATCATGACCGCCCCTGCGTAGAGCGGTAGCAAGGGCGGAAGGGAGCGCACCGAAGAGAAATTGCCGAGCAGGCCGGACACGGAATTGAACAGGATGAACACCGCCGCCACCCCCGACGCCGGCCGGGGTGCCGACCACGCGAGGAACAGCAGCAGGGGCGACAGAAATATGCC
>PPFU01002181.1_pt1 | contig 23034 bp, 21 predicted proteins | sample 1535991 | NCBI WGS metagenome assembly PPFU01 (sample SAMN04901290, study PRJNA319586) | Hypolithon metagenome, whole genome shotgun sequencing project. | isolation source: Antarctic Hypolithon | place: Antarctica: Miers Valley | collected 2014
CTGAGATCCTTCGAGTATGCGTTCATGGAGAGCATTTTTACGTAGGTTCGCTACTTACGCAACCCGCTGTGACAAGGACCTCGCCAAAGCACATGTAAACTATTTGGGATCCTTTATCCAGCGTCTCAACGATAAAACATCAAAAGGAGTCCACGCTTCGGTAAGTTATGAAGAAGCTGTTCGAGCGGTTCTCTATACTTATCTGACATTGGGCGACATTCTCGAATTTGCTTCCATGGGAGTGAAGCAAGCACTGAGAGAGGAAGGCAAGATAGATGTAAATTCAGCTAGCCTGGAAGATTTGCGCAATGTGTCCGGTTTCAATTCCACCATCGCTAAGGAAATCGTCAAGAAGCGTACCAAAGCTTCGTTCGGCTCGGTAGGACAACTGCTTGAAATTAAAGGATTGGGCCCCAAAACACTTGAGAAAGCACGACCCTACTTGGTATCGGTGTCCAAAACGTAGCATATTTGCTCGCCTCGTAAGAGATCACGCGGCAAAAGAGGAGCCCGTCCCAAATTGGGACGGGCTCTCCGTATACGAACTGTCTGGCTGGATCTTAGCTGCCGGCCGTTACCTTCGTCTTGAAGGTCAGCTCTTCACCCTCGCGGTCGACCAGCACGATGTCGTGGAGATCGAACTCGCCGCCGATGATGCTGCTGCTTAGCGGGTTCTCGACGTGGCGCCGGATCGACCTTGCCAGCGGCCGGGCGCCGTACTTGGGGTCGTAGCCCTCTTCGGCGATGAATTCCTTGGCGGCATCCGTGACCTCTATAGAGATTTGCTGGCTTTCGAGGTGCTTGTTGAGCTGGGCGAGCATGATGTCCACGATCTGTAGCACATCCTCTTTGCTGAGGGGTTGGAAGACGATGATCTCATCTATCCGGTTCAAGAACTCGGGCCTGAAGGCCTGCTCCAGCGCGTTCCTTGCCCGTCGCTCGGTCTCGCCGAAGTCCGTCCCCTCCTTGGAGGTAAACCCAAACTGCTTCTCGCTGACGAGGTGCTGGCTGCCGACGTTGGAGGTCATGATGATGACCGTGTTCTCGAAGCTGACCGTCCGGCCCTGGGCGTCCGTGAGGCGCCCGTCGTCGAGGACCTGCAGGAGCGTATTGAAGACGTCCGGGTGGGCCTTCTCGATCTCGTCGAACAAGACCACGCTGTACGGACGGCGCCGTACCCGCTCGGTTAGCTGACCGGCCTCATCATAGCCGACGTAGCCCGGAGGCGCCCCGACCAGGCGGCTAACGGTGTGCCGCTCCTGGTACTCGGACATGTCTATCCGGATCATGGCGTCCTCCTCGCCGAAGAGGTATCCGGCGAGCGTCCGCGCGAGCTCCGTCTTACCGACGCCCGTGGGCCCGAGAAAGATAAAGCTCCCTACGGGGCGCTTCGGGTCTTTTATGCCGGCCCGGGCGCGCCGGATGGCTTCGGAGACGGCCGTAACCGCCTGATCCTGGCCGATGACCCGCTCGTGCAGTACGGCCTCCAGATTCAAGAGCCGCTCGGCCTCTTCCTGGACGATGTTCGTCGCCGGGACGCCGGTCCATTCCTCCAGGATGCGGGCGATGTCTTCCCGGTTCACTTCGGGGGCGTTGTCTTCGCGGGCGGTCCAGCCTTCCTGGTGCTCGTCTAGCTCCAGCTTGAGCTGTTCGATGCGCTGCTTGAAGCCCGCCGCGTCTTCGTAGTCCTCGGACCGGACGGAATCTTCTTTCTCGCGTTCGAGGTTTGCTATCTCCTCTTCGATGCGCTTTACGTCTACCGGCGGAACCGTGGAGCGAAGGCGTACTTCGGCGGCGGCCTCGTCGAGGAGGTCTATTGCCTTGTCCGGCAGGAAGCGGTCATTTATGTAGCGGTCGCCCAGGTTTGCGGCGGCTTCGATGGCCTCGTCCGATACCCTTACGCGGTGGTGCGCCTCGTAGCGGTCGCGCAGGCCGTAGAGGATCTGGACGGTCTCCTCGACCGTCGGCTCGTCCACCAACACCGGCTGGAACCTACGTTCAAGCGCAGGATCCTTCTCGACGTTCTTCCGGTACTCATCGAGCGTCGTCGCGCCGACGACCTGCAACTCGCCTCGGGCAAGAGCGGGCTTTAGCATATTGGAAGCGTTTACCGAGCCCTCGGCGCCGCCGGCGCCCACGATCTGGTGCATCTCGTCGATGAACAGGATGATGTTCTTATCCTCCTGCTGGAGCTCTTTGATCATCTGCTGCATCCGCTCCTCGAAGTCTCCCCGGAAACGGGTACCAGCCACCAATCCACCTACGTCGAGTGCGACCACGCGCTTATCTTTCAAGCTCTCGGGAACGTCGTCGGAGACGATACGTTGGGCCAACCCCTCGGCCACGGCGGTCTTGCCGACGCCGGCCTCGCCGATGAGGACCGGGTTGTTCTTGGTCCGGCGGCTCAGGATACGGATTACGCGCGCGGTCTCTTCGGCACGGCCTATCACCGGGTCCAGCTCACCGTCGCGGGCCATCTCGGTCAGGTCGCGGCTGACCTGGTCGAGGGTTGGGGTGTTGCTGTCGCTAGGTGGCGTTCCAGGCGCACCCGGTCCGCCGGTTGTCGCGCCGGGCGTGCCGGCGCCTTGTTGCGTTTGGGCGCCTCCGCGCTGCTGCATGAGGCGTAGAATCTCCCGCCGAAGGGCTTCACCGTCGCCGGCCCCGTGCTGGGAGAGGATCCGGTAAGCGTTGCCGTCGCCCTCACCAAGCAACCCGAGGAGCAGATGCTCCGGGCCGATCTGCTGCACGCCCATCTGGCGCGCGGCGGTGAAGGAGAGCTGTAGCGCCCGCTTGGCGCTAGGCGTAAAGGTGTAGACTTCCTCGCCGGGGTCCCCACGAAATTCCTGGAACCTGGCCCGCATTCCGTCCACGTCCGCCCCGGCCTTGCCGAGAGCCTCGGTCGCGACGTTTTCGCCGGTAACTATGCCGGCCAGCAGGTGGTCCGTACCTATGGCGTTGGCCCGCGTGGTGCCGGCCGAAGTCTCCCGGGCTCGCATCACCGCCTGCTGTGCATCGTTTGAAAGAGAATCGAACATACTAGGTCCTTGGTTTTGCTGTTGGATCAAATTCTGTAACATCCCGAACGGGTCAGGACTAGGGCTATCTCCGGATCCCGCGCCGAACATGCCTAACTGCCGGGCGCATCGATTGCAGAGGTACGAAGCAGCCCGCTGCCCACCCTGCTGACTGAAAACCTGTACACTCGCCGGCCGAACCCCACAGTTCTCACATATCATCTAAACGACCTCCCAATAATCTTAAATCTAAGTCTGTCACGCTCATATTTTATTACCGGCGGGGTCTATATCAAGGTACTTATCAAGGGACGTTTTTTAGCGGGACGTACAATGTGGTAAGTAGAGTATTCAAACTATTACAGGAGGTATGGACCGTGGAAGAGCGAGGTCTGGTAGGCATTGAGGCCCGGACGGCGGACGGCGAAGAGGTCGGGCGCATTACGGAAATATTGACGGACGAGGAGACCGGCGAGGTAACGCACGTGATGGTGGAAAGAGAGGATCAGAGTTTCGAGATCCCAATCACCGCTATATCCCTTGACCCGGAAGCGGACTTCGCCACTTTCCGCACCGACCGTTCGGATGAGGAACCGGGGGACCATGCCGGAGATGAGATCGAACCGGAGGGCGCCGCCCCGCTAGAGTCAGATGTCGAAGATACCCGCCATGAAGGACAACTTGTTACCGAGCCGGGGAGCGAGGAGGAGGCCCAATCCGAGGCGGACTTGGTCCGCGAAGATTGGGAGGACGAGTCCTACACCCCTGTAGACTCCGGATATCCCCGCAGTGATGCTTACATAGACCCGGATACCGGCGAGGCGGAGGTAGACCCGGCCATGAATGAGGGTGAAGAGGTTGGGGACGACGCGGCGAAGCTAATGGACGGCACGGGTCTGGGGGTACGGGCGGTAAAAGACGGCGTGGTGGAGCTAACCGGCGCGGTTTCGACCCAACAAGACCTGGATGAGAGCGTCGAAGAGCTCATGGGCCTCGACGGCGTCCGAGAGGTAGACGCTACGGACGTGGATGTGGGTGGTTGAGCACCGCTCAAAACAGGCTTATAAGCTGCTGGACGGCGAGGATGGCGAACAGTAAGAGGGCGACCGCCATCCCTACGTTCGAGAAGATTTTGTTCCGAAACTCCCGTCCGACGCGGTTGGAGTTCAGGAACGGCCGCCCAGAATTATGGACAGGAAAGGCATGGTCTTCACTATCGAGCCAATGATCAACGAAGGTACGCCCGAGATACGGCTCCTGAAAGCCGGCTGGACTATTGTGACCGCCGACGGAAAACTCTCGACCCAATAAGAACACACGGTCGCGGTTACCGCCGATGACTTCGAGATTCTTACGCCCTGGGACCTTTATATGACCGGTGTCGTGAAGTCCGGCTAACCAGCTTACTGTGCCAGGGCGCAGCCGTCTTTGCGGGGATCGCTGCCGCAGGCCCGGACGCCGTTCTCCAGAATCCGGATCAGCTGGGCTCCCCCGGTCGGCACCACGTAGTTTTGTCCGACCTCTACACCGTGGCCCCTGAGTCGCAGTTCCTCGGCCTCGGAAGCCGGGACGCGACCTTCCAAGAGCAGGGTGTCGTCGTTGTGGAAGTGGCGGGAGTAGTCCACCGCCTCTTGCGGGTTCATGCCGTAGTCGATCAGGTTAGTGAGGAGTTGGGTGTGGCCCTGGGGCTGCATCGAGCCGCCCATTACGCCGAAGGTTGCCCACAGGGCGCCATCCCTGGTGGCGAGGCCGGGGATGATGGTGTGAAGCGGACGCTTGCCGGGGGCGAGCGAGTTTGGATGACCTTCTTCCAGCCGGAACGAGTGGCCCCGGTTTTGGAGACATACGCCGGTTCCGGCGGCGACCACGCCGCTACCGAAGCCCATGTAGAGACTATTTATAAACGAGCAGCCGTTGCCCTCGGCATCTACGGCGCAAAGGTACGTGGTGTCGTCGCCTAGATCCGGCGAGACGGAGGAGGCGGCCCGGGTGGATATTTGCGCGCGCAACTCCGCCGCGTAGTCTTTGGAGAGAAGCTCCTCGGTCGGGACGCTGGCGAAGTCCGGGTCCCCTATTTTGTCGTAAAGATCCCGGTAGGCGAGTTTTTTGGCTTCGGCCTCCAGATGGATGCGGTCGGCGCCGGACGGGTCGAGTTCCGAGAGATCGAAGCCTTCGAGAATGTTTAGCATCTGGAGGGCGGCGATGCCCTGGCCGGGTGGTGGGATCTCATAGACCCGGATGCCTCGGTAGTCGGTTGAGATCGGCTCGACCCAGGTCGTTTCGTGGGCGGCGAGGTCTTCTTCGGAGAGATAGCCGTCCGTCCCCTGCACGGAACGGGCCATGCTCTGCGCTATCTCTCCGGTGTAGAAGGCATCGGCCCCACCTTCGGCGACGGCGGCCAGCGTGCGGGCGAGGTCCGGCTGCCGGAACACTTCGCCCGGCTTCGGTGGCCTGCCATTTGGCAGGAAGGCCTTCGTTGCGGCCTCATTCTGCCGCAGAACCCATTCGTTTATCTCCCAGTAACGGGAGACCACCTCAGAGACCGGGTAGCCTTCGTCGGCCATCTCATAGGCGGGCTCCAACAACTGTGAGAACGGCAGGCGCCCCAGGGAGTTGGCGGCGTCCTCCCAGAGCCGGACGGCGCCGGGCACGGTAACGGAGAGGCCGCCTCGCTCGGGCATCGCCTCTATACCCTGCTCGTGCAGCTTCTCTATAGTGGAGGCGAGTGGGGCGCCGCCGGATCCATTCAAGCCGGTTATTCGGCCCGTGCCGGCTTCGTAGCCCAGCAAGAAGGCGTCACCGCCCATGCCGGTCGCCATCGGAGAGAGTACGGCCATGCAGGCGGCCATCGCGACGCAGGCATCCGCGGCTGTCCCCCCATCGTCCAGGATGCGGATGCCGGCGAGCGCCGCGTCCGGGTGTTCGCAGGCTACAACCCCGCGACGCCCGAAGACCGTCGAGCGCCCGCCTAAGTCAGGGCGCCGGGAATTCTTTCCGTCCATAAATTCTTCCCTCCACCGATAGTGAGACCTCACTTACAGTTTACAGGTTAGACAGAGGCTAAATTGCTGGGTGTAAGCTATGCAGGAGGTAAGTTGTGGGCAAGGAAGTGTATGTCGTCGGCACGCTAGTCTCGATCGTGCTGTCGCTGGTTTTGTTCCTGCGGGGCAACCGGACCGAAGGCATCTTCGTCGGTCTCTGGGCCCCGACCATCCTGAACCTGGGCCAGACGCTACTGGAAGACGACTAGACTCTACCGAACTCGCGGAGCAAGTCCGCGAGCGCAACACGTTTCACTATCGGGCGGCCATGCGGGCAGATCTCTTTGAACTCGCAGGCCACCCACTCTTTTAGCAAAATCTCCATCTCTTCCCGCGACAAACTATCCCCGAATTTTCTGGATCCCTTGCAGGCCAACGCCTTCGCCAGGTCTTCGCCGCCGGCCAAAGCCTCGACCGCTGCCAGTAGCGCGGTTTCCGGGTCTGTAACGGTCTCCGGCGCGGCAAGGACGCGCACCGCGCCTTCGCCAAAAGGCTCTACCTCGAAACCGAGTTTCGTTAGCTCGACATCGAAGTTCCAGACTTCCGGGGCCAAGTCCTCCGGCAGATGCGCGACCACCGGGTTCGCAAGCTTTGCGGGCGCGGCCTGCAGGCTTACCGAGAACCGCTCGTAGAGTACACGCTCGTGGGCACCATGCTGGTCCAGGATAATGAGCTGTTCACCCTCTTGGGCCAGGATGCACCTGCCGGCGAACTGTCCGATAAGATCTAGCCCACTATGCGGCTCCTCCTCTGCGAGTCCGCCGCCCGGTTCTTGCTCTCCGGCCAGGGCGCTTCTTATGGTGCCGACCACCAGCGGGTAAGCCGAACGTCCGCCCCGCAGCCGCACGGCGCTTTTGGCCGGATGCACGTTCACATCCACCTCGCCGGGCCCAAGTTCCAGCCGCAAGAACGCCGCCGGATGCCGCCCCTTAGGAAGCAGGTCCGCATAAGCCTTGGCGACTGCTGGGGCAAAGGAGTCGGTGTCTACGACCCGACCGTTCACCGCGACGTGCAGGTAGCGGCGGGTTGGGAAGCTTACCGATATCGGGCTGACAAAACCCCAGACTAACGAGTCTTCGAGTGGGATCAGGGCCCGCGCCAACGGGAGGCCGTGGACCTGAGAAAGTCGCTCTCGCAGGTCCGCCGCCGCGGGCAACGCCAACACCTTTCTCCCATCTGTGCGCAGGTAAAACCCGACCCCCGGCCGGCTCAGGGCGAGCGACTGGACCGCCGACGTAACGGCGTTAGTCTCAGCCCGGACGGTCCCGAGAAAGCCCCGCCGGACGGGCAGATTCAGGAACAAATTTCGCGCTTCAATCGTGGTCCCCGGCGCCCGGCCTTCGGGTAAGTTTTCAGTGATCTCACCGGCGAAAATCCTTAGGCGGGTTCCGGTACGGGCGCCGCGTTCGCGGGTTGTGAGCGTCAAGGAGGAGACGGAGCTTATGGCGTGCAGCGCCTCGCCCCGAAAGCCCAAAGAGATGACGTGGGCCAGGTCGTCGGCGGTCTGGATCTTGCTGGTCGCGTGTTCGGCGGCCGCGCGTCCAGCGTCGTCCGGCGACATACCCGAGCCGTCATCCCGAACCCGGATCAAGTCCACTCCCCCGCCTTCGATCTCCACCTCGACCCGTGAAGCTCCCGCATCCAGGGAATTTTCGACCAACTCCTTTACCGCCGAAGCGGGCCGCTCGATGACCTCCCCGGCGGCGATCCGGTGGGCCACCTCCGGCGGCAGCACGTGGATACGCGCCCCGTATTCCGCCGCTTCTTCGGATACGAGTTGGGGAAAGAGTTTCAAAGCTGTACGCTTTCGGGTAGCACGTCGAAACCTTCGTCTTCTGCTGCCCGGCGCAGTTGGTTCTCCAGGCATACGAAATTTGCACCGTCCGTATTACCTTCGCACCAGCGGAGTGCCGCGGCGAGTTGGAGGGCGTCGGCGGCTTTCAGTGGGTGGGCTTTGGAGATCAGCATTGCCAGTAGACGCAGTTCGTTAGTTGGTTCGATCTCCAACCACTCCGCGGAAAGCTCGTTGAGGTTGATACGAGCTTCTTCCATTGTGGTCTCAGTCAGTTTGCTTTCCCGTTTGAGACGACTGATCGTCACCGAACACTCTACCCGAGTGCCCCACCAGACCGTTACATCCGCATCTTCTCTCAATAGGTTCGTAGTTATGCTGGAGAACTTTTCCTCGGAGAGCAAAGGCAGCAACGCAGAGCTATCCCAGAACCTCAAGTTGGCTAACGGCCTTCTTCACGATCTTTGAGTAGAGCCTCCAACAAAGAGCCGTCCTCTATCTTCGGCTTGGGCAACTTCCAGAACTCTTTAGACACCTTGCCAGTTCCTTTTTGCACCGGGGGCGGCCCAGAACGCATCAGGCGCTCTTTTAATTCCTGCTCCTCGGGCGTCAGGCGCGTTTCGCGTTTTTCGCTCATGTCATCATCCTAACATCCCGGCTTATCCGGCGAAGTCCTTGACTCCCTCGGTCTCAAGGCGGCCAAGTATCTCCCCGGCCCGCTCCGTTACCTGCGGCGGGAGACCTGCAAGTTTCGCCACGTGGACACCGTAGGATGAGGACTCGGCGCCTTCTTCGATGCGATGGAGAAAGACGATCTCACCGCCTACCTCCTCGACACTTGCTTTGTAGTTGTGGCAGCCGGGCAAAATGTCCGCCAGCCGCGTCAGCTCGTGGTAGTGGGTGGCGAAGAACGTAAGGGCTTGCACGTCGTCGTGCAGGTACTCGGCGATAGCCCAGGCCAGGCTCATCCCGTCGTAGGTCGAGGTTCCGCGTCCGACTTCGTCCAGGATCACCAGACTCCGCTCCGTGGCGCTGTTCAGGATGCTCGCCGCTTCGGTCATCTCGACCATGAAGGTTGACTCGCCGCTCGCGAGCCGGTCCTCCGCACCCACCCGCGTGAAGATGCGGTCTACTACTCCGAGTGTCGCGCTCCCGGCCGGAACGTAAGAGCCGGTCTGGGCGAGGAGGGTTACGAGGGCGACCTGGCGGAGGTATACGGATTTACCGGCCATGTTTGGGCCAGTGATGATCTGTAACCGAGAAGCGCCCTCTATCTCCGTTTCATTTGGCACGAACGGCGTCTCGGTGTTGTGCTCTACGACGGGGTGCCGTCCGGCGACGATGTGAATGCCCCGTTCTTCCGATACGGCGGGCCGGCAGTAGCGGAGTTCGGTCGCTGCGGCGGCGAAGGAGGCCGTCACATCCACGACCGCGACGGCCCGGGCGATGCGCTGGAGGTCGGGGGCGGCTTCTTTTACGGCGGCTCTTATCTCTGCGAGGATCTGTCGCTCCAGCCGGTCTACCTCGTCGCGGGCGCCGAGCATCCGTGACTCGTGCTCTTTTAGCTCCGTGGTGACGTAGCGGGCGTTGTGCTTTAGCGCCTTACGGTGCTGATAGTGATCCGGTACAGAGCCCGTGTCCTTGCCCGCCACCTCGATAAAGTACCCCTCACCGTCCCGGTAGCCGACCTTGAGCGTCTTGACGCCGCTCTTCAGGCGTTCTTCGGCTTCAAAGCGGGTCAGCCACTCGTGGGCGCCGTCCCGGAATTCTCGGGCTTCGTCAAGCTCCGTGGAGTAGCCGGCGCGGATGATCTCTCCATCCTCCTCGGAGATAGCCGCCGAGATCAACTCCCGCACCCCCGGCGGTTCTTCCATCGCCCCGAGCACCCGCGAGAGTAGTTGGCTACCCTCTGCGGCCCGATTCAGCGTTTCTTTCAGCGGGCCTATGGCCTCCAAAGCTCCCTTGAGTGAGAGCAGATCATTCGGAGAGGCGGAGAGGCGGACTATCCTGGTGGCAATGCGTTCGATGTCCGGGATGCGGCCGAGCACGTCGCGGGTCTCCTCCCGCAGCATGTAGTCCCCCGCGAAGGCGTCCACCGCTGAGAGTCGTTGTTCGATGCGCTCCACCTCAAGAAGCGGTCGCTCCAGCCAGCGGCGCAGCGTTCTTTGGCCCATCGGGGTGCGGGTTCGGTCGGTGGTGGATATTACGTCTTCCAGGCCCAGGTTTCGGCGGGTCGTCGAGTCGAGGACCATCCCGGCGTCCGGGCTGTAGGTTCGGAAGGATACGACCTGTTCCGGGGGCGTACCGGCGCGTAGAGAACCGAGGTATTGGATCAAGGCTCCCGCCGCCCCAACGAGCGCGGGCTGTCCTTCTAGCCCGAAGCCCTTCAGGTTCGAAACTCCGAAGTGTTTCTTCAACGACTGCTCCCCGGCGGAGGGCTCGAACGTCCATCGCGGAGCCGGGCTGAACTTAGCCTCTATCTTCGGCAAGTTCTCCGCCATCGTCCGTTCCGGAACGACCAACTCCCGCGGCGACCACCGCTCCAATTCGGCGGCTACGCCACCTTCAGGGACCTCGGTGCCGGTGAACTCGCCTGTCGAGGCTTCGACGACCGCGACGCCGGCGGTTCCGTCCCGGACTACCACCGCTGCTAGATAGTTCGCGTGCCCGGCGGAGAGAACGTTGTCTTCGATCACGGTTCCTGGGGTGAGTACCTGCGAGATCTCACGGGTAAACTGCTTCGGCTTTACCGGATGTGGCCGCTGCTCGGCGATAGCAACCGAATGCCCTTTGCGAAGCAGCGTCGCCAGGTGTTCCTGGATAGAGTGGCCCGGCACGCCGGCGAGCGGAACGCGGCCTTCACCGGCGGCTTCGCGGCTCGTCAGCCGGATCGAGAGTGCCTGAGAGGTCTTTTTGGCGTCCTCCTCGAAAGTCTCGAAGAACGTCCCGACCTGGTAGAAGAGGATCGTCTCCGGCGGCAACTGCGCTTTCAGCTCTGCGTATCGTCCCAGCATGTAGCTATTCTACGGCGCGGACGGTGGTGCGTCAGCCCCCTCTTACGTCTAGTTCCCGGATTTCGGGTTCCGACCTAAAAAGATCTAGGTTCCTGAAGACGCGTCTCGGAGCCTACAATAAGCAACATGAACGAGAGTACGGTCCTGCGCGGGGCACGCGCAAAAGCACCTCTGGCATGGGCCGTTATATTCGGCTTGCTGGCCGCCGGGGCTATGGTCGTCCAAATGATCTTTCTGGGCGAGATAGTCGCGCGCGTTTTGCTGGATGGAGCCGGGCCCGGGGATGTAGGGCGGCCGCTCACCTTCTTGCTCGGCGCCGTGTTGGCCCGTCCGGTGTTCGTGTGGCTCCGCGAGGTGTTCGCCTTGCGGGGCGCCGTAGCCGCCAAGCACCGGGTGCGTGAACGTCTGGTGGAACATCTGCCGACGCTTGGCCCGGCCGGTTCGGCCTCCTTCGGCGGCGAAGGTGTGGGGGAGCTGGTGACGACGGCTGTGGAAGGCGTTGAGAGGCTGGAGGCTTACTTCGCCCGTTACCTGCCGCAGATGTATTTGGGCGCGTTGGTTCCAGCCCTGATCGTCGTCTGCGTACTGTGGCTGGACCCGTTGAGCGGGATCGCGCTGCTCGTCACCGGGCCTGCGATTCCGGTGCTGATGGTCCTGATCGGGCGCCGCGCCGAACAGCGCACGCGCTCACAATGGACGGCCCTCTCCCAAATGGGCGCGCAATTTCTGGACACGCTGCGCGGACTCTCCACCCTCAAGACTTTCGGCCGTCAAGAAACAGGCCGCGAACGCGTCGCCCGGACCAGCCAAGAGTTCGGCCGCCGGACGATGGACGTTCTTCGCGTCGCCTTTCTCTCCGGCCTGGCCCTAGAGTTCATCGCGACGGTCTCGGTGGCGCTGGTGGCCGTGCTGCTGGCCGTGCGGCTGTTGTTCGGAGATCTCTCCTTCGCCGTAGCCCTTCCGGCGCTCTTGCTCGCGCCCGAGTTCTACAAGCCGCTCCGGGACTTTGGCGCCAGCCGCCACGCCGGCATGGAAGGCAAAGCCGCCGCCGAACGCATAGACGCAATCCTCGAAACCCCGCCCCCCACAAGCGAACCGGAGGCGCCCCGCCACCTTCCCGCCGAACCCGTTTCTATAGAACTGGATGGAGCAACCTTCGTTTACCCCGGCGGCGAACGTCCCACCCTCGACGGCGTAGACCTGACGTTGCCCGCCGGGACCCGCACCGCCCTCGTCGGTCCCAGCGGTGCCGGCAAGAGCACCCTGGTCTCCTGTCTCCTACGCTTTACGGACCCGCAGGAAGGCCGAATACTCGCCAACGGCGTCCCGATAACGAAACTCGCTACAGAGGACTGGCGGGATAACGTGGCGCTGGTTCCCCAGAGGCCCCACCTCTTCTACGGCAGCGTCCTGGATAACATCCGGCTCGCCCGTCCAGACGCTAGTCGGGCACAGGTCGAAGAGGCGACGAAGCTCGCTGGGGCGCACGACTTTATCCTGGAGATGCCCTACGGCTACGATACCCAGATCGGGGAGCGCGGCGCCCGCCTGAGCGAGGGCGAGGCACAGCGCATAGCGATAGCCCGCGCCTTCTTAAAGGATGCGCCCCTGCTCGTGATGGACGAGCCCACCTCGAACCTGGATCCGGAGGGCGAGCGGCATATCGGGGAGGCGTTGGAACGTCTGTCGCAGGGGCGGACCGTGCTGGTCGTGGCCCACCGACTGGGCACGGCCCGTAGCGCGGATCAGGTCGCGGTGCTAGAAGCCGGACGCCTGGTAGAGATCGGGCCACACACCGAGCTCGTCGAAAGAAGCGGCCCGTACGCCCGCCTCCTGGAGTCCACCAGGGGCGAACCGGACGCAGGCCATTGGCAAGAAATCTCTCAGGAAAGACTTGTTTCACCCGTTTCGTACGAGGCTGATACGGATACCGGGTCCGAGGCTTCGGCGGACGGTTCGGGTGAGTACGCCGGTGGGGATGGTCGGAGCTTTCGCCGGGGGGCTGTGTTGCGGAGGCTGTTCGGGTTTTTGTTGCCGCATCGTTGGCGGGTTCTGTTCGCCGCCGCGCTCGGGACGTGGACGGTGGCGGCGAACGTGGGGCTCTTGGCTGCTTCGGCGTACCTGATCTCCGCCTCCGCCCTCAAGCCTCCCCTGGGCGAGTTGATCCTGGTGGCGCTCCTCGTCCAGGTCCTCGGCGCCTCCCGGGGCATCACGCGCTACTTCGACCGGCTCGTTTCCCACGACGCCACCTTTAGGCTTCTGGCGACCCTGCGCGTCTGGCTCTACGACCGCCTCGTGCCGCTCGCCCCCGCCCGTCTCGTCCGTCGCCGGGGCGGCGACCTGCTCTCCCGAATGGTGGACGACGTGGAAGAACTCCAGAACGTCTACCTCGGGGTGATCTCACCAACCATCGTGGCAGTGGTGGTTACGCCATTCGTTCTAGGGACCTTATATGTATTCGATCCCTACCTGGCCCTGGTCGCGCTCTTTCTGCTGGCGTTCGCCGGCCTCGGAGTACCGCTGCTTGTAGGCCTTCTCGAACGTGGGCTCGGACGTCGACAGTCGCAACTCCGGGGCGCATTGGGGGCGGAACTCGCCGAGATGATAGAAGGCATGAGAGATTTGCTCGCCTTCGGCCGTGTCGGCGACAAGCAAAGGGATATATTCGAGATCGGACGAAAGCTCGGCGCGGAAGGCCGCCGGACAGCGTTCGCGACCGGCCTTAGAGAAGGCTTGCACGACCTTTCCGCGGGCCTCGCGATGTGGACGGTCCTCTTTCTCGCCGTCCCGCTCGTTGGGGTGGGAGGCGTAGGAGGCGTCTACCTGGCGCTGCTCGCGATGGTCACTTTGGCGAGCTTCGAGGCCGTCCGGCCGCTCGGGGAGGCCTATCAGGCGCTCGGAAGGTCCACTGCGGCGGGCGAGCGCCTGTTCGAAATTTCCGACGCCGAACCCACCGTTACCGACCCGCTATCGCCGCTGCCGGCCCCCGCCGGACGCACACTGGGGTTCGAGAGCGTCACCTTCCGCTACGAGAAAGACGAACCACCGGTTTTCGAAGACGTATCCTTCCGGCTCGTCGCGGGGGAGAAGATCGCCGTGGTCGGGCCCAGCGGCGTCGGCAAGAGCACGCTGGTAGACCTACTACTGCGGTTCTGGACTACAGACTCGGGCACCGTGCGACTCGACGGCGAGGATTTACGCCTTTACGGAGAGGACGACCTGCGAGCCTCTTTCGCGGTCGCCGCCCAGGACGCCCACCTCTTCGACGCCACCGTGCGCGAGAACCTGCACATCGCCGTTCCGGAAGCCGGTGAAGACGAGTTGTGGACGGCGCTACGAAAAGCCCAACTCGAAGGGTTTATAGCCGGCCTGCCTGACGGGCTCGACACCCGGATCGGGGAGTTCGGGACCCGGCTCTCCGGCGGCGAACGGCGGCGGCTGGTGGTGGCGAGGGCTTTTCTGAAGAATGCGCCGTTCTTGGTGCTAGACGAGCCCACCGCGGACCTCGACACCGGGACCGAGCGCCGGTTGATGCAGTCGGTGCACGGCCACGTGGACGCGGAGGGGCTCGGCCTGCTACTTATAACCCATCGGCTCGTCGGACTGGACCGGATGGATGAGATCCTGGTGCTCGGCGGAGGCCGAATCGTCGAGCGCGGCGACCACGAAACTTTGATATCCGCAAACGGCCCTTACCGACGGATGGTCGAGGCCCAAGACCGGATGCTCGCGGGCCGCTGACCGATCCTTAGCGGCGTCCGTTAGCGGCGTCCACCCCTGCCCTGTAGTCCTCGAAGAAAACCGCGCGCCCGCATCCGGGCGTTCTTTTTCACACGCTTTTCGACCTTCCGGGGTTCCAGGTGGGCCTGGAGGTCCGATACGTCCGGAGCCATGCGGCCACGGATCTCGCGCATCTCATCTTCCAGTAGCCCGAAGTGCTCCGGTGTTTCTCGCCGGGCCGGGGGCACCTTTTCGCGGTCTATCCTGTGCTGCTCCGCCTCTGCGAGATTTTCGCCGCGCCGGGTTAGGGCCAATGGTACGGCCGCCAAAAAGGCGAGCTCGAAACCCACGGCCATCCACCCGCCGAAGTTAAACCACTGCCCGTCGGCCTCCGGGAAACCGGGCAGTCCGAACACCCGGCTCACTAGAAAAGCCACGAACGCCCCACCGGCGACGGCGGTGCCCAGCAGCCACGCCCACCATCTATCCGTCCAAAAAATACCCAGCGCCGCAACCGCCGCGACGAAGAAGGCCGCCAAAAACAGTACGCTGAGGTAGACAGCGTAGCTGAAATGTTCGCCGCTTAACAGCAGGTGGACGAGTCCGACGAAGGAAATAAAGTAAGCCCCGTACCACCTCAGAATTCTGCTGGTGAAGCCCTCGGCCGCAACCTGTTTTCCGGCTTCCATGGTTACTCTCCCTCCGTCCCGGAGGAGTCTCTGGCCTCCGCGGTATGACGCTTGAAGATGTACAAGAGCAGCGCCAGGGAGGGGCCGAGTACGGCCGCGTAGAAAAAGGAGAGCACGAGTAGGGCCACAAGCACCGGTTTCGGCGAGGCGGCGGCGCTTATCGTAATGTCCGGGACTAGCAGGTACGGGTATTGGGCGGAGGCCCAGGCGGCAAAGATCGCGACAACGTGCGTTATGGCGAAGGCCCGCGCGCCCCGGTAGCGTTCAAGGTAGAGCAGCACGAGCGAGGAGACCAAGGCCAGAACCGCGGCTACCATGAAGATGATCGACGGAAACTTTAGGAGGCCGCCCCACAGATAAGAGGCGTCGAAGGCCATGACCGGCAGCACGGCCGTGCCCAGCAGACCAAGAGCCACGCCGGTAAAGATGCCCCGTCGGCGGTATACGGCCCGCAGCTCCGGGGCTCCATCGGCTTCGAGGGTCAGGTAGGTCGCCGAGAGAAAGAGGCAAATAGCGACGGCGAGAAACCCGCACATTATCGGAAACGGCCCGAACCAGGGCTCGAAGTATCCACCGGCCGGACTGCCCATCGCGAAGCCGTTTCCCTCATCCGGCGCGCGATCGAAGCGGAGCCGGCCCGAGGCGATGGTCCCGGCCGCCATGCCGAAGAAGAACGGCGCGATCACGCTGACCGCCCCGAACGCCTTGCCGAAGACCACGAAAGCCCGACGGATGGGCGCGTACTCCGCGTGTTCCTGAAACGCGAACAGCCCCCCGCGCAGCACGATACCCACCAGCACCAGGACCAACGGAACAAAGAGCGAGATACCGTAGACGGCGAACACCGAGGGAAAGCCGCTCCACAGGATCACGATAGCCACCACGATCCAGAGCTCGTTCACCTCCCAAATGGGCCCTATCGCCTTATCCACCAACTCCGCCTCTTGCGCGGCCCGCTCCTTGGGCGCGATAAAGGCCCACATGCCGCCACCAAAGTCCGCCCCGCCAGCCAGGGCGAAGACCAACAGCGCGAGGGCCATCGCCCCGGCGACCGCCACCTCAATCACCTGGGGCGCCTCCCCCCTCAGACTCATTCAATGATTCGGGCGCGCCGGTCGCCATGTTACGGAGTAGCCGCACGTAGAAGGCGCCGAGCACGACATATATGGAGAGGAAGACGAAGAAAGCGACCGCCGGTCCCGGCGCGGGCGTAGAGCCTTCGACGGTTCGCATCACGTCCTTTATCACCCACGGCTGCCGGCCTTCTTCCGTAACGATCCAACCTAGTTCTATAGCGAGAAAACCTAGAAAACCCGAGAGAACGATGGCCCGTAGAAACCATTTGTTGGTCGGCACATCGCGCAAGCGCCAGTACCCGAACCAGAACCCCAACACCAGGGTGGCTAAGAAAAACCCGATTCCGACCATCGTGTCGAAGGCCCACCAAACAGTTCGTGGGTCCGGGCGCTCGTCGGCCGGGAAGGCTTCCAGCCCTTTGACCTTCGCGTTCGGGTCGTCGAAGGCCAGGATGGAGAGCAGGTACGGTATCTCGATGTCATAGCGCACCTCCCCGGTCTCCACGTCCGGATAGCCGCCGATGCTGAGAGGAGCCCCCTTTTCGGTCTCGAACCTGGGCTCCATCGCGGCGAACTTCACGGGCTCCTGGTGGGCGACCTGCTTGGCGGTGTGGTCGCCGCTGACGATCATAAAGAGCGCCACGAAAGTCGCCACCGACATCGAGAGAAAGAGTCCTTTCCTGTGGTACTCATCGCGCCGCCCCTTCAACATCCCGAAAGCGTAGACGGCGGCGAAAGCAAAAGCAACGGCCTCAAAGGCGGCCACGGTCATGTGGCTTGACTCGTACCACCAGGCGGGCGAGAACATCGCCTGCAGAACATTCGCCTCCACGACCGTTCCAGAATCATCCAGCTTGAAGCCTACGGGCGTGTTCATCCAGGCGTTTGCGAGGACCACCACGATCATGGACATAAACCCCCCGATAAAAATAGGAATGCCGCTCGCCCAGTGTAGCCAGGGGGAGAGTTGATCCCGGCCAAAGACGTAGATCCCGAGAAAGATGGCTTCGAGCAGAAAGAACAGCACCTCTATCGCCAGCGGATACCCCATCAGCGGCCCGGCTACGTTCATGAAGTTCGGCCACAGAAGCCCGAAGCTGAACGTCAAGACCGTCCCGGAGACCGCCCCCACAGCGTACGTCAATGCGAACGCCGTGGTCCACTTCTTGTTCAACGCTTCATAGACGGGGTTATTCCTCCGGAGGTACAGCCATTGAGAGACCAGGATCATGAACGGCATCACGACGCCAAAAGAGGCGAAAACTATGTGGAACATAAGAGTCATACCGAAGGTGGCCCGCGCCGCCAATACACTTTCTAACAACAGCTTCCTTCCGTCCTCTATCTTCTATTCGAAAAAGTCCCAGGAAACCTTATATTATCCGACCCCCCGCCACCCTACACCGCGTCGCCGCGACGTCCGCAGGGGCTTTCCGACTTTCTCCCGGAAACGCAACACGGCAGTCGTTTTCTCCGGTGGTGTTGCTACTAGGGAATCCCCGACTTGCTCTGCACACCCCGGAACCATTTCTCGGGAAAGGCTGCACATCTGAACCTGGAGCCGTTCTGCGGTGCCGGCAGTGGAGTGTAAGACTTCGAAAGCTTCGGGTAGCTGGCGCCGCACAGATAGTTGCTCTATAAACACTACAAAGCTCAGATTCCAACGAGGAGGTGATGAACGTGGGTGTGGCAAGAGCGATGAGATATTCGGGGACAGTGGCTCTCTTTTTTCTGGCGGCGATTCATGCGAACTGGGCGAGGGGATCGTCTTGGCCGGCATCCAGCGAGCAGCAGCTCGCAGAGAGAGTTATCGGGAGAGACGAGATGCCTTCCGCAGGCGCTTGCCTGGTCGTGGCGGCGTTGCTGACCGTGGGTGGAAGTCTTGTTGCGGGCCGGCCCGCGAGCAAGCCCCGGCTACAAAGGATTGGGGCGGCGGGCGTCGCGGCGACGCTTGCCGCCCGCGGCTTAGTAGGCGCCGCCGGGTTGACGCCGATAACTTCAGAAACGTTTCTCTGGTGGGACCGGCGTTTGTACTCACCTCTCTGCCTTTTACTGGCGGCTCTCAGTGCGGCCGGTTCATTTCAGCAGCGTTAATCTCCCAAAATACCAGGCTCCTATCGCACCCGTTTCTCCGGCTCTTCCGGGCCTGGTGCTTCCTTGCGCTGTTGGCCGCGAGTCTTGTAGAGAGAGGCAAGGATGGAGCCTGTTACCACGAGCAGGATGAACGGCAGTGAGACCCAGATCGGCACTTTCGCGTCGAAGAGGCCCGAGTAGATGAACTTGGCGCCGACGAAGATGAGGACTATTGAGAGACCGATGCTCAGGTAGACGAAGCGGTCGATCATTCCGGCCAGCATGAAATACAGCGGCCGAAGCCCCAGCACCGCGAAAGCGTTGGCGGACCACACTATAAACGCGCTGCTCGTTATGGCGAAGATAGCCGGTATAGAGTCAACGGCGAAGACCACGTCCGTCGTCCCGATCACGATGATAACCGCGAACAGAGGCGTCGCCACGAGCTTCCCACTGTGTCGGACGAAGAAGTTGTCGTCCTGGAAATCTTTGGTCATTGGAACGAGCCTACGCGTCAGACGCAAGACCGGGTTACGTTCAGGATGCACTTCGGTGTCCCGGTGCATCGCCATGCGGATGCCGGTGTAGATCAGGAACGCCCCAAAGATATAGACTACCCATTCGTAGCGGTCGAGAAGCTCCGCCCCGACAGCGATGAAAGCACCGCGCAGCACCAGCGCGCCGACGATGCCCCAGAAGAGGACCCGGTACTGGTAGCGGGAAGGCACGGCGAAGTAGGTGAAGATCAGGGCAAAGACGAACACGTTGTCGACCGAAAGACTTTTTTCGACGACGTAGCCGGTGAAGTACTCGCCGCCCCGAGTAGGCCCGGCCACGAAGAGAACCACCAGACCGAAGAGAAGCGCCATCCCGATCCAGAACACGCTCATCACGGTGGCTTGCCGGAAGGAGATCTCCCGCGACCTGCGGGCGAGCACGAAAAGGTCGAACACGAGCAACAAAACTATAAGGGCCGAAAACCCGATCCAGGCCCACAGTGGGAAAGCCGTCACCGAACCACCCCGTCAAGAATCACGAACACAAGCGCCATAAACCCATCTCCTCCCAAGACAGGCCGCGAAAGACTAAAAACGAGCCCATGGCGGCCGATTTTACCTGCCGATGGTCTCGCTCGTAACGCCGTGGCGTCCGTGATCGGCCGGGAGCTCTGCTCCGTATTGACGACCAATCCCCCGCGTCTCGCGGGCGGCTACTCCCCAATCCCGGTAAGTATATCCGGCGCGTGCCGGATCGCAAACACGCCGCGACCGAACGAGCCCGCCTAGAAAACATCGCCCCCGGAAATGGGAGAGAATATCCCCATGGACGACGTGGACTTCAGAGTCTCGAATCTCTTGCTCTTTGCGGGAGCCCTATCCGCGACCCTGAACCTCGCGGACTCTATCCGCACCCGGGGTCCCCTACGCGCCGCCGCGTTTTTTACCCTGGCAACCGGGATGGCGGCCTTTGGGGAGATGCTCATCACCGGCCCATTCGGGCTCCTGCGGCACCGCACGAGGCCCCGCCTGAAGGGAGTGCCGATCTCCATCCTCCTGCTCTGGTACAACGTCATCTGCGGGTCTCGCGCCGCCACAGAGCGCATTCTAACCAGATTACCTCTGGATGAGAGACAAAGGCGCGAAGCACTGCCGCCCGGTACGGCGCTCGTGGCAACGAGCCTGGACCTCGTCATGGACCCTTTCGGCCTCGGAGAAGGCCTTTGGGAGTGGAAAGTAGATGGGGCTTACGCCTCACAGATCGTAGGAAATAACGGTCGCAGTGGCGTGCCGGCCTTGAACTACTTGGGTTGGCTGGTCGTGGTCATGGGTGTTTTGCTGGGATACGTGAGGGCATTTCCCGAAGACGAGTCCTCCGGTAGTCGTCTACCGATCCTACTGCTGGCACCGATCTATCTGGCCTCGACAGTGTGGACAGTCAAGAAACAGAAGCCTGCCTTCTTGCTCTACTCGGCGCCGTTTGCCCTGGCGCTTTGCTTTAGCCTGAAGAAATAGGATGCACAGGCTATTCTAAAGCTCTTCGGTAGAGGGATGCTCCTTGTTACGAGAGCGTCCCGGAAGCGAGACGGCGGATAACTTTGGGATAGGGATCCTACTTACCATCAGGACGCTGAATAGTAAGACTACCGCCAGTACGAGGGGCCAGGTTAGGGTTATTGCCGCGAGCCCGGCTAGCGCCACCCCGGCGGGTGGTACGGGCAACCCGACGAAATGACTCCGGCTCTTGACCAACGGGAATCTGGCCAGGCGTAAGGCGCCGCACACGACGTAGAGCAGGCATACCGCGACGCCGGCTGTGGAGAGGGCTTGGAGCGAGGACAGGTATATGGCGATAGCGGGTGCGACACCAAACGATACGAGGTCCGCCAGTGAGTCCAGGTTCATCCCGAACTGGCCTTCCGAATCGCTCGCGCGGGCGACGGCTCCATCGAGCAGGTCCAGGCCCGCCGCGACGAGCACGAGCGCGGCGGCCTGTACAAACCTACCCTGTGCGGCGAGTAGCGCGGCGAGAAAGCCGGCGGTTAGATTGCCGCAGGTAACCAGGGTGGGTAACGGGTACACCTTCAATCTAGCGCACGTCCTTGTATCGGGCTACTGGATTTATGCCTGCCTTGACCTTCTCGCCGGGCGAGACGAGGAAATCGACGTCGCCGGGTGGAAAGAGGACGTCCGTGCGGGAGCCGAAGTGGATGATCCCTATCCTCTCGCCAGTCGCTACGCCTTGCCCCTCCTCGACCCAGGGTGAGATGCGGCGGGCGATCATTCCCGCACGCTGCACGATGACGAACGGCCCTCGCTCCCCATCCACCAAAGTCCGGTTGCTGTAGTTGTCCTCTACCCCGCTGAAGAGCGCCGGGGAGAACCCGCCTTCGCTCCGCTCCATCTTCTCGATCCCACCGGCGTATGGGCTCCGGTTAACGTGAACGTTGTGCAGGTTCAAAAAAACACTAACCCGTTCGGCCCGCCCGCCAGGCAACCAGGGCTCATCCACCTCATCAACAGCCGTAACCAGACCGTCGGCGGCGGCATAAGCTACGCCGGGCTCGGGCGTAAGAGGCCGCTCCGGGTCTCGGAAAAACAAGGTTCCTAACGCCGCCGCCCCGAGCGAAACCAAGCCGGTCCGCCGCAGCGCGTTACGCCCCGTTACAAGTCCGGCAAGCAAGGCCAAAACCCCAAGAACGGCGGGCCAGAGAACATACTGCCGGGCGACCTCCCAACTCTGACGGGTCACTCTTCGTCCTCTACAGTGGCCGGACCCTCGCAGGCATAGAGGAAGGCTGGGGGCGCGTTGAGCGGTGAGATGCGCCGCCGTATCCGGGCGAATCGGCTCTGCAGGTGCGGCAATACTCGCGGCGAGTACTGGAGCACCAGCATAGCGCCGTCGGGGGACAATATCTTACGTGAGAGGTCCATGATGCCCTCCCGGAGCGGGTCCGGGAAGGTCGTAAACGGTAGGCTTGAGACGACCACGTCCGCCTTCTCGCCTTCCAGATACACCTCGGCGTTCTCGGCCGAGTCGTTTACGATGCTCAGGCGTGGGTCACGGAGCTTTTGGGCGACTGCTGCGGCCAGTTTCGGGTCTATCTCGAAGGCCAAGAAGGTGGCGTCCGGGGCGAGCCGGGCTAGTATCTCCTGTGTGTAGACGCCGGTTCCGACCCCGAACTCAACGATAGTGTGGGCTGATGTTAGGTCATGCATATCCAGGAGATCCCGCACCGCCCGCCGGGAGGTCGGCCATATCGCCCCGACCTGCCGGGGCTGGGCCAGCATGGAGCGCATAAATAACATCCGACGGTTCAATTCTTCCTTCAGCCCACCACGGCCAATCCCAGCCAAAAAGTGCCTCCTAATAAACCTTCAGGCTCTACCATGCCTTGGGTCAGGCAGGATCAAGCCGGTACAAACGGTATCACAACAGCGCGAGTGTAACCTTTCGCTGACCATAAAACCCGGCTCTCATATACTTCATCCAATGAAGAACAAACCGAGAAACGAACACGAAAGTTTGGGAGAGCACGCGCTGGTGATCGGGGCGGGTATGTCCGGCCTGCTCTCGGCGCGGGTTCTCGCCGACTATTTCGAGAAGGTAACGGTATTGGACCGGGACCGTCTCTCGGAAGCCCCCGACCCACGCAAGGGCGTTCCACAGGGTCGTCACCTGCACAGCCTGGCCGTACGTGGCTCGGAACTTTTGGAAGACTTCTTCCCCGGCCTGGACCGGGAGCTGGCACGGGATGGATGTCCGACCGTAGACCAGGCTGAAGACACCATAACCGACGTGCCCTCCGGGCGGCTTCCCCGTTTCCGGTCCGGCGTCGTCATGCGGGCCGTGAGCCGGGACCTTTTGGAGTGGCGTGTTCGGCGCCGACTCTCCGGAAACCCGAAAATACGCTTCGTCCCGGACCGGGCGGTAACCGGGCTCCTGTACGACAAATCCTCCGGCCGCGTAACGGGCGTCTCCTCGCGCGTCCGGGGCGACGATGCTGAAGAGGACTTCTCGGCGGATCTGGTAGTGGACGCCTCAGGACAGGCATCCCGGATGCCCCGGTGGCTGGCGGAGTTGGGCTTCGAGGTTCCGGGTGAGACGGTCGTGGACG
>PPFU01004998.1_pt1 | contig 22992 bp, 22 predicted proteins | sample 1535991 | NCBI WGS metagenome assembly PPFU01 (sample SAMN04901290, study PRJNA319586) | Hypolithon metagenome, whole genome shotgun sequencing project. | isolation source: Antarctic Hypolithon | place: Antarctica: Miers Valley | collected 2014
TAACAGCTTGCTTTATTTTTATGAGGTCGTTTATGAGTTGTTTCTAGGTCATAAGTTTACTTAATATTCTACCATGGATTAACCCTTTTTTACGGCTTCGTTAGCGGGTGAGTTGGCTTTTGTTTATTGCGCTAGAATCCTTATGGAATATCAGTTTCCCGTTTTTTATAGTCGCTTTTTCGCCGGACATAATACGGGGGCTGGTCACCCGGAAAACGCGGGCCGTTTGACGGCGGTCGTGGACTATCTAGAAAGCTGCCAGAAAAGCTACCAGAAGCAGCGTAAAGAGGTTTCCGTAAAGAATGCTCTTGAAGATACGGTATGGGCCAATAAATGGGCCAATAAATGGGCCAGTAAAATTCGCTGGATTGAGCCTGCTTACAAAGACGTATTAAGCCACATCTATCGGGTTCACGATGAGGACTATGTGAGGGCGCTGAAGGCATTTGCCGAGAGCGGCGGCGGTCATTTGGATGGCGATACGGTGATGTCGGCTGAAAGCTATGATTTGGCGCTGCTGGCGGTGGCTGCTTGGCTAGAGGGTGCAGACTGGGTGAGCCAGCATCAAGCGCCTGCTTTTGCGCTGGTAAGGCCGCCGGGGCACCACGCCGAGCGGGCGCGCGGGATGGGGTTTTGCCTGCTGTCGAATGCTGCGATCGCTGCCCACTACGCCTTAAATTGCTTAAAGGCCAATCGAGTCGCCATTTTGGACTGGGACGTGCATCACGGCAACGGCACTCAGGCGCTGGTTGAAGGCAATCCCCAAATTGCCTACTGTTCTTTTCATCAGTCGCCTGCCTATCCAGGAACAGGGGCGGCGTCGGAGAAAGGGCTGCATAACAATGTGTTGAACCTGCCCATGTCACCGGGTAGCCAGCTAGCTGACTATCAGCAGCGTTGGGAGGCTGAAGCTAAGCCGTTTTTAACCGATTTTGACGCTGACTTTATGATTGTGAGTGCGGGGTATGACGCGACTCAGGCAGATACGCTGGCAGGCATTTCATTGCAGCCTGATGACTATGGCTGGTTTACGCAGGTTTGTTTGGAACTGACGCCAAAAATTTTGTTTGGGCTAGAAGGGGGCTATGATTACCGTGCTTTGGCTAAGTCGGTTGCTGCGACCATTCGCAGCGCTGTGCGCATGGTCGATCAGGGTGCGTTAGTCGAGCAGGATGCGTAGTAGGGGCTGAAACGGTCATGTTTAGGATATTTCGTAGCTTATTTAATATATTTCGACGCTCTAAAGCACGGCCCAGGCGTCCGGCACTGCCACCCGCAGAACCGCTGAGTCCGGCTGACCCAAAAGCTGACCAGAGAGATAGCTCTTCCTCGCCTGTACCCCCCGTGCCTCCTCAACAAACGCAAACTAAAAACTCGACAATCAAAAACCTGACGCAGGTTCTCAACGTGCTACGGGCTTACGTACTGACGTTTGGCCAGCCAGAATCTGAGCTGGAGCTGCGGTCTGCAATCGGCGCGATTGTGGCTAATTTGACCACGGTGCAGATTGAAAACAGGCAGCTCGAAGGGTTTATGGATGATGCGATCGCAGCCTTCAACAGCCTGGGCCTGGAGCCCTCCTTAGTAGACGTAACCGCCCAGCTCCTGGCCGAACAAGTGTCTGTATGGCTAGCTGAGCAGCAGGCTACCGTGAACAACGTCATTAGCGCCTATTTACAGCAGTTTGCGCCTATGGATGCGGTTTGGAACCGGGGCGAAATTTTAAGTCTGGTGCAAACGGTCGTAGCGACGCTTAACGATGGATCTTTGAGCCGATCGGGCGGGCGGATGCTGGTGAATAAAGTGGTAGAGAGCTTTGACTTGAACCAGGCGCTGAGTCGGTGGGTGGCTCCAGAGTGGGTGGCCTTAGCCCAGCAGGTGGCGAGCTATGTGAGCAAAGGCGAGCTGCAAATGGAAGTGCGCTCGCTTGCTTGGGCGTATCTTCAGCAGTTTCAGGCGATTTTGAGCCCGCAGCTCATTGAGCAAATTGTGGAGACGGGGCCGCTGAATTTGTCTCCGGCTGACGTGCTGGCTGGGAACTTTGATGATTTTGCTCAGATGCTTTACTACAAGTTCCAGCTACTAGAAGCTGACTCGGTGGTAACCAAGTCGCATGTGGCGATCGCCTCAGATATCCGTCGGGCAATTGCTGAGCTGCGATCGCGCCAAGACTCTGGACTGGAGGTGACTAAAGGCATTCAGACCGGGGACTCAGAAGTCAGCAGCCCGTTTGGCCGAGCTGCCAGACGAACGTTAGGAGGCCGGCCCGATCAATTGGAGCCTTAAAACTATACAATTTGCCCGCATGGTCTAGTCATAGCGCCTGAAGGGTGCTAGATTGCTGCGGTGTTGGGGCTGCATATGCTTTTGCCTGTATCTGCCTTTATCTGCCCTTTAATAGGCGCGTCCCATTGCGGTTTGCTTACGATTCCTTACAGGTTGAGACATGGCCTTTTTTGAAAACTTTACGTCGGTTATTAGAGACAAGTGGTTGGACTACTTTAGAGCCAACCGCACCTGGCTAGAAGTCCAGATGTCGACGACTTCGGTACGCACGCCAGAAGGTGGACGTCGCCCGTCTTCATTTTTGATTTTGGGCGTGGTGAATGCGCTAGAGCCCAAGCTCTCTAACCTAATGGTGCCGTTTTACCAGCTAAATTCTGACGAAGACGCGCTGATTGACGTGCTGGGCCTTAATTTTGACCCAGAAGCAGTGCTGGATAACGGCGAAGTGGGTAAAACTATCGATGCTTCTTCCGAGGGCGATACGCCACTGCTGAGTAGCGAAACGGCGATGCCTACCGACGATGGCTGGCCTCCGAGTTAGCGCTGACTCAGTCGCTGGGCTTAGTTAGCGGCTGACGCATTCTCTTATATCATCCCCCAATACCCTGTGATACCATTGTTTGGCAATTCACGTACAGGCGGATAAATCAATGGCGGAGCGTCCTATTAAGAAAAGTGAGCGCGAGGCTGCAAAGCAGACTGAGGCGGCACCCCAGTCGACACCCCAGTCGGCACCTGCAAGTAACGTTCCTCCACCAATTAAAAAGGGCGATCGCAAGGACAGCGGCGACAGTAGTAGCGACAGTGAACCGCTCACCTACAGCAGAGATGGCGACGATAGAGACCGCAATAAAGGCAAAGGGCGCAAAGGCGGCAAAGGCAAAGGGCGTGATAGAGATGACGCGCCTAGAACCCCAACCAACCCAGCGCTGGTGCGTGGGCCTAAGCCTGCTGCGAAAGTAGCTGAGCCAGAAGTGCCTGAGGAGCCTGAAGTGGAAGTAGCGGAGGAAACAGCCGCTGAAGCAACGGATGTAACTGAGTCTGTTGAAGCTTCTGCTAGCGAAGATCCTGCTGCTGGAGAGCCGATTGCTGAAGTGCCGATTGCTGAACCGGCGACGGATGAACCAGCGACGGATGAACCGGCGACGGATGAACCTAAGCCTGAATCGGCAGATAAGCCCGCTGAGCCCGCATAGTTTTTCCTAACGGGTTCCTAAGCTTGCAATTGAAAAAAGGCTGCTGCGCTGCTAGCGGCCTTTTTTGTGGGAGTATCCAAGATGGCTATCCTACAAGAGCTTCAGGCAAAAGTAAAAACGGTGCTGAATGGGATTCGCATGATCCCTTTTGGTGTGTCCTTTTGGTGGGAAAAAGAGTAAAAAAATTCCCCAATGCTCAAAGAGCTTCGGGGAACGGTCAGGGTGCATCTACCGCTTAACTATTCCGGCTTGTTGCTTTGAGTCAGGACGAATACACCAGAAAAAAGTTCAGTAAGAAAAAAATCAAAAAAATTCCCCGACTCTGCTCGCCTGAGAAAAAATCTTCAAAGGACATGAGAGTCAGGGGAACATCAGGGTGCATCTACCACCTATTACTACCTGAGAGTTAAAGGGAATCAGGATAGTTTGGGCCATAAATGTTTGGCTGGCCGTTTGGGAACTGGCCGTTTGGGAAAGTGTACGACCCTGCAAAGCAGTGCGCCCTTACTCACGTTAGGATTTTTGTTGGGCCGTCTCGTGAATTGGTCGCTGATGGGCAAAAAATTAGATGAAGACAGTAAAACACTCAAAACGTTTTCTCGGTGCATGGCTGTGATGAGACTTTCAATATTGACAATCCCTTTGGCGCTCCTGTTAGCGCTCTCAGGCTGTGGGCCTCAGGTGGCCACCACATCAGCGCCGGGAAACCGTGAGGAACTTACGCTGAACAAGGAGGGCGACACCGAAGCCCGTGAAGAATCCACAATCAGACTCCTCTACAGTCGCATTCCCACCACGCTAAATCCGCATCTGGCTAACGGCTTTCAGGATTTTGAGGCGGCTAGAATTGTCTACGAACCCTTAGCCACCTATAAGCCAAATGGCGATCTGCTGCCGGTGCTGGCTGCGTTGATTCCTACCTCAGAAAATGGCGGCATTTCGTCGGATGGTCGTTCGGTTACGTGGCGGCTAAAGGCCGACGTACGCTGGTCGGACGGTCAGCCTTTCACCGCCGATGACGTAGTGTTTACCTACCAGTTTGTGAGCGATCCTAAAGTCGCGGCGGTAACGGCAAAGTACTACGAAGCGATTGAAAAGGTAGAAGCGATTGATCCGCTGACGGTAAAGATTACGTTTAAGGAGCCCAATCCTTCATGGGCACTGCCGTTTACCGGGCAGAACGGGATGATTTTACCCAAGCACGTGTTTGAAAGTGCTCGGGGAATTAAGGCGCGTCAGGCTCCAGCGAATTTGCAGCCTGTAGGTACTGGCCCCTATCGCTTTATTGCGGTTACCGACGGCAAGTGGACATTTGCGGCGAATGAGCAGTTTCGAGACGGTCTGCCCGCCTTTAAGCTCGTTGAGTTAGAGGGGGGCGTGGCTCCTTACGTGGCTGCTCGGCGAGTGCTGCGCGATGGCGATGCGGACTTTGCTCATAATTTGCAGCTCAGCATTGATGATCGCGTGGCGCTAGCGGGCAGCGGCAAGGGTCAGATACACACGACTTTTGGCGCTTATGTAGAGCGGCTGATGCTGAATCCTACTGACCCCAACAAGACGACTGAGAAGGGTGAGAAATCGAGTGTGAAAAACCCGCATCCGTTTTTGAGTGATGTGCGGGTGCGTGAGGCGATAGATGAGGCGATTGACCGCGATGCGATCGCCAATACCATATACGGCAACGCAGGCCAGCGCACCAATCAGCTTTTGCCCTACCCCGAGCAATACGCCAATCCCAATATTTACTACCGCTACGATCCTAAGAGCGCCAATAAGCTGCTGGATGAAGCAGGCTGGATTGACAGCGATGGCAACGGCATTCGCGATAAAGACGGTAAGGAAATGCGAGTGGTGTTTCAAACGCCGATTAACCCGGTGCGGCAGCAAACGCAGTTGATGATTAAAGAAAACTTGAAGGCGGTGGGGATTGATGTTGATATCAGCCGAGTGATTGAGGAGGATTTTTTCTCGGCAGATCCAGCGCAAACTCGTAGCCTGAACCACTTTTATGCAGACATGCAGGAATACAACACGGGTAGCGATACGCCCGATCCGGCTATTTACATGAGCTGGTGGCTGTGTGGTGAAATTGCCTCAATGGAAAATCAGTGGCAAGAGCCCAACAATGGCCGCTACTGCAATCCTGAGTACGACAAGGTTTGGAAGCAGGCTAGCAAAGAGCTAGATCCTAAGAAAAGGGCTCAGCTTTTTCAGCAGCTAAACACCATTTTGGCGAAGGACTATGCGGTAATTCCGCTGGTGCGGCGGGCAGTGACGAATGGGTTGAGCGATCGCATCAGTGGCGTAGACCCAACCCCCTGGGATACCAGCACCTGGGACATCGGCACCTGGTCGCCGGTAGATGCGTTTGCGGCAGATGCGCCTGCCGTAGAGGTAGCGCCTCAGCCAGCACCCTCTAAATCAGCCGAATAGAAAGCACAAAAAAGAGAGTGCGGAGCGCCTTCACACAGGCTGACTCAAACACTCTCTCTTTTGCTTTCATAAGGTGGCTTTCATAAGGTGGCTATTGATATACCTCCGCTGACTTTTACCTAGCTAACTTCAGCTTTAACATCAATAGCATCCTCGGCTTCAGCGACTGTTGTCCCCTCCCCAACTTTGCCTTTCTTGAGATAGTCCATCGCTAGGGAAGAAACCTCAGTAATCAACAGCGTCGCCAGAATGCCATCATCTAACCAGCCAATGACAGGAATGAAATCTGGAGAGATATCAATCGGGCTAACGAGATAGGCAACTGTTACTAGGCCGATGACCCAGCCCCAGACGGGATGGCGGATAGCGCTGCGATACCAGCTATAGAATGCCTGAATGGGATTGTTGTTTTTGTTGTTCATTTGGGGGATGCCTTTGAGTAAGGTGAGCGGGCGAAAAGGAATTGTCTGTAGGGATGCTGGCAAAACCAATCCTTGCTCAGTCATCTCGCATAATCAATATCGCAAGTTTAGCGGGGTAGTACGAGTGTAGATATCCCTCCTTAGCAATAGGTAGTGTCCTACAAATATTCTCTGGATGCCCATGTCATGACAGATGCTATGGCAGTCTCGCGAGTAAAACAGGCGCGCCTGTATGGCTTTGAGGTGCGTTTGCAGATTCTACGGTGATGCCTAAAGCAGTAACGATTTGGGGCTGTTGGAAGGCGCTGGGTACGGTGATCGCTTTGCTAACATTCCCCTGCTCATTGACCTCAAAGGTCGTTGCTAGCACAGCCCTCTTATCATCGGTGGTAAAAGGAGCTTTCGGTTCAAGCACCGTCCACAGTACGTAAACCTGACCAGGCGGAAGCTGAGGCAGGCCGCTGGTGTCGAACTGAGCTGTCAACGTTTCTGGATATATAGTGATTTCGGCGGTGGCTACTTTGGCTACGGTCGTGCTTTTTAAGGTATAGGTGAGTGGATTTAGCTCAGGTAGCTCAACTGACGGGTTGGGGCTTGCGGCTACTTGCTGCCTGATTTGTCGCCAGAGGACGTAATTGCTGACTCCTAGTGCGGCGATCGCGGCGGCGGCGGCTATCCATAGCGATCGCATAACCGACCGGGCAACTGAGGGCGATCGCGATGACAAAGCCTCCGTAGGCTCGGCAGGTGACGGTAGAACGGATGGTGCCAAATTGACAGTAGATTCTTGTGTCACTGGCGTCTCCATCACCGGTTTTTCCATCACTGAAGAGGCCGCCGCCAAAACTCTTTCTCGTAGCTGGAGAGGGGGATCTCTTTCAACAACGTCGTAAGCCTTTTCCAATGCCTGCTGCAACTGATCGACTTCTCTTAAAATTGTTGAATCTTCTGAAATAAGCTGAGCAAACTCTGCCGACTCAGACGCTTCTAGCGTACCGAGAACATATCCCGAAACCAAGAATAATATTCTGTCTGAGGGAGCCGGCTGACTCATAAAGTCCTGCTTTGCTTGTGTTTGCTGTGGTTTTTTTAATGGAGAGTGCCTTAGCAGCATCAGTAAAGGAACAGGCGGTATTAAAAACGTTTTGCTGGTATATTCTTATTGTTTATTCTACGGGAAGGGGGAAATAGGCTCTTTTAGAATATCTCGTAGCTTGAGTACCCCTCTTCTAGAGCGAGTCTTCACGGTGCCCAGCGGCATGTCTAGCGATTGAGCGATCGCCGATTGACTAAGCCCCTCAAAGTACATCATTCGTAGAATCTGCTGCTCATCCGTAGAAAGCTGGGGCAATGCCGTTTGTATTGTCACCGTTTGCTCTGAGCGCGTTTTAGACTGAGTAGCTTTCTCCAGTGGAATGTTGCGAGTGAGCGGTCTGTCTGGCTGGCGCTGCAATCTGCCCTTTATAAAGCGCAGAAGAACTCTTAGTGGATTTACCCACTTTGAGGGGTGATCTTGAATCCGCCAATCTTTCTCGTTCGTACCGACCTTGTGGATGCCACAAGCGTAACTTTCAAAGTTACTGCATTGACAGAAAAACACTTTGCCAAAAGAGATGGGGGCATTTCTTGGGGCAAAGTGTTTTTTTGGGTATTAATCCGATCAATATGGACAATATGGAAGGGCACCGGGGCTTCTACGGTTTTCGGTTTTGCTAGGGATCTCTGATTCTTATTTGTGTTCCCATTTCCGTCTTTGCGGAAAAAATGAGGTAGCCAATGAGCAGCATTACGCTACCCACAAAGACCGCGATGTCCTGATTCATGCGGGTACCTCAACGGTTTTTGATCCTGCTAAGTCAAACGCTGAATGGACGACCCTCAAAGCCTCTACGCCTTTTTCTTGCTCTACTACACAGCTAATTTTGATTTCTGATGTGGCGATCATATGGATGTTGATGCCGGCGGCGGCGAGGGATTCAAACATGGCGGCGGCAATGCCGGGGCGGTGGATCATGCCGATGCCAACGACGCTGACTTTGGCGATCGCCTGATTCACCCACACTTCTCCGTAGCCCAGCTCTGCTGCCGCTGCTTGCAGCACGTCTCTGGCTAGCTCAGCTTCTTCCTGTCCTACGGTACAGGCAATATCTCGGGTCATTTGCCCCTGATGCGGGCGGCTGCGCTGAGACTGAATAATCATGTCTACGCTGATGCCCCGGTCGGCCAAAATTTGGAAAATGCGGGCGGCAAGTCCGGGCCTATCCGGGACGTAGCGGATGGCAAGCTGAGCTTCTTTGAGATTTAGGGCTGCGCCGCGCACGGAGGGTAGATGGTCTGCAACGGACGGGTTGAGGCGGGCGGGCGAGTGGGTAACATCGAAGTGTTTGCATAGGGTGGCGATCGCGCGATCGCAGTCATCCCCAGCCACCGTACAGCTCACCTTCACTTCTGAAGTAGAGATCATTTGAATATTCACCCCGGCTTCTGCCAGCGCTGAAAACATGCCAGCCGCAACGCCCGGACGCCCGATCATGCCTGCGCCAGCGATACTGATTTTGGCAATGTTATCAGAGGTTTGAACTTCAGCTTCATTGGTTGCGGTGGGGTGCGATGGCGTTGGCGTAGCCTTTCCTTTGGAAATAGCCCCTCCGTAGGAGGATCGCAACGTCGGCGCAATATGGTCGGCAACGCTAGCCGCCTGCGCCAGCGTTTTGGAATGCACCGTGAACGCAATATCGTTGGAATTGCCCTCATGAATAGACTGAATAATCAGGTCTACATTCAGCGCCTGACCTGCTAGCTCACCAAACAGCTTTGCGGCCACGCCAGGACGATCGGGCACCCGCAGCAAAGCAACCTTTGCCTGATTCGTATCGAATTTCACCGCATCTACTGGATTGCCCAGCTCCAATTCTTCGAGCGCTCTAGGCTGAGGCGCGGGCGAAGTCACGCGAGTGCCTGGTTCATCCGTCCAGCTAGAGCGCACTACCAGCAAAATGCCATAGTTACGGGCAATTTCTACCGCTCGCGGATGCAGTACGCTCGCCCCTAAGCTCGCCAGCTCCAGCATTTCATCGCAGGTGATTTCATCCATCAGCCGCGCATTAGGCACGACTCTAGGATCGGAGGTTAAAATGCCGGGCACGTCGGTGTAAATTTCACAGCGCTCGGCCTGCATCGCTGCTGCCAGGGCAACGGCTGAGGTGTCAGATCCGCCGCGTCCCAGGGTAGTAATTTCCAGATCGCTTTGCTCATCGCTGCGGCTAGTGCCTTGAAAGCCCGCGACCACGATTACTTTGCCTTCTTCCAGATGACGCTCTAGCCGATGGGTCTTAATTTCTAGAATGCGCGCGCGGCTATGTTCGGCTTCGGTGACAATGCCCACCTGCGGCCCCGTGAGTGAAATGGCTGCCTGACCACGTTCGTGCAGAGCCATGCTCAGCAGTGCTATGGTCACCTGCTCGCCGGTTGACAGCAGCATGTCCATTTCCCGGCGGCTAGGATTGCTAGAAATTTCGGTAGCGAGCTTCACCAGGCTATCGGTGCTTTTACCCATTGCTGAAACCACTGCAATCACTGAGTTTCCAGCCTTTACAGTCGTCTGAATGCGCTCGGCTACTGCCTGAATGCGCTCTATACTGCCGACGGACGTGCCGCCATATTTTTGAACGATTAGCCCCATCCCTTGTTATCCCCTCGCGCTGACCTGCGTTGGCTGCGCCCAATATTTTTCTAACTCTACAATTTCTTTAGCTATATAGACTATCGAAGTCCTTATATATATTCAGCCGTACGTTTACTTCACGCAAAAATCTTCAAAATTCCGATGAAGTGTCTTTCCTGAGCACTGGCAAAAAAAACAATAAAGTATAAACTTTAGTGAAGTTACGTCACTATGGGTTACCAACCATGACAGCAGTTCTCCAGCGGCCCGCCCCCACTACAGTTACAACCGGCAAAAAAGCGCCTCATCATGTTGTGATTGTCGGCGGCGGCTTTGGTGGGCTGTATGCCGCTAAAGCCTTGGGTAAGGCCGCCGTTAAAGTCACCCTCATTGACAAGCGCAATTTTCACCTGTTCCAGCCCCTGCTCTATCAGGTGGCCACCGGTGGCCTTTCAGCGGGAGATATCTCTTCGCCCCTGCGCGCCATTCTCCGCAAGCAAAAGAATGTGCAGGTGCTGATGGGCGAGGTAACGGGCATTCAAGCCAAAGCTCAAAAAGTCGTGCTCAAAAGTGGCGAAACGGTTAGCTACGACAGCCTGATTGTAGCGACAGGCTCTAGCCATCACTATTTTGGTAAGGATGAATGGTCGGCGATCGCCCCCGGTATGAAAACCATTGAAGACGCACTAGAGGTTCGTCGCCGCATTTTCTTGGCGTTTGAGGCGGCTGAGAAGGAGGCCGATCCGGCGCGTCGTGAGGCGCTGCTGACCTTTTTTATCGTAGGTGCGGGGCCGACGGGTGTGGAGCTTTCTGGCGCGATCGCCGAACTCGCCTACGAAACCCTCAGAGAAGACTTTCGCAGCATTAACCCCGGTGAAACCAAAGTCGTTTTGCTAGAAGGCTTAGACAGAGTGCTGCCACCCTACCCTACCGACCTCTCTGCCGCTGCTAGAAAATCGCTAGAAAAGCTTGGGGTGGAAGTGCGGACTAAAACGCTGGTGACTAACATTGAAGGCGATACCGTCACGCTGAAAAGTGGTGACAGTGAAGAGCAAGTTCAGGCTTTTACGGTGCTTTGGGCGGCGGGTATTAAGGCGTCGCCGATAGGGAAGGCGATCGCCGATCAAACCGGCGCAGAACTAGATCGCATTGGCCGGGTGATTGTGGAGCCAGATCTAAGCGTACCGGGCTACCCTAACCTTTTTATTGCTGGCGATTTGGCCCACTACGCACACAATCATGACGGCCCTGTTCCTGGCACGGCCTCTACTGCGATGCAGCAAGGTGAGTATTTAGCAGCGTCTATTCAACGTCGTGTCGCTAATAAATCTGTCAGCGCCTTTAACTATAAAGATCAAGGTAGCCTTGCTGTGATTGGTCGTAACGCAGCGGTCGCTGACTTAGGCTTTGCTAAGTTCTCCGGCTTCCCAGCCTGGATCGTCTGGATCTTTGTTCACATCTATTACCTAATCGAGTTCGATAATAAGCTGCTGGTTATGCTCCAGTGGGGCTGGCACTACTTTACCAGCCATCGGGGGGCTAGGCTGATTACAGGAGACGATTCCATTCCTGCTCTTTCTGCGCTGGTGATTGATGAAATGGCAATGGCAGAAAGGAATGTGGCTGCTAGCAATGGGGAAATAGTAGAAGCTTAGCGAAAGACTGTGAGCGAAAGGCTACGAGGATCGGTACGTCAGTCAACGAGCATAAAAATTGAGCACAAAAGTTGCTGATCGCGAACTCCAGGTTAGGCTACCGCTTAAGAAGTGTCTGGGATGGTCGGAAAAAGTCGGTAAAGTAGCACAGCCCCAGCACTTCGAGTTAGTGTGGGTGAACATCACTGCTTACAGCGCCCGCCTATGTTTTTGCATTCAGTGTTAAGAGATGTCTCTGCCGCTTTTAATAGCGTGTACAGCGGGTGGATTCTGTGGAATTTATTTCTGGCAGCGGTGCCTTTATTGTTGAGCTTTTTGCTGTTTCGGCGCGAAAGCCTTTCTAAAGCGAAATTAGGATGTGCTCTTGCAGTGATGACGGCGATTGGTGTGGTGGGCCTATGGCCGAGGTTGCCGCGCGTGATGCATGCGCAAATGCAGTTGATCGGGGCGATTTCGGCGGGCGATCGCACGGCTCAGCTCAAGCTCATGTGGTGGCTCACCTTGGGAATTGTCTCGGTGGTGATGAGCGTCTTCCTATTCAAGCGAGAAAAAAGCAGGCGCAGCGCGCTGTGGTGGCTAGGCTTAGTCGCTTTTATTGCCTTTTTGCCCAACGCGCCCTATGTGCTCACCGATATTATTCATCTCATTAAAGGGACGAGTTCGGGGGGCTCCAGAGTATGGGTGATTGCGCTGGTGTTTATTCCGCTGCACGCGATCGCCATCCTGCTCAGCTTCGAAGCCTATACCCTTTCCCTAATCAACCAGGCCTACTACCTCAAGAAAAAAGGCAACGAGCAGTTCATTTTACCGACCGAACTCCTCATCCATGCCCTTAGCGCTATTGGCATCTATCTCGGGCGTTTCATTCGGTTAAATAGCTGGGACTTAGCCACCGACCCAACTAACGTCCTGGTAACTACCCTCAACACGCTCACCACGAAGCGTCCGGCAGCAGTCGTATTCGTCACGTTCGTTATCCTAACGGTGCTGTACTGGATTATGAAGCAGCTAACGCTAGGCATTAAGCTGCGCATTTATTACAGCAAGCAAGGCATTGATGCACTTGATTTATGAAGGGTCTGCGTCGTTTTCGTCTCTCTCTAGCTGCTCTATTTCATCAATAGCAAGTCCCGTAATCTGACTAATTTCTTCTACAGATAGCTGGCCTAAAAGATTACGCACGATCCTAATTTTTTCTTCTTGCTGGCCTTCCGCTCTGCCTTCCGCTCTGCCTTCCGCTTTGCCTTCCGCTTTGCCTTCCATGCGGCCTAGCAAAATAGAGTTTCGATTGTCGTGAATATATATTGCCTGCCTATCGATAGCTTCCATTTCTTCTCTTGTTAGTCGGCTTTCGCGAGCAATTTCAAATGCGTCATGAATAGCAGGTTCTTGATCTAAGCTCGCTGGCACAGATTCTAACCGGCTGGCTTCCTTTAGAAAGTAAAGCCACTTGTCGGTGAGCGTTGTTAGCTCGTCAATTCCTTTGGTAAATTTAGGCAATTCTGCGAAGACTAGCTCAATATCATTACTGTAGTCGGTTGAATCGGCTTTGTCCTTCATGCCGTAGCGCGAAACGACCCGATCGCTGTGCTCGAACATTTCAAAGTCAGTTATGGTGAGTGCGATCACGGGATCAAGCAAGGTATAGCCCTCACCTATTTTGAGCTGGTTTGAGAAAGACTTGGCAGCGTTGTAAAGCACCCGCTGCTTGAGGCCCAAGATGTTGAGCACCTGCATCTCAATAATTACCTTTTGGCCGTCAATGAGTTCGGCTTTTACATCCAAATAGGAGTCTTTTAGCCCTTCAATGCGAGGAGCCTGGTAAGGGTCAAGAATAGTCAGGTCTTGAATGGTGAGTTCGCCTTCGTATAAAAGACCGTTGAGAAAGCTGATTAGGATATTTTTGCTTTGGGATGAGCCAAAGATTTTCTTAAAGGCGAAGTCGGTTTTAGGACTGATGAAGGGGAACATCGACTGCTACGCTCTAGGCGTATCTTAAGGCGTACTTTAAGCGTAAGAGGATGGATATGACTTATCTTAAAGCATGACTAAACCCTGGCGGATGCTAACTGCGACGGCTTCTGTGCGGCTAGAAACGCCTAGCTTTGAAAAGATAGCGCTGATGTGAAACTTTACGGTGTGCTCTGAAATGTTGCAGGCTTTGGCGATCGCCTTGTTCGTCAGCCCACTGGCTAGCTGATTCAACACCTGAATTTCTCTTGCCGTCAGCGGCTCTAGCACAGTATCGGCAACGCTTTCTATAGCTGCAAAGTAGGGAGCGCTGACGGTGAAGAGGATGTCGGTGAGGTCGGGATGAAGAATGACAAGACCGTTGAGGATGGCGGCGATCGCATCCCTCATCTGATTGGCTGATACCGTCATGGGCAAAACACTCACCAAGCCAGTGTTTAGCAAGTCAGCAACAAGCTTACGAACACTCTTCCTGTCAGGTTCTCGGTCAGGTTCTCGTAAATCATCTAGTAAGAAAAGGAGGGGCATCGTCTGTTCGGGGCTTTCTCCATACAACAGATCGTTGGTCAGCTCAGTTAGCCCCGCCAGCTCGCTCTCACCCAGTTTAGAGAGTTCTACAACTGCCAGATTGGCACTTTGGGTTCGCAACCATATACTGAGCGCGGGCACGCTCCCTAGCTGAGCAAGCACACTGTTTGATCCAGCCGCTGCCATCGCGGCGAGCCCAGCGCGGGTGACGGGATTTTCAGCGCAGATAACAATGTCTGCCATTAGCGCTCGCCAACGGTAACTGTGACCGTTTGAAGCTGTCCGCCGCGCAGCAGCTTAAGGCGAAGAGACTGACCAGCGCTTTGAGGCCCGAGTAAAGCTTGAATCTGCTGGAGCGATTCTAGGGGAGTATCATCAACGGCAACCATTACATCGCCTAGCAGCATTCCTGCGGTGTCAGCAGCGCTGCCCGGATCTACGCTGACGACCATAATGCCGGACTGATTAGTCAGAGCGTGCTGTTGTTGAAGATTCTGGGCTAAAGGAACAGCCTGCATTCCCAGTCCTAAATAGCCCCGCGAGAGCTTACCACGCTGCTGCAATTGTTCAACAATAGGATTCACGGTAGCCGCAGGAATGGTAATTATGCTTCGATGAGGGCCAAAGGTATTGAAGCCAACCACTTCACCGCTGGCGTTGATCAGCGGACATCCTGCGCTGCCTCGCCGTAGGCTAAGGCTGACTTCGATGTACTGATCGATTTGGCCGCCGCTTTGCGATCGCCAAGAACCACTGACCTGGCTGACCATTCCCAGGCTAGTGAACTGGCCCGTAGATCGGCCTCGTCGAAGTGAGTAACCCACAGTAGAAACAAGCTGACCAACGGCAAGCCCTTGGGCATTGCCTAGCTTAGCAACTGGCAGGTCTTCGTTGGTTTTTTCGTCAGGCAAAGCCAGCACAGCAATATCTGTAGTGGGGTCACTACCCAATAGTTCGGTCTCAAGCGTTTGTCCATTTGGCAGGCCTAACCGGAAGGTATCGCTAGCCCCTAAGCCCTCACAGGAAGTGACGATGAGTCCTTGACGCCAGTGAATGCCGACAGCCGCCGAACGCCGTCCTTGAATAGCTACTATAGATTGACGAGTTTGGGTGATGATCTCGGCAAGCGATTGAGAAAGCGCTTCTAGTGGTGTAGTCATGAGTGTGATTGATAATTTTTAGGTGAACTTCCTCATTTTGAAGGGCGAAGTGGGAAAGCGACATCACCGATATGGGCAGGCAGCGAGCGAGCCGAATGACTAGGTTGTTAGCGATCGCAGCATGGCAGCAGCGAAGCTCTGTACGGAGATAGAGGCGATCGCGCCGGAAATACCGAAGAGTGATATCGTCGTCTCGCATCATACGTCAGCAGTATCAAAGAGCCTGGTAAAAACATGAGAAAGCGTTGGTTTGCAGCTAGCCTAGTTACCCTATTTTTGGTTGTTGCATTGCCAGTAGTCCCGGCGACAGGCCAAGAAGGAGTCGCTGAAGGAGCCGCTATTCAGCAGGCTGTTACCCGTAATGCGACTAAGGCAGATACAGGCGCGGTAGCAGCACCCGGCGATGGGATTTATTTTGCCGACGTGCTGGTGCGAGGCCAGCCTGTTTTCCAGGTGGGCAGCCTTAACAATCTTTCCGCCAGCCAGCGAGCAGCCATTATTAGCCGTCGCATTGCCAGCCTAGTAGAGCGAACGGACGGTGACACGCAGGTAACCACATCACCGGTCAGTGGACAACAAGACCTCGTTACCATTCAGGCCAACAATCGAGTTTTGATGACGGTCACCGGGCAAGACGCTGAGGACTTTGGCGTGCCGATAGAGGAGCTAGCTAAGAGGTGGGCCGACAAGCTGAGCAAAAGCTTCGAAAAGCCGCCGGTAGCGATCGACGTGGTACAGCGGCTGAATGCAACCATTCGCCAGTTTGGTAAAAACGCCATCGGCAGCATTCCAGCGCTGATTGGCGTACTCATTGTGATTATTGTGACCTGGCTGGTGGCTAAAGGCGTTCGCTACAGTGCCTTTCGCTGGGCACAGCGCACAGAAGGCGACCATGCCACCGAAGTGCTAGTGGGTCGGCTGTGCTATGGCGGCGTTTGGGTCGGCGGCGCGGTGATTGCGCTGGGCGTATGGGGCATCGACTTTGCCACGATGCTAGGCGCGTTAGGGCTCACCAGCGTAGCCATCGGTTTCAGCTTAAAAGACGTTTTAAGTAACTACATTTCAGGCGTCATTTTGCTGGCGTCCAGGCCGTTTGGCATTGGCGATCAGGTCGTCATTAAAGGCTTCGAAGGCACCATCTCTCAGGTGCAGCTTCGCTCAACCACGCTGAAAACCTACGACGGTCGAATGATTTACATTCCTAATCAGGAGGTGTTTCAGGCGAGCATTACGAACAATACAGCGGCCAGCTACCTGCGGAGTTCGGTGATGGTAGGGATTGACTACGACGCTGATATTGTGGAGGCTCGTCAGGTGATTGTGGAGGCGATCGTCTCCCTCCCCAACGTACAGCCAACCCCTCGGCCCGAAGTCCTAGTACACGAGCTAGCCGCCAGCACCGTTAACTTAGAAGTTCGATTCTGGGTAGATTCTCATCGGGCCGGTTTCTTAGCAACCACCTCAGTTGTTGCGCAAAGAGTCAAAGAAGCTTTGCAGTCTAACAAAATCGAAATGCCGACAGAGATTTATACGCTGCTGCTAAAAGATATCCCTGACGATCTTAAGCAGAGGAATGGATCGGTTAATAGCGACAAGAAGATTCTTTCTCAGTCGGGAACGGAGGGAACCCTGACGGAAACATAAGATAAGAGAGACGTTGTGGTTGCCCAACAGCAGCTCGTTGCCGGGTAAGCAAGGGCAAACTCCATAGGCCTAATACCGTAACAATCCCAGTCAACAGCCAGATAGCCCAGCGGCTAGGGCGATAAGCGCCGCGCTCAATTTGTAAAAACACTTGCTCGTAGCGTGTCACGCGACGTAAGGTTGTACCCCTAAGTACGACCCTTAAGAGAAACGTTTTTATAGTACGAATAATAGTACAATTGCAGCAAGCAAATAGTAGCCGTCCGTTTCCCTTTGATTTCCTTGGGGAGGAACTTGCTGAGGTGGCTTGTGTGCGTTAGCTGACACCTGACCCATAACATCCCCCAAAATGCTGAGTAACAGAGTGATCCAAAAGACATAAATTAAGCTTTGTCAACGGATCACCGCTATTTGCTATAGTCACCCCGCGGTGAAGGCGCTATCATGGTGCCTTAATTTACCTCCGCCGCCGCCCACAAAAAACTTAGGGGAAGAGCTTTTGAAAAATAGCTATTACTTTTTGAATGGTTATAGAAATTCATAAGCCCTTAAGTATAAGTCCGCAATCCTGAGTCAAAAGGCTTAATTCATCACTGAATTAAGTGGCTGAACTCCTCAATGAGTTCAAAGGCGGCGTTGCAGTTCAATGTTGTTAACCCCCTATCGATTGCCATGGCTACCGAATTAGAAACCGAACTAGAAACAGACCCGATCGCCGCTGCCAACAGTGCTTCGGCTAACGCAAAGACGGTCAAAGTAACAGATACTTCCACCTCAGAAACCGTCGATCAAATCAAGAAAGTTGCGGCTCAATTTGTCGATAGCTTGGGTGAACTGCCTAAGTACTTCGGCGAGTTTTTCAGTGAATACAGACGCCCCTTGCTGGCGTTAGGTCTCATTTTTGGTGCATTTATTGCCGTTAAGCTAACGCTGGCAATTTTAGATGCGATTAATGACGTCCCCGTATTAGCGCCTCTGTTCGAGCTAATCGGCTTGCTCTACAGCGGCTGGTTCATCTATCGCTACTTGCTCAAAGCCTCTAACCGCAGTGAGCTTGCTAGCGAAATGAATGCACTCAAGGATCAAATTTTGGGTCGCACTTCCCAGCCCTAGAGATCGCTCATAGCTTGTTAGGGCAAGCGTTTGGTCTGTCCAAGCCTAGATTGCCACGCTTAGATCGGCGTGTAAAACGTCAGCGGTTCCCTAGTGGAACTTCTGGCGCTTTTAATGCCTTAAAGTCCGGTAGAAAAAAGCTGGTAGAAACCGAACCTGCGCCCGACCTGTCGTCGCCTGAGCGGCCCCTTATACTAAAGAAAAGAAACTAAGGAAAAGCGATAGGACACTGCCATGCCGCACTGCTGCACGTAGGGGTCTGAATCGCGATCGCTTGCGGGCTGACGAGGTAAACACTGTGGCAATAGCAGAACTAAACCAAGATGTAATGAAGGCGGTAGAATCTCTCAAGTACCGGGCGACGGTAGGGGACGTAGCCGCTCAGGCTGGACTCAATGTGGAAGTTGCTCAGCAGGGTTTGCTGGCGCTAGCTGCCGAAACGCAGGGTCACCTGCAAGTGTCAGATGCAGGGGAAATTGCCTACGAGTTCCCCAAAAACTTTCGCGGTGTGCTGCGCAATAAGTACTGGCAGCTACGCTTTCAAGAAATAGCTGCCAAAATTTGGCAGGTCGTGTTCTACATTATTCGAATCTCTTTCGGCATCATCTTAATGCTGTCGATTGCGGTGATTTTTATTGCGATTTTTGCCCTGACCATCGCGGCTAGCAGCCAGGGTGGCGGTAACCGCGACAACCGTAGCGGCGGGGGTGGATTTATGATTTCCCCTTTCAACTTCTTTTACCTGTTCAATTTCAACTACGGGCGCGGACGCCAGCGCTATCCCAACCGATACTCTGCGCCTCGTTCAAGGCGAGGGGCTTCAGGGCAGTCAGGCGAGAAACTCAACTTTTTAGAAGCTATTTTTTCATTCCTGTTTGGCGATGGCGACCCTAATGCTGACTTAGAAGAGCGGCGCTGGCGCAGTATTGGCACGGTGATTAGTAACAGCGGTGGGGCGATCGCAGCCGAGCAAGTCGTCCCTTATCTGGATAATTTAGGCGAAGGCTGGAACAAGGAATACGAAGACTACATGCTGCCCGTGCTCTCTCGCTTTGACGGTCGGCCTGAAGTAAGCCCGACGGGAGAGCTAGTGTATTATTTCCCAGAACTTCAGGTATCGGCGGCAGAGCGGGGAGCCGCTTCGGTAGGTGCTTACCTAAAGGAAGCCAAGCGCAAGTTTACATCGGCCACTTCCGATCAGGTCATGATTGCTATTGGGCTAGGTAGCTTGAACATTGTCGGCGCTTTAGTGCTGCGCAGCATGTTACAGAATGCGTTGGCACAGAGTATTGTTCTACCGGCTTCGGTGGTCTTTGTTCAGTCTATTCTTTGGATACTGCTGGGCTATGGCGTGGCCTTCTTAGCCATTCCCCTGTTGCGCTACTACTGGGTGCAGTGGCGCAACAGCAAAGTAGAAAAGCGCAACGCAGCGCGACAGGATCGGGCGATTATGCTCAATCAGCTAGGGGCTGCTTTCAAAGAAAAGCTGGCGTTTGCTCAGCAGTTTGCCGCCCAAAAGGTGCTGCGAGCCGATCAGTCTGTGTACAGTACGGAGACGAATTTGCTGGAGCAGGAGAGCGATCGCGATGACCAAATAGAAGCTGAATTTCGGCGTCGGCTCAATGAAACTTAAGTTCATCAACGGGCTAGCTTCTAATGGCTTCTGCTTTGACAAAAAGTAAGTACAATGTAGTCACTGTATCAAAGAAGAAGCCGTAGAAAGTACCGACCAGGCTGTTAAGAGCCGAGTCATAAAGATCGGAAATTCTCAAGGCATTCGCATTCCAAAACTACTGATGGAGCAGTGTGGCCTGCAATCAGAGGTCTCCCTCAAAGTAGGAGACGGTTGCCTAGTAGCAAGACCTGTATCGGAAGCACGCAGCGGATGGGATGCAGCCTTTGCTGCCATGGCAGAGAACTGTGATGACGTGCTTTTGGACGAAGCTACCGTCCCTGACTAGGACAATATCGAATGGGAGTGGTAGTCGAGCGCTTTGACGTATTTTTAGCCATTTTTGATCCAACCGTTGGGAGTGAAATAAAAAAGACCCGACCCTGTTTGGTTATTTCACCTGACGAGATGAACCGCAATATTCAGACTGTCATCATTGCGCCCATGACAACGAAGGGCCAAAGAAAGGAGCGGAGCTATCCGACTCGCATTGACTGTCAGTTTCAAGGAAAAAAAGGACGAATTGTTCTCGACCAGCTTCGGACTGTAAACAAATCGCGGCTGATCAAAAAGTCGGGAAAAATCAGCCCAAGCACACAGGAATCGGTCATCGCTAAGCTAACTGAAATATTCTCCAAATAGCAAAAGGTCTGCATAAAAGAGACCCTTGCGCAACTACACCCAAGGGTCTCTTTGAGGATCGTACAACTAACCGTTCAATCACGAGCTACCGGTGAAGGCCACGTCAGGAAATTTGCTTTGCGCTTCACTCATTGGCTTTGACTTACCTTCTTCCTGCCAATAGTTAATGATTTCAGTCGCCTTATTGAGCAGCTCAACGCGCTCCTCGTCCGTAATCCAGGACTTGGACTCAACCTCAGTTTTTAGCTGTTCCCAGGCATCGTTACGGGGCCAAAAAAAGTAAGAAGTGAGGGGGCTAGTGCCTTTGCCAACGACCTGATCGACGGCTAGGGCGACGTCTTTATCTAGCCAAAGTACTTTCAAAATGAATCGGGCACCTGACTCAATCCCTCCATTACCGCCCTCAACAGGCGTATTTGTAGGCTCTACAGCAGACTCCAAGCGAAAACCTCCTATTAAAATCCCTGAGATGTAGGGACAAAACTATAGTTCTCTAGAATAGCATAAGGTCACAGATGTATCACTGATTACAGCAATTCTGTGACCTTACGAAACAGCAAACTAACGTATGACTATCGTCCTAGTAACCGGCCCTGCTCGCTCTGGTAAGAGTGAATGGGCTGAACGGCTTGCCCAGCAGAATGCCACCGCCAAAAATCAGCAGGTGATTTACATTGCTACTGCGAAAAGCAGTCCTGATGATGCCGAATGGCAAGCTCGCATTGAGCAGCACAAGCAAAGAAGACCTGCTCAATGGCGCGCTTATGAGGTGCCTGTTGACCTCGCGCAATTCATTTGTCAGCACGGCGAAGCGCACTGTCTGCTAATAGATTCGCTTGGCACCTGGTTAGCGAATCTGATTGAGCAGGATGCTAGCACTTGGAATGAATCGCAAGAACAGCTCATGGCCGCGCTGAAGCAGACCTCTGCCAATGTGATACTGGTTGCAGAAGAAACCGGATGGGGCGTGGTGCCTGCCTATGAATTGGGGCGGACTTTTCGCGATCGCCTCGGCACCCTCAGCCGCAGCGTAGGCGAATTCGCCACCGACGTTTACCTGGTCACCAGCGGATACGCCATCAACGTTGCAGCCATAGGTTCAGCCGTAGGCCAGCGGGTAAATAGCGATCATTAATTGCTTACGTCGGGATGCGTACGGACACGAACGAAAGGCTATGGTCTAATACGAACGTCAAATACTCTCATGAAAATATGGCCTCTCCCACCGAAGTTAAAACCTATTTAGCCCACTGGTTTCAGCTAATGAAAAAGATAAAAAGCGACAATGGACGCCTCAGCTATCAGCCCGAAAGAGTGATTCAAGGCGAGCATTTCAGCCATCTCGGGCAGATAAAAGATCGGTTGGATAGCCTTATAGCCTTAGTAAAGAGCAGTCGTAAAGAGCCGTATTACGGACACTAAGCCGCTACCTTCACCTTGGAATTCTCGTCACTGCGAGCAATATCGTAGGTCAAAAAGTCCTTGGCCATGATTGTGTTTGGGAAAATAGACTGAGCTTCACTGAGCAAATCTCCTAGCTGAATGGCATTGCCTGGTGCATAGCGCGGACTAAAGTGCGTCATAATGAGCTGCTTCACCTGAGCAGATAACGCCACCTGAGCAGCCATCGTTGAAGTTGAGTGCATCCGCTGATAGGCCAAGCCCGCATCCTGGTGGGCAAAAGTCGCCTCGTGAATGAGTACATCGGCCTTGTCCGCTAGCTCAATCGCGTTCTCACAAAAAACAGTATCGGTGCAGTACACAAACTTACGCCCGATAATGGTTGGCCCGCAAAGGTCTAAGCCGTTGATTTTCCGGCCATCGGCCAACGTTACCACTTCGCCTCGCTTCAAGCTGCCATACAGCGGCCCAGGGGGAATGCCCAAAGCGGCTGCTCGCTTGACGTCAAAGTGGCCCGTCCGATCTTTTTCGGTGACCCGGTATCCATGGGCTGGAATGCGGTGCTTCAGTCGCTGGCAGGTGACGATGTAGTCGTCATCTTCGTATACCTTACCGGGCTCGGTAACATGCACCTTAATTGGATAGGAAGACTGCGTTTTGGAATAGCGGCGGCAGCCTTCTAAGTAGGGAGCTAGCTCTGGCGGCCCGTAGATGTCAATTTGCTGCTGACCGGTGCCTGCCATGCCACAGCTTGCGAGTAGCCCCGGCAGACCAAAGATATGGTCGCCGTGCATGTGGGTGACAAAAATCCGGCGGATCTGGCTCGACTTGAATTCGCTTTTTAAAAACTGGTGCTGGGTGCTTTCGCCACAGTCGAATAGCCATACTTCGGCCCGCTGGGGCAGGCGTAGGGCGACGCTAGAGACATTGCGCGATCGCGTCGGCACGCCAGAACTGGTTCCTAAAAAAGTAATCTGCAAAATGCTTAAGGGGTCACTAAATACGCCAACTCCATAGTGACAGAGATTCACGGTTATGCGATCGCGGCTGCAAAAGTCAGGAGTTACCCATAATCTAACTTTAGATAGAGGTTAAGAAAAGGGATGAGGATTAGAGCCTGTGTGGGCTGTTGCCCTTGGATGGCGAGGGGTTTCCGGATATTTGTTCTGAGTGCTTGGGGGCGATCGCCCACTCAACACAGCCAA
>PPFU01016163.1_pt1 | contig 22916 bp, 27 predicted proteins | sample 1535991 | NCBI WGS metagenome assembly PPFU01 (sample SAMN04901290, study PRJNA319586) | Hypolithon metagenome, whole genome shotgun sequencing project. | isolation source: Antarctic Hypolithon | place: Antarctica: Miers Valley | collected 2014
ACTTGCATGTGTTAGGCATGCCGCCAGCGTTCGTTCTGAGCCAGGATCAAACTCTCAAGTTTGTGTCACATACCAAGCAGGCACGATCCGAAGATCACTAACCTGCAGAGCATGAGCTTCAAGGAGCCGATACCTGCACTGTCAAACGTAATGGATACGAAGGACATGCATCATCACGAGCCGCCGTGGTGGCGGACATCGGATGTGGCGTCGGCTTATTGGTTACCGGTTACCGGAGCCTTGAGCTCCCCGGACCGGGCGCCGTCGCCCACATGTCCCTTCATCTAAAAACGACAATGTCAAAGAGCCACCGACAGCAAGAGGCGGACAGTGTGCCGTTCCCCGATTTGGTTACCGGGGGACGTTCTGTCCGGTCTGTGTTGGCGACCGATGCGAACGGAGCCGGAAGAACCGTCAGCGCCGCGTCGGTGAAGGCCATATATGGGCGCCTTGCCGAAGGGTCAACGCCTTTTTACATTTTTATGTCGATGCTGCGTGACGCTCGCTCCGCTGGCGTCAGCTCCGCGCTAGAATGTGGGAGTTTTCCGGCGCTTCACAAGCCTGACGATCGCCCGGCGTCCGACCCCGCGGTCCGCCTCCCTGCCCCTTCCTTGCTATGCTTCCTTTCTATGCGCGCGCGCTCACACGTGGTATTGGTTCTCCCAAGGGGCTGGGCAAAGAACTGGACCGAAGGAGAGGAATGATGATCGAGTTGCTCTTTGCGGGCACGCTGGTCGCCACCGGACCCGCCCCCGCCCTGGCCGCCGCTGCGATGCAGGCCGAGCGCCCCATCGCCCATGATGCAGGCATCGCGTCGGGCGAACTGCTCGAGTTTGACGTCGAGCGAACCCGGCGCATGACCGTGCCCGTGACCATCGCCGGCCAAGGGCCGTTTCGTTTCATCATCGATACCGGCTCGCAGGCGACCACCATCTCGAACGGCCTGGCCGCGCGACTCGCCCTGGTCCGCAGCGCCCCAACCACGCTCATCGCCATGAACAGCCGCCGCGCGGTCGAGACCGCTGCCGTCCCCGAACTGAACTTCGCCCGGCGTGCGATCTCGATCCCCCAGGCACCGCTCGTCGACCGGGTCGATATTGGCGAGGCTGAGGGCATCCTTGGGCTCGACACCCTGCAGAACAGGCGGGTGCTGTTCGATTTCATCAATAATGTCATCACCGTTGCCGAAACCAGCGAACGCCCGGCCAGCAACGGCTATGAGATCATCGTGCGCGCCGAGCGGCGCCTTGGCCAGTTGATCATCACCCAGGCGGAGATCGACGGTGTCTCGACCGCGGTCATCATTGACACCGGCACCGAGAGTTCGATCGGCAATGCTGCCCTGTTTGACAGGCTTCGGCGCGCCGGACTGGCAGACGATCGCGAGATCATCGACGTCAACGGCGTCGAGGAACGGGGGGAGACGAAGATCGCCCGCAGCCTGGCGATCGACCGGGTGCGCTTCCGCGACATCCCCGTCACTCATGCGCCCTCGCCGATCTTCGAGGCGCTCGGCCTGACGAACGAGCCGGCGCTGCTGCTCGGCATGTCCGAACTCAGGCTATTCGAGCGGGTGGCGATCGATTTCGGCACGCGGGAGATCCTGTTCGACGTGCCCTCGAACGCTGACCGGCTGCCGCTCGAGCCCAATACGGGAGCCACCCGGCTCCGCCGCTGATCCGGGTTCGCCAAGGCCCGGGACCGACACCCCGGGGCTTGGGCACCGGTTGCACGCCTGTCCAGCTCACGCTGCCTTGCCCGCGCCTTGCCAAAGCCCCACCTAACCCCGCATGGCGCAGGGGGCGAAAGGGCGGACGAAGGGCGATGACGCGCTGATCGAACAGGCCGGCTGGCATACGGTCCGCCGGTTTCTTCCCTACCTGTGGCCCGCCGGGCGGCCCGACCTCAAGCGCCGGATCCTCTTCGCCGGGTTTTTCGTCCTCCTCGCCAAGGCCGTCGTCCTCGCCCTCCCTCTCGCCTATGCCGGCGCGGTCGACATCATGGCGGCTGATGGCGACCCGGCTTTGTGGGCCGGCCTCGCGCTCGTCATCGCCTATGGCGCGGGCCGCTTCGCCTCGGTCGGCTTCGACAACATTCGCAACATCATCTTCGAGAACGTCGGCCAGCACGCGGTGCGCGATCTCACCGAGGATGTCTTCGGCCGCCTCCACCGCTTGTCGCTGCGCTTCCATCTCGCGCGGCGCACCGGCGAGGTGACCAAGGTCGTCGAGCGCGGCACCAAGTCGATCAACTCGATGATCTACTTCCTGCTGTTCAACATCGCCCCGACCATCATCGAGCTGATCGTTGTCGCCGCCATCTTCTACACCCTGTTCGGCTGGGAACTGGTCGCCGCCACCGGCGTCACCGTCGTCCTCTACGTGTGGATGACCCGCGCGATCACCGAATGGCGCACCAAGCTGCGCGCGCAGATGAACAGCCTCGACGGCCTTGCCCTTTCGCGCGCGGTCGATTCGCTCCTGAATTACGAGACGGTCAAATATTTCGGTGCCGAAGCGCGCGAGCAGCGCCGCTACGCTTCGGCCGCGCGGCAATATGCCGATGCCGCGGTCAAGTCCGAGAACTCGCTCGGCCTGCTCAACATTGCCCAGGCGCTGATCATGAACTTGATGCTGGCGGGGGCGATGGCCTTCACCGTCTGGGGGTGGGCTCAGGGGCGCTTCAGCCCGGGTGACCTCGTACTGGTCAACACCTATCTGATGCAGGTCTTCCGCCCGCTCGACATGCTGGGCTGGGTCTATCGCTCCATCCGCCAGGGCCTGATCGACATGGCCGAGATGTTCCGCCTGATGGATACCAGCGTCGAGGTGGAGGACAGGCCCGGCGCTCCGGCACTGGTGATCCGCCAGCCGTCGATCGCGTTCGAGGACGTCGTGTTCGGCTATGATCCGGAGCGTACCATCCTCCACGGCCTTAGCTTCGAGGTGCCGGCGGGCTCGACCGTGGCGCTGGTCGGCCCCTCAGGCGCGGGCAAGTCGACCATCGCCCGGCTCCTCTTCCGCTTCTACGATCCCTGGTCCGGCCGCATCCTGATCGACGGGCAGGACATCGCGCACGTCACTCAGGAGAGCCTGCGAGCCCGGATCGGCATCGTCCCGCAGGATTCGGTCCTGTTCAATGATACGCTGGGCTACAACATCGCCTACGGCCGTCCGGGGGCAGATGGCGACAGCGCAAGCGAGGAGGAGGTGCGCCGCGCCGCCCGCGATGCCGCCATCCTTCCCTTCATCGAGCGCCTGCCCGCGGGGCTGGAAACCGAGGTCGGCGAGCGCGGCCTCAAGCTGTCGGGCGGCGAGAAGCAGCGCGTGGCCATCGCCCGCACGCTCCTGAAGGACCCGCCGATCCTGATGCTCGACGAGGCCACCAGCGCGCTCGATTCCCGCACCGAGGATGACATCCTCGCCACCCTGCGCCGCGTCTCGCGCGGCCGCACCACCATCGCCATCGCCCACCGCCTCTCGACCATCGCCGATGCCGACATTATTCACGTCCTCGACGAAGGACGGCTGGTCGAGCACGGCTCGCACGCCGCCTTGCTGAGGCACGACGGGTTGTATGCCGCGATGTGGTCGAGGCAGCAGGCGGAGGATGCGGGGCTGGAGGAGGCGGCGGAGTAGGGGGACCGCCGCTCCGGTTCCTCTAAACGAAGGCAGGTTCCTGAACCAAGAAGCCGTCCGGCGTTGGAAGCGTCATCCCTCGCCTTCGTCGGATAGCGAAACCGACAGAGCCAAAACCCACCAAAAGCATAAGCCAAGTCGCTGGTTCGGGGATTGGTCCGCTAATTGACTGCACCGTATACCCTTGGATTTGACCTGAAGCGAACAGGACACTGCCTTGCGACACCGGCGTATAAAAATTTATGTACGCAGGAGGTATTCGCCCTTCTTCGACAGGACCGGCGTAAAAGAACGCGTACATTCCCGGATAGGGTCCCTTTGGAACCGCTGACAGCCAAAGCGGATTTTCTCCAGGTGAATCTAGCTGACCCACGCTACCTGTAACGTATTGATAAGGAATCCGAAGCTCGCCAATTGATCCTGTAGCAGAGAACACCGAACCAAAAAAGTCGCTCCCGAAATTGACGACGATGTCTTCATCGCGGGTGAAAGTCTTATAGACGAAGGGCTTGTTAGTTAAATCCCCTCCTGCCGGACCGGTAATCCCAAACGTATCGACGCCCGGCAGCAACACTCCCCTTACGGAAATCTGGAGGAAGGTCGCAGAGGCTGAAACGGGTAAGATTAAGAAGCATAGAGCCAAAATCATCCGCAAGCCTTGCATCCTCATCGCCAATCTCCTCCAACGCTAAGGTATTCTGGTTATAGGGTTTGGCCGGAATGGTCCAGTGTCCGCTTGTCTGAGACCGCTTTCTCTGAAGGATATGCTGCAAAATAAGCTTTCAAACGTCAGTGCATCATCAAAGGATATACTTCGACAGATCCGTATCGCTCGCCAGTTCGCTGAGCTTATCGCGCACGTAGCCGGCATCCACTGTCACGCTTTCCCCGCGCCGCTCCTCGGCCTCGAAGCTCAGCTCCTCGAACAGCTTCTCCATCACCGTCTGCAGCCGCCGCGCGCCGATGTTCTCGACGCCCTCGTTGACCTGCGCCGCCAGCTTAGCGACCTCGGCCACGGCGTCCTCAGTCATCTCGACGTGCACCTCCTCGGTCGCCAGCAGCGCGCGGTATTGCTCGACCAGGTTGGCCCGCGTGTCCGACAAAATGGCGCGGAAATCCTCCTCGGTCAGCGCCCGCAGCTCGACCCGGATCGGCAGGCGGCCCTGCAATTCGGGCAACATGTCGGACGGCTTGGCGACATGGAACGCGCCCGAGGCGATAAACAGCACGTGATCGGTCTTCATCGGCCCGTACTTGGTCGCTACTGTAGTGCCTTCGATCAGCGGCAGCAGGTCGCGCTGAACGCCCTCGCGGCTCACTGACCCGCCACGCACGTCGCTGACCGCGATCTTGTCGATCTCGTCGAGGAACACGATCCCGTTGGTCTCGGCATTCTCCAGCGCCACGCGCGCGACATCGTCCTGGTCGAGCCGCTTGTCGGCCTCCTCTTCGACCAGCTTGTCCCACGCATCGGGCACGCGCATCCGGCGCCGCTTGGTGGACGAGCGGCCGAGCGCCTTGCCCATCATGTCCGACAGGTTGATCATCCCCACATTGCCGCCCATCCCGGGGATCTCGAACGGCATGTTGGGCTGCTCGGAGAGCTCGATCTCGACCTCGGTCTCGTTCATCGCGTTCTCGACAATGCGCTGGCGGAAGGCCTCGCGCGTCGCCTCGCTGGCATTCTCGCCGACCAGCGCATTCAGGAGCCGCTGCATCGCCGCCTCGGAGGCCGCCTCGCGCACCGCCTCGCGCCGGCGGTCCTTCTCCAGCCGGATCGCTTCCTCGACGAGGTCGCGGGCGATCTGCTCGACATCACGCCCGACATAGCCGACCTCGGTGAACTTGGTCGCCTCGATCTTGATGAACGGCGCGTCGGCGAGCTTGGCCAGCCGGCGGCTGATCTCGGTCTTGCCGCAGCCGGTGGGGCCGATCATCAGGATGTTCTTCGGCGTCACCTCGTCGCGCAGTTCGGGCGCGAGGCGCTGGCGCCGCCAACGGTTGCGCAGCGCGACCGCCACCGCCCGCTTGGCCGCCTTCTGGCCGATGATGTGCTCGTCCAGCGCGGCGACGATCGCCTTGGGTGTGAGGGATTGGTTCATCATGTCCATTAGACCGTCTCCACCACGACCCGGTCGTTGGTGAACACGCACACGTCGGCCGCCACCTGCATCGCCTTTCTCGCGATCAGCTCGGGGTCTTGCTCGTACTGGGCGAGCGCGCGCGCGGCGGCGAGCGCGTAATTGCCGCCTGAGCCGATCGCCGCAATCATCGTGCCGCCCTGCTCCTCGGGCTCGAGCACGTCGCCCTTGCCGGTGATGACCAGCATCACATCCTTGTCGGCGACGATCATCAGCGCCTCGAGATTGCGCAGGTACTTGTCTGTCCGCCAGTCCTTGGCAAGCTCGACCGAAGCGCGCATCAGCTGGCCGCTATATTGTTCTAGCTTCCTCTCGAGCCGTTCGAACAGGGTGAAAGCATCGGCCGTGGCGCCCGCAAAGCCCGCGATCACCGGCGCCCGCCGCTCGCCATCCGCGCTGCTGCCGCCGCTGCCCGTGCCGTTCGCCAGCCCGCCGATGCGGCGGACCTTCCTCGCATTGGGCTTCATCACCGTGTTGCCCATCGACACCTGGCCGTCGCCCGCGATCACGGTCCTGTCGTTCCGCCTCACGCCGATGATGGTGGTGGAATGCCATTCGCCAAGGCCATGGCTGGCCGCTGATCCCGTCATGGCGCCGGATATGGGACGGCTCCCCCGGGCCTTCAACAGACACCGCGTCCGATCGGAGCGTTGCACCGATGCGGGAATGCCGGGCGAGCGTACCCAACCCGGCTGCGCGCCGTCATCGACCTAGCAACATCGCCCCGGGAATGGGCTCACGAATGAGCCCTGATCGCACGCTGATCAGCCCTCGCCGCTCGGCCCTGCAGCACGGCCTACGGCCCCGGCGCGGCCCCGCCAATGCCCGGCGCGCCGACCGTGCCGATATTGCCGAACAGATCTTCCAGGAACCCGCGCTCCCGGCCGAGGGTCGGCGTCGCGTCGCTGTCGGGGTCGATCCGCGCGACCTGTTCCATCCCCATCCGGTCGACCGCCGTCACGTTGCCGCCGGTATCGAAACTCACTGCCAGCACCTCGTGCTCGGCGATCCGCGGCCTGTTGAACGGCCCCTGCGCGGTCTGGCTGGAAATATAGTACCACACGGGCTCGCCGAAGGTGCTCGTATAGCTCGGCTGGCCGAGCACGCCGCGCACCGAGGCCTGGTTGTCGACGCCGGCCTGCACGCTCTGAAACAGCGTCTCGTCGGCGATATAGCCGCGGTGGTTGGCGATCGAACTGCAGCCGCCCAGAACCAGCGCGCCCACCCCGAGCCCTAGAAATATCAAGCGTCTAGCAAGCGTCACGTCGTGCCATCCTTCACAGAACCATAGACCAAACCCCGCATTGTCTCGCCAATGCCGGGTCCTATATCCCAAACGCCTTAAGAAACCGTATGCGCGATGGCAAATCTCCATCCGCGCTTGAACGCCCGCTTAATCGAAGGCGGAGGAGAAGCTGAGCCGATGACCTTCCTCACCCGCCTGCTCGGCCTCGAGGCCGACCCGCGCGAAAAGCTGCGTCCGCTGTGGCACCGCGTGGTCGAGATAAGCCGGAGCCCGCGCTGGTATGAGGCCGGCGGCGTCGCCGACACCGTGCCGGGCCGCTTCGACATGATCGCCACCGTCCTCGCACTGGTGCTTCTGCGGCTGGAGCGCGACCCCGAGCTCGCCCCCGTTTCGCATCACCTGACCGAGCTGTTCGTCGAAGACATGGACGGCCAGCTGCGCGAGCTGGGCGTGGGTGACCTGATGGTCGGCAAGCATATCGGCAAGCTGATGAGCGCCTTGGGCGGCCGCCTCGGTGCCTTCCGCGATGCGTCGGCCGAAGGTGGCGAGAGCCTTGCGCGGGCGGCGGAGCGCAACATCACGCTGGTCGAGGGCGCCGATCCGGCAGTGCTCGCCGCCATGCTCGACGAGCTGCATCTGCGGCTCGCCGATACCGATGCCAAGGGCCTGCTCGAAGGCCGGATCGCGCGGTGAGCGCCCTCGCGCCAGAATTTTCCCGCGAGATCGATCTTCGCTCGCTGCCGAGCGAACGGGTGACGCTCACGAGCACCCGGGAGGAACGCGCCGCCCTGGCCCGCCGCTTCGGCATCATCGCGCTCGAGTCGCTGTCCGCCACGGTCGCGCTCCAGCCCGACGGCCCGGCGACCACCGCCATCGGCCGGCTGCGCGCGCGCCTTGTCCAGTCCTGCGCGGTTTCGGGCGAGGATCTGGCCGTCGCCATCGACGAGCCGGTCGCCCTGCGCTTTGTCCCCGCAGTCTCGGCAAATCAGGAGGAGGAGGAGCTCGAACTCGCTCCGGAGGGACCTGACGAAATCCCCTACGAGGGCACCATTATCGACCTCGGCGAAGCGCTCGCCCAGACCCTGGCGCTGGCCGTCGACCCCTACGCCATCGGCCCCGAGGCGGAGCGCGCCCGCGCCGAAGCAGGCCTTTCGACGCCCGAGCAAAGCGGCCCCTTCGCCGCGCTGGCGGCGCTCAGGAACGGCTCCGCCTGAGCTTTCCCGCCCTGGCCGCCCCGGTCTAAAGGCCGGGCGCTTGGATCAAGAGCCACCCAAATTCGCCAAGCCTAACGCCTTTCGCCTAACGCCCTTCCAGGCGTCAGAACGGGATGTCGTCGTCGAGATCGTCGCCGAAGCTGGACCCGCCGCCGCCCGACTGGCCAGATCCGCCGCCGCCCGACTGGCCAGACCCGCCGCCCCCACCACGACCCATGTCCGAGCCGCCCTGGGGATCGCCGCCGCGGTCATCGTTCCAGTCCGAACGGCCGCCGCCCCCTGAGCTGCCGCTGCCGCCGCCGCCACCCCCCGGTGCCCCGTCGAGCATAGTCAGCGTGCCGTTGAACCCGCGCAGCACGATCTCGGTCGTGTAGCGGTCCTGGCCCTGCTGGTCCTGCCACTTGCGGGTCTGCAACTGGCCCTCGATATAGACCTTGGAGCCCTTGCGCAGATAGCGCTCGGCGACGCTCACCAGCCCTTCCGAAAAGATCGCCACCGAGTGCCATTCGGTGCGCTCCTGGCGCTGGCCCTCGCGGTCCTTCCAGTTCTCGGACGTGGCGATGCGCAGGTTGCACACCTTCCCCCCGTTCTGGAAGCTGCGCGTCTCCGGGTCCGCGCCCAAATTCCCGATCAGCATGACCTTGTTGAGGCTGCCGGCCATCGTTTCGATTCCTCCGCTAAAGCTGGCCGCGGTCTATCGAAGCGAAGCAAACCCCGCCAGCCCCTGCGGCCTATGTCCACAGGCGGGCTAGAGCCCCAGCGCCACCGCCGTCCAATAGGTCAGCCCGGCAAACACATAGGCGAGCGCGAACAGGTAGACCGTCATGAAGATCGGCCAGCGCCAGGAATTGGTCTCGCGCCGGGCGACCGCGATGGTCGAGAGGCATTGCGGGGCGAACACGAACCAGGCGAGGAAGGCGAGCGCGGTCGGCAGGCTCCAGCCGGCCTGAAGCTGCGGGATCAGCCCCGCGGCCTCCCCTGCCTCGTCCTCCGCCTCGACCGCATAGGTCGTCGCCAAGGCCGCGACCGCCACCTCGCGCGCCGCCATCGCCGGGATCAGCGCCAGCGAGATGTCGCGATTGAAGCCGATCGGCTCGAGCACGACGCTCAAACCGCCCGCGATATGGCCGGCGATGCTCGCATTAACCTGGCTCTCCCCCGGCGCCGCCTTGGGGAAGCTCAACAGCACCCACAGCGCGATGGTGGCGACGAAGATGATCGTCCCCGCGCGCCGCAGGAACACCCAGGCGCGGTGCCAAAGGCCGATGACCAGGTCGCGCGCGATCGGCCACTGGTAGCGCGGCATCTCCATGATGAAGCCCGAGCCCTGCCCCTTCGCGACCGAGCGGCGCAGCACCAGCGCCACCACCATCGCGCCCACCATCCCGGCGATGTAGAGCCCGAACAGCACCAGCCCCTGCAACCCGATGCCGGGGCCGATCGAAGTCGCCGGGATGAAGGCGGCGATGATCACCGCATAGACCGGCAGCCGTGCCGAACAGGTCATCAGCGGGGCGATGAGGATCGTCGTCAGCCGGTCGGAGGGATCGGCGATCGAGCGCGTCGCCATGATCCCGGGGATGGCGCAGGCAAAGCTCGAGAGCAGCGGGATGAAGCTGCGGCCCGAAAGACCCACGCCCGCCATCGTCCGGTCCATGATGAAGGCCGCGCGCGCCATGTAGCCCGATTGCTCCATCACCAGGATGAAGGCGAACAGGATGACGATCTGCGGCAGGAACACGACCACCGAGCCGACGCCCGTGAGCACGCCCTGGGTCACGAATTCGCGCAGGATGTTGTCGGGCAAGATCGCTTCGACGAACCCGATCAACGCGGTGATGCCGCCATCGATCGCATCGGCGAACGGTGTCGCCCAGGCAAACACCGCCTGGAAGATGATGAACAGCAGCGCCAACAGGATGAGCGGCCCGAGCCACGGATTGAGCAGCACCCGGTCGAGACCCGAATGGACCCGCTGGCCGGTGCTGCGCGACAGTATCGCACCGCCCGCCATGCTGCGCGCGGCCAGCCGGCGCTCGGTCAGGCCGAGGCTGGCGATCCTGGGGAGCGGGCGCTCGGCGAGCCCGTCGGTGTGCTGCCGGTCGGCCCCGCCCATCGCCGCCACCAGTTCCTCGAGCCCCCTGCGCCGAACGGCCACCGTGGGGACCACCGGCACGCCCAGCGCCTCCTCGAGCGCGCCGGGATCGACCACCAGCCCGTCCCGGTCCGCCAGGTCCATCATGTTGAGCGCGACCACCGTGGGCTTGCCCAGCGCGATCACCTCCTGCGCAAAGACCAGATGCTGTTCCAGATTGGCCGCGTCGAGCACCACGATCAGCATCTCGGGCGTCGCCTCGCCCTCGAAGCGGCCGAGCAGCACCTCGCACGTCACCTCCTCGTCGGGGCTCGCGGGGTCGAGCGAATAAGCGCCGGGGAGGTCGATCAGCGTGACCGGCTGGCCCGAAGGCAGCAGCATCCGCCCCGCCTTGCGCTCAACGGTTACGCCCGGATAATTGGCGATCTTCTGCCGCGCCCCGGTCAGCGCGTTGAACAGCGCGCTCTTGCCCGAATTGGGGTTGCCGACCAATGCGGCCGTGCGCGTGATCGTCACGTAAGCGCGACCCGCATCGCGCGGGCATGGACCCGCCGCACCGCGATCACCGTGCGTCCGAGATGGAGCGCCAGCGGGTCGCGTCCGGCGAACATGCCGCGATGCGCGATGCGGATCTCGGCCCCCTGATCGAGCCCCAGGGCCCTCAGCCGCTTGGCCTCGACCGGCGCCAGTACCGACCAATCGACCGATACGATCCGCGCCGCTTGCTCGAGCGGCAGGTCATCGAGAGACAGGGTTTCGTCCACCTGTTGCCGGTGACAGATGCGGCGAGAAAATGCAAACAGTTCGCAATAGGCTCAGCGGCCCGGATAGCGCAGCCGTCCCAGGAACCGCATCACCTCGAAGCTCTCACGCCCGGCAAAGAGCTGCGCCTTCAGCTTCTCGAAGCTCATCACCCCTTCGATTCGCCGGTCGAGAAACGCCCGCGTCTCGGTCTTGTCCGGGGTCTCGTCGTTGATGAACACCGCCAGCGTCGCACCATAGATCGAGGCGAGGATCGCGCGCTTGGTGTAGTGATTGTAATCGGTCGCGGTATCGCCCGCGAGGCGCCACATCGCATCGGCGCTTGACCAGCCCAGCGCAAAGGAGCGCGCCAGGTTCTGCGGCATCGCCTGGATCGCCAGCGCTCGCGACAGCGCTTCCTCGAGCCCGAGCACCTGTTCGAGCCGGAACCACAGGAGCGACCTTATCCGCTCCCGGATCGGCATCGTGTCAAGCCGCCCGTCCGCGAACTCGCTGCGCATCCGCGCGTCGACCGCCTCGATCCAGCCGGCGATCATGTCCATTGCCCCGCCAGGGAAGGCGAGCCGTGCCAGGGCCGGCTTGACGCCCTTGATCTGAGCCGCCTGCAGCAGCGCCGCATCGCCCCACCCGTCGAATACCGCCCCCGCGGCGATCTCGGGCGCCAGCGCGAGGCGCAGCTCGTCGAGCGTCGCTTCGTTCAGATCCTCGTTCAGGGCGATCGTCTCCATCGCTTTAGAACCTGGGTCCATAGACGTCGTTCGAAGCCGCCCGTTCGCTCGCGTCCTGCGCATGGCGGGTGATCGCCTCGGTCATCGCGCTGCCGGCAAGCGCGGCATGATCGCGCGCCGAGCGGCCGGAATTGTCGCGCCGGTCGGGATCGGCCCCTGCTTCGAGCAGGATCCGCATCAGCCCGGTGTCGCGCCGATGCACGGCCGAGATCAGCGGCGTCTCGCCGGTATCGCTGGCGACATCCACCGAGGCGCCGGCGGCGATCAGCGCCTGCACCCCTTCGTTGAAGCCCAGCCGCACCGCCGCCATCAGCGGCGAGACGCCGTTGCGGTCGCGCAGATTGGGATTGGCCCCGCGCTGGCTCAGGAAGCGGATCCAGGTGACGTCACGCCGCTCGACCACGATATGCAGCGCGCCCTCGCCCGAGGTGATGTCGCGCGCGTTGACGACGGTCGAGCCGGGCGCTTCGAGCATCTGCGTCACCACCGTGCCCTCCTTGTCCTTGACCGCCTTCAGGAAGGTATAGCCTTCCGAGAACATCATCTGCGCCGAGAGCGGTGCCGCCAGCAGCAGCGCGAGCGCGAGCGCGATCAGGCGGGCGAGCGGGGCGGGAACAAGCGCGGCGGTCACGGGTCGCCATCCTCCAACATCGTTCAATTCGCGGGCGATAACGGGCAAATCGCGCCCGCTCCCCTTGTCGGCGCAGCGTTAGCAGACCATGAACCTTTCTGTCATGCCTGCTTTGGTCCCCCGCCGCATCGCCCCGCTGCTGCTTGCCGCCGTGCTTGCCGGCGGATGCGGCGCGAATGGCAGCCAGGGCGAGGAACCCCCGCTCGCGGGCGCCGCGGTCGGTGGGTCGTTCGAGCTCCTCGGCGAAGACGGGCAGACGGTGCGCTGGGACGATTTCGACGGTCGCTACCGGATGGTCTATTTCGGCTATGCCTATTGCCCCGACGTCTGCCCGCTCGACGTCCAGCGGATGATGCAGGGCTACCGCCAGTTCGCCGCCAGCGCACCCGACCTCGCCGCCGAAATCCAGCCGATCTTCGTCACCATCGATCCCGAGCGAGACACTCCCGAGGTGGTCGGCGAGTTCACCGCCAGCTTCGGCGACGAACTCGTCGGCCTCACCGGTACGCCCGAGCAGATCGAAGCCGCTGCCAGGGCCTTCTCGGTCTACTACCAGAAGGGCGAGGGCAGCCAGGAGGGCGCGGGCTACCTGATGGATCACAGCCGCAGCGCCTTTCTGATGGGCCGCGAGGGCGAGCCCATCGCGCTGCTCCCGGTCGAAGAGAGCGGCCAGGCGGTCGCCGCGGAGCTGGAAAAATGGGTGAGCTGAGGCCTCGCTTTTGGGAGCTGCCCCTCGAGGCTCTCACCCGGCCCGAGTGGGAGGCGCTGTGCGATGGCTGCGGCCGCTGCTGCCTGCACAAGCTGGAGGACGAGGATACCGGCGAGGTCATCGAGACCAACGTCGCCTGCCGCCTGCTCGATACCGGCACCGCGCGTTGCATGGACTATCGCCACCGCAAGGCCTTCGTCCCCGATTGCCTGCGCCTGACGCCCCGACTGGTGCGCGACGTCCCCTGGCTCCCCTCCTCCTGCGCCTACCGGCTCCGGGCCGAGGACCGGCCGCTGCCCGATTGGCACCCGCTCCGCACGGGCAGCGCCGATGCGATGGTCGAGGCGGGTGCCTCGGTCGCCGGGCGCTGCGTCAGCGAGACGCTCGCCGGCCCGCTCGAGCATCATCTCGCCGACTGGGACGAGCCCCCTCCCCGTCGCCGCCGACCGACGAAGGAGCGCGAGGAGGCGGCATGATCGACTGGCTGCGGCGCGGCCGTGCCGACCAGGTTTGGGCCGATCCCCGCATCGATCTGGGCACGCACAGCCTGCCGCTCGCGATCCGTCGCCACCCGCGCGCCCGCCGGCTGACCATGCGTCTCGCACCCGATGGTGGCGAGGTGCGCATCACCCTGCCGCAATGGTGCGGCACCGCGCACGCGCTGGCCTTCGCGCAGGCGCGCACCGGCTGGCTGCGCGAGGAACTGGCCAAGATCCCACGCACCTGCCCCGTCGCGCCCGGCGCCGCGCTCCCCTTCCGTGGCCGTCAGCTGCTGATCGACTGGTCAGCCCGGCGCCCTCGCACCCCCAACCTGGCGGGCGATCTGATCCAATGCGGCGGCCCCGAAGCCAACCTCTCCCGCCGCATCCGTAGCTGGCTCGAGGCCGAGGCGCTGCGCCTCCTCGAAGCCGACCTTGCGCATTACAGCGTCCGCGCCGGCGAGCCGCTCCCGGCACTCAAGCTCTCGCGCGCCCAACGCCGCTGGGGCAGCTGCTCGGTCGGCAAAGCGGGACAGCGCACGGTCCGCATCAACTGGCGCCTGGTGATGGCGCCCGATCCCGTCCGCCGCTCGGTCGTCGCGCACGAGGTCGCCCATTTCGCGCACTTCGATCACTCGCCTGCCTTCCATGCCCATCTCGCCGCACTATTCGGCGAGGATCTGGCCCCCGCCGATGGTTGGCTGCGCACGCAAGGCCGAACGCTCTACGCCCCGTTCGGCTGAGATGCTTCCATGCCCCGGGGGGCTGGCGCCCGGCACGCCCTGCCCCTATCTTCGCGACATGAGCTTCTGGCGCAACATATCGCCCAGGCGCGCGGTCTCCGACTTCGCCGAAACCTGGCACCAGCCCACCCCGCACCGCTGGAAGATCCTCGGCGTCGCCGTCGCCGCGACGGGCGCCGTCCTGATGACCTTCATCCCACCCAACCAGCGCGTCGAGCCGGCACGGCCAGAGGTGACCTACATCACCTCCTGGTCGCCCGACCGCACGCGCGAGGAGATCGTCGCCTCCAACCTTGACAACCAGCGCCGCCAGGACGAGCGCCGCGCGCTGCTCGAGAAGCGCGAGGAGGTGAGGAAGGATCTCTACCGCGCGATCGGCGAGGCGACCTTCGTCGATGTCGATGCGATGGAAGCCGAAATCGAAGCCGAACGCGCCGCCGAAGCGGGCACCGAAGCAGGGACGCAGACCGGGGCGGGTGGCTTCTAACCAGGACGCGCGCTGGCTCGCCGCCGCCGCGGCTCTGGCCGAGCGCGCCCGTCCGCTGAGCCGCCCCAACCCGCCCGTCGGCGCGATTATCGTCGCGGACGGAATCGTAGCCGGCCGCGGCTGGACCAACACCGGCGGTCGCCCGCATGCCGAGGCGATCGCACTCGAACAGGCGGGTGATCGAGCGCGCGGCGCAACGCTCTACGTCACGCTCGAGCCCTGCGCCCATCACTCCGAACGCGGCCCCGCCTGTGCCGATCTCGTCGCGGCGGCCGGTCTCGCCCGCGTCGTCATCGGTGTCGAGGATCCGGACGAGCGCACCCGTGGCCGCGGCATCGAACACCTGCGGCAGGCCGAGATCGCAATTGCCTGCCTGGATCACCCCGCCGCGCGGGAAAGCCTCGCCGGTTACCTCTCAATCCGCACCCGCCACCGCCCTCACGTCACGCTCAAGCTCGCGCTGTCACTCGACGGCTGCATCGCCACCGCATCGGGCGAGAGCCAGTGGATCACCGGCCCAGCCTCACGCGCCCATGCTCATCGCGAGCGGGCGCGGGCCGATGCCATTCTCGTGGGCGGCGAGACGATGCGAGCCGACGCCCCCGGTCTGGACGTGCGCCTGCCCTCCCTCGAACACCGTTCCCCCCGCCGCTTCGTGCTCACGCGCGGCGAAGCGCCCGGGGGCTGGGAAAAGCTCGACATCACCGCGCTCGATCGGCTCGAGGGCGTCCAGCACCTCTTTGTCGAGGGCGGAGCGGGAGCGGCCGCCGCGTTCCTTGCCGCCGACCTCGTCGATTGCCTGCTGCTCTACCGCGCGCCCATCCTGATCGGCGACGGCCTCAGACCAGTGGACTCGCTCGGGCTCGGCAGCCTCGCAGACGCGCACGGCAGATGGCAGCTCGCCGATCGCCGCCATTTCACGCCCGACACGCTCGAAATCTACGACCGCATCCGCTAGGGAGCCGCAACCCATGTTCACCGGCATCGTCACCGCCATCGGCACCATCGAACACGTCGAGGAACGCGGCGATCTCCACGTCCGCATCGCCTCGCCCTATGATCCCGCCGACATCGCCATCGGCGCCTCCATCGCCTGCGCGGGCGTCTGCCTGACGGTGGTCGACAAGGGCGAAGACGGGTTTGCGGTCGACGTCTCGGCCGAGACCGTATCGCGCACGGCTGGCGGCCTGTGGCGCGTGGGCCGCCGCCTCAATCTCGAGCGCTCGCTCAAGCTGGGCGAGGAGATGGGGGGCCATATCGTCGCCGGGCACGTCGATGCCGTCGGCCGGATTGCCGACTGGCGTCCCGAGGGTGGCTCAATGCGGGTCACAGTCGAGGCCCCCGCTGTTCTCGCGCCCTATCTCGCCCCCAAGGGCTCCGTCGCCATCGACGGCGTGTCGCTGACGGTCAATGAGGTCGCCGACCTGCCCGACCGACGGGTCCGTTTCAGCCTCAACTTCATCCCGCACACTGCCGAGGCCACTACGCTCGGCGAACTGCACCAGGGGGCCGAGGTCAACCTCGAGGCAGATACCGTGGCGCGCTATCTGCACCGGATGGCGAGCCTCAGGTCTTAGCCTGCATCCGGCGCCGCGCGGCCGCCGCGCCTCCTGCTCGCGGCAGGTCGGCCATGTGCGCGACCGCTCGTTGTGGCGGAGATTGACAACGTGAACACCGCCAATGTGTCAAGCTGGTGTGGTAAGACTATTGCCTAACAAAAGCTTGCCTCGGGTTTCGTGCTTGACCCAAGTGTCAAGCGTCTCAAGCGCTCACCCGGTGACGGCCTCCAACACCTCGAGGAAGCGCGGGATATTGCCCGCGTGCAACCCGGCGAGGTTGATCCGCCCCGAGCCGGCCATGTAGACCCCATAATCCTCGCGAATCCTTGCGACCTGGTCGCTCGAGAGCGGCAGGATCGAGAACATCCCCTGTTGCCGGGCAAGCGGTTCCAGATCGACCGAGCCCGCCGTCCCCGCCGCCGCCAGCCGGGCACGCACCCTGCCGATCCGCTCCCGCATCGAGGTAAGCTCGGCACGCCAGAGCTCGGTCAGCCCCTCGTCGCGCAGCACCATGCGCACTGCGGCGGCGCCGTGATCGGGCGGCATCGACCAATTGGCCCGCGCCAGAGCATTGGCGTTGGAGGCAACCCGCTCGACCTCGCGCGCATCGCGGCCGAGCATGTAGAGCGCGCCCACCCGGTCGCGGTAGAGGCCGAAATTCTTGTCGCAGCTATAAGCCACCAGCGCCTGCGGGCTCGCGTCGAGCACCGCGCGCACGCCATATGCGTCCTCCTCAAGCCCCTCGCCAAGCCCCTGATAGGCGAGGTCGATAATCGGCAGCACGCCGCGTTCCGCGAGCAAGGAGGCGATGTCGTCCCACTGCTCGTTCGTGTAGCCAATCCCCGTCGGGTTGTGGCAGCAGGCGTGCAGCACGATGGCGGCGCTCGGACCGGCATCATTCAACGCGGCGCGCAAGGAGTCCATGTCGGGCGTGCCGCGGCGAGATGCATGGTCGAACCTGACCGTCTGGAGGCCGAGGTCATCGAGGATCTGCGCATGGTTGGGCCAACTCGGTGTGCCGAGCAGTACCCTCGCCGCCCCTGCGCGTTTGGCCAGCGCCGCGGAGAGGCGCACCGCGCCCGTTCCGCCCGGGGTCTGCATCCCCTCGATCCGGCCGCCGCGCGCCGAGTGCTGCCCGAAGACATAGGGCATCAGCGCATGGACGAAGCCCATGTCGCCCTCGGGCCCGAAATAGGCCTTGCTGTCCTGCTCGGCGACGAGCCGCTGCTCGGCCCGCTTGATTGCGGCGAAGACCGGTGTTGCGCCCTCGGCCGTGCGATAGACGCCCACGCCGAGATCAATCTTGTCCGGCCTTTCGTCGGCCTCGAATTGCTTGATCAGCGCGAGCAGCACGTCGGGCGGCTGGGGAGTGAGATTGTCGAGCATGGCGGCCGCTGCCATGCCGGGGGCGATCGGGCTCCGCAAGCGGCGATCGCGGCGTCTCCACCGTCGCGGGACTGTGATGCGCTAGAAAGGCAGCCAGCGGTGCTTCTTGGAAAAGCGCATGTAGCCTGCATTGATACCAAGCCTCAGACCGGCCCCGACGCGGACGGGAATCAGCACCACGTTGCCTTTCCTCAGGTAGCTCGCATTGAAGCCGCCGACGAGATAGGCGCCCGTCTCCCCCGCGGGATACCGCTCGTAGAGCTCCTCCGTATCGTGGAGATTGTAGATGAGGACGAAGGTGTTGCCCGCATTGGCCCCGGCATCGAGCCCGATCGACGGCCCCGTCCAGTAGACGGGCCGCTGCCCCTCGACCTTGTGAAACAGCGTGCCCGAGCCGTATCGTACTCCCAGCACGAAGGCGCCGCCTCCCTCGCGCCCGACGATGTAGCCGTTGGGTTCGCCCTGTTTGCTGAGCACGTCCTCGATCAGTCGGGCGAGCCCCTCCGCGCCCTTGCCGAACACGCCCTCGGCCGCGCCGATGAGATCGTCCTCGGCGTAGGTGGTGGACGGATCGACCCGGGTTGCGGCGACGGAGACCGGAATGTCGGTCGAAGCCGGCGCAGGAGCCGGCGGGCCGGCTTGAGGGCCCGAATCGACCGGCAGCGGGTTCGAGCCCGCGGCCGGCAATTCGCCATGGGCCGCTTCGTAAGTCGGTTTAGCCTCAGCCCCAGCCGATCCGCCCTGCCAACCGGGTTCGAGATCGGCATCGATCGCCGCATTGGGGTCGACCCGTTCAATTCCCTGTGCGCTCACGGCTGGCGCAGCGAGCGCCGCAGCCAGGAGCACCAAACCGGCGGTCCAGCCGCGCATCCGTTCCGCCAATCCGTTCTTCATTTCCCGAACCCGTCCTCGCACACCGCGCAGCCCCACTGACAAGAGAATCGATCGCCCGTGAAGCGGCAATGAATGCGCGCCGAGGCGAGTCCGAATTGCGATAGACCGAGTGGTTCGTGCTTGCCAGCGGATCACCCTCACCGACCCTTGCCGCTCCTGCCACCCGCCTGTATAGGCCCGGTTCGCCGCGATCCGGAGACGTGGGTGAGTGGCTGAAACCAGCGGTTTGCTAAACCGCCGTACGGGGAATTCCCGTACCGAGGGTTCGAATCCCTCCGTCTCCGCCAACATGCAACTTCGAGCCGATCCTGGCCAGCCGCGGCGCCCAGAGAAACTTCGGGGCTTTGCCAGTTCTCGGTTCGCGCCTGTTCCTTGCTGCTCCCTGCCAACCGCGCTAAGGCGTGGGGAGATGTGTGGGAGCGATTGCAGTGGGCAATCTGACGGCAACAGCAGTGAAGGCCGCCAACAAACTGAGCAGCCCCCACCGGGTGGTCCGGTTTGAGTGCTAGTGCATTGTGGTCTCCGCCGCTTCGGGAGCCGGTGGTTTGTAGCCCAGGCTGCTGTGCGGCCGGACCGTGTTGTAGTGGCAGCGCCAAGCCTCGATCAGCACCTTGGCCTCGGCGAGGCGTAGAAGATCTCGCCGTTGAGCAGCTCGTCGCGAAGCGACCCGTTGAAGCTCTCGTCGTAGCCGTTCTCCCATGGCGAGCCCGGCGCGATGTAGAGCGTTTTCACGCCGATCTTGCCCAGCCACTTCTGGACCGCGGTCGCGATGAACTCGCTGCCGTTGTCCGACCTGATATGCGCTGGCGGTCCTTGTGCAATGGACAGGTCCGCTAGCGCCGCCAGCACATCCTCGTGGTTGAGCCGGCGAGCCACGATCAGCGCCAGGCATTCGCGGCTCGCCTCGTCGACGATGGTGAGGATGCGGAACTTGCGTCCGTCGTGGGTGCGCGCCTCGACGAAGTCGGAGGCCCAGACGTGCCCCGGATACCCCGGCCGGAGCCGGATGCAGGATCCATCGTTCAGCCACAGCCGACCGCGCTTGGGTTGCTTCTGCGGCACCTTCAGCCCCTCGCGGCGCCAGATCCGCTCCACCCGTTTGTGGTTCACCGACCATCCTGCTGCACGCAGGAGCGCGGTCACCCGGCGATAGCCGTAGCGCCCGTACTGCTTGGCCAAGGCGACGGTGTCGTCCGTCAGCGCCTCTTCGTCATCCGCCCCACACGGCACCTTGCGCTGTGTCGACCGGGGCTGGCCCAGCACCCGGCATATCCGTCGCTCGGACACCGGGAGCTCTCGTCGCAACTGGTCGATGCAGCGCCGCCGCCGTGCGGGGCTCAGAAGTTTCCCCGTGCAGCCTCCTGCAGGATCAGCTTGTCCAGCGTCAGACCGGAGATCGCATGGCGGAGCTGCAGGTTCTTTTTCTCCAGATCCTTCATCGGCCGAGCCTGGTCGGTCTTCAGCCCGCCATACTCCTTGCGCCAGCATAATAGGTATGTTCGCTGACCGCGATCCGCCGGCACGCCTCGGCTGTCGTGCCGCCTTGCCCCAACACGATCTCAACCTCACGCAGCTTGCCGATGATCTCCTCGTACTTGTGCTTCCTGGCTGGCATTCGTCGTCCCCTCCTTGGTCCAGAATGTCATAGTCGATGGACCACTCAGAAGGGGGCAGCTCACGACCCGGTGGGGGCTGCTCAGTTCCTTCGTCACTGCGATGAGACCAAAATCCTCCTCTATCGAATACCCTCAACCTGTCTCATTGGTGCTGACGCCGGACACATCGACCACATGAAGGTCATCATGATCGCGGTGATGACCGCACCCATGTAAAGCGCCATCCAAATACGCGTCTGGCTGAACCAGATATGGACCGGCTCATAGGTATTGAGATACATCAGACCATCCATCACGACGATCAACGTCGTGATGATCGTAAACAACCTCCGATACCCCATCATCCAATTGCTCCTGTCGATTTGACCAGCATCCAGACCGCCATGGCGACCATCATGAGATTTTCGGTAAGCGACACAAAGCCCAGCGGCACCCGCGAACTGCCGCCGACACAGGCGCATTTAATGTCGCGCTTCTGCACATAGACCGCGTAGAACACCGAAACAGCGCCGATGCCGCCGATCGTGAGCGCGACCGGAATCGACAGCCAGTCGAGCGCGTGCGCCAGCATCAGCACACCGGCCAACGCTTCGGCAAAGGGATAGATGTAAGCGTAGGGCAACCAGCGCCGAGCCAGTAGGTCATAGCCCAGGAACATCGTCGCGAAGCTGTCCACATCCTGTAATTTGGGCACGGCAAGCAGGCACATTGCGGTCGCGACAAACAGCTCGATCGAGCGGATCGACGCAAATGTCCCGCCGCCCAGCCACTGTATGGCAAGCGCAATCAGAGCCGCCATCCCAAAGATGGCGACGACAGGAACATAGCTGATCGCGTCCGGATCTTTAACCGGCTTGCCCAGAAACGCACGCAAATCGTCATTTCCCCCGATCCGCTCGCCGTCGATGAAGGTCTGCGGCGTCGTTTTGACGCCATGCTCCGCCTTGAACGCATCGGTTTCCTCGCGCGTTGTCAGCCAGCGATCGTCAACGGTGAACCCTTCGCGTTCGAGCAGATATTTGCTTTTGAGACCGTAGGGACAGACATGCTTGTCCATCACCATACGGTGCAACACGGCGGTGCGAGCGTCGCTCATTGCTTCACCTTATCGAAGAGTTCGACCAGTTCGTTGAACTTGGTGCGCTGCTCGGACGCGTCGCCCGAGGCAATGGCTTCGGCAACGCAGCAGGCGGCATGGTCCTTCAGTATCTCGGTTTCGGCCTTGGCCAGCGCCGCCTTCACCGCCCGCACCTGATGCAGAATATCGATGCAATACCGATCGTCGGCGACCATCTGCGAGACGCCGCGAACCTGCCCTTCGATCCGGCGCAAACGATTGAGCAATGCCGTCCGATCTTTGACCATGTAAACTTCCTGCTTGAAATACCCAACGGGGGTATCGTATATAGAACCTTATGAGGAATCGCAAGATCATGAATCACACTATGTCCCGGCGCTCGCTTATCGGCGGCATTGGCCTTGGCGCATCAATGCTGGCTGCGCCCGCTTGGGCGCAGGGGCATAGCGTAAATCGCGGCGGCCATGGGACAAGCGGGTCTCTGATCCCCGCCGGATTCGATGAAGTGAACGGCGCGGTCATCGACCTGTCGATCGGCAGCGGTCACCGCATCGTCGAAGGGCGGCGCGGCCCTGGCGTCGCGGTCAATGGTAGCGTGCCGGGACCACTGATCCGCCTTATCGAGGGGCAGGATGTCCGCCTGAATGTCACAAATACCCTAGACGTCGATAGTTCGGTGCATTGGCACGGGCTGCTGTTGCCGTTTCAATTTGATGGCGTCCCCGGAATCAGCTTTCCCGGCATCAAGCCCGGGCAGACTTTTGCTTACGATTTTCCGATCCGGCAGTCTGGCACCTATTGGTATCACAGCCATTCGGGCTTGCAGGAACAGTCCGGCCATTACGGCCCAATGATTATCGAACCGCGGGGGGGCGATCCGCTGCAAGTCGATCGCGATTACATTCTGCTGGTCAGCGATTTTACCACGCTCGACCCGCATTTCATCATGAACCGGCTACGTACCGGCGAAGGCTATTTCAACCGCCAGCAAACTACCTGGACCGACGATTATCCGATGTCGGGCGAAGAACGGCGGATGTGGGCCGAGATGCGGATGATGCCCACCGACATCGCCGACATCGGCGCGCCGACCTATACCTTCCTGGCCAACGGACGTGGCCCGCGCGAAGGCATGGAGTATCTGTTCCGCAGCGGCGAACGGGTGCGGTTGCGGATCATCAATGGCGCGGCGCAGAGCTTTTTCAACATCCGCATTCCCGGCCTTCCCATGACCGTCGTTGCAACCGACGGTCAGGCGGTACGACCGGTAGAGGTCGATGAATTGCAGATCGGTACGGCTGAAACCTATGATGTGATCGTCGAGCCCGGCGCGGCTGACGCCTACAGCATCGTCGCGGAATCGATGGACCGTTCGGGCATGGCGCTCGCCACACTTGCGCGCCGACCCGGTGCGCGCGCCCCCGTCCCCGCGCTGCGCGACCCGCCGCTTTTGACGATGTCCGATATGGGCATGAACCATGGAAGTGGCGGGGGGGGGGGGGGGGTGGGT